>FTCV01000871.1_pt1 | contig 21201 bp, 23 predicted proteins | sample 1639691 | NCBI WGS metagenome assembly FTCV01 (sample SAMEA3914864, study PRJEB12502) | metagenome | biome: forest; material: soil | place: USA | collected 2012-03-12 | depth 0.3 m
ACGGCTGCCGAAGGTCTGGTCGGCGTTGCCGTCACCGGCACCAAGGGCGTTGCCGTCGAAGTGAACTCGGAAACGGACTTCGTTGCGAAGAACGACCAGTTCCAGGACTTCGTCCGCAAGACCACCGAAGTCGCCCTCGGCGTTGCCGGTGACGACGTGGAAGCACTCAAGGCTGCTGCCTACCCGACCGGCGGTACCGTTGGCGATGCGCTGACCAACAACGTTGCGACCATCGGCGAGAACCAGCAGGTTCGCCGCCTGAAGACCGTCGAAGTCGCTCAGGGCCTCGTCGTTCCCTACATGCACAACGCTGCTGCGCCGAACCTCGGCAAGATCGGCGTTCTCGTCGCTCTCGAATCGGAAGCTTCGGCTGAAGCTCTCGAAGCCCTCGGCAAGCAGATCGCGATGCACATCGCTGCTGCCTTCCCGCTGGCCCTCAACGCTGAAGACCTCGACGCCGATCTGATCGCTCGCGAGCGCAAGATCGCCGAAGAAAAGGCCGCCGAATCGGGCAAGCCGGAAGCCGTTCAGGCCAAGATGGTCGACGGCGCGATCGCCAAGTACGCCAAGGAAAACGCGCTGCTCTCGCAGGTCTTCGTCATGGATAACAAGACCCCGATCCAGCAGGTCGTCGACCAGGCCGGCAAGGAAGCCGGTGCCAAGATCGTGTTGAAGGACTACGTCCGCTTCCAGCTCGGCGAAGGCATCGAGAAGGAAGTCACCGACTTCGCAGCCGAAGTGGCCGCTGCAGTCGCAGGCTGATTCTTCGGGGCTGATCCTTCACGGGATACCGAACAAGAAAGGGCCGGGAAGCATTGGCTTCCCGGCCCTTTTCTTTTGTATGCATAGCGGTGGTCCGAGGGTGGACGACGGAAGTTTCCATGACGGAAAGTGGCCGGGAACATACTTGTCAGCCCGTCGCGGTTCCTCCGGACATGGCGTCGCAGGTCGAGGGTTATCTCTGGGCGCGCGATCAGGTGGGGGAATCGGGTGGCGCCGTCTATCGGCTTTACGGCAAGGCGGCGGCCTCCGATCTCTATCTGAAGGTGGGAGCCGGAACGGTCGCCGATGATATAGCGGGTGAAGCAGCCCGTTTGCGTTGGCTGGGGCTTCATGTCCCCGTGCCTGAAGTGCGGACGTTCGTGCGGGAGGCGGGCAACGCATGGTTGTTGATGACCGCTTTGCCGGGGCGCACGGCTTACCAGATGCTGGAAGAGAATCCGGGCGATGGTGGGCAAGTGGTCGACGCGATCGCTGCGTTCCTACGCCGTTTGCACGCCATTCCTATAGGTGACTGTCCTTTCGACAGCAGCCATGCCTCACGGCTTATCCATGCGCGAGCAAGGATCGAGGCGGGGTTGGTGGATGTCGACGATTTCGATGAGGGAAGGGCAGGGTGGTCCGCCGAGCGCGTCTGGGATGAGATTGAGGCCCTGCTTCCTCTGGCAAGCGATCGGGTCGTAACGCATGGCGACTATTCGCTCGACAACCTGCTGATGCTGGATGGCGAAGTCGTCGGCTGTATCGATGTTGGGCGTGCTGGGTGTGCCGATCGCTATCAGGACTTGGCGATTCTCTGGAATTGTCTGGGCGAGTTCGGTGCGCCAATGCAGGCAAGGCTTTTTAGCCAATATGGCATGGAGCAGCCCGACCAGCGCAGGATGGATTTCCACCTGCTGCTGGACGAGCTATTCTGAGGTTTGGCTTCAGTAAGCAGCCGTGAAGCGCGCGCGGCTGTGCTTGTGGGCTTCCAGTTCGTCGACCATGGCGATGGCGTAGTCGGCGAAGCTGATTTTGCTCTCACCCGCATCGTCGGTGACGAGTTGGTCCGTGCCGGGGCGATAGCTGCCAGTGCGCGGGCCTTCGAAGATCAGCGCTGCGGGGGAGAAGAAGGTCCAGTCCACGTCGCTGGTCTGCTTAAGGGCGTCGAGGAACGCGATGCCGCCCATCGCGGCGCCTTTCCAAGCCTCCGGAAATTCAGGATCGTCGATCACGCGCACGCCCGGCGCGACTTCCAGGCTGGCGGCGCCTCCGGTGACGAGCAGGCGAGGCACGCCGGCCTTGCGCACGGCGACAAGCAGGGTTTCAGCGGGAACATCAAAGTGCAGGGCGCTGATTACCGCGTCATTGCCGGCGATCAGTGCGGCGAGCGCTTCGGGATCGGAGGCGTCACCGGCCACGGCAGTTACACCCTCGATCGCGGCAATCTTTTCCGGATTGCGTGCGATGGCGAGTACCTGATGGCCGCGCGCGGCGGCTTCCTTGGCGATTTCCGATCCGGCGCGACCGCTGGCGCCGAGGACTGCAATCTTCATATCGATTCTCCACTAGGTATCTAATGGTGACCAGGTGTGCTATCGGCAGTGTCCATGCAAGAAGGCACCTTTATCGCACCGGGTTACCCGGAGGAAACCGCCAACGCTTCCGCACGCGCGCCGGACGTTTACGCCGCCAATTGCCCGACGCGGCAATTGCTCGATCGCGTGGCCGACAAGTGGAGCGTGCTGATCCTGACAACGTTGGGCAACAGCGAAATGCGCTTCAATGCGCTGAAGCGGCGGATCGACGGAATTTCGCAGAAGATGCTCAGCCAGACTTTGCGCTCACTGGAGCGGGATGGGCTGGTGCTGCGGCATGTCGTGCCCACCGTGCCGGTGACGGTAAGCTATGCGATCAGCCCGCTGGGCCGCGAACTGCTGGATGCCTTGCAGGCGATGATCGACTGGGCCGAACGGCGCATGGTTGTGGTGGCGGAAGCGCAGCAGGTTTACGACGCGCGCGAGCGTGAATTCGCCGATATCTGGAATTGATCGATTATTTGGCAAGCGTTCGAAGGAGGCTTCGCTGCGCTGATCCACGCTCATCCACAAGCCAACCCCTTGGCAATTTCGGCGCGCGCTCCTAAAGCCGGGGCCATCCAGCCCCCGAGGAGAAGTGCGGCCATGAGTTCATCCCCCTACAAGCGCGTCCTCCTCAAACTGTCGGGCGAAGTCTTGATGGGGAACCAGCAATTCGGGATCGATTCCGATTTCGTTGCCGAACTGGCCAAGGAAGTGAAGGCCGCGAAGGAAACCGGCCTTGAAATTTGCCTCGTCATTGGCGGCGGCAATATCTTCCGCGGCATGGCCGGTGCCGCGCGCGGCATGGACCGTGCGCAGGCCGATTACATGGGCATGCTGGCCACCGTCATGAACGCGCTCGCAATGCAGAACGCGCTGGAACAGCTTGGCGTTCACACGCGCGTCCAGTCCGCCGTGCAGATGGATCAGGTGTGTGAGCCGGTGATCCGTCGCCGTGCGGAACGTCACCTTGAAAAGGGCCGCGTGGTGATCTTCGCCGCCGGCGTTGGCGCGCCTTACTTCACCACCGATTCGGGCGCCGCGCTGCGTGCCGCCGAAATGCAGTGCGACGCGCTGCTCAAGGGCACCAGTGTCGACGGCGTGTACGACAGCGATCCGAAGAAGAATCCCGACGCCAAGCGCTACGATATCGTTGATTACGACACCGTTCTTGCAGACAATCTGCAAGTAATGGACGCATCCGCTGTTGCGCTCTGCCGCGACAACAATATTCCGATCGTCGTGTTCTCTATCCGCGAGAAGGGCAACCTTGCCACCGTTCTCGCCGGGGGCGGGACCAAGACGATCGTGCAGAAAGGAGCCTGAACCATGGCGAAGTATGACAAGGCGGACCTCGAACGCCGCATGAAGGGCGCCATCGACGCGCTGAAGCACGATCTTTCGGGCCTGCGCACCGGCCGCGCCAATACCGCGCTGCTGGAGCCGATCATGGTCACCGTCTACGGCGCCAACACGCCGATTACGCAGGTCGCCACGATTTCCGCGCCCGAACCGCGCATGCTGTCGGTGCAGGTGTGGGACAAGTCGAACATCGGCCCTGTCGAAAAGGCGATCCGTTCGGCCGGCCTGGGCCTGAACCCGATCAATGACGGCAACACGCTGCGTCTGCCGATCCCGGATCTGACCGAGGAGCGCCGCAAGGAACTGGCGAAGCTTGCCAGCTCTTACGCAGAAAAGGCTCGTGTCGCCGTGCGCAATGTGCGCCGCGACGGGATCGAGAACCTGAAGGCGGACGAAAAGAAGAAGGAAATCTCGGAAGACGATCGCAAGCGCGGCGAAACCGAAGTCCAGAAGCTGACCGACGATCTGATCAAGCAGCTTGACGAGGAATTCGGCCGCAAGGAGAAGGAAATCCTCGGCAAGTGAGGCTATTCAGCCGCGCTTGGGGGAATGTCTGATGGCGAAAAGTGAACCTGCGAAGGGCGCATCTACTTCGGTGCGCCACGTTGCCATTATTATGGATGGCAACGGCCGCTGGGCGAAGAAGCGTCACCTGCCGCGCGCGCTGGGCCACCAGCGCGGCGTGGAGGCGGTGCGCCGCGTCGTGCGCGGCGCGCGCGAACTGGGCTTGGAAGCGCTGACGCTTTACGCCTTCTCCACCGAGAACTGGCGCCGGCCGGAGGAAGAAGTCTCCGACCTGATGAGCCTGATGAAGCGCTTCATCCTTTCCGACCTCGACGAGTTTGCGGCGGCGGGGGTGCGTTTGAAGATCATCGGCGACTACAAGGCGTTCAAGCCGGATGTCGTCGAACTGGTCGAAGGCGCGGTGGCGCGCACCGCGGGCAATACCGGCACCACGCTGGCCGTGGCGCTGAACTACGGTTCGCAGGACGAGATCGCCCGTGCCGCCACGAAGGCGGCGGAAAAGGGCTCGATCACGCCGGAGACCATCGCGGCCGAGCTGGACACGGCAGACCTGCCGCCGCTGGACCTGCTGATCCGCACATCCGGCGAAGTACGTCTTTCGAACTTCCTGCTGTGGCAGGCGGCTTATGCCGAGATGCTGTTCACCGATGTGCTCTGGCCCGACTTCAACGTGGACCACTTGCGCGAGGCTTTGGAAGAATTCGCGCAGCGGGAGCGTCGCTATGGCGGACGCTGAACATACCCGAAAGAAGTCGGATCTGGGCGTGCGGACGGTTTCGGCCGTTGTCATGCTCGCCGTTGCCGGCACCGCGCTGTGGCTGGGCGGTCCGGTCTGGATGGCCTTCGTTTGCGCGGTATCGCTGGGCGTGCTGTGGGAATGGGTCAGACTGTCGCGCGCGGCGATGACCGATCCGATGCATCGTGGGCTGATGAACTTTGCCGGCATGCTCTATATCGGCGTCGGCGCGGCCATGTTGCTGTTCCTGCGCAACCCGGCGTTCAGCCTGGGGCCGGTGCTGACCGTAGTGGTTACCGTGATCGGCGTGGACGTAGGGGCCTATTTCACGGGGCGCACGCTGGGCGGCCCGAAGATCGCCCCGGCCATCAGCCCTTCAAAGACCTGGTCCGGCTTGCTGGGCGGTATTCTGGGTGCGACGCTGGTGCTGTTTGGCGCGGCGCGCTTCTGGCAGGAGGGTATGATTTCCATCTTGGTGCAGGGCAATGCTGCCGATGGCCCGTCCTGCCTGGGGTCGCATCCGTGCTGGTATCTCACTGCCGATCCACTGCCGCTGTTCGCATCCTGCCTGCTGGTCGGGCTGCTGGTGGCGGTCTGTGCCCAGGCAGGGGACTTTTTCGAAAGCTGGTTGAAGCGCCGTGCGGGCGTGAAGGATTCGGGCAATTTCATTCCCGGCCACGGCGGCTTTTTCGATCGCGCGGACGGGCTGCTGGCGGTGCTGTTCCTGCTTGCACTCATGATTCTGTTGCAGCCGAGGTAAGCGCCCGATGACCACTCAGCGGACCATCTGCATTCTTGGCGCCACCGGCTCGATCGGTGCGTCCACGCTGGATCTCGTGCGTCGTAACCCGATCGAGTGGCGAGTCAGCGTGTTGACCGCCCATTCCAACGTCGACGAACTGGCCAAGCTGGCACGCGAATTCGCTATCGACCTTGCCGTCGTGGCCGATGAAGCCCGGCTCCCCGCCCTGCGTGAGGCGCTCGCTGGCTCCGGCGTCGAAATTGCGGGCGGTTCGCAGGCGTTGGTTGAGGCTGCCGCGCGGGGTGCTGACATGACCGTGGCGGCCATCGTCGGCTGTGCTGGCCTTGCGCCCACCATGGCGGCGATCGAGCAGGGTAAGGTGATCGCGCTCGCCAACAAGGAAGCGTTGGTCTCGGCCGGCGAAGTGATGATGGCCGCCGTCACCCGCCACGGCGCGACGCTGCTGCCGATCGATTCGGAACACAACGCGATCTTCCAATGCCTGCACGGCAACGACATCGCGCAGGTCCGTTCGATCACGCTGACCGCCAGCGGCGGGCCGTTCCGCGAATGGAACTGGGAACAGCTTCAGGCCGCGACCCCGGCTCAAGCGGTGAAGCACCCCAATTGGGACATGGGCGCGAAGATCAGCGTCGATTCGGCAACCATGTTCAACAAGGGCCTCGAACTGATCGAGGCGTACCATCTTTTCCCCGTTGGGCTCGATCGCCTGCGCATAATCGTCCATCCGCAGTCCGTCGTGCATTCGATGGTCGAATATCGCGACGGGTCGACTCTGGCGCAATTGGGGCCGTCCGACATGCGCGTGCCGATCGCCTCTGCACTGGCTTGGCCGGCGCGCATGGACACCCCTTGTGCGCCGCTGGATCTTGCCGCGGTTGGTGAACTGACGTTTCGCCAGCCCGATGAAAATCGTTTCCCGGCAACACGTCTTGCCCGTGCGGCGGCAGAAGCGGGCGGCGCGATCCCGGCTGTGCTGAATGCCGCGAACGAAGTCGCCGTGGCGGCGTTCCTGGCCGGTCAGATCCCGTTCACGCGGATTGCCGCACAAGTGGAAGACGTGCTGGGCGTTTATGCGCCACCTGCGCCCAGCAGTCTGGATGATGTGCTGGCGGTTGACGCGGAGGCCCGCGCAAGGGCAAGCATGGTAGCGGGACCCGCCTGAGCCGGTAATCGGTGGCCAGTTGGCTCGGGTCCGATGGAGTTTGCCTGACTTGACCGGATCGCCCAATCTGCTGACGACGATCTTCGCTTTTCTGCTTGCGCTTGGTCCACTCGTACTGGTTCACGAACTGGGACACTACCTGGTGGGCCGATTGTTCGGTGTGAAGGCCAATGCCTTCTCGATCGGCTTCGGTAAGGAAATCGCCGGATGGACCGACAAGCGCGGCACTCGCTGGAAGCTTTCGGCGCTGCCGCTGGGCGGTTACGTACAGTTCGCTGGAGACATGAATCCCGCCTCCGCGCCCAGCGCGGCTGAGGACGGTCTTACCGCGGCCGAGCGAGCCCAGACTTTCCACGTCAAGCCGCTGTGGCAGCGGGCGCTGATCGTTTTCGCGGGCCCGCTGACCAACTTCCTTGTCTGCGTGCTTATTCTTGCTGCTTTTGCATGGATCAACGGCAAGATCGTTTCCGATCCGCAAGTGGCAGGCTTTGCCGAGCATTCGGCCGCACAAGCGGCAGGCGTGCAGGTGGGGGACCGCATCGTCGCGATCGATGGCGCGCGGATCGAAAGCGCCATGGATGTGGCGCAGCACACCGATTTCTTCCCCGGCAAGACCGTGAAAGTCACCGTCCAGCGCGACGGCCAGCAAACCACGCTGCCGGTCGCGCTCGCTTCCGAAGAAGTGAGCGACGAATTCGGTAACAAGGCCACGCTGGGCGATCTCGGCGTTGATTTCATCGCGCCCATCGTCGGCGGATTTTATGGAGATTCACCGGCGCGCGCCGCCGGGGCAGAGATCGGCGATCGCATCGTCGCGGTCGGTGATACTGGCGTGACCAGCTTCCGGCAGGTGCAGGACATCATCTCAACGCGCGCGGGCCAAGCCACCACGCTGACGGTCATGCGCGGCGGGGAGGCCCATGTCCTTCCGCTCACGGTGGGAAGCCAGACGGTTGCCGACAAGCAAGGCCACAGCACTACGGTTGGCCGGATCGGCGTGCAGTCCGGATTGGGCCGTTTCGAGAAGGTCGGCCCGGTGGAAGCGGTAAGCCTCGGCATCGATCGCACGTTCATGATCATGGGCAACATGATCACGGGAATCCGCCAGATCGTTACCGGCGATCGCTCGGTTCGCGAACTGGGCGGACCGATCAAGATGGCCAAGTATTCGGGCGAGCAATTCAGCCTGGGATGGAACGCTTTCGTGTTCTTTGCGGCCATGATCTCGATTAACTTGGCATTCATCAACCTCCTGCCAATTCCAGGGCTGGACGGCGGGCACCTGGCTTTCTACGCGGCCGAAATGGTCCGTCGCAAGCCGTTGGACGTACGCAGTCAAGAATGGGCGATCCGCACCGGGGTGGCATTCGTGCTGGCCTTGATGCTGTTCGTTACGGTCAACGATCTGGCTTCGCTCCCGATTTTCGGGGGATAGCCTGGAGAAATCTTCCAAGATCACATTTCTGCCGGGATTGACTGCTTGATTGGACGTCGTCCATCGGGCAGACGGGCGCGATTGCCTGCCGGGGAGGCAGGTGCCTGGCGGATCACTCTGTAGAGCCTCGCGTAAGCGCATACGGGAACTTGCTTGAATGATGGGATGGGAAATGGGTCGCAGCATTGACGCTCGCCGCGCGCCGCAGATTGCTGCCATGCTGCTGGGAACCACGATCCTGGCTGGCGTGCCCACGGTAGCCTTCGCGCAGAAAGCCGTCAGCGCGCCCAAGGCGGTGACTGCTCCGGCCTCGCCAGAAGCCGTTCCGGCCGTGCCCGAAGTGGCCGAAACGATCCAGACGATCCAGGTGGTCGGCGCGGAACGTCTCGAACCGCAAACGGTGCTTTCGTACATCCAGCTCCGCATCGGCCAGCCTTACACCAAGGCCAATGCCGACGCCGCGCTGAAGGATCTCTACGCCACCGAGCTTTTTGCCGACGCGCAGATTTCGAACGATCACGGTGCCGTGACCATCACGGTCAGGGAAAACCCGGTCGTCAACCGTATCATCCTTGAGGGCAATAAGCGCATCAAGGATGACAAGATCCTGCCGGAGATCAAGGTCGCCCCGCGCCAGATCTTCACGCGTTCCAAGATCCGCGCGGACGTCGCCCGCATCATCGAACTCTACAAGCGTCAAGGCCGTTATGCCGCGACGGTAGAGCCGAAGATGGTCATGCTCGACCAGAACCGCGTCGACATCGTCTTCGAGATTACCGAGGGCGACAAGTCCAAGGTTCGCCAGATCAACATCCTCGGCAACGAGAAGTTTTCCGACGGCGAACTGCGCGCGCAGATGGTAACCAAGCAGGCGCGCTTCAACCGCATCTTCAGCTCGAACACCACATACGATCCCGATCGCATGGCGTTCGACCAACAGAAGATGCGCCAGTTCTATCTGACTCAGGGCTACGCCGACTTCCGCGTGGTTTCGGCCGTGGCCGAGCTGACGCCGGACAAGAAGGACTTCATCATCACGTATGTGGTGGAGGAAGGGAAGCGCTACAAGTTCGGCGATGTGAAGGTTGAGAGCCAGCTGCGCGACTTCGATGGCGATCGACTGGCGAAGAACCTTACGATCCACAAGGGTGACTGGTACAACGCCAAGGCGGTCGAAGACACCATCGACGGCCTGAACGACACGGCCGGTGCCTTCGGCTATGCTTTCGCAGACGTGCGTCCGCAGTACGATCGCGACAAGGAAAACCTCACCATGGGGTTGACCTTCGTGATCCAGGAAGCGCCGCGCGTTTACGTTGAGCGCATTGACATCAACGGCAATACGCTGACGCAGGACAAGGTGGTCCGCCGCGAGTTCCGTATCGCCGAAGGCGATGCGTTCAACTCGCTTCAGGTCAAGCGTTCGACCAACCGCATCAAGTCGCTCGGCTACTTCCAGGAGAAGTTCGAGGTCGAACAGAAGCCGGGTAGCGCGGACGACCGCATCATCCTGGAAGCGAACGTCGAAGAGAAGCCTACCGGTCAGCTTCAGCTTTCGGCCGGTTTCTCCAGCCTTGAGCGCTTCATCTTCCAGGCTTCGATCCAGCAGCGCAACTTCCGTGGCCGTGGCCAGACGGTGGGCCTGTCGGGCAGCTACTCGTCCTACTCGAAGTCGGTCGAGGCGAGCTTCGTCGAGCCTTACCTGTTCGATAAGAACGTGTCGCTGGGCGTCGACATCTACCGTCGCGACTACAACAGCTTCAACTACATCAACTCGGATCGTAACACGAACTACTCGCAGGCCACCACGGGCTTCCAGGTTCGCGCCGGTGTGCCGCTGACCGAATACCTGACCGCAATCGCACGTTATACGTTGAACTATGACGACGTTTCGGTCGACAAGTCGACGTACTACACGACCAATTCGGACGGCGTATATGCGTGCGACCCGATCAAGGCAGGCCGTTATCTCTGCGATGCGATCGGCAAGCGTCTCAGCTCGATCATCGGCGCCTCGCTGATCTACGACACGCTCGACAACCGCGTACGTCCGTCGCGCGGCCAGACGGCTGGTATCAACGCCGACATCGCGGGCCTGGGTGGCGACGTGAAGTATGCGCGTGTTCGTGCCAACGCAGCCAAGTACTGGCCGCTGGGCAAGGGCTTCATCTTCTCGCTCTCGGGCGAAGGTGGCATCATCAAGGGCTGGGGCGGCGAAGACGTGCGCCTTACCGATCGCTTCTTCCTTGGCGAACCGCAGATCCGCGGCTTCGGTATTCGCGGCGTCGGTCCGCGTGTCATCCGCAAGTATCTGACCACGGATTCAGACGGAAACACCACGGTTTCCAGCAAGACCGACGACGCGCTGGGCGGTAACTATTACTATATGAGCCGCGCCGAACTGGAAATTCCGCTGGGTTCGGGCGCTCGTGAAATGGGTCTGCGTCCGTCGATCTTCGTCGACGCGGGTGCTGTTTGGGGTGTCAAGAAGCCGGACCTTTACGATTGTACGAAGGGTTGTATTCCGACCTACACCCAGACTGCCGCCGACGGCACGACCTCAACCGTGACGAGTGCGACCAATACTCTTACGGGGCAGCCCAACGTGGCGACTGGCTCGTATCTCTATCAGTTCTCCGAAACCTTCGTTGGTGACTCCTGGCACCCGCGTGTCGCCGTCGGTTTCGGCGTCAACTGGAACTCGCCCTTCGGGCCGTTCCGCATCGATATTTCGAAGGTCCTCCTCAAGGAGACCGGCGACGATACCAAGACCTTCACTTTCAACGTGGGAACGCAATTCTGATGACCAAGATTCTCAAGTCCGCCGCACTGGCCTCGGGCCTGGCTCTTGCCGCTCTTGCCACGCCGGCATTCGCGCAGGCTGTTCCGGCATCGAAGGTCGCCGTTGTCGACCTCGACCGCATCGCCAAGGAATGCAACGCCTGCAAGACCGCCAACCAGGCGCTGCAGGGCCAGATCCAGGCTTTCGAAGCCCGTCGCAATCAGCTTTCGACCCAGCTTCAGCCTGAAGCCCAGGGCCTCGAAACCGCCGTCAAGGCGCTGAACGGCAAGCAGCCCGACGCTGCGCTGCAGGGCCGCATCCAGGCTTACCAGCAGAAGGAACAGCAGGCCGGTCAGGAACTGCAGGGCCAGCAGGTACAGATCCAGCGCAACCAGGCCTATGTCGGCCAGCAGATCCAGCAGCAGCTGCAGGGCCTGTACAAGCCGGCGATGACCAAGCGTGGCGCGAACGTGCTCGTCGAAGTCGGCCAGACGCTGGCTTATGACCCGTCGCTGGACATCACCACCGACGTGCTGACCGCTCTCAACGGCGCGCTCACCACGATCAACACCACTGCTCCGGCCGCCCAGCAGGCGCCGCAGCAGCCGGCTCCTTCGGGCCGCTAAGGGCAGGACGGGCAAGCGATGAGCGAGTCGACTGAATTCGTGTACGACACCGCGAAGATCCTGGCGGCGTTGCCGCATCGCTACCCGATGCTGCTGGTCGACCGTGTGGTCTCGTTCGATGAGAACGAGATCCACGCGGTCAAGGCCGTAAGCTTCAACGAGGACTTCTTCCAGGGGCACTTCCCTGGTCGTCCGATCATGCCGGGCGTGCTTCAGATCGAAGCGCTGGCGCAGGCGGCGGGCATCCTGGCCATCGAATCCCTCGGGCTCGCCGGCAGCGGCAAGCTCGTCTATTTCATGGCGATCGAGGAAGCGAAGTTCCGCAATCCGGTAACCCCGGGCAACTTGCTCGACCTACGCGCAGGCTTCGTCCAGAAGCGGTCGCGCGTGTGCAAGTTCTGGGGCAAGGCCTCGATCGGCGACAAGGTGACCTGCGAAGTCAACTTCACCGCGATGATCGCGGACGCTTGACGGTGTAGCCTTCCGGAAGGGAGGCTTGCCCGACCCCTGTACTTATGCGGCCCCTTGCTTTTTCGGGGTCTCCCGTGTAAGGGCGCCGCTTTCCCAAGCAGGCCGGTCGGAACCGGCCATATGCGAAGAGAGATACGACATGAAGGCCGATACGCATCCCGACTACCACCTGATCACCGTTCAGATGACCGACGGCACCACTTTCCAGACCCGCTCGACCTGGGGTTCGGAAGGCGACACGCTGGTTCTGGACATCGATCCGACCTCGCACCCGGCCTGGACCGGCGGCAAGGCCCAGCTTCAGGACGGCGGCCGCGTGGCCCAGTTCAACAAGCGTTTCGGCGGCCTCTCGCTCAAGAAGAACTGAGCGCGAAGCAAGCTTCACGAACACGAAGAAGGCGGTCCTTGCGGGCCGCCTTTTTTGTTTGTTCGAAAGGGAAGGCGATGCATTCCGTCAGCATCGCTGCGGGCGCGTCAGCCGGCGATATCCATCAACTCGTGCCATTCGCGGGCATCTTGGGGAACGGCATGCAGGAATTCCATGCCGGCCAAATCGCTGCGAATCCAGCGAACCACAGCCTTCAGCGCGATGCCTTGACCAAGACCGATGCTGACGAACGCCCCTTGGCGAAGCCAGGCGGCCGCGCCTGAGACGCAGCAACCGTGGAGCGAGACGTCGGTGAGCAAGGTGTCCGTGCGGTCGCCGCGAGACGATTCCACCCATGCAGAATAACGCGTTGCATGGCGCCGCTCTCGGCGGCGTTCGTCGGGTGCGATTTCCTGCCGCATCTGTGCGCTCGAATAGAGTCTGGCGAGCGGAGCGTTCATGCAAATTCGTCCTTGGCGACCGGTCTTATGGCTCAGAACTGTGCCACGGGATCGTTAACTTCAGATCACCAGCTGGCCCCGTGCATTCGCAGGCGGGAGCGATCTCGCAGAGTTGCGAATTGCGAATGCTTCGCAAACAATTGCCTTTCCCGTGCCGTGGTTTAGTCTGCGCGGCTTCGGCATAGGGGCGCGGGCCGTGGCTGGCGTCTGGCCGGGAGATGGGCCCGCAATGGGCTGCAACGGAGAAACGCCATGCACCGATCATCGACTCGCCTTTCCATCGCGCTTGGTATTGCCGCGCTCGCATCCGGGCCGGCGATGGCCGCCGATGCGGCGGCTCCCGCTCCGCTTCAAGCGCAGGTGATTGGCCTTGATGGTAAGTCGCTGGGCACTGTGACGGTTCAGCAGACCCCCACTGGCGTGCTGGTGACCACCGACCTGAAGGGCTTACCCGAAGGCGATCATGGTTTTCACTTCCATGAGAAGGGACTTTGCGATTCTGCTGCGAAGTTCACGACTGCCGGCGGCCATTTCACTGCAGGCGATCCGGTGCATGGCTTGATGTCGATGGGCGGCCCGCACGGCGGCGACATGCCCAACCAGCATGTCGGCCCCGATGGTGTGCTGAAAGCGCAGGTTCTGAATACCGGCGTCACCATTACGCCCGGCGCGAAGTCGATCGTCGATGCGGATGGCACGGCACTGGTGATTCACGCTGATCCCGATGACTACACCAGTCAGCCGGCCGGCAATGCGGGTGGCCGAATCGCCTGCGCGGTTCTCAGCGCGCCGAAGTGAGATCGAAGGGGGAGGGGGCGTGTCTCCCTCCCTTTTCGTCCTAGAGCAGTTTCCGATCCGACTGCATCGGATCAACGGCTCCAGGATTCTGGTTTGCCGCGTTGTCCAGATCATCAGGTGATTCCACCTGATTAGAAAACGCTCTAGCCCCAGGGGCGTTCGCGATACCACTGGGTGATCACGTATTTCCGCCCCTTGCGCACTTTCATCGCGTGATGAAGCGTTGCGGCGTTCAGCGTGCCGTCCGGACGACGATTGTTCCAGGCGACCAGCTTACCGCGCTCAGGCTGGATCAGTTTATCGATCACCTTGAAGCGCGTGGCGCCGCCTGCCTCCACATCGTTGAGGTAGACCATGAAGGTCCAGGTGCGCTGCCCGGACACCGCGCAATATTTTTCATAATCGCTGTTGTTCGGCTCGAAGTAGTCGGTGTGCGCCTTGAACTCCTGCCCCACTTCATAGCGCTGCCCTTGTAGCGGTTCCGCGTGGGGAAGGGCGATCCCGGATAGTGCGGCCAGCTTTCCGGCCAGCGCTGCCACGGCCGGCACCTGCGGATCGAGGTCGCAGGTCGAACTGGTGCGAAAAACATCGTCCCCATTGTAGTTGGCGATGGTCGAGGGGCGATGCTGCGCTTCGACCATGGCGACCAGTTCGTCGCATTCGGTTGCGGAAAGGAATTCGCGCTTCACGAACAGGTCGAGCCGCGATGATGGGAAACGCTGCATGCCGGGGATGGCCAGCAGAGTGTCGGGATATGATTCGCCGGGAGCCTTCATGGGGCCGACCCTAGCCGCGCCAAGCTATCGGGAAAATTGCAGGACTTGTGCGGCGCTCGGATTTTTTACCGGCCTTCATGCATTTTTGCTTTGCAAGGAGGCGCAGCTTGTGCAAATGGCGCGCCTCCGCACCGGTTGGCGCACAGCGCTCCGGTCGGTATCTTCGAAGTTCGGTGTGAGGCCGGCTTTGCAAGTGTGGCGATTGTAGCTCAGTTGGTTAGAGCGCCGGTTTGTGGTACCGGAGGTCGTGGGTTCGAACCCCATCAATCGCCCCATTTCTTATAAAGTGAACTTCCTCCCGGCGATGATCCGGTTGAGGTGTCGATCTTGCGGTTGATAAGCCGCCTCTCACGATCAAGGTCACTTGCTCCTTTTTCCACGCACGATAGAAGCGCGGCTGTCATGCACGGCTTTGCCAATCCTGCCCGCTTCCTACGCATCGCCCGTTGGCTGATGCCGCTTTGTATGGGTGTGGGTTTGGTGATTGCCACCGCCGCGTTGAGCTGGGGCCTGTTCTTCGGGCCTGCGGAGCGTTTGCAGGGCGAGACTGTCCGCATCGTGTATCTTCACGTCCCTGCTGCCTGGCTGGGCATGGCGGGCTGGATGGCGATCGCTGGAGCCAGCTTCACCGAACTGGTCTGGCGCCATCCGCTGGCCGGCATCGCTGCGCGCGCATCGGCGGTGCCTGGGGCGGTGTTCACCGCCGTATGCCTGATCACCGGCTCACTCTGGGGCCGTCCGGCCTGGGGCACCTGGTGGGTGTGGGACGGGCGATTGACGTCCATGCTGGTGCTGCTGTTTCTCTATTTCGGCTGGATGGCGCTTTCACAGGCGAGTGACGCGGCTGACGGCGGCCAGAACAAGGCGCCGGCAATCTTCGGACTGGTGGGCGCGGTAAACATTCCGATCATCCATTATTCGGTGATCTGGTGGCAGAGCCAGCATCAGGCACCCTCTATCACCGTTGGAAAGTCGGCCATGGCCGGGGCTTTCCTCTATCCGCTGCTGTTCTCCATGCTGGGCTTCACGCTGCTGTTCGCCGGTGTGGTGCTGGCCCGCATGCGCGCGATTTTGGCCAATCAACAGGCCGAGGCGCGGCTGCGGCGCAAGGCGCTCTCGGAAGGATACTGATTCATGCGCGAGGCGATGGACCCCTGGACCTTCGTGGTCGCCGCCTACGCCGTGGGTGTGGGTGCGGCGCTGGCGATGGTCGCCTGGTCATTGCTGACGATGAAACGCGCGGAGAAGCGCCGGGATGAGGCGAGGAAACGCTGACCATGGCGGGGGAGAGCATGGGCGGCGGAACGGTAATCAAGGCCAAGCACCAGCGACTGGTGCTGCTCGTTGTCGCGTTGGTTGTGCTGATCGCTGCCGCGCTGCTGGCGGCTTGGGCGCTGCGCAATCAGGCCAGTTATTTCTATGTACCTAGCGAAATCGCCGCCAATCCGCCCGAGGCTGATCGCGGCGTGCGCCTTGGCGGCATGGTCGAACGCGGATCGCTGCGTACGGAGGCGGATGGCGTGACCATCGCTTTCGTTGTGAGCGACGGCAAAGCGCGCGTTCCGGTGATTTTCAAGGGCATCGTTCCCTCACTCTTCGTAGAGGGATCGGGTGTCGTCGCCGAAGGACACATGGGCGTGGACGGCACTTTTGTGGCCGACAATCTGCTCGCCAAGCATGATGAGAACTACGTGCCGCGCGAAATGCAGGACATGAGCAAGGAACAGGCCCAGCAAGTGATGCGCGAAACCAAATGATCGCAGAACTGGGACTTGCCGCGCTGTGGCTGGCCGCGGCCCTAGCCGGATTACAATTGGTGGCGGGTGCATTGGCGCTAACGCCGCGGGGTACCTCGCTCGCTGGCATCGTGCGCCCGGTGGCGGTGGTGCAGGGGCTGCTGGCACTTTTCGCATTCCTGACGCTGATCTACCTTTTCGCCGTCACCGACCTTTCGGTGAAGCTGGTGGCGATGAATTCGCATTCGATGAAGCCGCTGATCTTCCGCATCGCCGGGGCCTGGGGCAATCACGAAGGATCGATGCTGCTCTGGGTCACCGTGATGGGCCTGGCCGGTGGCCTTGTCGCCCTGATCGAGCGCCGCCTGCCGGAGCCGACCATGCTGGCGACGCTGGCCGGCCAGGCTTTCGTCAGCCTTGGCTTCTATGCTTTTCTGCTGATCGCCTCCAACCCGTTTGAGCGGCTGTGGCCGGTGCCGCAGGAGGGGAATGGCCTCAACCCGTTGTTGCAAGACCTTGGCCTCGCCTTCCATCCGCCAACGCTTTATCTCGGCTATGTCGGGCTTTCGGTCGCTTTCAGCTTTGCGATCGGCGCGCTGGTGACGCGCGAGGTAGGGCCGGCCTTCGCCAAGGCCATGCGGCCCTGGGTCTTAGGCGCTTGGATCTTCCTGACCGTCGGCATTACGGCCGGTTCCTACTGGGCCTATTACGAGCTGGGCTGGGGCGGCTGGTGGTTCTGGGATCCGGTCGAGAATGCCTCGCTGATGCCCTGGCTCGCCGCAACGGCGCTGCTCCATTCGGTCAGTGTGCTGGCATCGCGGGACGCGCTGCGCACCTGGACGGTGATGCTGGGCGTGGTGGCTTTTTCCATGTCGATGATCGGCACGTTCCTCGTCCGCTCCGGTATTCTTACCAGCGTTCATGCCTTCGCGGTGGATCCGGAGCGCGGCAGCTTCATCCTGGCTCTGTTGGCGATCAACATCGGTGGCGCCCTCATCCTGTTCGGCCTGCGCGCCGCGACCGTGACGGAAGGCGAGCGCTTTGCCGTCACCAGCCGCGAAGGCGCGCTGGTGTTCAACAACGTCATGCTTTCGGCGATCCTGGGCATCGTGCTGTTCGGCACGCTCTATCCGCTATTGGCGGAGGCGATGGGCGCTAAGGTCTCGGTCGGCCCGCCTTACTTCAATCCAATGAGCGCGCTGTTCGCGGTGCCGATGCTGCTAGTACTGGCCGTCGGCCCGCTGCTGCGCTGGCGGCGCGACAGCTTTGGCCGCGTGGGCAAGGCGCTGGTGATCCCGGCGATGCTGGCCGTCGTAGGCGTGGTGCTGATGATTGCGCTGGGCGGCACTTCGCTGCTGCCGATGATCGGTTTCGCGCTGGGTTTCGGCCTTCTCTGGGCGAGCGTGCTGCCGCTGAAGGGCCGCAACCTGCGCCGCACGCCATTGCCGGTCTGGGGCATGGTGATCGCGCACTGCGGTATTGCCGTATCGCTGCTGGGTATGAGCAGTGAGAGCGCCTTTTCGGTTGAGAAGCTGGTGGCGATCCACCCGGGCGAGGCGACCGAGGTGGGGCCCTGGCAGATCAAGCTGGACGCGATCGAGCCGGTGGCAGGACCGAACTGGACCGCACTCGAAGCGCGGTTGCTGGTGCGTTACGGTGATGATGGCCGGGTTATCAAGCTGGCCCCACAGTCGCGCAGTTTCTGGGCGCCGCCACAGCAGACCAGCGAATCGGCGCTGCTGACGCGCTGGAACGGTCAACTCTACACCGTGCTTGGTGGAGAGGCTGATGCCGATCACGGCGGCGGCCGCTGGCAGCTTCGCCTGTGGTGGAAGCCGTTCGTGCCGTTGATCTGGGTGGGCGGACTGATGATCGCGCTGGGTGGCTTGCTGGCTCTGATCGGCCGTGTCGCCGCCGACTTGCGGCGCATCATTGCCAAGGACAAGATCGAGTACCGCCGTGAACGGCAGGGCAGGACAGGAAGGCATTCGTGAGCACCGATTCGTCTTCCAAAGCCCCGGTCAGGGCGTCGCGCTGGGCGATTTGGCTGCCGCTGGTGCTGTTCGTCGCCTTCGTGGCGCTGGTGTGGGTACAGCTTCGCAATCCGGCAGACACCAATGTGGCAAGCACCCTGATCGGCAAACCGATGCCAGCCTTCAACCTGCCGCCGGCCTTGCCCGGCCGTGCGGGACTGAACAGCAAGTCCTTTGCGGACGGCAAGCCGCATCTGGTCAACATCTTCGCGTCTTGGTGCGTGCCCTGCGGAGTGGAAGCGCCGCAACTGGCAGCGCTGGCGAATGCGGGCGTGCCGATCGAAGGCATCTCGGTGCGCGACCGGACTGAGGATCTTCAGATCTTTCTGAAGACCAACGGCGATCCCTATCAGCGGATCGGTGCCGATGATGACGGCAAGGTCCAACTCGCACTCGGTTCTTCCGGCGTGCCGGAGACTTACGTGATCGATGGCAAGGGCGTGATCCGCTACCAGCACATCGGTGAGATTCGCGCGGATCAGGTGCCGATGATCCTGGGCAAGCTGGCGGAGGCCACGCAGTGAGGCCGATTTTTGCCGTGGTTCTTGTCGTGCTGGGTCTTTGGGCGACTGTGCCCGCCACGGCTCAGGAAGAGCAGTCCACCGCGCCCTACGCCTATCGCCAGCTCGAAGATCCGGCCAAGGAGCAGCAGGCCGAAGCGCTGATGGCGTCGCTGCGCTGCCTCCAGTGTCAGAGCCAGTCGATTGCCGATTCGGATGCGCCGATCGCCGGTTCCATGCGCAGCCTGGTGCGCGAACGCATAGCGGCAGGGGAAGACCCGGAGGCGATTCGTGCCTGGCTCGTCGAGCGGTACGGCGATTACGTCAGCTACGCGCCGCGTGTGACGACGCTGACCTGGCCGCTATTCGCGGTGCCTATCGCGCTGCTGACGCTGGCTTTCCTTTTGCTACGCAAACGCTTCCAGCGTGGAGGGCAGGCATGACCTGGGTTTTCGTGATCCTGCTGGCCGTTGCCGCCTTTGCGCTGGTGGTTTTCGTGCTGAAGGCGCCCAGAGGCGGGCGAGAGGCCGTGGCGGCCGCGCTGGTGCTCGGCATTGCCGGCTATGCGTGGCAGGGAACGCCGGCACAGCCGGGCGCACCCAAGGACGCGGAGCAGGGCCGGTCCGGCGAGATGGGCGAGTTTTTCGCTCAGGCACGGGCGACATTCAGCGAAAGCGGCCTTCCGCCGAGCGACCGCTGGGTGGTCATCGCTGACGGGCTGGCACGGCATGGCGAATACGCCGACGCGGCCGAAGTTCTGCGCGGAACGGTGGAGAACGAACCGGCCCAGCCTTCCAACGATCCCGACGTCCGGGCCTATCGGTCGGACGCGTGGCTTTCGTTGGGCAATGCGCTTGTCGCCCATGCCGAAGGGCAACTGACCCCTGCAGCCTCCTACGCGTACCGTCGCGCCGAAAAGTCCGCTCCGGATGCCGCCGGCCCGCCGTTCTTCATGGGTCTGGCACTGGCGCAGAGCGGGCGGCTTTCCGAAGGCCGCGCGCTGTGGGCGCAATTGTTGGCGCGGGCGCCGAAGGACGCCAAATGGCGGCCGGCGCTGGAACAGCAAATCATGCGACTGGATGTCTTCATTGCGGCGCAAGGCGGTCCGCGGGTGGCGCCCGCCGAGTCGCGCCCTTCAGATTCGGGGACAGCTCTGTCTCCGCAGTGAACGACCGGCTAAGTATCGTTGCCTGCCCCGTGCCATGCTGCTAACGGCGGGCCCTTGTCGTGGCGTGAAATCATGATCCGACAAGGCCATTACGGGGCGCTGGAATGAGTGATGCAAGTTCGGATACCGCTGAGGTCCCGACAGTGATCGATCCGGCCACAGGCCGGAAAACGCCTGCCGGGGGGCATGGCTCCGGAAATATCACAAAGTTGGCGCTCGGCGCGGTCGGTGTCGTCTTCGGCGATATCGGTACCAGCCCGCTTTACGCCTTCCGCGAAACCTTCGTCGGCCCGCACCCGCTGGCGATCGACGAACTGCACGTGCTGGGCGTGGTCAGCCTGATCTTCTGGTCGATGACGCTGGTCGTCTCGATCCAGTATGTCGGCATCCTGATGCGCGCGGATAACAAGGGGCAGGGCGGCAGTCTTGCGCTGGTGGCGCTGATTTCGGGCGCGATCCGCAAGTCTCGCTATGGCCCACTGGTCGTGTTGCTGGGCGTCTTTGCGACATCGCTGTTCTACGGCGATTCGATGATTACGCCGGCCGTCTCCGTGCTTTCGGCAGTGGAAGGTCTCACCGTCGTCGAATCGCGCCTGTCGCCGCTGGTTTTGCCGATCGCACTGGTGCTGCTGGTGGCGCTGTTCATGATCCAGAAGAGCGGCACCGCCAAAGTTGGCGCGTTGTTTGCGCCCGTCATGGTGGTCTACTTCACGGTGCTGGCGGTGCTGGGCATCTACCACTTGGTGCAGTTGCCGCATGTGCTGGTGGCGCTGAACCCCTGGTACGCGATCCAGTTCTTCATGACCGACAAGGTGCTGGGCTTCCTGGCGCTAGGCTCGGTCGTGCTGGCGGTGACGGGGGCAGAGGCGCTCTATTCGGACATGGGCCACTTCGGCCGCGGTCCGCTGCGCCTTTCGTGGTTCGGTTTCGTGATGCCGTGCCTGCTGATCAACTATTTCGGCCAGGCGGCGATGATCCTGGGCCTCGACGATGCGGCGGCGGCAGAGGCGATGGAGAACCCGTTCTTCCATCTCGCCCCCGAAAACCTGCGTCTGCCGCTGGTGATCCTGGCGACGTGCGCCACCTTCATCGCCAGCCAGGCAGTGATTTCGGGCGCGTTCTCGATCACGCATCAGGCGATGCAGTTGGGCTTCATCC
>FTCV01001866.1_pt1 | contig 21183 bp, 20 predicted proteins | sample 1639691 | NCBI WGS metagenome assembly FTCV01 (sample SAMEA3914864, study PRJEB12502) | metagenome | biome: forest; material: soil | place: USA | collected 2012-03-12 | depth 0.3 m
CCCCCGCCTTGTGCGGATCAGTTCAGGCCCAATCTTCCTTCGCAAACTGTACACGGCGGAATCCACGACGTTGCTCATCGGTTCGACCAGATCGTCGTAAATGTGCGCCTCGATCTCGTGCCGCGGAACGACCTCGCCTCGACGCATCACCAGATACTCGAGCAATCGCCATTCGCGGGCCGTGAGTTCGATATAGCTTCCATCCCGCATCAGTCGGCGTGCGGAGAGATCGATCGACAGCGGACCCATCCGAAGCGCGGGCGTCTTTTCGCCATAAGCTCGTCGGCACAGCGCCTCGACGCGCGCGAGCAATTCCTCTAGCGCAAACGGCTTCACCAAATAATCATCCGCCCCCTGCCTGAGCCCTTCGACCCGGTCTGCCACTGTATCGCGCGCTGTCAGAATCAGGACATGCGTGCGATCACCCGCATCGCGCAGTCGGCGCAGCAGCGAGATACCGTCCAGCTTCGGCAGCATCAGGTCCAGCACTAGCGCGTCGTACGCATTGATCTCGGCGGCCGCCAACCCCTCCTCGCCATCACTCGCGATATCGACCGCGAAACCGGCATTGCGAAGCGCGCGGCGCACGGAGCGCTGCAGGATCTCGGAGTCTTCGACATAGAGAATGCGCATTTCCTTCACACAAGCCAGCTCCATCGCGATGTCCACCGCGATGGAGCCGGAAATCTTACAAGGTCTTAATGTTCGCCCTTCTCGTGTTCCTCCTCTTTTTCGTGCTTCTTCTCCTTCTCGTGGTGCTCGCCGCGCTCGCGGTCCTCATGTTCCTCGTCGCGGTCGTCCTCCAAGTGTTCCTTCAGTTTCTCGATCTTCTTTTCGAGTTTCTTCACGAGCTTTTCGATCTTCTCGAGCTCCTCCTCCCGCTCGTGTTTCTCATGGTGCTCGTGGTGTTCGCGATGCTCGCCCTTGTCTTCGTGATCATTGTCTTCCGCGTAAACGAAATGCGGGACCACAAGCGCGACAGCGAGGCCGATGATTTGCTTCAGCTTCATACCTGGATGTTCTTTGGGTTCGACGTTGGCAACGGCTGCTCAGCGCTTACTTCTTCTCCTTTTTCTTTTCTTCCTTCGCCTCTTTGGCTTCGTCCTTTGCCTTCTCCACTTCCACGGAGACGAGCTCGCCGGTGATGGCATCGACATTCACCTCGGTGGTGTCCGTCGTGCCGGGAGTCGACAGATCGAAGGACCAGATGAGCTTGCCCTTTTCTTCCTCGAGCTCGGCCTCCTTCACCGTGCCGTTGGGCACCTTGGCAAGCGCGGTCTTCTCGGCCTGTTCCTTGGTAACTTTCGCCTTTGCAGCCAGCTTCGCCTCCTTGTCCTTGGCCTGCACGGCACCGGCTCCGAGGCTGAATGCGAGGATGACAGCGGCGAAGAACGTTGCCGACGATTTGAACTTAGTAGTGGTCATGACTTTTTTGATTCAGTGGTTATTCGTGAAATGCCCGAGGACGATGGTCCGTCGAGGCGCAGCTACCATCGCACTCGCCACATGATCGGAAGATGATGCGGGAGTGAAAACCGCACTCCGACCGCCGGTAGGCAGCAGAATTCCGCGCTTCGCCTTGCCTGAACGCCCGGTCGAGGTTCAACTTGCAACTCTTATGCGTCGAACCAAAGCCACACTTTTGGGCCTCGCCCTCCTTGCCATGATCGCCGGATGGTCCGGTTGCGTCACCGAGACCACCGTTGACGAACCGGCGCCACCACCCACGCCGAAGCCCGCTCACCGCGGATTCTTCGGCTGGCTCCTTCATCCCGGACCATCGACCACGACGAAAACCGAGACCGTCCAGCCATTTCCGACCGACAACGTCGAACGCTAGACGCCGCCGCAATCAGTGCGGTGCTACCGATGGAACTGCAGGCGGCGCTGGTGGTGTCTGCGATGGCGGCTCCACTGGCGCGGCAGTGACTTTCACGTGCTTTTTCCCGGCGATTTTCTCAACGAGATAGAACAGCACAGGGATCAGGAAGATCGCGATAAAGCTCGCCGCCAACATTCCACCGATGACGACATAGCCCATCACCTGTCGTGAAAGGGCGCCTGCGCCGGTAGCTGTCGCCAGCGGCACGCAACCAAGGATAAAGGCAAAGCTGGTCATCAGGATCGGCCTCAGGCGCAGCTTCGCGCCTTCCAGCGAGGCCGCTATCAGATCGAGCCCCTCTTCGTGCTTCATCTTCGCAAATTCCACGATGAGGATCGCGTTCTTGGCAGAGAGCCCGATTAGCATAACCAGGCCGATCTGCGCGTAGACGTTGTTCTCATACCGGCCGGCCATGAGTCCTGCAAAGGCGCCGCAAACTGCAACCGGCACCCCGAGCAGCACGCTAAAGGGTAGGCTCCAGCTTTCATACTGCGCCGCGAGAATTAGGAACACAAACAGGAGCGACATTCCAAAGATCACAGACGCCGAGACGCCTTCCTGCGCTTTCTTTTCCTGAAAGCTCATGCCCATGTACGCAAAGCCAACGTCGTTCGGCATCGTCTGTTTAAAGACCTCTTCCATCGCTCTCATCGCCTGCCCGGAACTATACCCCGCCGCAGGCGTCGCATTGATCTGTGCCGAGCGGTACAAGTTATAGCGCATCGTGAATTCAGGGCCACTAATCGGCTTTGAATTCATCAATGCACTGAGCGGCACCATCGTCCCTTCCTTGTTCTTCACGAAGAATTGGCCCACATCCTCCACATCCGTGCGGAATTCGCCCTCGGCCTGGACAAAGACCTGCCACTGCCGGCCAAAGCGGTTGAAGTAATTCACGAAGTAACTGCCCATGAACGTCTGCAACGTCTGATAGACGGTGCTTAGATCGACGTTTTGCTTCAGGACCTTATCCCGATCCACAGACATGAAAACTTGAGGGACCGCCGGCGAATACATCGGGGTCACCGAAGCCAGTTCCGGCCGTTCACGGGCGGCGGCGACATACTTCATTACATTCTCCGTTAGAAACGCCACATCCTTGCCGGCACGGTCCTGCAGCATGAACGTCACACCGCCGCTGGTGCCGATACCTGGAATCGCCGGTGGTGAAAATGCAAACGCTTTCGCAGCCGGCAATTGGGCAAAAGCCGCGTTTACGTGCTTAAGGATCGCATTGTATTGCTCTTCAGGAGCCTTGCGCTCCTTCCATTCCTTCAGAGAAATAAAGAAGATGCCACTGTAAGTCGTATTGACGCCGCTTAGGAAGTTCAGACCGGTCACCGTCGTGTAATATTCCACCCCTGGCGTATTTTTCAGTATCTCCTCGCATTGACGCATCACTGCATCCGTACGTTGAAGCGAGGACGCATCCGGAAGGATGACCTGTGCAAAGAAATAGCCCTGGTCTTCCTCAGGCAGGAAGCTCCCGGGGATGCGCTTGCCCAGCATCCCGGTAAGCGCCACCACTCCCCCGAGCAGGATGATCGCGATCAGCGCTTTGCGGATGAGCAAATGGCAACTCGCAACGAAACCGGTAGTCGCGGCACCGAAGCCCCGATTGAACCCGTTATAGAACTTCTGCAGAAGTCCACGGCCCTTTTTCTTCGGTTTCAATAGCATCGCCGAAAGTGCCGGAGAAAGCGTGAGCGCATTGAATGCGGAGATGATCATCGAGACGGCAATCGTCACAGCAAACTGCTGATATAATCGGCCGGTAATCCCCGGAATGAACGCCGTGGGTACGAACACGGCAGCGAGTACGAGCGCGATGGCTACCACCGGACCGCTAACCTCCGACATCGCCTTCAGTGTTGCCTCCTTTGGCGACAACCCATGCTCGATATGATGCTCGACCGCCTCGACCACAACGATGGCGTCGTCTACCACCAGGCCGATCGCAAGTACCAATCCGAAGAGCGACAGCGTATTGACGGTGAAGCCGAAGACTGGAAACAGCACGAATGTGCTGATCAGCGAAACCGGCACCGCCAGCAGTGGGATCAGTGTCGCGCGCCAGCCCTGGAGAAAGATAAAGACCACAACGATCACCAGCACCAGGGCTTCCACCAGCGTATGCTGGATCTCTACCATGCCCTCCGTCACCGCCAGAGTGGTATCGAGACAGATCGCATAGGAAAGATCCGCGGGAAACTTCTCCGACAACTCCTTCATCCTCTTCTTCGCAGCATTCGCAGCGGCAATGGCGTTGGAACCGGGCAATTGGTACAGCGCGACAAGCGCCGCAGGCTTGCCGTTGAGACGGCCGATCAGCGCATAGTTCTGGGCGCCGAGTTCGATCCGCCCCACATCTTTCACACGCAGCATCGATCCATCGGGATTCGCGCGCACCACGATGTCGCCAAATTGCTCCGCCGTCTGGAGACGGCCCTGTGCCCGTACGGCATAAGTAAACTCCTGCCCCTTCGGCACAGGTTCGCCGCCGATCGTGCCGGCTGGATTCACGGTATTCTGCGTCTGGATGGCCTGTATGATTTCCGGAATCGTAAGTCCGAGTTTTGCAAGCTGGTCCGGCTTCACCCAGATGCGCATCGCATATTGGCCCGCGCCAAAGACCGTGACGCTGGCAATGCCCTTCACGCGCGTGAACTCGTCGTTCAGGTTAATGTTCGCGTAGTTCGCCAGGAAGATATTGTCGTAAGTGCCCTTCGGCGAGTACAGCGCGAACATGATCAGCGGTGACGACGTCGATTTCTGCACCGTCACGCCGAACTTGTTAACATCCGTGGGTAGCTGCGAGGACGCCTGGTTCGAGCGCATCTGCGAAAGGATCTGGTCCGTGTTGACATCAGTCCCGACCTCAAAATTTACCGTCAGCTTGAGCGTCCCGTCGTTGCCGTTCACGGACTGCATGTAATTCATGTTATCCACGCCGCTCATCTGCTGCTCGATCGGCGTGGCGACCGATTGCTCGACCGTCAATGCATCGGCACCCGTATAAGTCGTTTTGACCTGGATCTCCGGCGGCACAATATCGGGGAACTGCGCCACTGGCAGGCGGAGGTAAGTGATGACGCCCACGATCGTCATCACGATCGAAATGACGATCGCTACAATCGGGCGATTAACGAAAAATTTGGCCATGGCAGTTTACTTGGCCTCCTTTTGCTTGGCGGCTTTTCCGGCATCGGCGACTTTCTCGGCATCGGCGGCCTTTTCCGGTGGAGACTGCCATGGTTTCGCCACAACAGGCTGGCCGGCCTTTACCTTCTGCAACCCTTCGACCACCACCTTCTCGCCCGGCTTGACACCTGATGATATGACCCAGTCCGCCCCCGTCCGCGGCCCGACCTTCACGGGCCGGATCTCAGCCTTGCCATCCGGATCAACGATGGCGAGTTGGTAGCTGCCCTGGATTTCACTTACCGCGCGTTGAGGAACCACCACCGCGCCCTTCACCATATCTGCAAGGATTCGCGCCCGTGCAAAGAAGCCCGGTCGCAACACACTTCCTGGGTTCGGCAAAGTCGCCGTCACGAGAATCGTTCCTGTTGCTGCTTTCACCTGCCGGTCCACGGAAAGCAGTCGCCCCTTGTGCGGGAATATGGATCCATCCGCCAGGACCAACTCGATCGATTCGGGCCGCTGATCAAAGGGCTTAGCCAGCGTCTCCTGTATTCGTTGGCTAGCATCGAGATACTCCGTCTCGCTGACTGGAAAAAGGATCTTGATGGGATCGACCGTCGAGACCTGGGTCAGCACCTGGCTGGTCGAGGTGCCTACCAGGTCACCGACCTGCGCCTGAGCGACCCCGGCAATTCCATCCACCGGCGACGTGATCATGCAGAAGTCGAGGTTCAACTTCGCCTGATCGACACTCGCCTTCAGTGCGCTGACCTTGGCGATATTTGCTTCGTTGGCCTGCGTCTTGTTGGTGTATTCCTCCGTGGAAATGACCTTCTTCTCGTAGAGCTGCTTGTTGCGTTCGGCGTCCGCCTGCGTTGCAAGCTGTGTCGCGATGCCCTGTTGGAGTTGGCTCTTGGCCTCCGCAAGCGCAGCTTCAAAGGGCCGCGGATCGATCTCGAAAAGCAGTTGCCCCTTTTTGACGAGACTGCCTTCCTGATAGTTACGCCGCAACAGATAGCCGACTACCCGTGCGCGGATCTCCGCATTCTCAGTGCCATCGAGTGTCCCCACCCATTCGCGATAAACCGGCACATCCCGCACCCCCGCCGCTGCCACCAGCACCTCCGGCGGCCCTGCCTGGACCGGCGCCTCCTTATGCTCACATGAGGAGTAAGTTACGACACTCGCCGCCATCGCGACGATGCCGGGGATGAATCTGTTTCGTAGGTTCATAATGCGAAGCAATGAGAAGCAGGCGGAATCGCTGCGATGGATTGAAAGGGTTTCATCCGCGGGGTTTTTCTGAGGATGCGTTCACGGCCCAGGCGATCGCATCGAGCAGCGCCTGGTCATCCACGGGTTTGCGAAAATACGCTGAAGCGCCATTGCGTTGCGCGATCTCGCGTGTCTCGGGAGTATCGTGCGCAGTGATGAAAATCACGGGAAGGCGCCTGCCCGCTCGCGCCAGGAGTGCGGGCAATTCGAGCCCGCTCATGCCGGGCATGGCGACATCGGAAATCAGGCACGCATTGTCGTCCGGCAATTCCGTCTGCATGAATTCCTCCACCGATGCGAAAGCTCGGGGCTCCATCTTTGCGGAACGCACGAGCCGTGAATACGCGGTGCAGACGGATGGCTCGTCATCGACTATGTAAACTTGGACGGGAAGGTTCGACACGGCTGACTGTCGAGCATGTTTCCACACACGCCGCGCGCCGCCTATTGGACCTTAGTCTTATGCCCTGCGCGACGTATCGGCCACCGGCAAGGAAAAGGAGAAAACCGCACCGCCCTCCTCCTGGTTCCGCGCATCGATGCGCCCTCCATGAGCCTCGATGATGCGTCGGCAAATCGCGAGCCCCATGCCCAAGCCCGTCGATTTGGTCGTGTAAAAAGGATTAAAAATCGTGGCCAGTCGATCCACGGGAATCCCCCGGCCGCCATCCCGCACGCTCGCCGTGACCAGTCCATCTTCAGCGCATGTTTCAATGTGAATGACGCGCCGTTTGCGAGGCGTGTCTTTCATCGCCTGCACGGCATTCAGCACAAGATTAACGATGACCTGCTGCACCTCCACTCGTGCCGCCTCCACTTTAGGAAGGACAGGTTTCAGCACCGGCCGTAGTTCGATGTTCTGCTCGACCAGCTCACCGTGGACAAACTCGGCGACCTCCCGCACGAGGCCATTCAAGCAGCACTTCTCCCGGATCACCGGCGCGTGCCCCAGCATCGCGCGGAGATTATGGATCACGCCGCCCGCGCGCTTATCATCGCGGATGATGTCATCGAGAATCGCGCGAATTTCGCCAGCATCGACGACCCCATCGGCAATGAAGCGTCGTGCAGCCTGCGCATTGCTCAGGATTGCAGTCAGCGGCTGATTCAGTTCGTGGGCGAGCGCCGCCGCCAACTCGCCCAGCATTGCGACCCGCGTGCTTCGCGCGATTTCCGTGCGCAGTTGCTCCGCACGTTCTTCGGCCCGTTTCCTCCCGACCACATTGCCGATGATTTGCGCGACAAGCTTGAGCTCCGCGAGTTCGTCTTCACGCCAGAACCGTTCCGTTCTCAATGCGGCAAAGGCCATCGCACCAAAGGTCTGCCCATTGGCAATGAGCGGAATCGTCACACCAGACTTCGGCCCGTACTCGCGAAAGTGCTGCGCATCGCACACCGCCGCCGGTGGAAGTTCGTCGATGCGAGTAAAGTGAAATGATTCGCCGCGCATCAGCTTTGCATGCACCCACGGAAATCGCTCCCGCGTCTTGAAGTCCTGCGGAAATGGAGGCCACCCGGGAATCTGCCAGCAATGCGTGAGCGCCATGCCACCGTCGCCTTCCTCGAGCTGCCAGAGAGTGCAGCGATCGAGCCGCAGTGATTCCGCGATCAGCCGCTGAGTCATTTCGATGGCTGCGTCGACCTCCGAGGAGGGCAGCCCCACGAACCGTGAGGAAAGCTCCGCCAGCAGCTCCTCCAGGCGCAACTTATGGGCTAACTCCGCCTCGACTTGCTTCTGCTGCGTGATATCCGAGCGAATGGCGACGAACTGGCGCGGCTTTCCGCGATCGTCGAGCACCGGCATGATCGTGGTCGCAACCCAGTAATACGAACCATCCTTCGCGCGATTCTTGACCTCGCCGTGCCACACACCGCCGCGTCCGATCGTGTTCCAGAGTTCGCGAAAAAACTCCTTTGGATGATGGCCGGAATTTACGAGGCGATGATCCTGTCCGACCAGTTCTTCGCGGGTATAACCGGAGATCGCGCAGAAGTGGTCATTTGCAAAGGTGATCCGCCCCTGAGCATCGGCCATCGTCACGATGGCGTGCTCATCGAGCGCTGCCGTTAGATCCATCGCCTTCTTCATCCAGCCTCGCAATACCTCGTCGGCCTCTTCCGCAGCCGACAACCGTTCCCTTTTCATTGTCTTCATGGCGGAGCCCCCCGGGGCAATAGAAGCCCAATACGCGCCGCGAATCGGCGCACGATCCTCCCCCCTGATTCAGGAGTCGTCCCGCAGGTTCCAGTTAGGACGAGCCGGCTCATCGTAGGAATTTCGCCCAATGCCGGTCTATGAACCACGTGCAAGACGACAACGAAACACGGTGTGGCGCGGCTCTCATAACGACGCAGTCTGCTGCGGGGCGACAGATTGTGCTGCCCGAAGGGCCGACAGTTCATAGAGGAAGGTATTATAGCGCTGGAAAAGCGTGGTGAAATCCCGGCTCAAGTCCACTGCGGCGGCCTGTAGGGCCTTGTCCATATCCATGGCCTGCTTGAGCGCCACCGGATGGGTCGCAGAACCCGAGGAAGTGAGCGTCTCCACTCGCTGATTGCGGCGTTCGGCGATCAGCGCATCGGTCTTGGCGATGTCGTCATTAAGAGACTTCATCCGCGCTGGATCCCGCGTCGCGGCAAGCTGACTCTTCAGATCGCGATTTTGGCGATCCAGCCGTGCGATGCTGGCATCCAGCTGCTGGACGATGGCCTTGCGCTGCTGGTTTCCAAGGTCGGTCATGCGGCGGTTCTGGTCGTAATCCGCGTTTCGCTGATACTCGGTACCATACCATCCGCCGCCCACGACCTTGTAGCGTTCGTAGTCCTGATGCGACGGCATCGAGCGTTGCAGATCGAGAATCTGCTGCGTGCGCTTTTCGATCTTCGCATCGAAGGCCGCGATGAGCTTCCGCGTATCGTCATCGGTCAACTTCAGCGTCGGCGTGCGCAATTGTTCCCTCAACGTGGCACGCTTCTGATTGTAGTACGTGATCGTCTTTCCCAGCCGTTTTCCCGTTTCCTCCTTCATCCGCGCGACCTTGGTCCGCGAGTCCTTGGAGTCGCTGATCGACTTCAGCGTATCGATGATCGTATTCAGGCGAGTCTCGATTCGTGCATCAGTCTGCTTGATTTCATCTCGCAGCAGATCCACACGCTGCTGGCGGACGGCGACCTGCGAAGTCGCCACGGCGGGAGTTTGCCCACAAAGCGGCGCGGCAAGGATCAGGGAGGCGGAAAGGAACGCTATGGGAAGGGCTGGGGAGCGCATAAGGTATCGCCAGATTACCTATGCATAACTAAGTGAAACAATTGTACTTTAGTTCAATGTCCCCACAGCGACCGGGGCCACTCCCGCCGCCTGTGCGACCCGCACGAGATCCGCGACCGAACCGGCCCCCATCTTCTTCATGACCCGCCCGCGATGGATCTTCACCGTACGCTCGGCGATCATCAGGGCATCCGCGATCTGTTTATTGAGCAAACCAGCGATGACGCGCTGCATGACCTCAAATTCCCGTGCAGTCAGAGCCGCCAACCGGGCACGGGCCGTTGCCCGTTCCGCGCCGCACTTTCGTAACTCTGCCGAACGCGCCAGTGCACGGGAGACGGCCGAGAGGAGCGCCTCGTCATCGACCGGCTTGGTGAGGAAATCAATCGCACCGGCCTTCATGGCCTCGGCACAAGTAGGCACGTCGCCATGCCCGGTCAAAAAGACGATCTGGGTTTCGCGCTCTTCGAGCGTCCGCTGAAGAGCAAGCCCATCGAGCCCGGGAAGTTGCACATCCAGGATCAAGCAAACCGGCCCTTCATGCCTGACTTTGTCCAGGTACGCCTTCGCCGAAGCAAAGCCTTCCACTCGCAACCGAGCGGAACGGAATAATCGTTCGAGGCTGCGGCGGATTGAATCATCGTCGTCGATGACACAGACCAGCGCGTCGGCAAGGAGGGAGACCGCAGGACTTGAGGCCATTTGAATCAGCGAGGCTGAAGTTGCTCAAATCTCACAGTGATATCGCGGAGGGTCAAGCTCGCGCTGCGGCGCAATTACGCCTGGCCTGCTCCAGTTAAATTCCATCAATCGTCGTACCGGCAGCGACCGTGTCTCGCCATCGAGGCCGCCTTTGTCATACAGTGGCGCTGCTATGATCCATACCGCCGTCTTTGACACCAAGCCGTATGATCGCGAATCGCTGCAGCGGGCCTCTGCAGGCGACGGAATCAAATGGCAATTCCTCGAGTTCCGGCTTTCACCCGAAACTGCTGCAATCGCCCGTGGTGTGAAGGCCGTCTGTATCTTCGTCAACGATCATGCCGATCGCCCAAGCCTCGAAGCTCTGTCATCCCTAGGCGTAAAACACATCGCGCTGAGGTGCGCCGGATTCAACGGAGTCGATCTCGATGCCGCAAAGGAGCTCGGACTGCGGGTCACTCGCGTCCCGGCTTACTCCCCGTATGCGGTGGCCGAGCATGCCATCGCCTTGCTGCTCGCGCTGAACCGGAAAATCCCGCGCGCAAATAACCGCGTCCGCGACCTCAACTTCTCGCTCAATGGCCTCGAAGGCTTCGACCTGCACGGCAAGACCGCCGGAATTGTTGGGACCGGACGCATCGGGCAGATCACCGCGCAGATTTTGCGCGGATTCGGAATGCGAGTCCTGGCTTTCGATCCTTTCCCCTCGCCCGAATGGGCACGGGAACACGGCGTGGAGTACTCCGATCCCCGCACCATTGCGAAAGAAAGCGACGTCCTGTCGCTGCATACGCCCCTGACTCCGGAAACTCATCACATCATCAATCGGGAAACCCTCGGCCTGATGAAGCCGGGTGTCGTCCTCATTAATGTCAGTCGGGGCGCTCTCATCGACACGAAAGCTTTGATCGAAGCTCTAAAATGCGGCCGGGTCGGAGGCGTGGCTCTGGACGTGTACGAAGAAGAGGAAGGCGTCTTTTTCGAGGACTTATCCGGCCAGATCCTGCATGACGACGAACTGGCGCGACTTCTCACTTTTCCCAATGTGCTCATCACGGCGCATCAGGCTTTCCTCACCCGCGAAGCACTGGCGGAAATTGCGCGAGTCACCGTGACGAATCTAACGGCCTTCGCAAACGGCGAGCCGTTCATTGACGGAACTGTTCTCGCCTGAGGGAGTAAGACCAAGGTCCGATAGGCGGTTAGCAAGCAACCCGATAACGTGCCGGGAAATCCGCACGAATGGCTCTGGCGTGCCCGGAGCCAAAAACATCGAACCAATCCAAACCGCATGTCTTTCGAGAATATCGACATCGACAGCCTCACCGACGCACGTCGCAAATCGATCGAGGAGACCGTTCAGCAGGTGACTGGCGAGCAGATGAAGACGATCGGAGAAGGCATCTTTCCGTACGCGGATGATCCGTGGCGGGAACGCTTCTTCGAATTTCTAACTGAGAATCCCGGCTGCACCTTCTATCACGCGACGACCAACGATCGAGTGGAGATCCTCTACTGCCGCGAGAAAGAAAGAGGCATCTGGTTCCTTCCCGGCAGCGGCCTCGGCCCCCTGCAATCCAAAGGCCTCAAGATTATGAAAGATGCGGTCGCGCGGGCTTAGACCCGAGACCAAAGACCGAGCGACGCAGAGGTCTCGAAATGCAGGACAGGAATACGCCGGCTAAACCCTGTCGCTCCAGCGCAGGAATCCCCAGACTTTATGAAAACCAAGCGCATCATCGACGTGTCTCACAGCTTGTCGAAGCCCTATTGCGTAACGTCCGGCAAGGGTTTCCGACTTAAAGACATCGATCCCGGCGACACCGCGGATTTCAACTCAGCCGACAAGCCACGAGCAAAGGAGGCGCTGCAGAATGGCATTCAGGCCCTCGCTGAATTGCAGGATGTTCTTTATGCCCGCAACTGCTGGTCGCTGCTCCTGATTTTCCAGGCGATGGATGCAGCAGGAAAGGACGGAACGATCAAGCACGTCATGTCCGGGGTCAATCCGCAGGGCTGTCAGGTGTCGTCGTTCAAATCGCCATCGGCGGAAGATCTCAACCACGACTATATGTGGCGTTGCGTAAAGCAACTGCCGGAGCGTGGCCGGATCGGCATCTTCAATCGCAGCTATTACGAGGAAACGCTGGTCGTGCGAGTGCACCCGGAGTTTTTGAAGGGGCAAAAGCTGCCCGAGGAATGCATTACAAAGCACATCTGGGACGAACGCTTCGAGGATATCCGATCCTTTGAACGCCATCTCTCCCGCAACGGAACAGTGATTCGAAAGTTTTTCCTCCACGTCTCGAAGCACGAGCAGCAGAAGCGTTTCCTGGAGCGTCTTGATAACCCGGACAAGAATTGGAAATTCTCCGCAAACGACGCCAAGGAACGCGGCTATTGGAACGACTACATGAAGGCTTACGAGGATATGATTCGCGAGACATCGACCAAGGAATCTCCGTGGTATGTGGTCCCGGCGGATAACAAATGGTTCACGCGAATCGTCGTTGCTGCCGCGATCATAGATACCCTCGGTTCGCTAAAACTTAGTTATCCGAAAGTCAGCGCCAGCAAACGCGAGGAACTTGCCGCCGCCAAGGAGGCGCTCATCGGGAATACATGAGCGCGGAGGTCGCCAATCCAAAGGCGTCCCAGCAACCTCGACGATGGCTTGGAGTGCTTGCCGCGGCGCACTGGCTGCCGGGCTATCAGAGGGATTGGTTTCGCGCGGATCTCGCCGCTGGGGTCACTCTGGCTGCGTATCTCTTACCGGCGGCGCTCGGTGATGCTTCTCTCGCCGGACTGCCCCCGCAAGCGGGACTTTACGCATGTCTCTATGGCGGTCTGGTTTTCTGGCTATTCTGCAGTTCCAGGCAGACGGCGATTACCGTCACGTCCGCGATCTCTCTGCTCATCGGCTCTTCGCTTTCCAGCATGGCCGGAGGCGATCCATCGCGGTTCGGAGCCATGGCCGCTTGCACCGCTCTGCTCACAGCGGCCATTGCCTTTCTGGCCTGGCTGGCGCGCGCCGGTTCAGCAGTCAATTTCATTTCGGAAACGGTCCTCATCGGATTCAAGGCGGGTGTGGCGCTGCATCTCGCAAGCACCCAATTGCCGAAGCTCTTCGGCGTAAAAGGCGGGCACGGCGACTTCTGGGACCGGATGGGCGAGTTCTTTCACCATATCGGCGAGACTAATTATCCCTCGCTTCTTCTCGGCTGCATTGCACTTGCGCTGCTCCTGCTCGGCAAGAAATTACTCCCTTACAAGCCCGTCGCGCTCTTCGTCGTAATTGCCGCAATTGCTTCCGCGTCGTTCATCGACTTCGGCAGTCGAGGCATCAAGCTGCTCGGAGAGGTGCCGCGTGGCGTGCCCGTTCCTGCCCTGCCTGCGGTCAGCATCGACGATGTCCGCGATCTCCTGCCGCTGGCGCTGGCCGCATTCCTACTCGGAGCTGTCGAAACCGCCGCAGTAGGCCGCATGTTTGCCGAAAAGCACGGATACCGCCTCGATAGCAATCAGGAGTTCCTGGCCCTCGCCGGGGCGAACCTCGCCTCGGGACTCGGCCACGGCTTTCCAATCAGCGGCGGCACCTCGCAATCGCTCGTCAATGAAAGCGGTGGCGCTCGCACGCCGCTCTCCGGATTGATCGCAGCCCTCCTGATGCTGGTGGTGGCGCTCTTTTTCAGCGATCTGCTGCGCAACCTGCCGCAACCAGTGCTGGCGGCCGTTGTCCTCACCGCGATTATGAGTTTAGTGAAACTCGAAGAATTGCAGCGGCTCTGGCGGGTGCATCGCAATGAATTCTATGTCGCAATGGCCGCCCTCCTGGGAGTGCTTTGGGAAGGGCTTCTCAAAGGCGTGCTGGTCGGGGCGGTGATCTCTCTGGTGCTCTTGATTCGCCGCGCATCTTCGCCGCATGTCGCATTCCTCGGCCGGATTCCGGGAGTGCGCCGCTACTCTGATCTGGAACGCCATGCCGACAACGAGCCGATTCCGGACATCATCGCCTTTCGCGTGGAATCGAGCGTCGTTTACTTCAATTCGGAACACATTTTCGACACGGTGATCGGACACGTCGCTGCCAGTCGCGACCCGGTGCGACTGGTGATTTGCGATCTTTCGACTTCGCCGAACGTAGACATGGCAGGCGCAAGGATGTTCCTGTCGCTTCGCGACGAGTTGGACAAACGCGGGATCTCCTTCCGGCTGGTCGAAGCGCGCTCAACCGTCCGCGACATGCTCCGGACCGAAGGAGCGGAGGGAAAGACCGGCCATATCGATCGCTTCACGTCACTGGCCGAAGCGATTGATGCGTTTCAGGCTAAAGGGCAAGCCCCGTCGACATGAGCTCCTCCGCTGCTCGCGAGCGCATCCTAAGTCCACTCGATCGCTTTTCGGAAATCGTCTTCGGGCTCATCATGGTGCTGTCCTTCACCGGCGCGGTCAGCGTGGTAGAATCGCGAGCGGGGCTGCGCACCTTGCTGGTCAGCGCGATCGGTTGCAATCTCGCTTGGGGCATCATTGATGCGACGTTCTATCTCATCAGCTCCTTCACCGAGCGCTGCCGGCATGCAACTATGCTCCACAAAGTTCGGCAGGCGGGAATGGCACCCGAAGCTCGAAGAGTCATCGCCCTCGCGATGCCACCCGCAGTGGCAGCCGCTTTGGAGAGCGATGATTTCGAACGAATCCGCAAGCATTTGCATCAACTCCCCCACCCGCCTGCGCATTCCATGCTCACCCGGGAAGACTGGCGGGGCGCAGTGGCTGTCTTTCTGCTGGTCTTCTTTTCCACGCTGCCGGTCGTCACGCCGTTTCTCTTCATCCGCGACGCAAGGCTTGCTCTTCGCGTCTCGAATGGAATCGCGATCGCGATGCTCTTCGGCGCCGGCTACCGCCTCGCCCGCTATGCAGGCATCCGCCCCGTCCGGACAGGAATGGCGATGGTTACAATCGGTTTGGTCCTCGTCGGCGTCACGATCGGTCTCGGTGGATAACAAATCCGGGGGGCGTACCGCATAAGACCTAAGGGCGATAGCCGGACGCACGAATTCCGGCGAAACTTGTGGCATGCCAACCCCGACTCGTGCCCTCACCAATAACTACCGGGATTGCCAACTCATCAAGCTCGACCCCAATGAAGCCTCGAGTCCGCTCGTCGTGGCGCAGGAAGGATATCGACCGCACGATGCGACTTTTCAAATGCGGCTCTATTACCTGCAGCACGATGGGTACTGGATCGACGAGGTCGCCCGGAGCACGCGGCCTGATAGCGAAATCGCCGAAATCGTTTTCGACACTGCTGCCGATGCCCTGAAAGTGCTCTCGACCCTTTTTGGCCCGCCAATGGTTCGTGAAGTGTCTGTCACAGAAGCGGACGTTCAAACCTATCTGTCAAAAGCAAAAGCCGTAAGCTCACCCCAGGCATTGGCGCGCGACTTCCTTTCGCGCTACCGCACGGCAAAAGGCAAATAGTAACTCCAAGCCTGGATCTGCCATGAAATCGATCCTCCATCTGCTAATCATCGCAGCCCTCACTGCGCTATCGTTCCTATCGGCGGGCTGCGGGACCCAGCAGGAACGAGCAGCGCGGGTGGAGCGCCGTCAGGAAGCGATTGACCGGTGGCACGCCGGATACCTGGAGCGGCAAAGCATCCGCTCCGCGCATCAGGAGGCTCGGGACGACGCAGCATTCAACGCGATGTAAGGAAAGCGGTCTCGCAGTCTTGAGCCTGGCTAAACGGCCGACAGTGAATTCCGGCTCTTTCTCACCTTTACAGCGATTCCTGGCTGAGTTTTAGGACGAGGAAATCCTCGCCTTTCGTGGATCTCCATCGCGGTCGGACGGCTGAGGACAGCCGTCCGGGACTCCCGTCCTTTGGTAATTTGGAAAAATTTGGTAATTTGGTCCTAAAATAGGTGCGGTTCGTAGTTAAACCGCTATAGCCCGGTTCCGAAAGATTTTGGGCCGATGCTCCGCCAACGTATCCCCGCAGTTTGCAGCCGAAACCTTCCGCCCCGCATTCCCACGCACGCGGCGCGATCTTGTAGTGCGGTGGCACGACGCCGCCTTCGGAAGGGGCGGGTTCCGCGGGAGGGAAGTGGCGGAACGGCGGACGACGCTCCTCTTACTTAGAGCTTTTCCCAACTTACGCGTATCTCAAGACCGCGAAAATCGTGAGTTCCCTCTTTCGATGTTACGCTGGGCGTGAATGCGCGCGCACCCCCGCCGCTGCCGGCCCGCAGACCTACCGAAGGCGGCGTCGTGCCGCCGCAGTCTAAGATCGTTCAGCTTGCAATCGGGGCAGGGCGAATGATTCACGCCCATCGGAAAGCCGACCCTGCGCGGGCGGCTCGCATCGCGACGCAATCCATGAATATTCGGCCGGAATAGCCGGATACAGGTTCGTTTAACCTGCTCTAGTAGCCGTAATTTTCGTGGCGAAATCCGCGGCGCGCCTCTCGTCTTTCATGGCGTCGTTCAGGTCCAAACCAACTCCATGAGGACCAATCCGTCGAGGTATCCATGTACGCAGTGGTTGTGCCAATAAGATGCTGCCCCGCATGCGTCGACAGGAAGGTGTTATATTGTGCAACCCCGCCCACAAAGGCCCGGTTGTTCGGAACGTCCGGGAACAGGTAGTAGGTATTTCCGTTCCTCGAGACCATCGTGAATCTGTCCGTGGGCAGGGATTTGAGTTTTGCCTCCTGCGCCTGCGTGCTCGGGGTGACCATAGTGAACCCGGCCTGCGACAGCGCGTCAGTTTTGGTATAGGTGGGGGATGTAGTGGCGCAACCGGCTGCCACGAGGGCAAGCATCATGGCGCCTGCTGGCTTGAGTAAATTCTGTATTCTTTTCATTGTTTTTCTCCTGTTCCGTAACGCACAGAAGCAACCTTGGGCGGCTTGCAGGCGCTCTATTGCGTCTTTTCAAGGTTTCGATTCTGATTTTCCCTCCGGCCTTACCACCGGCGTCCACGGGCAGATCTGACCTTTGGCATGTTCCTACGTTGGGTTAACAGATCGTGCGGCCCTTTTCGATGCGAGCGCCGATGCCCTTAAGGGCCCTCCGGCATGGAAAAGCGCCGCGACTTCGATGGTTCTCGAATCCGACGTTTGGGAGCGAGTGAGGATTTTCGCTAATGCACGACCGGATTGGGAATCGCAATCTGTGGACTCATTCCACTGCATTGCCTACTCCCATGCTATTCATAAATCCCCTCGCCAAAACAGCCCTCCTCTTCTCATGCGCATTGAGCGTCCTTCCGCTTCGCGCAGCCGAATCCCTCGAACACCGGCTCTATGTTGCCGAACCCGGGATTCGCAATGATCTCCAATACGGCGGCCATGGCGTCCTGGTATTCGACATGGATGGCGGGCATCGGTTCATCCGCCGGATTCCCTTCGGCGGCATCGATGACAAAGGCACGCCAAGGAATGTGAAAGGCATCTGCGCAAACGCGGCGACCAAGCGCCTCTACGTATCGACGACTCACACGCTATCCTGCATCGATCTGGTGACCGAAAAGGTCCTCTGGGAAAAGCCGTATGCCGGGGGATGCGATCGCATGTCCATGACGCCAGACGGCGCGCAGATCTATCTGCCATCACTGGAAAGTGACTTCTGGAATGTGGTGGACGCAGCGACCGGCGACGTCATCAAGCGCATCGATACGCCCCGCGCCGGCTCGCACAATACCGTGGTCGATGCGAGCGGCGCGCACGCCTATCTCGCTGGGTTACATACGCCCCTCCTCCGTGTGGTGGATACAAAGACACGCGAAGTCACACTGGAAGCAGGCCCCTTCGGCTCTGCCATCCGCCCATTTACCGTGAACGGCAAGGGCACGCTCTGCTTTGTAAATGTAAATGGACTGCTTGGCTTCGAAGTGGGCGATCTTACTACCGGCAAGAAACTATGCCGGGTCGAAGTGCAGGGTTTTCTTTCCGGCGACGTGAAACGCCACGGCTGCCCGAGCCACGGCATTGGACTTACTCCCGATGAAAAGGAACTCTGGATTTCCGACGGGCACAACCAGCGGGTTCATTACTTCGACGCGACCACCATGCCGCCTCGGCAGCTTGGCAACATCGCCCTGCGCGATGATCCGGGCTGGGTGACATTCAGCATCGATGGCCGCTACGCGTATCCTTCAAGCGGCGAAGTGGTCGACGTCGCAACGCACAAAATCATCGGAACGCTGGAAGATGAGCAGGGCCATCACGTAGCAAGCGAGAAACTGCTGGAGATCGATTTTGAAAACGCCCAACCGGTGCGCGCAGGAGACCAATTTGGCCGTGGGATGAAGCAGGAGTGACAGCGGGGTTCGAACCGAGTTGATTATCCGGAGAATGACGCCGAATAATCGGAAGTTGACTCGATGCCTAATCGGGATTGCCGCCATTGCGGCAATCACGATAACTGCGGGTTGCGGGCTCGGCTTCGACTGTAAAAATGAGATCTTGCAGGAGGCGCCATCCCCTAGTGGCGCGCTGGTCGCCACCGTTTTTTCGAGAGATTGCGGCGCGACGACCAAAATGACAGTTCATGTTTACCTCGGAGCAAAAGGTGAAAAAATTGCCGATGCAGGCAACATATTCCGCGGAACAGGAACCGGTACTGCACGAGTTGAATGGCGCGGAGATAAAGTGTTGGTAATATCAACGGACGATGACACTTTTTTATTAATGAAAGAGTATTCGGGAATCACGTTTGAGTTGCATAAACCTCAATACGTGAATGGACATCGACTTATTGAGGATAATGCAAAGGCAGGAAATCCGTAGCGAGCCGTGATATCAAAGTGCGATCCGCACAACTGGATCGCATGATCACGGACGCCGGACACAACCTGACGCTCCGAATTAGTGACCCGCCTTCCTTTCTCGTTCAGCAACAATGCGTCGCCATCCCGCATCAAGCGATCGTTTCCACACGGCAGGTCCTTCCGCGCCCGCCGAGCGCGATTTTCAGGCCTGCGGACGGTTTCTGAGCGACGATCTGCTGACCCAGCGGCGATTGTGGCGTGATGACCAGCACAGTCTCGTCCTCGTGTGAAATCTCCATACCACCCGCGCGCGGACCGATGAAATAAATCGTTCGCTCTCCATCGAACTCGACGGCGATCACCGCGCCAATGTCGATGGGATCCGCCGGGCCAAAATCGCGAAGAGGAAGCGTCGCATAGTGTTCGCGCGCCTGCAGGGTCTCGGCCATCTGGCGCGATTGACCGCGCGCCAGATATGAGGCTTCGAGGCCGCGCGTATCGTACTTGTTTTCCGCCTTGCTCTGCTCGTCCGTTGCTTCCGCATGGGCGGCACGCGCGGACCGCTCGTAAAGCGCGAGTTCGTGGTCGAGTTGAGCGATGATTTTGGAAACGAGTGCGGATTTGTCCATTCGTACCGGGCACAGTTGCGACGGCAGATCGAAGTGCGCAAGCGATAACAACCTCTGTTGGTTCGCCGAGGCCACGCAAAGTCATTTCTTTCGCCCGGACTCCGTGTCACGGTATTCCATGCCCTTGCCCGCTTCCGGATTCATCAGAGCGATCCGTCTCAGGCGCGAAGCGGTGCCGAACTTCGACGAATATCCCTTCTCGATCCCCGCCATTCGCAGCCTGGAACGCCTGCCCCTGCATCCGAAAGTCACTTTCCTGATTGGTGAGAATGGAATGGGCAAGTCCACCCTCGCTGAAGCGCTCGCAGTCCGATACCGGATAAATCCCGAAGGCGGCAGTCGCAATTTCAACTTCGCGACGCGGCCATCTCATTCGGTTCTGCATGAGTATCTGACCATCGAGCAGGAGCCTCGATATCCAACGGAATGCTTCTTTCTGCGCGCGGAGAGCTTCTACAACGTCGCCACGCATGTGGATCAACTCCTCGAGTTTGGGCCGCAGGATGAAATCTCTCGCCGGAAGTTCATCAATTCCTACGGTGGCTCCAGTCTGCACGAGAAGTCCCACGGACAGTCCTTCTTCGCGATTCTGAAGACGCGCCTTCGCGGTAATGGCGTTTACATCTTCGACGAACCCGAGTCCGCGCTTTCGCCACAGCGCCAGATGAGCGCGCTGACGCTGATCGATGATCTGGTGCGGCGCGGTTCGCAATTCATCATCGCCACTCACTCGCCCATTCTGATGTCCTACCCGGAGGCCACGATTTACGAATTGGGGGAGAACGGCATCCGGGAACGAAAATACGAAGAAACGGAGCACTTCCAGGTGACACGCGATTTCCTGAATCGGCATGAGCAGATGCTTTCCATCCTGCTAGAGCGCCTTCCCTTGCGGGATTAACTCGCCCGGCATTCACCTCTTCGACCCGATCCACATTGCTCGCAGTCGCATCGATGTTTTAAATTCGCGTCTCTTGTACGCAGAACACAGGGGAAACATGAATTCCCAGAGGCACCCATGAAATACCAAGTTTTCGAACGTAATCAGATTACCGGTCCCTACACCATTGAGGAACTCCGGGCGAAATTGGCCGCTGGAGAACTCACAGGAGACGACCGCGTCTGTGCGGAAGGAACGCAATCCTGGCTGCCACTCGATTCCATACTCCAGAGCGCCGCGAATTCCCCACAGCCTTCGCCGCCACCGCTCGCTCAGGCCCCGAGAAAAAAGTCCGGCTGCGGCTGCGTGCTCACCGGCCTGATGATCTGCGGCGTTCTCGCGCTGATCTTCTTGTGCAGCTCGTATTACGTCCTGTTCCGTACGCCGCTGCCGTTGCGCTGGTTCGAGAAAGCACTCTCCGGCCCGAACTTCTCGATCCAGGGAATATCGGGTTCACTATCGTCCGGTTTCACCGTGGAGAAGATCCATTGCCAGAGCGATCAGGGAGATCTTTTCGAGGCCGAAAATCTCAAGCTGACCTACAGTGACCTTGCAAATATCGGACAAAC
>FTCV01001309.1_pt1 | contig 21162 bp, 12 predicted proteins | sample 1639691 | NCBI WGS metagenome assembly FTCV01 (sample SAMEA3914864, study PRJEB12502) | metagenome | biome: forest; material: soil | place: USA | collected 2012-03-12 | depth 0.3 m
TACAATGAATCACCGGTGCGGGTGAAGCAGCGATTCCAGCCCTGGCGGGACAAGGTTATCGCGGTGACAATCCGACAATTGGGAGACAGCTTGTAGGGCATTATACTTCCCCAAAAAGGGCGCGGAAAGGACTGGATTCACGGCCATGTCCGTTCGATGCCGCGAACCATATTGCGCAGCCTTCGTTCAAAGACCGAAGAGAACTTTCACAACATTGATATTTAATTTATATCGAGTATTGTTGACGCCCAAATTTTGGCAGGGAGGTGTCGCGGACAGGAATGCGGGTGCGCCGTCGCTCAACATTTGACTTGAATCGGGGCGCCGGTCATGATAATAAATTATTCATCACTGGCTCGCGATGAATTCCCGGCTATGCTCGGCGTCCGTTTCTGCCAGACTTTTCGCCTTCATGAGATCCGACTTCCTGTTGAAAATGCTCGCCGCCGCGGCGTTGAGCCCTCTGGCGTGGACTTCCCCGGCTTCGGGGGCCACGGCGACGACGCCGACGTATGACTGGGCGAATCTCGCTTCCGACATCCGCGGTGTGGGCATCGGCGCCGACGAGAATCTCATCAACCCCTACGGGCTTCTGCCCAGCCTGAACCAGAGCCTCGTCGTCACGAATAACGAAACGGGCGTCGTTACGCTCTACGATCTGAAGGGCAATCTGCTGCCGGCGGGAGATCCGACGATCCTTACGGTCCCGCCGGCCTCGACCGGCGAGGTCGGAAGCCCGACGGGCATGATCCTGAACTTCGGGGCCTTCGGCAACCAGCCGTCGCCAAATTTCAAGATTTCACACGCGGTGAGCCAAACGAAAACCATCACCGGGCCGAGCGTGTACCTGCTGGCGAGCGACGACGGCGGGATCTTTGGCTACAACGCCAACGTGGACCCAAATAACGCCGTCCTCGGGCATGCCACGGTGGGCGCGGTTTACAAGGGCCTGGCGGTCTCGCTGGTTGGGCCGGAAACGCGCCGGCTCTATGCCACGAATTTCCGCCGCGGCACGGTCGATGTCTTCGACGATAGCTTCACGCCGGTGACGACCTCCGCCGCGTTTGTTGACCCCAACGGAACGGCGGGCTATGCGCCGTTCAATATCAAGCGCTACACGGTGGTCGATAACTCGACCAAGCCGGCGACTCTGTATCGGTTTCTCATCGTCACTTTCGCCAGGCAGGATGCCAATGGACTGACGGACGTGCCCGGCGCCGGGAACGGCTATGTCGATGCATTTATGCCCGACGGGACCTTTGTTAAACGGTTGGCCCCGGACCCGAATGCCCCCAATGAATTGAATTCTCCCTATGGCCTGGCCTTCGATCGGCATCCGACGCCGGCCGCGGTGGGACCCGTGCTCCTGGTGGGAAATGCCGGCGATGGGAAGATTCACCGTTACCAGCTGGACTTGAATCCGGCGGATGCGCCGCTTTCCTTTGGCACGATGAAGGACGCCAACGGCAACGATCTGCAATTCGACGGTTTGTGGACGCTCCACTACGCGCAAAAAACGCTGCCGCGGACGCAGATCGCCGCAAATGAAGACGAATTGGACGAAGACGAGTCCGCGCTCTACTTCAGCGCCGGTTGCGTGGGCCGCGATCACGGGATGGTCGGCAGCATCACGGCGCACAAGTAGGGTGGGCGCCTCGCTAATGGGAAGTATGCGAAGCATGGGAGCGATTGTGCCATCGCACTTGGGTCTCGCTGGCCAAATGAAATTCGCTCGCTTGCTCGGAGAATATCTCCGCGCCAAGCTTTTTGATCATGGCCGAACTAGCGAGTGAGAGTGTGGCGGCGTCTGGGCGATCGGCACGGTCTCTGAAGGCAACTATCGCTATACGCCTTTGCGTTTGCTCTTCTCCATCGCCAAAGGATGGATGAGCGGCGGCTCTCCACATTCGCTGATCACCGTAGTAGTCGGGCACTTTAATTTCTTGAGCATCCGCCGGATCACATTCAGTGCTTTCGTTCGTTCTCTGACGGTCGTTTCGATATCGATCACAAAAAGCCCTTCCATCTCGGCGCCGCTCCCGCTCCAGCTTCCAGCTTCGGATTCCTCCAACGCCTCTTCCAATGGTTCCTGGATATCGATCTCAGGATCGTCGGTCGAAAGATCAGCTTGCTTGAAAATGATCTGCAATCGTACGGGTGCAGGCTGCATTAGCGCGTCTTTCGCTCCTTCCACGAAATCCTCCCGCGTCTCACCAATTTCCATTTTTGGAATCCGACTTGTTCCTTCGTAGAGGCTTCGTTCTACTTTGAAAGGATAGATAATCGGCGGTTCACTCCGTTCCTCGATTACGGTGGAAGGCGGACATTTCAACTTATTCAGGATCCGCTGGATCACGCGTAGCGCCTTCGAGCGTTCTCTGGTTGTCGTTTCGATTTCGATTAGAAACGGCGCTCCTGGCGCCCTGTCGCACCCCGCCCAAATCACCGCTTCAGCGTCCTCCAACGCCTTCATCAACAGATTGCCGATATCGCGCTCAGGATCGTCAGACAAGATTTCGGCGTCGTTAAACACAATCCGCAATTCTACCGGCTTCGGTTCCTTTAGAGTTGCTTTTTTCGCCACATCCAATGGATCACGCCGATCAATGTATTTTTTGGGCACTGGTCGAAGTTCCATTTGCGGAATCCACTCGCTCAACACTTCGTGGCAATTGGCGGAATTCATACGAACGTGCTGATGGCATTTTTTTCTAATTATTTCCTCTTTTGAAGCTGCCCGATGTCCATATTGCTCGCAAACAATGTAGGGATGCTTCCAACCCCAAGCCTTGGCCCGCTCAGGGCCAATTTCTTCGTAGAAGAGAGGGGTATACCGACGTGGATCACCTTGAAGTTTTAAGCGACCGCAGGTTATGCAATCCGAGGTAATTTCAGAAAAAACCACAGCTCACCTCCAAAAACGCCGCGGGAAAAAATCAGAGCCGCAGGCTGGCAATGATGTCATAAATCCATAGATCCACATTGCCGAGTAATCGACGACACAGGCATAACAGTAAATGTCCTCCGCTATAGACAGCCTAAGAATTTCCCCCTTCGAGAGCCCGCTTCGAAACACTTGTTGATTCATAACGTCACTCGCTTTTGCTTGCTACCACTCGCGCTTGCACAGGAATTTATCGCTGTTTACCAGCCCAGCGAGGCTGGCGATCTCCTTCAGTAGTTCGCAAAAAAACTCCCGTTCTTCGGTGTCGATGCAATTTTCGACCTCTTCGTTGTCTTCAATGCAGTTCAAATCGTGAATGCAAACGTGAAATGGCTTCAGGCGTTCGTCTTCGCCCGCATCGATTGGCAGAGCGATGAGTCCTTTTAGAAGTTTTGAAAAAATCGGTTTTGCTGCCGCCATGATATCTTCATAACCACATTCCAGGTTAAGATACTTGGTCCGTCTGAACAGCTTCAGCCCTTCACGATCAACCGGAAAGTTTCCGTTCGGAAGAGGCGAATGCGGGACAACCTGCGAGCGATCAGCCTTTAAATAACGAAGCAGACGTTTCCCGCTCCTTTTAACCAGATCAAGCGCTTCGCTCTGAAGCGGGTTTCGATCGAAGTAAATTTCGCAACCATTCGGCAACGACCGTAAAGCTTCCGGGATTTCTGTAAACTGATTTCCCTCGAGGTTGAGCGCGCATAACTTTCGGAGTTTTGCGACCTCCGGGGGCAGGCTCGTGAGCCTATTGTTGCTGGCATTAAGGAGGTGCAGCCCAGAGAGGCGGCCAATTTCCGGAGGCAAATCAACCAGCTGGTTTCCTTCAACAAAAAAATTACCCAGAGAGCGCTGCTTTTTTATCCCGGGGGAAAGTGACTTCAGGCGATTCTCAGAAAGTCCAAGTGTCCATAATTCTGGAAGATTGAAAACCTCAGACGGGAGGGCTTCAAGCTGATTCGAACACAGGATAAGCCGATTCAGAGAGCGAAGTCTTTCGATCTCCGCAGGGATTTCTCGAAATTGATTGGATCGCACACTGAGGATTTCAAGCAGGGGGAGATCAAAAATCTTTTCCGGTAGGGACGTAAGTTTATTTTCGCTCGCGTCCAGCCTTCTCAATGCGGAAAGACTTCCGATTTCATTCGGCAAGACCGCCAGGCGATTATTTGAAAGGTTCAGGTCTTGCAGCTCGGAGAGGAGCCAGAGCTCCCCGGGAATGGTTTCGAGCCCCAAGCCTCCAAGCTCGAGCGTGGAATCGATTGCTCCACATTGCCACTGTTCAATTCGCCGCAAGGCCTCGATGTGCGCGCGATCCGGGTCAGAGTAAAGCATCGAAGTATGTTAAATCGCGGAAGCCTAGCACGACGAGAAAAGACGTTCAACTCATTGTAGCATTCATTCGAAGGGCAATCGCGGACGGCAACGGGTTTGCTCCAAACAACAAAAGTCGCTGCTGTGTTGCGATGCGTTTCACGCCAGCCGGGGGGGGCGGCGGGATGGGAAGAATGGGAATAAGGGGAATAGTGGGACTTCGTTCCCACTACGCCACCCAATGGTCCCCGCGAGCGTCGCCGAATCCAAGAGGCTCGCTCAGGGCCGAGGGAAATTGCGAACGACCGCCTCGGCGATGAGTTCGGCGACGGCGGAGATGGTCATGGCGGGGTGGAAACCGATGGCCGTGGGGATAACCGATCCGTCGGCAACGAAGAGACCAGGGTAACCGTGGACTTCGCCCTGCAGGGAAACGACTCCCGTCTCCGGCGAGTCGGACAGGTGACAGCCGCCAAGCGAATGCACCGTAAGGATTTTGTTGAACATTCCCCAGGTGACGAGCGGGGCAAAAGTGCCTCCGTAGGAGCGGTTTACCTCCCGCATCGCCTCCGTCATCGCCTTGACCAAGGCGGCATTCTCGCGGGCGTACGGCCAGTGGATGTCCAGCCGTCCGTTCCGCAAAGAGAGGGTCCCGTTGGCATTGTCGCGGCCGATGGCGAACAGGTTGGTCATGCGCGCCGGATCGCCGGCGCGCGGCCCTTTGATGGCCGCCGGCCGGCTCAGAAAGCCAGAGCGAAAAGCCCAGGGGAGGAGCGTGCCCATGAAGGGCCAGAGGAGCCAGCCCAGCCACCGCAACCAGCGGCCATCCAGCTGGCCCAGCGAAGCGAGCACGCTCACCACCGGGTGGCTTAGGCCCGGCGCCGCCATCGTAAAAGGATGCTCGCCGTCGAAGCGCATCACCGACGTGACATCCGGCCCGACCCATGGGGACAATTCCTGCCGCGCGTTCTGGATGGAGCCCAGAAAATCACCATTGCCCGAGTACCCATGGCCGAGGCGAGGGCTCAGCTGCGGCAGCGTGCGCGTCACTTCGCGACTGCGCAACAGAATCTCGTTCGTGCCGAGCGTCCCGGCGCAAAGGACGACGCGCCGCGCGGAAAGGACCGTGGAGAGACCATCCCGGACATCGGTCGCGTGGACGAGGTAACCGCCTTCGGCCGGCTCGAGGTGCGAAACGTTCATCTCGGCCCGCACGGTCGCGCCCAGCCGCACCGCTTCGGCCAGATAGGTCAAATCGAGGGTGTTTTTCGCTCCCTTTTGACAGCCAAACTCGCACTCGCCGACGCCCGGGCATGTCTGCCAATCGACGGCTTCGTCGGGATCGAAGATGGGGCGGCCCATCTGCCGTGCGGCTTCGCGAAAGGCATCGCGCTTGGCGAGCGGCGGGTCGGGCGGGACCGGCGAAATTCGCAGCATGCCGGCGACTCGATCGTAGTACGGATCGAGGCGCGGGAGATCGAAGGCGCGCGGCCAACGAGGTTGCTCGAAGACCGATTTATCCGGCCGAATGTGGACATTTGCGTAGACCAACGAACCGCCGCCGACCCCGCTCGCCACCACGGTGGCGATGCCGGAGAAGAAGCGCACCTCGTAGAGGCCGCGAGAGTCGCGCTGCGCGGGCCATTGCCAGAACAGGCGGTCGGTGTCGCGGACATTGCGGGGAAACTCGCCGGGCTGATAGCGCCGGCCACGCTCGAGCACGAGGACGGACTTACCGGCCTGCGCGAGCCGCAGGGCATTGATCGAGCCGCCGAAGCCGGAGCCGATAACAATGGCGTCGTAGTCGATCTTCACGACGTTTTTTCCAGATGAGCGAGGATGTGCGGATAAACATCCCGGGCTGCGTCCTTCCCGAAGATACAATCGATATGCCCATAGCCCGGAATGACTGTCCGGGAATATTGGGCGGGGCCAAAGCGCTGAGTCAATTCGTCGAAAGTCCGCTCCGTTCCCTTGGGGAGAAAACAGTGATTCTCCGCGCCATGAATGAAGGCAATGGGGAGATTGAGACGCGCCCAATTAGCGTCCGTGAGGTAAGTTTCATCGGCAAAATCCACGGAATGCTCGGCGCGCCCGATCTTGGCGATGTGCTGGAAGGCTCGCATATTGGCGATCCCAAAGAGCTCGTGCAAATTGGCATGGGTCAAGTCGTTGAGCTGCTCATGCCGGTAGAGCGAGGCGTACATGAAGGTGATGCGATGGCAGGTCGCATCCGTGCAGCGGCCTTGCGCGGCGATCAGGGCCGGGATTTCCAGGGCGCGATCGTAGAGCTTCTCCCACCACGATTCGTTATCGCGGGCGTAAGCATCGAGGTCGTGGACGCCGACGGCCGCGAGTAGATCCGGCAGATGCAATCCCGTTTTGAGTTCCACATCGAGCGGCGAGAAACTGTACGCGCCAATTTGCGAAGAGATCACGGAGCGGACCGACGAGACTGCGCCCGAAAAGAGCGACATGAAAAAGGCGCTGGCGCCCCAGCAATGCACGACAAACTGGACCGTCTCGGCGCCGGTGATCTCGCGCACCTTGGCGACGGCCGCCGGATAGTCATAGCGGGCGACCTGATCGCCGTCCGAGGGATCTTGGGAGGCCTCAAGGAGGATCGACGCTCGGAAATCGAGGAGCCAGACGTCGTACTCGTGGGCCGCCAGGTATTCCACGAGGTTTGTTTCAATCAGATCGGTCGAGAAGATCTCGCTCGAAACGCCGAGTCCATGCACGAGGATGACCGGGCCTTTCTTGCCGCCCTGAAAACGGGTGAGCCGCAACGCGACGTTGTCTTCCGTGACGAACGGAAAAACCATCGGCGGGCCGGCGCGGAGCGCTCGTTTCACCCGCGGCGGAGCTTGGGTGTTAAACCCGTAGGGGCCGGCGCAGATGCCGCCGTAGCTATGCCAGAGCACGCCTGCGAAGTACTTGCCGAACCGCGCAATCGCTTCGAGTTCGCCCACTTTGCTGTCGACGTTGGTGACGCGGAGCGTGCGCATCTGGGTGAGAAAATCGAGCGGCTCGATGTGCAAAATGCCGCGGCCGAGCGCGGTCGCCGTGGCGTCGGCGCCATCGTACAAGGTGAAATAGAGCGTGCTCGTGTCGTGCCAGACATCGTAGATCGGCTCGTTCCGGACGGTCTTGAAGCCCTCCAGAAAATAATGCCGCCCCGCCGTGTCGGTCATGATGAACCGATAGCGCATCTTGTACGTCTCCGGCGTCGAGGGATCCCGCACGAAGAGATTGAACTCGCCGGTGTTGACCGTCATCGGCGCCGCGGCAAGCTCCGCAGAGGTCGCGGTCCCGCTGATCGTCGCCCGGTGATCCGGCTGCGAAAGCATCGCATCCAGATGATCCGAATGAATGCTCAACGTGAACTGGAATTCATGCCGCGTGAGGTCCGCGCCGTTCTCGAGCGCGGCAAACTCGACCGCCGCATCCCGGACGAAGAACCCGCGCATCGTCTCGGTGAAGCCTAGTCCGACGACTTTCTCTGCGGCTGGCGCGCCCCACGGGCCATTCGGAGTGTAATCGATTTTCCAGCCGTGGTCCTGCGCAAGATAGTGGCAGCAACGCTCGGCCAGAGCCGAGATGGTGAGCAGGGGATTCACCCCGAGCGTCACGGGCACCACCGAGCCATCACAGACATAAAGCCCCTCGTGGACCGACGTGCCGGCGAGGCCGGAGAAGGCGCGGCCTTTGTGGTCGATCACGCCGCGCGCCGCGTCACTCGCCATGACACAGCCGCCCAGGGGATGCACTGTCACCAGTTCCCATTTAAAGTCCGAGGTCCAGAGCGGGTCTTTGACGTAGACTCCACCGAGCGGCTTAGTCGCCTTCACGAGCGCTTCATCGTCGCTCGTGAAATTCTTCTCGCTACCGGCGCCGGGCCACTTGATGCGAAGCCGGTCGTTTTCGAGGACCATCCGGCCGCGGCCGTCGTCCTGGCTCATGATGAGATAGGTCTGCGTGTTGCGCGAAGCCCCCGTGTACGGGCCGCCGAAGAAACTCGTGACCGCGCGCCGCGCTTGCCGGAAAAACTCGCCCCAGGTGCGCTTCATCTGCTGGCCGTGAAAGACGGAGAGCAGCGGCATCGTGCGCGAAGAGATCTCCGCCAGCGCGCCGGGGATGGAGCCTTCCTCGATGACCAATCCCTCTTCAACCGGCTTCTCCGGATCGCGCAGATCGATGATGCCCGTGATACAAGGGCCGACTCTGGGAAGATCGGTGCGACGGCCAAAACCCATGCCGTTGATTTCGACGTCGGTGTTGTAAGCGAAGCCGAGGACGTCGCCATTGCCGCTGAAATGCTCACCCAATTGCGCGGACAGCGAAAGCCCCTTTTCGCGCGAGCGCAGCAGTATTTCCGTAGAACCCAGCGTGCCGCACCCCAAGATAACTATATCCGCGGAGACAAAGCGCTCCGGCGAGTCGAACTTATCCTCACCCGTCGACAGCGCTTCGAAATAGATGCGCCACTTTCCATCCGCCTTGGCGACATGCGAGACCTTTGTTTCTGTGTAAATCTTGGCGCCGTGGCGTTTCGCGTCCGGCAGGTAATTCATGAGCGTGGTATTTTTGGCGCCCACGTTGCACCCCGAAACACAATCGCCGCAGTCGGTGCAGGCTTGCTGTTGCAAGCCGGCGTAATTCAGCTTCCCCTTCGAAAAGGTCACGTTGATCGGCGGTCGATAAAATCGACCGTCCGGAAACTCCTTCGACGAGAGTTCGAGCGCGCGCAGTTTCGGCACGCTGCGCTCGTCCGGATACGGCGTGGGCTGCAGCGCTTCCTCGGCTCGCTCATAGGCCCAAGGCATGACCGTCTCCGCATCTTGTTGCACTTCCTGCGGCCAGCGTTCATCGCGAAAGATGCGTGTATCGGCCCGGAGCGAAACATTGGCATTGACCAGGGACGTGCCGCCCAGACCACAGCCCATGAAGACATTCACTTCGTCATTGATCCGAAAATCATAGAGCCCGGTCCGGGAACCGATGCGGCCGAGGGCGCTGTCGGCCTGCATATTGTCGATCGCCTGCGCCTTGAGGGCGGGAAAATTGCGCGGGTGCAGCTCCTTGCCCCTTTCCAGCAGGCAAACCCGCTGGCCGGCTCGCGCCATGCGGGAGGCAGCGATCGAGCCTCCATAGCCGGATCCGATAATCACGACGGTATAGTGATCCTTCATTTCCGCCAGCGGCGAGGAGAGCTGCGGCATTTCAAACGCGGGCGGTTCCGGAGAATGGGCGGGCATGATCGTTTATTTTCTGGACAGAATTAGGGCCCGGTAACCGCGAACGTCACAAACTTTGGATCCTGGCTAAGTTTCTGAACCTCCGCGTGGGTAATGTGAGCGCCGTGACACTCGAAAACCTCACGCAAGAGCGGCTGGGCTGCCGCGGCGTAAGTCTCGTCTGCGCCCAGGCCCAGAGAGTAGTAAGTGATCGTGAAGCGATTTCCGACGAACTCCAATTGCGCGTGGCCATTGAACCCGAGTTGCTGCTCTCCGTAGCGGGGATTGATGCGCGCATCGTAAAAAAGAAGCTGCTGCGCGAGCGCATTCGTGGCGGGGGGCGCTTTCGCCTCGATGGGCATCCCCCCGGTGCCGATACAGCGCCCGTGCACTTTTAGGGAATCCGTGCCGAAGTATTGATACCCGGCCAAACGGTGCTCGTGTCCCCACAGCCAAATGACCGGCGACTCGAAGAATTCCGCCAACTGCCTGGCCGGCTCCGGGTAGTTTTTTTCGAAACCGGAAAAATACTGATGATGGGACAGCAGGATAGTGGCTTTGGGCTTCTCCTTCGGTTTCACCGTTTCACGCAGCCACTTGATCAAGGGGTGCGGCAGCCGGCAATTGCCCTCCATCCACAAGGATATGATCGGAAAACCGACAGAGTTGTAGCCGGTATCGAGCCCAAGGATCCGCCAATGATCGTTCTCGAGACAGAAGAAACTCGGGCCCTGCTGCAGCGGCTTCCCGGCGGAATCGTGCATCCCGAGCGTCGGGAGAAAGATATCGAAGTAGGCATTCCCGTTGGCATACATCTCATGGTTGCCATTGAGGCCGAAACTTCCCAGCCGACCATGCGGCCACGTTACGCCGGTGATTTCGCCGTGGCTCGCGCCCAAGCAGTTTTCCCGGAGCTCAGGCTCATCGCCCACATAGTAGACATCGCCCAAATGTATCGTGAGATCGACCGGCTCGCCGCTGGGCCATGTCTTCATTTGGGTCGCGACGGCAGCAGCCTCCTCCGTCCCAGTGCCCCAATCGCCGGCCAGGCTGACCTTCAAGTTATTTGGAACCTGATAGACGGATTGTTTGTTTGGCGCCGCCGACTCGTTGAGAAAACGATGTTTGGGGCAGAATGCGTACTTAAGATACGAGACGATCCACTGCCAAATTGCATTTGGCTGATAGACGCCCAGCGAATTGTAGCCCGAGGACTTGGCAGCAGCGCTACGCGCGTGATTGCCTGCGGGCATGCGGGAAAGACCCTTGAAAGCATGGAGTGATTTTCTCCTCCCACCGTTGACTGAGCGCTCCGTGACTAGGCCTGATTTCTTCATCTGCGACTCGGAAATAGTCGGCCGCTTCGGAGTATGCAAGAAATAATCGGACAGAGGATCACGTCCCGTGCATAGGCTTGTCTGTCCTGAAAGGGCAGGGAGCTGCGCCGCCGTAGAAGGCATAAATTCCATATTGATAAAGCGGAGGTGGAATACGATCCCAAAACCTCGATCCGCATCGAAGCTGGAGGTTCTAGCTAGCTAGCTAGTGGGTGGCATAGTAAGTGGGCGCGGCGGCGCGACGCGGCCGCGGTCTTACTTACTTACTCCTCGACACGGGGCCAGGCGCCGCCGCGCCGCTCGACTTCGGCGATTTCCTCCCAGGAAGGCGCCCGCCAGAACTGATATTCTCCCAGTCCATGCCAGGAGCCCACGAGCAGCGTATTTCCGTCGTCGGAGAATTGCGCGATGGAGTGCAGGGCGCCCACGGCGGAGAGGGTGACCAACTCCTGGGCGGTCGCCAGATCCCAGATGGCGTCATTCGCGCTGAGCAGGCGCGTGCCATCGGGTGTGAAGGCGAGGGCAAAGACGGAGTGCGCGCGGCCGTGCAGGGTGGCGATTTTTTCCTGCCGCTCGGCGTCGAAGAGCAGCACGCTGCCATTCTCCGTCGCGATAGCGGTGGTGCGGCCATCCCGGGAATAGGCCCGGCAGGTGACGCTCCCGGGCGGCCAGAAGCCCTTCGGAGCGGCGTCCAGACGGGTGAAACGAAGCGGCGTCGCGCGGGGCCGAACGGCGGCGGAGACCCATTCACGGATGGCGTTCGTGCCGAGGGCGTTGCGCAAATTGCCGAAAACCGTCATCCCGAAGGGTGAGAAAAAGCCCTCCGCCTCCGGCAGCCGCCGGCGCGCGGCGATGTCCCAGACACGAGCGTCGCCGCCGGGCCCGACGCAGAGCAGAAACCGCCCGGTGGTGTCGAAGCTTGCGGGCAAATGGATGCCTTCCTGGGAGACGAGGTCGATCTCGCTGACGGCTTGATCAATCGAGGTAAGATGCACGACCTCCGAGCCCGGCTCCGTCCAGGCCAGGAGGCGTTTTTCCGGAGAGTAGGCAAACCAATCGGCGAAGGGCCGACCCAGCGGCAGCTCAGCCAGCAGACGGGCGCCGCTTTCGACCGTTTCGTAGAGCCGAAAGGCGTGGCCATTGGCGGGGTCGGGAAAGCCGAGGAAATTTGGGCCGCCGTAAAAGCCTTGCCGCGGGTTTTGCAAGTTTAGCGGGATGGGACGGTTCGCCGCCACCTCCACGTAGGAGCGCTGGTTTTCCTTGGACAAGGCAAACGCGAATTTTCCGCCCGGGATCAGGAAGGCGAATTTCGTCGACTCGGGGAGCGGTTGGCGGCCATTGGCGCTGCGGGCGCTGGGCTCCCAGAGCAGAGCCAGGCCGTCCTTGCTGCCTGTGGCCACATGGCGTGCATCCCGAGAAAAGGCGACAGCTGTCACCTCGTCGCCATTGCCCTGGAGCGGCGAAGCGTGCTCGCGCCAGGTCTGGGCGTCCCAAAGCCTCACGGTCTCATCCGCAGAGGCGGAGGCGAGCAAAAGACCGTCGCAGGAAAAGGCCAGGGCGGTGACGTAGTCGCGATGCCCGTCCAAGACCGAAATGGGCTCGCCGGTCAGGGCATTCCAGACCTGGATGATTCGTTCCTCGTAGCCGGTGGCGGTCGCGAGCAGGCGGCCGTCGGGCGAAAGATCCATGGCGGAGAAACCGGTGAGCTTGCGCCCGCCGCGGCTGGTTCGCGCCACGCGTTCCCAAAGGAGCTGGCCGTCGGCAACCGCGAGGCAAAGCAGCCGCGGCTCGAGGAAGGCGCCGCAGGTCACGTAAAGCCGGGTGTGATCCGGAGAAAGACGCGCATTGTTGAAAAACTGCCCGCCGCCCCCGGGCACCGGGAGACGATGAAGGATTTGCCCATCGTTTGCGTCGATCACCAGCGCCGTCTCGGCCGAGGCGCAGCCATCGACCATCGTGGCCGCCGCGGCGGGAGAGCGTGGGGTGGTGTCGGGCCAGGGGGTATTGCCGCCGCCGCCGCGAGTGAGGATCGCGAGACGCGAGCCATCGCGGGAAAAGGAGAGATCGTGAATCTCGGCCGGCGCGCGGCAGAGGAAGCTCTCGCGGCCGGTGGCGAAATCGTGGCGCCTGGCGAGGCCGCCCGGAGAACTGAAAACGAGCGCGTCATCGACCGGCGAAAATGCGACGAGCGCCGGCGCGCCTGCGTCCTGGAGCTGACGTGGCGGGACATCACCTTCGAGCGCGCGCACTTCCACCCGGCCGTCGCTCCAGCCCACTGCGACACGGAGGCCATTGGCGGAGAAACTCACCGAACACACGCGCTCGTGCCGGCGGGACAGCGTTGCGGCCGCTTCGCCGCGAAATTGCTGCCACAGCCAGCGCCACTCCCAGCCGCGCAGGTCGACCTCGCCTGGCGTTTGCGGGCGCTGCGCATCCAGAAGTCGCCGGCCGCGTCCGAACTGGCTGGCCTGCAGAGCCTGGTGGGCGAGCTGGATGTCGGAAACATAACGGCGGCGGCGGGAGGAAAGCTCATTGGCTTTCGCGAGCTGTCGTTGCACGTCCGCTGCGTGGCGTTCGCGCTCAGCCACGCGCCGCTGCTGCTGTTCCTTGAGAAAGGCCCACGTGGAAAAGCCAAGCCCGGCGAGCAGCGCGCTCACGAAGGCCCAGCTCGACAGCCCCAGCCCGGCGAACAGGGCTCCCGTCACGATCACCGCCGTGAAAAGCGGGAGCTTATGGCGGCGCGCCAATCTGCGCAGCCGATAAAACGGACTCGCCGGCCGCGCCTGCACCGGCTCGCCGGCCAGGTGCCGCTGGAGATCTGCGGCGAGCTCGCTGGCCGCCTGATAGCGCCGGGCGCGGTCTTTCTCCAGCGCCTTCAGCACGATCCAATCGAGATCATCCCGGAGCAGGCCCGGGAGTTTGGCCGCATCGGTTTGACGGCGCGCCGCCACGCTCTGGCGCGCTGGGTCGCTCAGGGCGCGCACGAGGAGCGACGGCGCCTGTGGCTCGATCTCGCGAACGGCGCGCCGGATCTCGTCGATGCCGTGCCGCCGCAGCGTTTCGCCATCCAGCGGGGTGCGGCCGGCGAGCAATTCGTACAGCAGCACGCCCAGGGAAAAGAGGTCGCTGCGGGTATCGATATCCACGGCGCCGAGCTCTGCTTGCTCCGGGCTCATATAGAGCGGGGTGCCGATCATCTGCTCGTGATGGGTGCAGATGGTGAGCTCCGTGAGACGCTGGGACTGCGTGGCCTTGGCGACGCCAAAGTCGATCACCTTTGCAGTCGCGGCGCCGCCCTCGTCTGTCACCAGGATATTCGAGGGCTTCAAGTCGCGGTGAATGATTCCTTTCTGATGCGCATGCTGCACCGCTTGGCAGACGGTGATGAAAAGCAAAAGACGCTCCCCGATCGAGAGCTTTGCCCGATCGCAGTAATCCGTGAGCCGGACTCCGGGCACCAGCTCCATGACAAAGAACGGCCGGCCTGCGGGAGTCGCGCCGGCATCGAAGACTTTGGCAATATTGGGATGATCCATCATCGCCAACGCCTGTCGCTCCTGCTCGAACCGCGCCACCACCTCGCGGGTATCCATTCCTAGTTTGATGATTTTCAGGGCGACCCGCCGCCGTACGCGCTCGAGCTGCTCCGCCATCCACACCACTCCGAAGCCGCCTTCGCCAATCTTTTCGACGAGTTTGTAATGACTGATACGCTGGCCCACTTCCTCCGCTCGCTCCAGACTTCCTAGCTGGGAAACCTCATCCAGGGGGGAGCGCATGAAAGAACTGTCGTCGAGCGAGGCAAGCAAGCGTTCCACCCGGGATTGCAGGTTTGGCTCATCGGCGCAGACCTCACGCAGATAGGCCGCGCGGCTTTCCCCGGCCAGCCCGGCGGCGACTTGAAATATCTCCTCTTCACTCAATACGGTCGCCTTCATGGATTCAGCGCTTCCTTAAATGCCCGCCGACGCTGTCTATGACAAGTAGGGAACGACAGAGTGTCGAATTTTGTTCCGCAGACTGGCGCCACTCTGGAAGAATGTAATCTATCCGCTTTACAGAGATCGCCCTATGCGCAATCTCTCGATTCGATGACGGCTTCCGATTCAAACACGGGCGCAGTGACCCGCATCATCCGCTCGATGAGAGCCGGCGAGGCCGGCGCAGCGGATGAATTGATGAGTCTGGTTTATGCGGAACTGCGTCAGATCGCGCGCGCCAAATTGCAACGCGAACAGCCGGGACACACTCTGCAGCCCACAGCGCTGATTCACGAGGCGTGGCTGCGCCTGGGAGATGGCGCCTATGAGAACCGCGCGCATTTCTTTGGCGCTGCAGCCGAGGCGATGCGCCGCATCCTTGTCGATCGCGCGCGACGCAAGCATGCGGAGAAGCGTGGCGCAGGCGCCGTGCATTGTGACCTCGATGGGGTGGAGATCGCGGCCCCGAGCACCGATGGCGACGAACTCCTCGCCGTGCACGAGGCGCTCGACCGTCTCGCGGCGCAAGACGCGCGAAAGGCGGAGTTGGTGAAGCTACGCTATTTTGCGGGGATGTCTTTCGAGGAGACGGCCGAGGCTCTGGGCATTTCCGTGGCCACGGCGAAGCGCGACTGGGCCTACGCGCGGGCGTGGTTGCATCAGGCCATTGCCAGGTAGTCGCTGCTATTCGCCGTGTTAGTCTGCCTGCGATTTCAAACCACCCATTCCCATTGGCAGACTGTCCTGTCGGGATCGATGGGTGGCGTGAGGCCGAGCTTTCGGGCGGCGGCCGGGTTCAGGTCGATGCGGCCGGCGACGCCGAGTTTGTCTTCCACCGTGGCGACCACACTTTTGTCTCCGACGGTGACTCGCACCGGGCGATGAGCAGCCGCATTCATGCTGCCCCAGCGGCGGGTTGCGTCACTCGGGTGAACGGCGACCATGGGCGTGGTCGTCTGGGCGGTGATCTTGCCAAATGCGCCGATGCCGTTGTCACCCACCCGGAAGCATTGTTGGTCGGTTTTACCGGTGGCCTTGCACGCTCTGAAGTCCGCCACATCCTTGGGATCGGCGAAGCTCGACACGTGGGCGGTGAAAGGGCCGTTGCCGCCGGCTTCTTCCGAAGTTCCCGCGAGAACTTTTAACAGGGCTTTCTGGGATTCCTGGCCCCAGAAGCCGTCTGCAGTGACTCCGAGACGGCCTTGGATTTTCGCAAGGATCGGGTTTGCCGCACCCGCGGTCTTTCCGATCTGGGTATTCAGGGCGCCTTGCGATTTCGGTCCCCAAACTCCATCCGGAGTCACACCAAGATCGCTTTGGATTAATTGAACAGTAGTCTGTGCCATAGATGATTTTCTTTCTCGGCGCCAAAAGCGTGCCGCCAGGCAAGGCTAGATTGCTTTGAATCTCCGTTTCCATGGGGCGGAACATTGGCGGTGGGAACTCCGGTAACAGATTCTGCTTTTGGAACAAGACAAATATTCCGAAGTGAGATTGCTTCGGCGGGCGAAGCTTGCTCACGGTTTCAAAGGCCTGCGCGTTTGTTTGCTTGCTTACTTCGCCTCCGCGACCGCTATGGTCCGCAACAATTCCCTGGCGCAGGCGGCCGCGAATTGCGGATCATTGATGGCGCAATCCAGCTCGATGACCGGGATGTCGCTGCGCAGACGTTTCTTTAGCGAAGCGAAGAGGGCGCAGTCGGCGGCGGGGTCGTGGAAGGGCTGGCCTTCAGCACTGATGACGCTCACGGCTTTGGTCGGCAGGAGCACCGTGACCGGGCCGGTGGAGAGATTGAGCTTTTCTGCAATGACCTCGCCGAGCCGGGCGTTTTCCTCCGGCGTGGTGCGCATGAGGGTGACCTGTGGGTTGTGATGGTAGAAGCGGCGGCCGGCAAATTGCGCGGGGACGGTCTCGGGCGCGTAGAAGTTAACCATGTCGAGGCAGCCCGGCGTGACGATGGCGGGGATGCCTTTACGGGCCGCGGCTTCGAGGCGGGTGGGCCCGGCGCCGAGGACGCCGCCGAGCAGCTCGTCGGCCCACTCGGTGGTGGTGATGTCGAGCACGCCGGAGACCATGCCGGACTCGATGAGCGCCTCCATGGTTCTGCCGCCGGTGCCAGTGGCGTGGAAGACGAGCACTTCGTAGCCGGCTTCCTCGATGAGGGCTTTGGCCCGCTGGACGCAGTCGGTCGTGTTGCCAAACATGCTGGCGACGACGAGCGGTTTATCGGGGCAAGTGGGCGCTTTGGCTTCGACCATGCCGCAGATGGCGCCGGCGGCGCGCACGAGGATCTGGCGGGAGATGCGGTTGATGCCGGCCACGTCGACGATGCTCGGCATCATGACGATGTCCTTGACCCCGACATAGTGGGCGGTGTTGCCGCTGGCCAGGGTCGAGACCATGAGCTTGGGAAAGCCCAGCGGCAGCGCGCGCATGCCCGCGGTGGCGATGGCGGTGCCGCCGCCGCCGCCGAGGGAAATGACGCCCTGGATGATGCCTTCCTTCTGGAGTTTCGTAAGAATGAGCGGCGTGGCGCGGCTCATGGCGGCGACGGCTTCGCCGCGGTCGTTGCGCTCGACGATGGCGGGGAGGTCGATCTCGGCTAGCTTTGCCACTTCCTGGCGGGTGACATCCGGAGCGATCTGGGGAGCGCCGACCGTGCCCACATCAATGAGCAGCGCACGGTGGCCGCGCTGGCGGATCTGGTCGGCGACAAAGGCGTGCTCCTCGCCCTTCGTGTCGAAGGTCCCGAGGACGGCGATGGTGTATGGGCAGGGAATATTGATGACCCGATGTAGGCGGAACGGGACGGGCGGTTCAAGCCAAAGCCGCGGACGGGGAAGGGCGCGCCTGCTCTGGGCCGCCGCGCACCCGTGGCCCCGGCCATGACCAAAGTGTCCAAATCGCAACAGCCGCAACACCTTGGCGGCGAAATTTCCAAGAGAACCGGCGTTAACATTCTCTCGCAAACTCCTCTGCCGGAGCCGCTTACAAAATGCGCAAAACCCTGGCATGGCGCAGGCTAAGGCGGGGCGACGGCTGCGAGGGCTCGGTTCAGTCCAGGCCGGACCCTTTTCCCAGCCGCGCCAAATGACCACACCGCTCAACTCTACCGCGGCCTCGGCCGAACTACGGCGCCCATTGGCGGGCGCCGGCGCCGATTCATCCGCGGCAACTCCAAAGGAGGCATACCTATGATCATCTCCGCCGCGCCTACGATCGAAGCCGAGCCGTACGACTTCGACTTCCACCCGGCAACCTGCGCGTTGCTCATCATCGACATGCAGCGGGATTTCCTCGAGCCGGGAGGCTTCGGGGAAATGCTCGGCAACGACGTCTCGCAACTGCGCCGGACCATCGCGCCCAACCAGCGGCTGCTTGCCGCCTGGCGCGCTGCCGGGCTGCATGTCATTCACACTCGCGAAGGCCATCGGCCGGATCTCGCCTGTCTGCCGCCCGCCAAGCGCATCCGCGGCCGGGCGCCCAAGACCATCGGCGATCCCGGGCCCATGGGCCGCATCCTGGTGCGGGGGCAATCCGGGCACGATCTCATCCCGGAGCTCCAGCCGCTGCCGGAGGAGCCCGTGATCGACAAGCCGGGCAAGGGCGCCTTCTTCGCCACCGATCTCCACGCCATCCTGCAAAATCGCGGCATCACGCAAATGATCGTCACCGGTGTGACGACGGAGGTCTGCGTGAACACGACCGTCCGCGAAGCCAATGACCGCGGCTACGACTGCCTCGTCCCGGAAGACTGTGTGGGCTCTTACTTCCCCGAGTTCCACGACATGGGGCTGCGCATGATCAAGGCGCAGGGCGGCATCTTTGGCTGGGTCTCGCACTCCGACAAAATTCACGCCGCACTCGGGCGTCGGCTCGAGGCTGCCGCATAACATTCGCTGCTCGCCACCACTTACTCCACCCCGAACCACCGATCGAAAACTAACACCAATGAACAAGAAACCCACCATCTGGACCCCGGGCGACTGGAACGCCCTCTTCGGGTTCGGAACCAACATCCTCGTCAACCTGCTGACGCTCACCGCGCTGCTGCGGTTCGTGCTGAAAATGCCCGATGACCTCGTCTTCGGGCGCATCCTTCCGGCCACCGGCCTCATGATGTGTCTCTCGACACTCTACTACGCCTGGCTGGCCTATGGGCTGGCCAAGAAGACCGGCCGCACCGATGTCTGCGCGCTGCCTTCGGGCATCAGCGTGCCGCACATGTTTATTGTGACATTTGTCATCATGTTGCCCATTGCGCTGAAGACGGGCGATCCGGTGAAGGGTTGGGAGGCCGGTCTCACCTGGGTCTTTGTCCAGAGCTTCGTGCTCATGGTCGGCGGATTCATTGCGCCCATCATTCGAAAAATCACCCCGCGCGCCGCGCTGCTCGGCACGCTGGCTGGGGTCTCGGTGACCTTCATTTCGATGAAGCCGGCGCTGGAAATGTTCATGACGCCGGTCATTGGGTTGACTTGTTTCGGCATCATCCTGCTGAGCTGGTTTGGCGGAGTGAAGTACAAGGGGATTCCGGCGGGTCTCGTGGCCATCGCGGTGGGCACGGCCATTGCCTGGATTTCGACCGGCATCGGCCTCAACTATGGCGGGATGAGTTTGAAAGGGCTGGCGGATTCCGTGTCGAACTTCGGCTTCCGGGTGCCGCTTCCGGCCTTTAACCATGTTTTCTCCGGCTTCGAATTCATTGGCGCGATCCTGGTCACGGCGATTCCCTTTGGCATCTATGATTTGGTCGAGGCGATGGATAACGTCGAGAGCGCCGCAGTGGCCGGCGACAGCTTTCCCACGACTCGCGTGCTTACGGCGGATGGCGTGGTGAGTCTCATCGGTTGCATGATGGGCAATCCCTTCATCAATGCGGTGTACATCGGGCATCCCGGCTGGAAAGCCATGGGCGGCCGTATCGGCTACTCTGCGGCTACGGGCATCGTGGTCATCCTGCTTTGCTGGTTTGGCACGATCTCAGTGATGTTGGCGCTCATCCCGAGTGTAGCGATTCTCCCGATCCTGCTCTACATCGGCATGCTCATCGGCTCGCAAGCCTTCCAGGAGACGCCGAAGCGTCATGCTCCCGCCATCGTCCTGGCCTTCACCCCGCACCTGGCCAACTGGGCGATTACGCTCATCAACGGCGCGCTCGCGGCTGCGGGCATTCTGACCGTGGACAGCGCCCTGGCGGCGAATATGAAGAATCAGGGCGTGCTCTATGACGGCCTCAAGGTGCTCGGTGGCGGCTCGATCCTCGGCGGTCTGATCCTCGGAGCCATCGCGGTGTGCATCATTGATCGGACCTTCAAGAAAGCCTCGGGTTTCGCCTTTGCTGGCGCGGCGCTGACCTTCTTTGGGTTCATGCACGGCGAGAGAATCGGCATCGGCCAGACGCCGGTTGTGGCGGTGAGTTACTTTGCGGTCTCACTCATCCTGCTCGGCTGCGCGAAGTTTGCGGCCACGGCCCCGGCGCCGGTCGAGGCGCACCATGCGGAGGAAGAGGAAGCGCCGGTCGGGGATTTGTTGCCGGCGGGGGCGGAGTGAGCAAGGTGGATTGTTAACCCCGCGGAGCCTTGACGGAAGAGCGTGCAAATCCGTCGAGGCCTGCGGGGAGGATTTTTCTAGGTTGGGAGGGACAAGGGGCCGGCCGCAAGGCCGGCCCCTTTTTTTGCGCGTCGAAGGCGCTATGCGTGAAAGTGGCCCGCAATGCCTGTGCCAAGGAGCGGCGGTTTCCAACCGCACTGGGGGTGTCCGCGGGCGGAAACAGCGCGTCTGCAGGCTGGCTCCCCTCTGCTTCGAAATTGGCAAAACTCCAGAACGGGCAGGAATGCCCGTGCTCCGTTCTGGCTTACCAGTTACCAGTCTCGCAACCGATGGATTTCGTCCGCCAGCGCGGGAACCTTCGCGGCATGCAGCACTTCTTCGAGCACTTCACATAGGTCTTCCCGTTCGCCGGTCTCGATGAAGTGGTTATGTTTCTCGTCGAGCTGGTTGAGTTCCAGGACACAGCTTTTCAAATGCTGGCGCGCGAATTCCGGGTCGGCAGGAACGCCGGCAGCCTGAAGCGATTGGATGAACGTGCGAAGGATGTTGCGACAGCCGTCCTTGGCCTCTTCCGGCGGATAAGTTTTCCATTTCTCGAACAAATCTTTCGTCAGCAGATCCGCCAGCGTCACCGTCGCCAGATATTCCTCCCGCCGCCGTTTGCGATCGGTCTGTTGCATTCGCAAGAACTGCCCTTTCGTCGCGTCTTCCGCGAGCACGGCAGCGCGATCGTGATCCCACCGCCATTGGGCGAGGATTTGTGGCGGGATGGATTCCCAGCCGCCCGCCGTCGTGCA
>FTCV01002854.1_pt1 | contig 21065 bp, 13 predicted proteins | sample 1639691 | NCBI WGS metagenome assembly FTCV01 (sample SAMEA3914864, study PRJEB12502) | metagenome | biome: forest; material: soil | place: USA | collected 2012-03-12 | depth 0.3 m
GCCAGATGGTGATGGTCGACCATCCAACAACGCTTTTTGGGGCCTAAGACCACCGGGATCATATGCCTGCCGAGGAACTCAGGCCGATCCTTTTCGACAGAGGACTGCCACTGATGGCGCTTGCGAGCGACCTCGCGCATGCCGACGGTCATTTGGGTGGGCCTGATGTCGCCAATTTTCACGGGATGGAGAAGTGGTTCGATTTCCTTCATAGCGCCCGTTCCTACAAATCTGTCCGTTACTGTCGATATGGTTGCGCAGGCTCGGCCATGTCTACCTCTATCGTACTCGATTGACGGCGAGAGGCACTTCTGCATGGCTTCCACCGATTATGACTATTTGATGGCGATATGGTTATCCGGTATGATCTGAACACCATCCACAAATCGCTGATCGATTATGGGAAAGTGGATTGAACCGGCGGAAGGACGCCCAATCGGTAAAAAACGCCATTCATTTCGTGGCGACTATTTTTTCGCGTCGCAACAAACTCAGAATTCCGCGACGCCAGGCACGCTAATTCCCATTTCGATCAGGAAGATGCTTCCATCGATCTGCGGCTCATTACTGTTAGCGGGCTGCATGAGCTTGCCCGCCGTACGCACGGCCGAATGCGGTTTCGCTCCCGGCCCGGCCATCACTTACTCCCCGGACGGCCAAACCGCCCACGCGCAGATCGACGTACTAACCTACAATATCGAAGGGTTACCTTGGCCTGCTCGCCGGAACCGCGCACCTTTTCTGAGAGAAATTGCCGAGCGACTGGCCGCTTTTCGGGCTCAGGGGAAAGGCCCGCAGATCATCGTCTTTCAGGAAGTTTTCAGCAATGCGGCGTCGCGTGCCGTGGTCGACGCCGGTTACCAGAGCATCACGGCAGGACCTCGTGCCCGATCCACGCAGGATCCGAACACCGAAGGCCCCCTGCCCGGCCGCAGCCGTATAACCAAGGGGGAAATCCGCACGAACTTCCTGTCCAGCGGCCTGGTTACCGTAACCGATTGGCCGATCGTTTCCACGCGCTATCGGCCGTTTGCCCGCGGAAGCTGCGCCGGCTTTGACTGCCTATCGAACAAAGGCGTGCTTCACGCGGAGATCGCGATTCCGGGCGTTCCCGGCACCATCGACGTCTTCAACACGCACATGCAGGCCCGCCGCGCGTCGCGCGTATCGGAGGAGCGCCACGCGCCAGCCCATCACAGGCAGACCGCAGAACTGTCCAGCTTCGTTGACTCTACGGGAGATCCGGACCGGCCAACGATAGTCGCCGGAGACTTCAACATGCGAAACTCCGATATCCGTTGGGAGCTTTTCAAACGAAAAATCACCATGGACAACGTCCATCGATTTTGTGCCGAGCATGCCGACGAATGCGCAGTCCTTCAGGACTGGGACCACCCCGATCAATGGCGCCGTGTGCAGGACAAGCACTTCTTCGCTGCCGGTGAAATCGTGAAAATCCAGCCTGTGCAGGCCGAAGGCATGTTCGACGATGGACCAAGCGGGCCAGTCCTATCCGATCACGAAGGTTTCCGCGTGGTCTATGACCTGAGTTGGCCCGCGAATTCGCCGCCAGTCGGCCACACTTGCGCCCCCCAAACCAGCCCTGCCCAAACCGGCCCCACCCAAACCGGCGCCGCCCCAATGCCCTGACACGCGCGATATCCGCACGCCAATTCTGGAGAACGGTCATGCGATCAATCCTTGCTATCCCCTTCATGGCACTGCTGTTGACGATGGATCCCGTCAATGGCCAGGAACCGGAACACGCACCGACGGGCCAGCAGAGTGAACGAGCGCAGCCGACGGCGCATAACCACGGTGGTCTGGAAGTCATTCTTCATCGCGACACTCTCTTCAACGGCCCCTTCCAATCGGTCACGGGGCCGCGAACGGACCTGAACCTGGGTTGGGAAGCACGCTCGATCCGGGTGCGAAGCGGTGAATGGCAAATCTGCACGGGCCGTAATTACACTGGTCGCTGCACGACCATAGATCGGGATCAGCCGGCGCTTAACCCGCAATTCCGCAGCGTGGTATCCATTAGACCGACGGGTGGATGGGGCACCGGCATTGGCCAGTCGCTGCGAGGCGCCGCATCGGAGTTCTTTCCCGCCCCACGCCGAAACGGGCAGCGTGTCGAGTGCCGTAGCGGATCGAACTGCGCCCGCCAGGAAGCGAACCAGTTCTGCCGTTCGATCGGATGGCTAGTGTCACGCAGTCAGGCAACCGAGACCACGGATGGGAAGACTTACCTAGCGGATGTCCTTTGCGCCCGCGCGTTGCTGTAGATCTACAACGAGCTACTTGATTGGGGTGTTAGGCGCTGTGCCTTACCGCCCGGCGTTCGAACCGATCGATAGCCAGCCCTACCGGGATCAGGCCCAGCGTCAGCGCTGCAAGGAGGCCGAAGGCCAGCCACCAGCCTTCCGGCCTGCCCTGCAACCATCCAATCAACACGGGACCAAGCGCCGCGAAGCAATAGCCTGCGCTTTGCACTTTGGTGGAGATTCTGCGGTTCTCATCCACGCTGCGGGCGAATTTCATGATCATCATGAAGATCAGCACGAAAGTGCCGCCATGCGCGATGCTGCCGATCGGCGCCCACAACATCCATTGCTGCGGCGCCGCCACGATCCACAGCGGCGTAAACGTCCAGACCACGCCCATCAACACTAGCAGCCAGCCTAGTGACAACCGCCGCGCGAGCACGGGAATCCCCAGCGATCCGGTCAAAGAAAGTATCTGAAAGGCGGAAGCGACGACACCTGCCTGCGTGCCGCTCATCCCACCCGCTTTGGTCAGGAACGTCGGCAGCCATGCGGTGAGCCCGTAATAAGCGAAGATGTGGATCGCGAACGCGGCGACCATCAACCCGATGAGCGCAGGCGGCATCGCCTCCATCGGCTCGCCATCCGTTCGCGAAGGATTGGCAAGTGCGATCGACGGATCTGCTTCGGCGGGGCGCCGCTGTCGGTCAAGCAACCATCGAAAAGCAAGCGCCAGCAGCGTCAGCCAGACCCATCCGGCCAGCGCGATCTGCCACCCTCCCCATGCCGCAACGGGCGCCGTAAAGCCCAGCGTCAGCATGGCGCCCAAGTTGAGCGAGACGGTGTAGAACCCGGTCACCGCGTTTACGCTGCGCTGGAAGTCACGCGCGATCAGCATCAGCGAAACGATGTTGCCCATTGCGATGCACACGCCGATCGCCAGCGTTCCGGCGAACATTCCCGCCACGCCGGTAAATGGCCGGATCACCGTCGCCAGCGCCACACCGATCAGCACCGCGCGGATTGTACGATCGATGCCCATCCGCGCGATCAGGGGGGAAATCAGCGGTGGCAGCAGGCCGAAGCACAACACCGGGATGCTGGTGAGCAGCCCTGCCCCCACGCTGCCAAGCCCAAGGCTTGCGCGGATATCGCCCAGCACCGGCTGGATCGCGGTTAACGGGCTGCGCAGATTGCAGCCCAGAATGATCAGGGCGAGAACGGGGAACCATACGGGCAACGAGCGCAGCGACGCTGCCGCGCCCGGCTCTTGCATTCGCGAAAGAGGCATGCCGCCGGAATGAAGCGCAATGATCGGGCTGGCAATCCCCCACACCCGTTGCCGCGCCATGAATTTTTCTCGTCAACCCGGTTGACGGATAAATCCACATAATGAAATACGATCCCACATAAGATAGATGTCCCGCCTGGGAAGGGAGAGAGAATGAGCAAGCTGGTCTGGAGCCGCCGTGAGATGCTGGCCCAAAGCCTGGCCACTACCGCTGTCGCCGGTTCGATGGCGCTTATGGCGGGCCGGGCGGAAGCGGCCACAGCCGGTCCAGTAGAGCCAATCGGCTCCGGCATCGCGCCGGGTGATGACGTAGTCTGGCTGGACGGCGGCAATCCCTCCAGCCACGAAGGCCAGTCGTGGGGCCAACCCTGGCCGCGCGGCACGCGTTACGACAATCGCGGCTACATGCTCGAAGGCGCCGGCGGAACGCGCGAGGCGGTTCAGACATGGCCGATGGCATGGTGGCCCGACGGCTCGATCAAGTGGACCGGCCATGCAACCGTGGCCAACGGTGGCTGCGCCCAGGGCCTGCGCGTCGTGTCCGGCAGCGCGAAACCGGCACAGACCTTGTTCGTGCGCGAGGCGGGCGATGCCATCACCGTCACCGTGGGGCAGACCGTATGGACCGTGGGCCGCTCAGGCGAAGCGCTGATCCGCTCCGCCCGCGTCGGCATCGCCGAAGTGCTGCAATCTGTACGCCTGCTTGCCAGTGCGCAGGACAGAGCCGATGACGAGGATGGTAGCCCCAACCTCTCCCGCTGGACCGGCTCGATCGAGAGCGCCACGATCGAACAAAGCGGCCCGATCCGCGCTGTCATCAAGCTCGACGGCCGCCATCGTGGCCCAGGGGGCGACTGGATGCCGTTCTCCGTCCGCCTCTACTTCCACGCCGGATCGGACAGCGTGCGGCTGGTCCACTCGATGATCTTCGACGGCGATCCGGCAAAGCGCTTCATTCGCGGGCTGGGCCTTGAAGGTGCGGTGCCGATGCGCGACAAGCTGCACGACCGCCACGTTCGCTTCGCGGGCGAGAACGCCAATGGGAATGGCGGCCTCTGGGGTGAGGCCGTACGTCCATTGACCGGATTGCGCCGCGATCCCGGCAAGGCTTTCCGCGACGCGCAAGTGGCGGGTGCCGCCACGCCGCCGCTCGATCAGATGGGCGCTGCGGTGCGCCAGAATCTGGACTACATCCCCGCCTGGGGCGACTTCCGCCTGCGCCAGCCCAATGCGGATGGCTTCTCCATCGTCAAGCGCACCAAGCCGGGCTTCGGCTGGATCGATGTCGACACCGCAGGCCGTGCGCCGGGCCTTGGCTATATCGGTGGACCTTCGGGCGGCGTCGCCTTCGGCATGCACGACTTCTGGCAGCGTTGCCCGGTCGGCCTCGACATTGCCGATGCCGCCAGCGACGTCGCGCGCTTCACTGTCTGGTATCACGCCCCTGATGCCCCGGCGATGGACCTGCGTTTCTATCACGACGTCATGGGTATGGAGGGTTTCGAGGCGCAGAATCTGGGCCTCGACGTGACTTACGAAGACTACGAACCCGGTTGGGGCGATGCTTCCGGCATCGCCCGCACCACCGAGTTCCGCATCTGGGCCCTGCCCGCCACGCCCCCGCGCGAGCGACTGGCTGAGATGGGTGCGGGGCTGGCCACGCCGCCGCGCATGGTCGCCAATGTTGCCCGCGTTCATTCGGCTGGATTGTTCGGGCCGTGGAGCCCGATCATCTCAGGCGGTCCGCTGCGCGGCAAGATCGAGGCGCGCGCGAAGCAGGAACTCGATTTCTACGTTGGGCAGGTCGATCAGCGCCGCTGGTACGGGTTCTGGAACTACGGCGACGTCATGCAGAGCTATGACAATGACCGGCACGTCTGGCGCTACGATATCGGCGGTTTTGCCTGGGACAACAGCGAACTCTCCACCGACATGTGGCTCTGGTACGGCTTCCTGCGCAGCGGCCGCGCCGACGTGTTCCGCCTGGCCGAGGCGATGACGCGGCACACCGGCGAGGTCGATGTCTATCACTCCGGTCGGTTCAAGGGTCTCGGCACCCGCCACGGTGTGCAGCACTGGGCGGACAGTTCGAAGCAGCCACGCATCTCCAATGCCGCCTATCGCCGCTTCTACTACTACCTCACCACCGACGAGCGCTGCGGAGACCTGATGCACGCGCTGGTGGATAGCGACCATGCGCTGAAGACGGTCGATATCGGCCGCAAGGTCATGCACCGCGCGGACGCCAGCAAACCACCCGCCGGAACCGGCGCTGTAGTGGCCGACCAGCCGCTACCCGATGGGCAGATCTTCATGCAGTTCGGCACCGTCTGGGGATCGCTGCTGAGTGCTTGGCTGACCGAGTGGGAGCGTACGCGCGACATCCGCTGGCGCGACCGGATCGTTGCGGGCATGCGCTCCATCGCCGCCTTGCCCCAGGGCTGGCTGGCGGGCGGCGCGGCCTTCGACCTGACCACGGGGCGCTTCATGGGGCCGGGCAACGAAGTGAACATGAGCCACCTCAACGGCGTGTTCGGCGTGTTCGAGATCACGGCCGAACTGCTCGAACTGGTCGACGAACCGGCTTTCCGCAAGGTCTGGCTGGACTACTGCGAACTCTACAACGCGCCGGAGGCCGAATTCCGCGCCCGCACCGGCGCGTCGGGTAAGGGCCGTGCGCTGACGCAGGCCCATTCCCGCTACACCGCCTATGCCGGGGTGCAGCTGGGCAAGCCGGATCTCATCAAGCGTGCCTGGGGCGAATTCTTCGGCGCGGGCGACCGCGAAGGCCGCGACCAGACGCGCGGCGCACACAAGGTGACAGGCGCCGCCGTGCTCAAGCCGGTGGACGAGATTGCCGAAGTCTCCACCAACGACGCCGCGCAGTGGGGCATCGCCGCGACCGTGAACCTGACGCTGATCGGGGACGTGCTGGAATGAAGCGCCTCGCCGCCGCCTTGCTACTTTTGCTGCTGCCGGCGGCGACGAATCCGCTGACGGACGACTTCCGCCACGGGCTCTCGCACTGGCGGGTCGAGGCTGAGGCAAAATCGCGCGTCACCGTGCAGGACGGCGTGATGGATATCGATGCGCCGAAGGGCATTTCGGTCTGGTGGGAAGACGAACTTACCGCCCCCGTCGCCATCGAGTACGAAGTCATGGCCATTTCGGAGGGCGGGCCGAACGACGCGGTGAGCGACGTGAACGCCTTCTGGATGGCCACCGACCCCGCCGCGCCGGACGGATCGCCGCTTGCCAATCCGCGCAGCGGCGCGTTTGGACGGTACGATACGTTGAAGACCTACTACGTGGGCATCGGCGGTAACCGGAACACCACTACGCGGATGCGCCGCTATGTGGGGGAGGTGGGCAACCGTCCGCTGCTGCCTGAGCACGATCGGTCGGATCCGGCCGCTTTGCTGGTGGCGAACCGCTGGGTGCCGATGCGCGTTGCGGCCGAGGGCGGGTGGATCACCGTGGACTACGATGGCAAGCGGCTCTTCACGATGAACGACGCCGCGCCCTATGCGCGAGGCTGGTTCGCGCTGCGCACGACGAAGAGCCATCTGCGCATACGCAACTTCCGGATCGTACCGCTTGAGACGGGGCGCTGAGGAGCCGCAAATGGCTCCTTACAACCTCACTATCTCCTTACTTCCCCGTCGCCCTCGCGAAGGCGGGGGCCCCGCTTTTCTTGTGGCAAGGGAAAAAGATAGCGGGGTCCCCGCCTGCGCGGGGACGACGGAGTATTATGGGTGGAGGTTCGCCCGTTCATGCCCCGTCGGATGGAATCCGCAACCCATGCCGCGCCGCAAACCGCGCAAAACGCGTGAGCCACAGCCCGGCGTTTCCGTTCGGTTCAAACAGCGGTGCGCCGTGGCCGCCCTTCTCGATCACATAAAGCTCGCTGGGGATCTTCGCCGCTCGGCAGCCTTCGAACATGGCAAGGCTGTTGCCGCAATCGACCACCGTATCGTCCGCCGCATGGCCGAGCAGAACGGGCGGCGTAGTCGCAGGAACCTCTATGTTCACCGAGTAGCGCCGCGACAGTTCCTCGCTGGGGTTCGCCCCCAGCAGTTCGCTACGCGACTGGGCGTGGGCGAGCGGCGGCACCATGCTGACTACCGGGAAGAACATCCCCGCCACCAGCGGCTGGGCATCCCGCGCATCGACGGCGTCGACCGGATCATAGACCTTGGCCGCAAACCGCGTGGCGATGCTGCCGCACAAGTGCCCACCTGCCGAGAAGCCGATGGCCGCCACGTTGGCGGGATCGACACTCCACTTCGCGGCATTGGCGCGGATCACGCGCATGGCGCGCTGGGCGTCCTGCAAGGGCGTGTCCGGGCCGCCCGTCCAACCGTCATGCGGCAGGCGGTAGAGCAGTTCAAACGCCGTCACCCCCTGCCCGGCGAACCAGCGCGAGATTGCCGACGGCTTGGTGCCCATGGCCACCCGCGCATAGCCGCCGCCGGGGAACATCAGCACTGCCGCGCCGGTAGGCTTGGCGGCCGGGCAGACCGTCAACATCGGCGTCGCCACATGCGGCCAGGCGAAATCGTCCGGGTTGTTCTTGTTGGAGCGCAGCACGCGCTCTTCCTTCACGCCGCCCTTGGGCAGACCCGGCGGCGTTCCCGGCCAGATGGGAAAACGCTCGAACGCCGGCGCGGCCTCTCCGCCCTGCGCCAATGCCCGGCTGGACAGCAGCGGTGCGGCGGCCAGCGCGCTCAGCGAACCCAGGAATTGACGGCGATCACTCGACATATTGCACTCTCCGCGAAAGGTCATTCTATGCATCGGAACATGTTGAAAATCATTCGGACTTTGCCGCACCCGGGGCCCTCGGCATGATCGGTGCTGCGCTCATGCTCGCCGCCGCGACCGTTTCCGCCGCTGACCTCGCCCCGAAACCGCTGTTCCGCGATCCGGTGCATGACGGCGCCGCCGATCCCAGCACGGTCTACGATCCGGCTACGCGTGAATGGGTGATGTTCTATACGAACCGCCGCGCCGACCTGCCGATGGAGGACGACAAGGACGTGCGGTGGGTCCACGGCACCGCGATCGGCACCGCGCGCTCCAAGGACGGCGTTCACTGGCGCTACGGTGGCACGGCGACGATCCCGCAAAGCTGCACTGGCGCGACGGTCTGGGCGCCCGATATCGAGCGCTTCGACGGAGAGTGGCATATGTGGCTGACGGTGGTACCCGGCGTGTTCCGCGACTGGAATGCGCCGCGCTTCATCGTCCACCTCACCAGCAAGGACCTGAAATCGTGGAAGTGCGGGGAAAGGCTTGACCTCGGTTCGGATCGGGTAATCGACGCCAGCGTCGTCGCACTGCCCAAGGGCGGCTACCGCCTGTTCTTCAACGACGAGCGGATGGGCAAGGCTATCCGCACAGCGGATAGCACCGACCTCGTCCATTGGGCCGTGAAGGACCGCCTGACCACGACACCGGGCGAAGGGCCGAAAGCCTTCCGCTGGAAAGGCCGATGGTGGCTGGTTTCGGACGCGTGGAAGGGCCTGCTCGTCATGCGCAGCGATGACGGCGAACACTGGACCACCCAGCCCGGCCACATCCTCGCCGCGCCCGGACAGGCGCCGACCGACCGAGCCAAGGGGCAGCACCCTGACGTGATCGTCTCGGGCGACCGGGCCTATATCGTCTACTTCGTGCATCAGGGCGGCGAGGAAGAGGCAAAAGCGAACCCCGACTGGAACCGCCGCAGCGTGCTCCAGATCGCGGAACTCAAGGAGAAGGACGGCGTGATCACCGTGGACCGCGACAGCCCCACCCATGTGCGCCTTACGCCACCCCGGGAGGCGCGGCGGTGAGCTTCACTCTCGACCGCCGCAGCCTTTGTCTTGGCGCGACAGCGCTGGCCGGCTGCGCGACCACACGCATCGGCGCGGCCGAACCCCAAGGCCCGCTGCTCTTCGCCTATTTCAGTACCGGGAAGGGAGAGGCGGACGGGCTGAAGCTGGCCATCAGCGATGATGGTTTCACCTTCCGCACGCTGGGCGGTGGCAAGCCTTTCCTCGTACCGCAAGTGGGCGAAAAGAAGCTGCTGCGCGATCCGTATCTGTGGCGTGGCGAAGGACCGGACGCCCCATGGCACTGCGTCTGGACCACGGCGTGGGAAGGAGTGACTATCGGCCACGCCACCACGCGCGATTTCGTGAACTGGACGCCGCAGCGCGCGATCCCGGTCATGGCCTCCGTCGCCGGCACGCGCAATTGCTGGGCGCCGGAGGCGATCTTCGATCCTGCCACCCGGCGCACGGTGATCTTCTGGTCCAGCACCGTGACGGGCCGTTTTGCGGAGACGGCCGGAACGTCGGAAGGTGGCTACAATCACCGCCTCTGGTACACCACCACCACCGATTTCGAGGCTTTCGCGCCGCCGCAAGTGCTCTACGATCCCGGCTTCAGCGTGATCGACGGCACCTTCGCCCATGCACCTGACGGCGGCCTGTGGCTGGTGGTGAAGGACGAAACCATCAATCCGCCGCGTAAATGGCTGCGCGCGGCTTCCGCAGGCTCTCCACTGGGCCCGTTCGCGCCGCTGGGCGATTACTTCACGCCCCCCTGGGTGGAAGGTCCGATGACCGCGCAGATCGGCCAGGAACTGGTTTGCTATTACGACGTCTACCGCGACGGCCGCTGGGGCGCGAAGTCCACGCGCGACATGGTGACCTGGCAGAATGTCAGCGAGCGCCTCTCCATGCCGCAGGGCGCGCGTCACGGTTCGCTGGTACGGATCGATCGCAAGTTGCTTGCCGCCCTCGGAACCTGAAAAGACGGCTCCTGGATGGAGGATCCAGGAGCCGTCAGTGCCGGCGCGGGAGGGCCCCGCCGGGATCTGCAAAATCAGAACTTCACGTTCACGCCTGCCGAAATCGTACGGCCGACGCGGGTCTGGAACAGCGTGTCCTGACGCTGGCTGTCGGTGTAGAGGCTGTTCTGCTCGTCGGTGAGGTTGGTGCCCTCAAGGATCAGCTTCACATTGTCCGTCAGGTTGTACGAGGCGGAGGCGTCAACGAAGGTCGTCGCGCGGTTGCCGACGAGGTCGCTGCCGGGCGAGGCCGGAATGCCGCGAATGAACGGTCCGCGATAGTTGATCGTGCCGCGGATCGAGAACTTGGCGTTCTCCCAATAGAGCGTGCCCGATGCCGTGTCCTTCGACAGGCCGACCAGATCGTCCTTCGCCGTCACCGTGCAGACGCCATTGGCGCTGGTGAGGCAATAGGTGATCTTCGACATGACGTGGGTGTAGTTCGCCAGCACGCCGAAGTGGCTGAGGAACCCGGAGGTGAAGTTGAACGGGATCTGCGCGTTCAGTTCGATACCCTTCAGCGGACCACCGGGCGTGTTTGTGGGCGTCGATATGTTGAACAATTCATCCGGCGTGGTGTTGCTGCCGATCAGCAGTTCGTTCGGCAGACCCAGCGAGCTGAACGGCACCAGCGAATTCACGCTCTGCACGTACGTCTTGATGTCCTTGTAGAAGAACGCGGCGGAGAGCAGCGCGCCGGGGCGGAAGTACCATTCGACGGCCGCATCGAACGTATTGGCGCGGATCGGTTCCAGCAACGGGTTGCCCAGCGAGCCGGAGCGAGTGGTGGCGTTGATCGTCACCGTCGGCGCGAGCAGCGTCAGCGCCGGGCGGGACATGACCTTGGCGGCCGACAGACGAAGCAGCAGGCTATGCACCGGCTCGATCACCACGTTGGCGGAAGGCAGCCAGTCGTCATAGCTGCGCGAGACCGAGCGGAACTGGCCAGTCAACCCGGTGGGCGATGTGGCGTCAGAAAGGTTGAGATAGCCGGTCGACCGCTGCCAGGTGTGGATATAGCGCACGCCCACGTCGCCGCGCAGGCCGAAGCCCACCGCATCGGAGAAGTCGAACGTGCCCATCAGATAGGCGCTGGATTCCTGTTCCTTGACACCCGGATTGGTTTCGCCGCAGCCGGTGCAGGTGCGCGCGTCGAACAGGTTATAGGTGTCCGCCAGCTTCTGCCAATCCAGGCTGGCCCAGCTGGACGGTGCACCATGGCCCCAGAGCTTGTCGACGCCAGTGATCTGCGTCGTCAGGTCCGACAGCGACGTGCCAGCCGGCAGTGCTTGGACCAAGGTGTCGGCAGTGTAGTAGGTGGTGAAGCGCTGCTTGAAGTCGCTCGACCTGTATTGCGCGCCGGCGTGGATCTTGAATGCGTCTGACACTTCGTAATGCGCGTTCCATTCGGCCAGCACGCCCTTGGTGGTGTTGCTGGCCGGCTTGCCCTGAAGGCTGAACCCGCCGGTGACGACGCCCGCGCCCGGCGTGGGGCCGTAGAGATAGTTCGAGGGATCGGAAACGTCGAAGCCAAAGCCCAGCACAGGCGTGCGCCCGCCACCGGTATAGTCGATGGAGAAGTTGTCCGTATCCAGCGCATCCATGAAGTACTGCATGCGGATCTTGTCTTTCCAGACCGAGCTGTTCAGACCCACCTTGCCGTCGACCGTCAGCCGATCGTTAAAGCGATGCATGAAGTTGAGGTTAGCCTGCTTGAACGTGGTCGAATATTCGGAGTGCAGGCCCTCCGAACGCACGTCCACGCCATCCAGCAGCGCATATTCGACAGAACCTAGGTCTGAAAGCTGCACGTCCTTCAGTGACATCATCGGATAGCCCTGGTTCGATGCCGAACGACCGAACGAGATGGCTTCGATGTAGTTGTCATCACGCGTTACATTGAAGCGCGAGTAGAGCAGGTCGAGCGAGATGTCGGTATCGGCATCGGGCTTATATTGTAGCGTCAGGGTGCCGCCGATGCGTTCCTGTGTCTGTTCGGAATTCAGGTAGCGCGGGATGCGCGGAAAAAAGGCGCCGCTACCGGGCGTGTTCGGCATATCATCGCGGCGGGCGTCGTAGACGGTCTGATAGGCCGCCGTATCGCTGGTGCGCGGATTGCCGATGGAGCAATTGCTTGCACTCGCCCCGGTCGTGGCGCTGTTCGCCGGGTTCTGCGGGGCGAAGCCAAGCGGGGAGCAGAACATGCCGTTCTGGTTGGCGGAAAGGATGTCCACCGCCGAATAGCCGACTTCGCGGGTGTGGCGTTTCTGATAGGCGATCGAGCCCAATACGCCGAAGCCGCTGTCCCCGAACTGCTTGGAAACCAGCGCCGAGGCTCGCGGATCGACTTGCTTGGACAATGCGTTCCACACGCCGCGGCCGGTGGCCGAGAACACGAAGTCCTTCGCCTGATCCATCGGCTTGGGCGCGGTAAGGTCCACCGTCGCGCCCAGCGAACCTTCCTCCACATCGGCCGACGGCGTCTTGCGCACGGTCAGCGCCGAGAAGATTTCGGTTGGGAAGACGTTGAAATCGAAGCTGCGGCCATTGTTGCCCGCGCCGTAGATGTCGGAACCGCCGGTCTGTGCGGCGGCCTCCATGCCGTTGATGCGCACGCGCGTGAAGTCTGCGCCCAGGCCGCGCACGGAAATATTCTTGCCTTCACCGCCGTCACCCCGCTGAAGCGCGACGCCGGGGATGCGCTGCATCGATTCCGCCAGATTGGAATCGGGGAACTTGCCCAGGTCTTCCGCCTTGATGGTATCGATCGCGGCAGTCTGCTCGCGCTTGTCCGCCAGAGCCGCGTTGAGCGAGGCACGGAAGCCGGTGACGATGATGTCTTCGGTGCTGGGCGCTGCATCCTTGCCGTTGGCATCCTGCGGTGCATTCGCATCTTGCGCGTAGGCAGGAAGAGAAACCGACATCAGCGCGGTAACAACCAGCGCAGGTGTCGAAACGCGGCTACGTATGACGGATTTGAAGGACGCCCTTCCCATTATCACACTCCCATTATCGTTCTTTAGTTTGTCCCATTATGTGGGATTGAGTTTTACGATATATGACATTTTCGCTCAAATCCAGTCAAAATCGCTTTGAAACGATCCTTCACCCGCAATTCCACTCAGCTGCGGACCGTTTTGGCGCGGGTATCGGCTGATCGAGCAGATTGACTTTCATTGCTCCCGATATATGCGATCATAAACCGTCATATGGGATATAGTCCCAAATCGGTAGTAGAGGAAATATCAGGAGAGGATCGATATGCCCCTGGGCACGGCGCTCGCATTGGCTCTGACCGCCAGCACCACCAGCCTTCCGGCGATCGACATCGATCTAGCCGGCAAGTCGCCCGAACAGCTGCCGACCTACCATGCAGGTGGCAATGGAGTAGAGCGGCGCGATTCCTCCGGCGCGTTCCTCTATTCGGTCGCGCTGCCCGAAGGTATCTACCGCGTCACGCTGACCTTGGGTGACCGGCATAGCGCCGGGAAGACCACGGTGAAGGCCGAAAGCCGTCGCCTGTTCCTCCGCGATGTCGCAACCCGGCGCGGGCAGACGGTGACACGCAGCTTCCTCGTAGACGTGCGCAATGCCCGCCTGCCCGCGCAGCCGACGGGCGCACCGCGCTTCGGGCAAAATGTGCTGCTGGACGAACGCGACATTGCCAGCTTCAGTTGGGATGACAAGCTGACCTTCGAATTCCTGGGCCAGCCGCGCGTTTCCGCGATCCATATCGAGCAGGCCGATGCCCCGCGCCTGTTCCTGGCCGGGGATTCCACCGTCGCAGACCAATATACCGAGCCCTTTACGAGTTGGGGCCAGATGCTACCGGCAATGCTGGATGACCACGTGGTCGTTGCCAATCACGCCAAGTCCGGCGCGACGCTGAAGTCATTCATCGCGCAACTCCGCTTTTCGAAAGTACTGACGGAAGTGCGCGCGGGTGACTGGCTGTTCATCCAGTTCGGCCACAACGACCAGAAGGCCGAATGGCCGATGACCTATCTCGATCCCGAACTGACTTATCCTGCTTACTTGCGCAGCTACATCGCAGAAGCACGCCGTCGCGGCGTTCATCCCGTGCTCATTACTTCGCCTGAGCGCCGCAATTTTGACGAGGCCGGGAAGATCAAGGACACGCTGGGCAGCTACGCCATGGCCGTGCGCAAGGTGGCAGCGGAAGAGAACGTGCCCCTTATCGACCTCAACCGCGATAGCATCGCGATCATGCAGGCATTGGGTCCAGACGTTTCGCCCAGTGCTTTTGCCGAGAACGGCAAGGACCGTACTCATAATAACAACTACGGCGCATGGCTGTTCGCCGCCGCCATCGCGCGGCAGGTGGCGGAAAAGATCCCCGAACTGGCACCCTATGTCACGCTGAAGGACTTCGACCCCGCACATCCGCCGCTGCCCGGCGCTCTGCCGATCGCGCCGAGCATCCCGCTGGAGGAAACCAAGCCCGAAGGGAGCTGACAGAATGGACCTGCCCCGCCGCCTGTTCTCCGGCCTCTGCCTTGCGGGAGCACTGATGCCACGATCGCTGCTCGCCGCCCCGGAACGCTCCGTCGGCCGGTTCGACGTCCGCCACTTCGGCGCGAAGGGCGACGGCGTGGCCATCGACAGCCCCGCTTTCAACGCCGCGATCGACGAAGCGGCGCGGCTTGGCGGGACCGTCGTGGTGCCGGCCGGCCGCTACCTCTGCTTCTCCATTCGCCTGAAAAGCCGGCTCCGGTTGGTGTTCGAACCCGGCGCCACGATCGTCGCCGCCGATCCTGCAATCCATCCGGGGCGTTACGACCTGCCTGAGCCGGCATCCGGTCTCTATCAGGACTTCGGCCATAGCCACTGGCGCAACAGCCTGATCTGGGGGGAGGATCTCGAAGACGTCTCCATCGAGGGCCCAGGCCTGATCCACGGCCTTGGCCTCACTCGCGACGGTCCCGGCGCGCGGTGGAAAGCGCAGACTGGCGAACGCCCGCTGTCCATGCAGGGCATGAGCGAAAGGGAGATCGGCGAACTCGAACCCGCGATCGCCGCGATGGACGGGCTGGGCAACAAGGCCATCGCGCTGAAGCGTGGGCGCAATATCCGCATTTCCGGCTTCACCGTGCTGAAGGGCGGGCACTTCGCGATACTCGCCACCGGCACTAGCGCTCTGCTGATCGAGAACCTGACTATCGACACCGACCGCGACGGCATCGATCTCGACTGCGTGAGGGATACCGTAGTGCGCAATTGCAAGGTCAACTCGCCCAACGACGACGGGATCGTCGTCAAATCCAGCCTCGCGCTGGGCGAGCCGATCGCGGCCGAAAACGTGGTTATACGTGACTGCGCCGTGTCCGGCTACGATATGGGCACGCTGGTCGACGGCACCCGGCGCAAGACCCAACAATTCGCGCCCGACCGCGACCGCGTGACCGGCCGTATCAAGCTCGGCACCGAAAGCAACGGCGGCTATCGCAATGTGGTGGTGAAGGACTGCACGTTCACCCATTGCCGAGGCCTTGCGCTGGAGACGGTCGATGGCGGCGTGATGGAAAACGTCGTCGCCCGCCGTCTCACTATGCGGGACGTGACGACCGCGCCGCTGTTCATACGTCTCGGCGACCGGCGGCGCGGGCCCGCCGAAACTGGGGTCGGCGCAGTTCGGCGCGTGGTTCTCTCCGAGATCGACGCGCGAGGGATCGACCCGCGCTTTCCTGCCGCCTTTGCGGGAATTGCCGAAAAGCCGATCGAATCGATCGTCATGCGCGACGTTCATCTCGTCTACGGCGAGGCAGGGAAACCGCATGAGCACCTGCCCGAAACCGCGGGAGAAGTGCCCGATCTGGCAGGTGCCTACCCGGAGCCAAGCATGTTCGGTGTGCTCCCGTCATGGGCACTCTGGGTCCGCCATGTGGAACGTCTGACTGTGGACAAGTTCCACGCGGAAACGCTGCTGGCGGAGAAAAGAGTGCCGATCCGGCTCGAAAACGTCGCATTTCCGAGCTTTTCGCGCACGCCGTTGCGGCAGAATGGCAATTGACGGACGCTTGTCGACAGGTTACCAAATATCGGTATTGATATCCATATAATGGAACATTCGGGAGATTGAGAGTGTCGGATAGTGGGACGGGGTCCATCCACGCCTTCAGGATGCAGCTGAAGCCCGGGACGGTCGATGAGTACCGCCGCCGGCACGAGGCGATTTGGCCGGAACTCTCTGCCCTGCTGACCGAAGCGGGCATCCGCGACTATTCGATCTTTCTCGAAGAAGACAGCCTGTCACTCTTCGCCGTGCTGCGCCTGACGGCCGACAATACGCGGGACACCCTGCCCGACCATCCGGTGATGCGCCGCTGGTGGGATTACATGGCGCCGCTGATGGAAGTGGAACCCGGTAACCGGCCGCTGGAATGGCCGTTGCCCCTGCTTTTCCACATGGATTGAGCGGCATGAAGCGCGCGTTCCTCATCGCCCTTCTGCTGACGGCTGCGCCCCTGCCTGCGATGGCGCAGGAGGCGAAGCCGACGGCGGATCTGTCCGCCCCGGTCCAGAAATTCGGCCGCGTCTCGTTCGATGCGCGCTCGCTGATGATCGATGGCAAGCGCCAAGTGATCTGGTCGGGCGAGTTCCACCCCTTCCGCCTGCCCAGCCCGGACCTCTGGCGCGACGTGCTCCAGAAGATGAAGGCCAGCGGGTTCAACACCGTCGCGCTCTATTTCGACTGGGGCTATCACTCGCCGAAGCAAGGCGTCTATGATTTCAGCGGCATCCGCGATATCGATCGGCTGCTGACCATAGCGGAGGAAGAAGGCCTGTGGGTGATAACCCGCGCAGGGCCCTACGTGAACGCGGAACTGACGCGCGGCGGCTTTCCGGGCTGGCTGGTCAACCAGAAAGCCCGCGCGCGGACCGACGATCCCGAATACATGGCGGCCGCCGACGAATGGCTGACGCAGATCAACGCGATCATCGCGCGCCACCAGATCAACGGCGACGGCAAAGGCCATAAAGGCACCGTCATCCTCCACCAGATCGAGAACGAACTGGCGCTGACGACCCCGGCCCAGCGCCGCTACATGGACCACCTCTACGCCAAGGCCCGCGCCGACGGCATCACTGTGCCGATCTTCCACAACGACCAGGGCCGCAACGGCTATTGGGTGCCGGAAGGCTCCTCGGTGGACAAAGTCGTCCATGGCCCCAACGACATGTACGCGTTCGACGGCTATCCCGGCGGCACCTGCACCGTAGAGGGCAAGCCCACGCGCAGCGTGGCCGCGCCGGACTGGGGTTTTTACGGCCCCGGCGGCGCGAAAGGCGGTGCTTCCGCTTCACCGAAAACGCCCGGATTTCTGGCGGAATTCGGCGGTGGCTGGTTCGATTACTGGGGCTCCAACGGCGGCTACGAGTGCAACGCGGTCCAGCGCGGCAGGCGGTTCCAGCGGGTGTTCTACGGCACCAACCTGGCCAACGGTATCGGTATCCAGAGCTTCTACATGACCTACGGCGGCACCAGCTGGGGCTGGCTGCCCGCCCCGGTGGTGTTCACCAGCTACGACTACGGCGCAGCCATCTCCGAGGCGCGGAATCTACGCGAAAAGGCGCTGGAGATGAAGCAGCTCGGCGGTCTGATCGCCTCGGTTCCGGACCTTGCGGGCATGATCCCGGCGGGCCCGGTGGAGATTTCCTCCCCCAACATCCAAGTCTACCACAACAAGAGCCTGGAGACCGATGCGCGCTTCCTGCTGGTGGCGCACAAGCCATCGAACGGCCAGACCGACGACAGCTTCACCATGACCGCCGCGTTGCCGGATGGGCGCTATACATTCCCGATGCGGCTCAATGGCTTCGATGCCAAGTGGCTGGTAGCGGGCGTCAATCTGGGCGGGCAGCGGCTGGTCTATTCGACCTCCGAACTGCAATCGGCGTCGAAGGCCGGGAACGCCGACCTGCTGCTACTCTACGGCCGCGCGGGTGAGCCCGGCGAGACCGTATTGCGCTATGCCTCGGCGCCGAAAGTCGAGGTTTTGGAAGGCGCGGCGGAGAGCGTCTTTGACGGCACCAAAGGTGACCTTAAAGTCACCTACACGCACAAGGGCCGCACTATCCTGCGCGTGACCGGCGGTGGGCGCGGCGACCTCTTGCTAATCCTTGCCGACGAGGCCGAAGGCACGCGATATACCCGCGCGGACACGCCGAGCGGCCCCGTTCTGGTGCGCGGTCCGCAGTTGGTCCGTCACGCTTCGCTGAGGTCCGGCGCACTCACGCTGACCGGCGATACCGACGCGGCGGGCGCCATCGAAATCTGGGCGCCCGGCACCCTCCGTTCGCTCTCATGGAACGGCGCGAGCATCGCGACCAAGCGCACCGCCATCAGCAGCCTTGCGTCGACCGGCTCCCTGCCCGGCGCCGCGCCGGTCGCGCTCCCCGCGCTCACCGGCTGGCGCATGGCCAAAGGGTCACCCGAGGCCGATCCCGCTTTCGACGACAGCGCGTGGCAGATGGTGGGTGGCAACCGCCCCAACGCCAGCATTACTCAGCGCCCGGACGGCCAGCCGAACCTCTCCATGGACGCCTATGGCTTCCACGAGGGCGACGTCTGGTATCGCGGTCGCTTCGATGGCAATCCCGGCGCCAAGACCGTCTCGCTGTTCTACGGCGCGGGCGGCTCCGGTCTCGTGCAAGCCTGGCTCGACGGCAAGTTCATCGGTCAGGCCGAGACGCCGAGCGGCCTCCCCCGCCCGATCACCACCGGCACCGTCACGCTGGACCTACCGCCCGAGGCTCAGGCGAGCGGCAGTCACGTCCTCTCGGTCATGGTGCGCAACAACGGCCATAACTGGGACCTCGATTCCGACGACTTCCACAAGGAAGCGCGCGGACTGATCTCTGCATCGATCTCGCAGCCCGGCGGGCGCAGCTTTGCAGTGCCGATCGCGTGGAAAATCCAGGGCAAGCGCGGCGGCGAAGATCTGGCCGATCCTGTGCGCGGCCCTGCCAACAACGGCGGCCTCTATGGCGAGCGCATGGGCTGGCACCTGCCCGCCTTCGACGACCGCCAATGGACCGCCGCAACCGTGCCCGCAACCAGCGCAGCGCCCGGCACGACATGGTATCGCACGGCCTTCGACCTTACCGTTCCCAAGGGGCAGGACGCCACGGTCGGGCTTGCCTTCGGGGACACAGAAAGCCCGCGCTCGGCCGCGAAGTACCGTGTGCTGATCTTTGTCAACGGCTGGAACATGGGCCAGTTCATCGCCCATATCGGCCCGCAGCGCGTGTTCCCGATCCCCGAGGGCATCCTCAACCACCACGGCACGAACCACGTAGCCTTAGCGGTGACAAGCGACGGCGCGCCCGGCGATACGCTGGAGGCAGTAAAGCTTGTCACCCTGAACAACGTCCGGGGCGGCATTCCGGTGCAGATGGTCGCCGCGCCGACCCGGCCGGATCAGTTGAAGTGATCGACGCAACGCTCACCCGCCGTCAATTAGGCATCGCGGGCGCCGGAGCGCTCTGCCTTGCCGCCCTGCCGGGTGCGGTGCGTGCCGCGCCCAAAAAAGGCGCGCGGCCGTGGCCCTATCTGATCGGCGCGGACATCTCCTGGGTGCCGGAGGACGAAGCCGCAGGCGCCACCTATTACGAGGACGGCCAGCGCAAGGACGCACTCGCGATCTTCCGCGATGCCGGCTTCAACGCGATCAAGCTGCGCCTCTTCGTCGATCCGGCAAACGGCTATTCCAAGGGCAAGCCCGGCGGCCCGTGGTGCGACCTGCCCCGCACCATCGCGTTCGCGCAGCGGATCAAGGCGGCGGGTTTCCACCTGTCTCTCACCCTCCACTATTCGGACACCTGGGCCGATCCCCAGCATCAGGACAAGCCCGCTGCCTGGGCAAACCTGCCGTTCCCCAAGCTGGTCGACGCCGTCCACCGCCATACCGACGAGACCTTCGCGGCCATGAAGGCCGCCGGCGTCGCGCCCGATCTGGCGATCCTCGGCAACGAGACGACCTTCGGTATGCTCTGGCCCGATGGCCGCGTGCCGCTGACCATTCCCACCGGCAACCCGGTGACCGACAAAGAGCACATGCATGTCTCGGATGCAGGCGGCTACGACAAGTTCGCCGCGTTGCTAAAGGCCGGGATCGCCGCCACCCGCGCGCAGCTTCCCGGAACGCCTATCGCGCTGCACAACCACCTCGGCCGCCATTGGCCCATCGTCCAGCACTGGACCGACAGCCTGATTGCGCGCGACGTCAATTTCGATGCCCTCGGCTTCTCTTGCTACCAGCAGGCGGCGCAAGGCGACTGGGAGCGGACGTTCACCGAATTCGGCCGCCGCTACCCGGACAAGGGCTTCTTCGCGATCGAGTATTCGTCGCGCAAGCGCTACCTGAACGACCTGATCCATGCCCATCCGAACGGCTGGGGCAGCTTCATCTGGGAACCGACCCGCCATCAGGAAGCGATCTTCCAGAAGGACGGCAAGACCGCTGGCGAAGGCCCGCGCCCCGACTTGCTCTCGCAAGGCCTGAACTCCGCCGAGGCGCCGGGCGCCACGCCAACATTGGCATCCGATATCCCGAAACAACCCGAAAACCACGGCGGCCGGTACGATGCCGATCCCGCCTTCCTGCAACTCTATCGCCGGATGGCGCGCGATTACGGAGTCCTGAAA
>FTCV01002139.1_pt1 | contig 21061 bp, 20 predicted proteins | sample 1639691 | NCBI WGS metagenome assembly FTCV01 (sample SAMEA3914864, study PRJEB12502) | metagenome | biome: forest; material: soil | place: USA | collected 2012-03-12 | depth 0.3 m
CTGTTTGCATTGCCGCCCAAGTTCCGCGTCTGAAGCGAAACAGGAAGCGGGGTACAGCGCCCTCCAATGTCATTCCATGGTCAAAGCCTGTTGCGGTGCAGCGCCCGCTTGTCTACCCGGTACGCACGATGACTGAGTCAGAGACCATGAAGCCCGACAACCGCGAAACCACCGTCCTTGCCGCTCCCGACATCGAAGTCGACGTTCGCGAGACTTTCGGCATCGATATCGACATGAAGGTGCCTGCCTTCTCCGTCGCCGATGAACGCGTGCCAGATCTGGACGAAACCTACGTCTTCGATCCGGACACCACCCTCGCGATCCTGGCGGGCTTTGCCTACAACCGCCGCGTGATGGTGCAGGGCTATCACGGCACCGGCAAGTCGACGCATATCGAGCAGGTGGCCGCGCGCCTGAAGTGGCCGTGCATCCGCATCAACCTGGACGCGCACATCAGCCGTATCGACCTGATCGGGCGTGACGCGATCGTGCTGCGCGATGGTCTTCAGGTTACCGAATTCCGCGAAGGCCTGCTGCCCTGGGCTTTGCAGCACCCGGTCGCGCTTGTCTTCGACGAATACGACGCGGGCCGTCCGGACGTGATGTTCGTGATCCAGCGCATCCTGGAGACGGAAGGCAAGCTGACCTTGCTCGACCAGAACCGCGTGATCCGCCCGGACAAGCATTTCCGGCTTTTCGCCACCGCCAACACGGTGGGCCTTGGCGACACTTCAGGCCTCTACCACGGCACCCAGCAGATCAACCAGGGCCAGATGGACCGCTGGAATCTGGTCGTCGGCCTCAACTATCTGCCGCAGCCGGTCGAGACGGACATCGTCACGAAGAAGGTGCCGCAGGTGGATGCCGCGACGATCGCCCAGATGGTGAAGGTGGCCGATTTCTCGCGCCAAGGCTTCATGAACGGCGATATCTCGACCGTGATGAGCCCGCGTACGGTCATCACCTGGGCGCAGAACGCCGCGATCTTCAAGGACGTGGGCTTCGCCTTCCGCCTCTCGTTCCTGAACAAGTGCGACGAGACGGAACGCGTGATGGTGGCAGAATACTATCAGCGCGTGTTCGGCACCGAACTGCCCGAGAGTGTGGTCAGCAAGGCCTGAATTGGGGCCTGATCTCAGGCCGCCGGAATTGAAAAGGGCGCGTCTCCCACGGGAGGCGCGCCCTTTTCGTTAAAAGGTAGCCCCGACCGAAGCCGGGGCTGCCGGTATCAGAAGTGGTAGCGCAGCGTGCCGAACACATTGCGCTCGGCGCCGATGAAGCAGTCTCCGCGCGCCAGGCAGGCGGCGTAGAACTTCTTGTTCATCAGGTTGTTGGCGTTGATCGAGAACGACCAGCGATCGCGGCGGACTTCGGCAAGGGCGTCCACCAGCGTGACATCGGGCGTGACGATCATGCCGTTCGGCGCCTGCGCGCTGCCAAGCCATGCAGCGCCGTAGGAAAGGCTCTTGCCGACATAACGTACGCCGGAACCGAGGCGCAGCGACCAGCCACTGTCATCGCGGAAGGTCTTGTCCAGCCAGGCCGAGGCCATGTTCTTAGCCAGATTGTCCACCGGCGTGCCATTGGCGTTGCGCGCCTTGGTGTAGCTGTAATTGACGCGCAGTTCCATGTTGCCCGGCAGCACGCGGCTGGCCTCCAGCTCGAAGCCCTTGGACGTCACCTTGCCCGCCTGGATCTGGGCATTGGGGAAGGGGTCGGCCTGGTTCGGATTGGGATTGGTGATCAGCCGGTTGCTGTCCTTGATATAGAACCCGGTCGCGGTGACGAGGGTGCGGGAATCCGGCGCCCACTTCGCGCCGGCCTCATACTGGCTGCCGGTCTGGGGACGATAGGGATTGCCTTGCGGATCGTTGCCAGTGATCGGCAGGAAGCTTTCGGTGTAGCTGAAGAAGGGTGAGATGCCCCAGGCCAGCTCGCCGATGATCCCCGCGCGGAAGGTCGTGGCCGAATCCTTCACATCTGCCTTGCACAGCGCCTTGGTGGTCACGTTGTCGTGCCGCAGGCCGACCACGAGCGAGACGCGATCCCAGAAGCGGACCTGATCCTGCGCATAGAAGCCCAACTGGCTCTGCTCCGGCCGGGTAACCGTGGTGGTTCCCGACATCGTCGGCGCGTCGTAGCGGCGCGGGTCGGTGGGATCGTAGAGGTCGATCACGTTGATCCCGTTGGCGAAAGTGCCGTTGACCAGCGAGGTTGCGCGGCGATCGATGCGGTTCCAGCTGAAGTCCACGCCGCCCAGCAGCACGTGCTCCACCTGATCGCCGGTGTTGAAGCGGAACTGCACGTTGTTGTCCGTGCTGAAGACCTTCATCCGCGCATAAGTCTGGCTACCGGCTAAACGGATGGAGCGCCCGTCGGTGTCGTAGGGATTAAGCGGGTTCGAATAGCTGTTGGGGTACTGCGAGAAGTAATCGACGTGGCTGTCGATGTAGCGGGCCTTCAGGCTCAGCTTCACCGCATCGCTGAAGCTGTGCTCGATGATGCCGGTGCCTTGCAGCAGGCGGCCGTCATAGCGGTCGAAACCTGGGGTGCCGGGGAAGGTGTCGTTCGGAAGGTGTCCGGCGATCGGGTTTTCGAACAGCGTGCCGATCAGCGGCAGGAAGGTCGATTGCGATCCGCCGTTGTCCTTCTGGTAGAGGCCTAGCAGCGTCACTTCGGTGTTCACGCCGGGCCGCCAGCGGAGCGAGGGGGCGATCATCACGCGGTCGTCGCTGACGTGATCGACCTGCGTGTCCGAATCGCGCACGCGGGCAACGATGCGCCCGGCCAGCGTGTTGGTGATCGGCCCGGTCAGGTCGGCCATCGCCTCCTTGCGATTGAACGAGCCATAGACCAGCGCCGCATCGGCGTGTGTCTCGAACTCCGGCATCTTGGAGACGAGGTTGAAGATCCCGCCGATGGAGCTTTGCCCGAACAATACCGAGGCAGGCCCGCGCACCACTTCGATTCGCGAGAAGTTGTACGGATCCGCGCGGATGCTGGCGTAGCTGTCGTAGACATCGCGCATGCCGTCGCGGAACTGGAGCGGGGAGGTGCCGCGGATGCGGTTGCTGTCCACGCGGCCATCGGTGCCATAAGTATTGGCCTGAACGCCCGAAACATAACGGAAGGTGTCCGCCACCGAGATCGCGCCCTGGGCGATGTAGGTATCCGCATCGATCACGGTTACCGGCTGCGGCGTCAGCAGGATCGGCGTGTCGGTCTTGGTGCCGGCAGAGACACGTTCAGCCGCCCCCGTGACGATGATCGGATCGGTGTCTTCCTTGGCCTCTTCCGCCCATGCACTGGTGGTGCCCACCGTGGTGCCAAGGCTGGTCATGGCCAGCCAGCAGGCGGCCATCGTCTTGTGATTCATCGGTCTTCCCCTTCATTGCCTCACGGCGTCGCGAAGGGGGCTCTAGTGCTATTGCGAATCAATGTCATCATCGTAACGCTATTTTACAATGATGTGTCCCGCGCTCAGCTTGGCGGGTAGTTGGCTTTCACGAAATAGAGTCCGTCCGGGGGGGCGTTCAGGCCCAGAACCTGCCGATCACGGGCTTCCAATGCCTCGGCCATCTTCGACACTTCCCAACGGCCCATGCCCACAAGGGCGAGGCAGCCGACCATCGATCGCACTTGATGGTGCAGGAAACTGCGTGCTTCCGCCTCGATCAGCACAGTCTCACCCTCGCGCCGCACGTCGAGTCGGTCGAGGGTCTTGATCGGGCTGCTGGATTGGCAGTGTGCGGATCGGAACGTGGTGAAGTCATGCAGGCCGATCAGCGCCTGCGCCGCGCGATGCATCGCCGCTTCGTCCAGCGGCTTGGGCACTTGCCACGCCTTGCCGCGCTCAAGCGTCAGTGGTGCCCGGCGATTGACGATGCGGTAGATATAGGCACGGCCAATGCAAGCAAAGCGCGCATGCCAGTCGTCCGGCACGATTTCGCAGGCGACCACCGCGATCGGATGGGGCCGCAGTCTTGCATTCATCCCCTCCATGAACTGGAAGGGCGTGAACGGCTTGTCGATGTCGATATGCGCTTTCATGCCCAGCGCGTGGACACCCGCGTCGGTACGGCCGGCGGCATGCATGCTCGTGGTCTCGCCGGTCAGCGCAAAGGCCGCTTCCTCGACGCACTGCTGCACAGAGGGGCCGTGCGACTGGCGCTGAAGGCCCATGAACGGGGCGCCGTCGAATTCGAGAGTAAGGGCATAGCGGGTCATCGCGCCGCCGATACAGGACTGCGCGGGCTCTGCAAACGGCTTGGCGCAGGCAGGGAAGGGGCGCATCCTCGGTGCGACGAATTATGGGAGAGGGCAAATGGCCGAGGAAAGACCTCGCTTCGAGATATTCCGGGGCACCGACGCGCCCACGTTGAACGAATGTGGCTGCATGACGCTTGCGGGCGAAGCGCCGAACATGATCGCCGCACTGCCGCTGTTTGCCGATGCCGGCCCGGAATCCGGCGAACTGGTGGACGTACCCTATCGCCGGCCGGGAATGAGCCTTGCCCGGCTTGTCCTCAAGAGCGGCTTCGCGCTGCCGCTTCATAGCCACGATTGCGATTGCCTCTATTACATCGTCGCCGGCAGCGTTGAACTCGGCACCGAGACGCTGGTGGCGGGCGATGGCTTCTTCGTCGGCAGCGAGGTGCCCTACGCTTACCTAGCCGGTTCGGAAGGTGCAGAAGTCCTGGAATTTCGCGCTACGGACGCCTTCGACATTCGTGTACGTGACAAGTCGCCCGAAGGCTGGGCCAAGGCCGCAGAAAAAGTCCGCGACGCGCAAGAGCGCTGGGCGAACGAGCCGCCGCCCGTCGGCCGTCTGCCGGAACGAGCCTGAGGCTCAGCCGAGGCGCGTGCCCGCAGGAATCGGACGCCCGCGCAGCAGGTCGGCGGTGTCCATTGCCGGCTTGCCCGCCCGCTGAATGCGCGTGACCCGGATCGCGCCTTCGCCGCAGGCCACGGTGAGGGCATCGTCGAGTGCAGTGCCCGGCTCTCCCGAGGCGTCCGCAAGGTCGGCTGCCAGCACCTTGTACCGTTCACCGTCGAGTTCGAAGAATGCGCCCGGTGCCGGCATGAAGGCACGAATCTGACGCTCGACTTGCTCGGCGGGCTGCGTGAAGTCGAGTCGCGCCTCGGCCTTGTCGATCTTCTTTGCGTAAGTAATGCCATCCTCCGGCTGGGTGACGGCTCGGTGTACCGCCAGATCTCGCAGCGTGCCCACCATCAATTGCGCACCCTTCTCGGCGAGTTCCTTGGTCAGTTCGCCCGCTGTCTTGCGATCGATGGTGGTGCGCAGCGTTGCCAGCATCGGCCCTGTATCGAGGCCTGCCTCCATCTGCATGATGGTAATGCCGGTCGTCGGATCACCCGCCAGAATCGCCCGCTGGATTGGTGCTGCCCCGCGCCAGCGCGGCAGGATAGACCCATGGATGTTGAGGCATCCCAAGCGCGGCGCGTCCAGCACTGCCTGCGGCAGCAGCAGCCCATAGGCGGCCACCACGGCGATATCAGCTTCGAGAGCGGCAAACCTTTCCTGCTCTTCCGCGCTTTTCAGCGAAACCGGGTGGCGTACTTCAATGCCCCGCGCTTCGGCTTCCTTGTGGACGGGAGAGGGCGTCAGTTCCTTTCCTCGGCGGCCACCGGGGCGCGGCGGCTGGCTGTAGGCGGCCACAACCTCATGCCCGGCCTCGACCAGCGCGACGAGTGCGGGCACCGCAAATTCGGGCGTTCCCATGAAGACGATGCGCATGGTGTGGGGAATTCTCCAGAAGGCTTCCGCTAAGGCTTTGAAGGCCCTATCTCCGGCGCCATGGCATCGCAAGAGATCGAGACGCTTACCGCCGCGCTGTCGCGCCTTCCCGGCCTTGGCCCCCGTTCCGCCCGTCGCGCGGTGCTGTGGCTGATCAAGCGGCGAGAGACATCATTGGTGCAATTGGTCGATGCGCTCGCGGCGGTGCGCGAAGCACTCGTCGAGTGCCAGACCTGCGGCAATATCGACACCACCAATCCTTGCGGAATCTGCGCCGATCCGCGCCGAGATGCGGGCTCGCTCTGCGTGGTGGAGGAAGTGGCGGACCTTTGGGCGCTGGACCGTGCACGGCTTTTCAACGGCCGCTACCATGTCCTCGGCGGGCGCCTTTCCGCTCTCGACGGCGTGCGCCCGGAGGATTTGACGATCGACAGCCTGCTTCAGCGCGTGGAGCAGAGCGGTATCGACGAAGTCGTCCTGGCCATGAACGCCACGCTCGAAGGTCAGACCACGGCGCACTACATTGCCGAGCGTCTTGAAGGACTTCCGGTCCGCATTACCCAGCTTGCGCACGGGCTGCCGGTGGGCGGTGAACTGGACTATCTGGACGAGGGCACACTAGCGCAGGCGATCCGCGCCAGGCGGCCCGTCGTCTAGGTCCCGCTTCGCCGATCACTGTCATCGAAGCGTCCATCTTGCGAGAATCGGCCATCGCGCTTATTTGCGAGGCATGGCTATCCGTGAAATCCTCGAAGTTCCCGATCCGCGTCTCAAGCAGGTTTCGGTCCCCGTCGAAAAGTTCGACGACGAGCTCAAGACGCTTGTCGAAGACATGTTCGAGACGATGTATGACGCGCCGGGCATCGGCCTTGCCGCCATTCAGGTGGGCGTGCCGCTGCGCGTTCTCGTGATCGACCTTCAGCCGGACGATGAGGATGCGGAACCGGAAGTGTGCAGCGCCCATGGCGGCCACCACCACACGCACCAGCCGACCAAGAAGGAACCCCGGATCTTCATCAATCCGGAAATCCTCGATCCTTCGGAAGAGCACACGGTCTATCAGGAAGGTTGCCTTTCGGTGCCGGAGATCTTCGCTGACGTCGAACGCCCTTCGCGCATCCGCGCGCGCTGGCAGGACCTTGACGGCACGGTTCACGAGGAAGACATGGACGGCCTGATGGCCACCTGCCTCCAGCATGAAATGGACCATCTCGAAGGCATTCTCTTCATCGATCACCTCTCGCGCCTGAAGCGCCAGATGGCGCTCAAGAAGCTGGATAAGCTGCGCAAGGCGGCCTGATTTTGCTCGTTGGGGAAAAGCTGGCCTGAGGGCTGGCGTTCCCTGAATGTTCCGGTTATGCTGCCGGAATGGAAATCGCTGTTTTCGCCATTCTTGCGCTCGTTGTCGGCCTTGGAGCCGGTTGGTTCTTCGGTTCCAGACCTGTCGCAGAGTGGCAAAATAGGCACGAATCCCGCGATCGCGAGGCGCGTGAACTCGACGAGAAGTTCCGCGCCGCGATTCGCGACCTCGCTTCAGCCAGCGAACGCGCCAGCCGAGCGGATGACCTCTCCCAAGCCCTGGATCGCAATCGCGTGGACCATGCCGAGGCCATGGAACTCGCCCGGCGCAGCCACGGCGAAGCCGTCGAGCGGTTGCGTGGCGAGCATGGCGTCACGCTTGAACGCACGCGCGGCGAGCTCTCCCTGACCCTCGAAAACACGCGCTCGGAACATGCCGTACTGGTCGACGCGCTTCGCCGGGAACAGCGCGAACTTGCCTCCGAACTGGCGACTCTGCGCGAGAAGTCGGCCAATTTCGATGAGCAGAAGCGCCTGTTGATCGAAGCGCAGGAAGCGCTGCGCAAGGAATTTGAAAACGCTGGCGCTAAGGTTCTTGCCGGCGCGCAAGAAGCGTTCCTTCGCCGCGCCGGTGCGCGTTTCGAGGAGAGCGAGAAGGCCAATGCCGAACGGATCGCCACTTTGTTGGCTCCCGTCGGTGCGCGTCTGAAGAGCTATGAGGAGCAGGTTTCGGCTCTGGAAGCCAAGCGCGTAGACGCGTTCGGCCAACTAACCGGCCAGATTGAGGCGCTGCGCGTCGGGCAGGAGCAGGTGCGGGCCGAGGCTGTCCGCCTTGGCAATTCGCTCCGCAACGCCCCGAAGGCGCGTGGTCGCTGGGGCGAGCAGCAGCTCAAGAACGTACTCGAACAGTGCGGTCTGACCGAACATACCGATTTCGTGACAGAGCATTCGATCGAGACGGATGAAGGGCGCCTGCGTCCAGACGCGATCGTGCGCATTCCCGGTAACAAGCAACTTGTCATCGACGCGAAGGTCTCGCTCAACGCCTATCAAGATGCCTTCGAAGCGGATGATGAAACACGCCGCTTGGCGTTCCTTGACCAGCATGCCGCGTCGATGCGCAATCACATCCAGACGCTGGGCAACAAGAGCTACCAGAGCCAGTTCGAGAACGCTCCGGATTACGTGCTGATGTTCGTGCCGGGCGAGCACTTCATTGCTGCCGCGCTCGATCACGATTCAAGCCTGTGGGACTATGCTTTCGAACGCCGCGTGTTGCTGGCCAGCCCAACCAACCTCGTCGCCATCTGCCGCACCATCGCGCAGGTCTGGCAACAGGAAGGGCTTGCCAAGGAAGCGCGCGAGATCGGCAAGCTGGGCAGCGATCTCTACGATAGCTTAGCCAAGACGCAGGACGATCTCGGCAAGGTCGGCGTGCATCTTGGCCGTGCGGTGAACAGCTTCAATGACTTCGCGCGGACATACGAAGGCAATGTGATGAGCCGGGCCCGCCGTCTTACCGAAAAGCACATCAAGATCGGCAAGCGCGAGATTTCTGACGAAGTCGCAGCGGTTGAGGCGATGCCGCGTTATTCGGAACACGGCGCCGACCAAGGCGCGCAGCTGGCTGATTTTTCGAGCGAAATGGAAGAAGAGGGCGCCGAGGCGGCCGAGTAAGCCTTAGCTTCCTTTGCCGGGGGCCTTGTCGTTCCCGGCAACGCTGGTTTCTCGCTGCAGTTCGGCGGTATGGCCGCTCGATTGCAGGATCATGCGATTGTTGTCGATGGTCAGTCGCGGCGTCGCGACCAGAAGCGCGCCGATCGCTTTCTCCTGATCCCATGCCGGCGTAGCGCAACTCATCTCGGTGAGTGCAAGCGGACCGGCGATCAGGCGGTCGTCATCGATATGCCAAGGGCCATCCATCTGGTTGCAGCCCACGCGCACGCCGATTTTCCGGCCTTCAAACGCGATGCGCGCGCCGTCTGCTTGCGGGCGTTGTCCGTCGATCAGTGTGAAGCGCCAACTGCTGCGGGCAAACTGTGAATCACTATTCCCACCGGAGCAGGCAGCAAGCGTCGCGGCGCAGGCGACCGGCAGATAAGCGTGACGAAACATGGCACGATTCTGGCACGGCTGACCTGAGGCTGTGATGAACATCAGGCGCTGTATTGCGGTGTTTGCGACAAGGGATGTCGAAAACGTATTGTGATGAGAACAGTTAGTCGTGCCAGTGCCATGGAGGGGCCGCCCTGAAGGATGACCGCGCTTTCGTCATTGCGAGCGCAGCGAAGCAATCCAGGGTAGAAGGGGTCCTTCCTGGATTGCTTCGCTGCGCTCGCAATGACGAAGAGTAGATAGGCCTCTGTCGCAGCTACAGCCCAATCTCATGGGGCGAGCACTGCATCAGGTGCCGCATCGGTTCCGGCGAAACTCGCTGGAAACCTTCACCCTTCGCCCTTCAGTCCTGGGGGCGGAGGTGCGCCAGCGCCTCATAGGCCAGCACGGCACCAGCGACGGCAGCGTTGAGGCTATCCGCACGGCCGAGCATCGGGATCGTCACGCGCAGGTCGCAGGCTTCCTCATATTCCTGCGGAAGCCCCTGCGATTCGTTGCCTACCATCAGAAAGCAAGGCCCTGAATAGGCCGCTTTGCGATAGTCCGTGGGATCACGCAGCGAAGCGGCGACAAGTTGACCTTCACCGTCACGGAGCCAAGGCAGAAACTCGTCCCAACGCGCAGTCACAATCTTCTGAGTGAAGATCGCGCCCATGCTGGCGCGTACGGCCTCTACCGAGAAAGGATCGGCGCAGTCGTCGAGCAGGATCAATCCGCCAGCCCCCACGGCATCGCCGGTGCGGAGCATGGTGCCGAGGTTGCCGGGGTCGCGCAGCGCTTGTGCCACCAACCAGATCGGTGCGGCCGAGCGGTCGAGATTGGCAAGGCGTGTGTCGAACTCCGCGAAAACGCCAGCGACTGCCTGCGGATTGTCCTTCCCGGTGACCTTGGCGAGGATCTCGACGTCCATCTCGATGATGTCGCCGCCAGCGGCCGCTACGGCATCTTCCAGCGCGTCGAGCAAAGGGTGCGGATCGCGGCCGATCGCCATGACCAGCATTTCCGGCACGATGCCGCATTCGCGCGCATCGGTCAGTAGGCGCAGGCCTTCGGCAAGGAAGCGTTCCTCCCGCTTGCGGTGCTTCTTCTCACGCAGGGAGCGCAGGAACTTGACCAGCGGGTTCGAAAATCCGGTAATTGTGCGGCGCTCGGCCAAAGGACTGCCCTTATTCTTCGCCGAAACCGTCGCGGACAAGGCCCGCCAATACGCCCAGCGCTTCCGGCGCGCCTTCGCCTGCGCAGGAAATCTCTATACTGTCGCCCTTGGCGGCGCCCAGCATCATCAGGCCGAGGATGGAGTTGCCAGCGGCTTCCACGCCGTCCTTGCCCACCGTTACCAGCACGGTGGCGGGCAGTTCGGCCACATGGTTCACGAACTTGGCGCTGGCGCGCGCATGCAGCCCGCGCTGGTTCACAATCAGAACGGTCTCACTGCAATCATTCATGCGGCATCTTGTCCCAGATATTCGCTCGCGATCGTGATGTAATTGCGTCCGGCGTCGCGGGCGGCGGCTGCGGCTTCGCGCACCGACATGCAGGCGCGTGCCTTGGCGAGGCGGATCAGCATCGGCAGGTTGATGCCGGCGATCACTTCCACGCGGCCCGCTTCCATCAGCGAAATCGCCAGATTTGACGGCGTGCCGCCGAACAGGTCGGTCAGGATGATAACGCCTTCGCCGCTGTCGACGGCGACGATTGCCTCAGCAATCTCGTTGCGACGGCGTTCCATGTCGTCATTGGGGCCGATGCAGACCGTCGCTACCGCCGACTGATCGCCGACGACGTGCTCCATCGCGTGTACGAACTCTTCGGCAAGATTGCCGTGAGTTACCAGGATCATGCCGATCATGCTGGAAACGGGCTCCGAATTTTTTCTTGCTTGGGCGACCAGGTATTATGTTCCCGGGGGGTATGCTTAACGTTCACGCCGCTGACCTCCTTCCAGAAGATCGGCTGCTCGCGAGCCCAGGTTGCGGTGCAACAATGTGGGCGAAAATCCCGCTTCGCGCAAGGCCGCAGCCATACGCTCGGCTGTGTATACCGACCGGTGTCGGCCGCCGGTGCAGCCGAAGGCGATATGGACATAGGCCTTGCCCTGCGCCCGATAGCGCGGAAGCAGCAGGAGAAGCAGGTCGCGGATGCGTGCAAAAGCCTCATCGAAGGCCGGGTCGCGGCGAATGTAGTCGCCCACCGGGGCGTCGAGCCCGGTCATCGGGCGCAGTTCGGGATCCCAATGCGGGTTTTCCACGAAGCGCATGTCGAAGACCAGATCGGCCAGTGGCGGCATCCCGCGCGAGAAGCCGAAGCTGGAGATCGTCAAGGTCAGATCGTCCGGTGCTTCGTCGGAAAACCGCTCGCGAATCACATGCTGAAGGTCGTTGGAAGTAAACTCGGTGGTTTCCACCAGCACGTCTGCCCAACGGCGCAGCGGAGCCTGCAGTTCGCGTTCGGCGCGGATGCCGGTATCCACCGGCGCATCGGCGGCAAGGGCGTGGCGGCGGCGCGTTTCGTTGAAGCGGCGTTCCAGTTCCTTGCTCGAACAGTCAAGGAACAGGGTGTTTACCTCAACATCGCCACGTTCGCTAAGCGCCTTGACCTGGGCGATCACGCGCTCCGGGTCGAAACCGCGCGTGCGGCAATCGAAGCCGATCGCCAGCGACGGACGGGGTGACTGGTCGACTACCGGGGCGCTTTCGATCAGGCGTTCCAGCAGGCGTACGGGGAAGTTGTCGATGATTTCCCAGCCGAGATCCTCAAGAACCCGCAGCGCCGTTGTCTTTCCGGCGCCGAGCATGCCGGTCACCAGTAGCACGCGCTGTCGGGCAGACGCGGCTTCTGTTTCCGACAAGCGATCGGATTCGGGGGAATCGAGGTTCATGCGGGCCTGTTTGCGCCGGGCCGATCGGAAAGGGAAGGGGGCGACAATACAGTCAGCAAACCCTGTTGCCAAAGTGGGACAGTGCCAGTTCCGCCTTGATCCCTAGTGGCCCCGCATGCGGCCAGAGGCGCACTAGCGGAAGCGGGATTCCGCCGATCTCAGTCGTCTCGGCCGTTTCGATGAAGCGCGGCGCCTGCGGATCCAGCGCGATCACCAGCACGACCGGCGCCTCCTCGATGCAGGGGAACGCCACGATGCCAAGGTTGCGCACTTCCAGCAGGCCGCGCGTATTGGGATGGGGATGGGCCAGAAGGCGGCCATCCGTGGCGGTGAGCAGGACGCCATCGTCACCCACCAGCACCGCGCCCCGGTCGATCAGTTCCAGCGCAAGGCTGGACTTGCCCGAGCCTGAAGGCCCCTCGATCAGCATGGCGCGGCCGTCGATGGCGACGCAAGTGGTCTGGCGGGTGATGGGCGCCGAAGTCATCGTCACTCACCCTGCCATGCGGGAAGGGAGAACACCAGGCGGGCGCCGTGCTCGCCGTCGGTTCGATCGGTTGCGCGCAGCTTGCCGAAGTGGGCTTCGATGATGGTACGGGCGATGGCGAGGCCCAGGCCGCTGTGCTTGCCGAATTCCTCACCCGATGGACGCAGCGAATGGAAGCGTTCGAAGATCCGTTCCCGCGCGGCTTCGGGAATGCCCGGGCCATGGTCCGATACGCCGATGACGACGCGCTGGCCTTCGCGTGCCAGCGAGACCTCTATCGGGGCGCCGCCGGGCGAGAACGAGATGGCGTTGTCCAGCAGGTTCTGAAGCACGCGTTCAAGTCGGCCGGCGTCGCCGGGGACGATAAGCTGGCCGGGGCCATGGGCCTGCGTGCCAGCGGCCTCCACGATCTCCACTGGGCAATTGCCGTTAACTCCGCGTTGCTCGCGCTCGGCGACAAGTGCGCGAACCAATCGCAGCATGTCCACCGGCTCAAAGGTCGTGCGGCTGAGTTCGGCATCGATGCGGCTTGCATCGGCGATTTCGGTGACGAGGAAGTCGATCCGCCGAACATCGTCCTTGGCGATACCGATAAGCTGGCGGCGCAACCCGGGGTCTTCCACCCGGTCCAGGCTTTCGAGTGCGCTGCGCAGTGAGGTTAGCGGGTTCTTTAACTCATGCGCGACATCGGCGGCGAAGCTTTCGACCGCGTCGATGCGTTGGCGCAGGGCGCCGCTCATGTCCGAAACGGCGCGGGCGAGCAGGCCGATCTCGTCCCGCCGGTCGGGCAGGCGGGGGACGACGACGCTGCGATCGCGGCCCAGCCGCACGCGGACGGTGGCACGCACCAGCTTGCGCAAAGGTTCGACGATTGTGCGGGCGAGGAACAGCGACAGCAGGATGGAGACGCCCAGCGCACCGCCGACGATGATCGCCAGCGTCTGGCGCGCCATGCGTACGTTCTCGGTAATGTCGCGCGCGTTGCGGGTGACGAGCAGGGCATCGCCGTTCCTGCCGACCGGAGTGGCGGCGATGATTACCGGCGTGCGGTCCGGCGCGGCTTCATGACGGACTTCGGTACGACCAGAAGCGAGGGCGGCCGCAATTTCCGGCCAGGCGCGGGCGTCCGCGTCCGGGTTGTCGTGGTAGGGGGGCACCGGCGGCGAGCCGAGTACGAAGTCCATGCTGCGGTCCAGCGCGCGGGCGGCGTCCTGCAGCCAGGGCTCGCTGGCCGGGTCGATCAGCGTGTAGGACGGCGGGGCCAGCTTGAAGCTGTCCGCCACAAGCTGGCCGCGCGCGTCGAACAGGCGCAGGCGCAGGGCCTCGCTCGATCCGATGCGGCCGATCAGCTCGCGGCGTTGGTCCGGCCGTGTGGCGTAGAGTGCGTGGGCGACGATTTCGGCCTGCGATGCGGCAAGGCGGAAGCGCTCGTCCAGCAATTCGCGGCGATAGCTGTCGAGATAGAACAGGCTGCCCGCCAGTAGGGCCAGCGCGATGACGTTGACCGCAAGGATGCGCGCGGTGAGCGAGACGCGCCAGGGCAGGCCGATGCGGTTGCGCAGCGAGGCCTTTCGCGGAGGGGAGCGATGCGCGCGCAGATGGTCAGCCATCGGTGAAGGAATAGCCCGCACCGTAAAGCGTGTCGATCGCGGCGAATTCGGGATCGACGGCGCGGAACTTGCGGCGCAGGCGCTTGATGTGGCTGTCGATCGTGCGGTCGTCGACGTAAACGTCCTCGCTATAGGCCGCGTCCATCAGCTGGTTGCGGCTCTTGACCACCCCCGGCCGCATGGCGAGCGCTTCAAGGATCAGGAATTCGGTGACGGTTAGCGACACCGGCCGACCTTCCCATGACACCTGATGCCGCGCGGGATCGAGTTGCAGACGGCCGCGCACCACGGTCTCAGGAAGGTTCTCGTTGACGGTGGCATCGGCAGGGGCACGCGCCAGTTCGCTGCGCCGCAAGATGGCACGTATGCGTGCCACCAGCAGGCGCTGGCTGAATGGTTTGGTGATGTAGTCGTCCGCCCCCAAGGCCAGGCCCAGAGCTTCATCCGGCTCCTCGTCCTTCGACGTCAGGAAGATCACCGGCAGGCTGGATTGTGCGCGAAGGGCCTGCAGCAAAGAGAGGCCGTCCATGCGCGGCATCTTGATGTCGAAGATTGCCAGATCGGGCGGATTGTCCAGCAGTGCCTTCAGCGCCGCCTCGCTGTCCGTATAGACGCGGGTGGCGAAGCCCTCGGCCTGAAGGCTGATGGAGAGCGTGGCGAGGATATTGCGATCATCATCGACCAGCGCGATCGTTTGCGGGCGTGCCGCCGTATCGTTGCGAGATGTATCGCTGCGCAAAATTTCGCTGCGAGACGGTTCGCCGTGCCCGGGCGGTGTCGATGGCTCGGCCATGGGGCTGATTACGTCCTCTTTTTCGCTTCCTGCATAGGCCTAGCGGCACCGTCACGGGCTGACAATCTCCGTTCCGGACGCAAAAGAGATCACGTTCGTCGCAACCCGATTGGTTTATTTTTCTGTGGATTTGACGGAAAAGAGGGCTGCGATTAAGCGCGGCCCGAGTCTTGCGAAAAAATGTCCAGGTGCCGGCCGATCCCCGTCGATCGGTGCCTGAAAATGGAGGAGATGACATTGACCGCTACCCTTAACTATCCGCTTGCCAAACAAGGCATTGAAACCAGCGCGGAAATTTTCGCGAACCTGGGAACGGCACCGCTCGTCGAGCACGCAGTACGCAATGGAGAAGGCGTACTGAGTGTTGACGGTCCGTTCGTCGTCGCCACCGGCAAACACACCGGTCGCTCGGCCAAGGACAAGTTCATCGTCAAGGATGCCGAGACGGAGAACACGGTATGGTGGGGCAAGACCAACGTTGCCATGACGCCGGAGCATTTTGCTGCGCTGAAGGAAGACTTCCTCAAGGCCGTGGCCGAGAAGGATACGCTTTATGTTGCGGACCTGTTCGGCGGTTCGCAGCCCGAGCACCGCGTCAACGTGCGCATCATCAACGAATTCGCCTGGCACAACCTGTTCATCCGCACCCTGCTGGTGCGTCCGACGGAAACGGAACTTGAAGGTTTCGCGCCCGAATACACGATCATCGACCTGCCCAGCTTCCGAGCCGATCCTGAGCGTCATGGCAGCCGCAGCGAAACCGTGATCGCGGTCAACTTCGCCGAGAAGCTGATCCTGATCGGTGGCACGTCCTACGCGGGCGAAATGAAGAAGTCGGTCTTCGGCATCCTCAACTACCTGCTGCCCACGCGCGGCGTGATGCCGATGCACTGCTCGGCCAACATCGGGCCCGAGGGCGACACGGCCGTGTTCTTCGGCCTTTCCGGCACTGGCAAGACCACGCTTTCGGCCGACGCTTCGCGCACGCTGATCGGTGATGACGAGCATGGCTGGTCGGACACTGCCGTGTTCAACTTCGAAGGTGGCTGCTACGCCAAGATGATCCGTCTTTCGGCCGAAGCCGAGCCGGAAATCTTCGCAACCACCAAGCGTTTCGGCACGGTCCTTGAAAACGTGGTGATCGATCCGGTGACGCGCCAGATCGACCTCGACGACAACTCGCTCGCCGAAAACAGCCGTGGTTCGTACCCGATCGACTTCATCCCGAACACGTCGGAAAAGAACCTTGGCCCGGTCCCGAAGAACATCATCTTCCTAACCGCTGACGCTTACGGCGTGCTGCCCCCGATCGCGCGTCTGACGCCCGATCAGGCGATGTACCACTTCCTCTCGGGCTATACCGCGCGCGTCGCCGGTACCGAGATCGGCGTGACCGAGCCGGAAGCCACCTTCAGCACCTGCTTCGGCGCGCCGTTCATGCCGCGTCACCCGTCGGTCTACGGTAACCTCCTGAAGGAGCGTATCGCCAAGGGCGGCGTGAAGTGCTGGCTGGTCAACACCGGTTGGTCGGGCGGCAAGGCCACGATGGAAGGCATCAAGCGCATGCCGATCAAGGCCACCCGCGCACTGCTGAATGCTGCGCTCGACGGCAGCCTGAACACGGCCGAGTTCAAGGAAGATCCGAACTTCGGTTTCGAGATTCCGGTTGCGGTTCCGGGCGTCGATTCCAAGCTGCTCGATCCGCGTGCGGCCTGGGCTGACGGTGCGGAATACGACAAGACCGCGCAGACGCTGGTGAAGCAGTTCATCGACAACTTCGCCCAGTTCGAAGCGCATGTCGACGAAGGCGTTCGCAAGGCTGCGCCCGTTTCGGCCTGATCGGCCTTAACGCAGGCAAAAAAGGGGCTCCGAAGCGATGGCTTCGGGGCCCTTTTGCTGTCCGGCGAGGGAAGTATTTGGGTTTCTTGAATAGCGCTTAAAAATTGATATTAACTCGCAATAGCAATTTAAGGAGCGACTGTGACGCGCAGAAACCTTTATCAAGTGTCTGATTGGAATGGCACCAGCGGTGAGCGCTGGGTGACCAATCAAGCTCGCCTCGATGTCATGCTGGCGCCGTTCGGCGATGCCGCGCTGGAGGCTGCCGCGCCGCAAGCCGGTGAACATGTGCTCGATGTAGGGTGCGGGGCAGGAACGCAGACGTTCGAGATCGGCCAGCAGGTCGGCTCACGCGGGCACGTTCTTGCGCTCGATATCTCCACCCCGCTGGTTGAGCGGGCGCGCCAGACGATGCCATCTAACCTGCCAGTCACATTCGACGTGGCGGATGTCAGCGTCGCGCCGCTTCCGGTGGAAACTTTCGATCTGCTCTACTCGCGCTTTGGCGTGATGTTTTTCGACGATCCTGTTGCAGCATTTTCTCACATGCGCCTTTCATTGCGGCCGGGCGGTCGGCTGGTTTTCGTGTGCTGGCGCAGTGCGGCGGAGAACGATTGGGTCCGCCTGCCGATGGGGGCGATCAAGGGCATCGTGCCGCCAGCCGCGCCGCCGCCCGCCGAAGCACCGGGCCCGTTTTCGTTCGGTGATCGTGCGAGGGTGGAAGGCATATTAGCCTCGGCCGGCTTCGTGGACTGCGCAGTGCGCAGCTTCGATCACACCATCAGCTTTGGACTGGGCGAGAACCGCGATGCTGCGGTGGCCGATGCCGTGAACATGGCGTTCGAGGTGGGCCCGCTGTCACGCGCATTGGCAGACCAGCCGGAGAATGTGCGAGAGCGCGCCGCACAAGCCGTCCACTCAGCATTTTCTGCCCGCCCAGGGGAGCGCTCGGTTGAGATCGACGGTGCCGCCTGGATCGTCACGGCTCGCAATCCGAGGCGTTGATCGCGTGCGGCTTGACCGTGCTTGCGGAAAGCCTTCCGTTCGTCATCGTTTGCATCCATATTCGCTGCGCATCCATCAAGGAGACAGCACCATGGGAATTTTCGACGGCATTCTCGGACAGGTCAGCGATCACCCCGATGTTGAAAACCTCGCCGGTAAGCTGGGCATCGACCCGGCCACGGCGGAAAAGGCGATCGCCGCCCTCGGCTTCGCGCATCAGCAGGAAGGCGATACCGCGCAACTGGCAGCGGAAAAGACCGGCCTTGGCGTCGGCACGATCCAGCAGATCATCTCGTCGATCGGCGGTGAAGGTTCGCTTGGTCAGTTCGCCAGCATGGTTTCCAGCGATCCGTCCAAGTTCACCTCCTTCCTGGACAAGGATGGCGATGGCAGCGTGATTGACGATCTCACCGACATGGCGAAGGGCCTGTTCGGCAAAAGCTGAGCGGCAACAGCATGTGAAAGAAAGGCCGCCCTGCCAAAGCGGGGCGGCCTTTCTTGCGTCTGCGTCAGAGGAACGGGCTTCAGTCGAGCAGTTCGGCGGGGACCTGACCGCCATGGGCGGCAAGCTGGCGTAGCGTTTCCTTGTGCAGCCACAGGTTCATCTCGGCCGAACCATCCAGCGCGCCGGTATAGCCCAGCTCCTGCGCCAGTTCCTTGCGGTTGGCGAGGCTGGAATCGATGCCCAGCACTTTCATCAGATCGACGATCGAGTGCTTCCAGTCGAGGTTCTGTCCGGCCGCCATTTCGGTGAGCACGGCATTCACGTCCACCGGCTCAGCATCGACCGGGGGCGGCGCAGCGGCGGCTGGCGCCGGGGCTGCCGGTGCAGGAGCGGCTGCGGGCGCAGCGGCCGCCGGTGGCGGCGCGGCCTTCTTCTTTCCGAAAATGGCATCCTTGATCGAACCGAAGATGGACATGGACGTACTCCTTGCCAGAGCCGCACCGGCCAAACCGAAGCGGGCTTAGTTTAGGGGAGGGGTATACGGACCGCCATGAGCAGCAAGGGCCGGAATCGAACCTTGCGTCCACGGCGGCACGATCCTGCCCGCAACCCGGCGCTCTGCCTACGTCCCGTTCGCGCCCATGGGTCATGGTGCCCCATGGGCGCGGCGGAGCGATCAGCGCGCCTTCACGCCCGCGATGTACTCGTCGATATTGGTCGCCAACACGTCCAGAGGCACGTTGCCGCCATCGACGACGGCCTGGTTGAAATCGCGCAAGTCGTAGGCGGAACCCAGCGCCTGCTGGGCGCGGGTGCGCTGGCGGTTGATCTCCGAATGGCCCATCTTGTAGCCGCAGGCCTGGCCGGGCCACGAGCAGTAGCGGTCCACTTCGCTGGCGATCTCATCCGCATTGCTGCCGTTCTTCTCGACGAAGAACTGCACCGCCTGCTGGCGGCTCCAGCCCTTGGCGTGAAGGCCGGTGTCCACCACCATGCGGCAGGCGCGGAAGGCGATGGACTGGAGATAACCCAGACGGCCGACGGGATCGTCGTCATAGGCGCCAAGTTCGTCGGCCAGCTGTTCACCGTAAAGCGCCCAACCTTCGGAATAGGCGTTGAAGGCCAGCATCGATCGGATCAGTGGCAGACGGTTGGCATATTCGCCCTGCCAGACGTGGCCGGGGATCGCCTCGTGATGGACCAGCGTGGGCAGGTCGTACTTGCGGTGCAGGTCGGTGGAGCGCAGGTTGATCCACATCTTGCCGGGCACCGTACCGTCCTTCGATCCGCCGCCGCCGTAGGCCGTGGGCGCACCCGGCTCTTCGGAAAGCGGCAGACGGCGCACTTCCACTTTGCCCGAAACCGGATCGCGGAACGCGCGCGGCATCTGCGCGCGGATCCAGTCGACGCGCTTCTGGATGAAGGCCATAATCTCGGCCCGGCCCGGATCGCCTTCGGAGAACATGAAGCGCTTGTCGCTGCCCAGCGCCGTCATGCGCTCACCCACCGTGCCCGTGGTGTAGCCAAGCGACTTCAGGATCGGATCCATGCGGGCGTGGAGCGCGGCGAGTTCTTCCTGCCCACGCTGGTGGATTTCTTCCGCCGGAACGGTCGTGGTGGTGCTGGCGCGCAGGGCCCAGGCATAGAACTCGTCGCCATGCGGGCGGGCACCCATGCCCGGATCGCTCTTGGCAAGGCCGCGCTGGCGCTTGAGTTCGGCAAGCTGGCGTTCCAGTGCCGGCACCACTTCGCCGGAGACGATGGCCTTGGTGCGGCTTTCCCAGTTGCCGGGGATAGTCTTGGTGCGGCCGACGAGCGAGGAGACGAGGCCACCGCCGTTGTTACGCGCCTCGGCAATGGTGCTTTCCATCTGGGCGATCGCGCGGTCCAGCAGGAAGTCAGGCGGGACAAGGCCCTTGTCGGTCGCCGCGCGCATGCGCTCCAGCTCGCCATCAAGCTGCGTGTCGAACTGCGAAAGACGCGAGACGTAGGCCTCGGCATCTGCCGCATTCTTTACCGGGTGATCGGCGTCAAGGAACTTGGGCGTGTCGAGATAGGCGCCCACGTTCTGGATCACGACGTAGGGCGTATTACGCCAACCGCCCACGGCCACGTCGCCGTAGGGCTGGGCCAGACCGTCCAGCGCGGTACGATAGGCGCTGCGGATCACGGCAAGGCTGGTGCGGTCCGCATGGTCGAGCCCGGCGGTGTCGAACGCTTCCACGCGGGCGACATCGGCGCGCAGCGTCTTCGCCAGGGCATTGCGGCCGGCGAAGGAGCGATCCTCAAGCCGCGAACGCAGGCCCGCGTGCGCGCCGGTATCGACACCAAGACTGGTGGCGTTTTCGGGCGCATGGGCGATCAGGTTCCAGGCGATCGAATCGAGCAGTTCGGAAGCGGCCTTCTGGCCCGAAGGCGCGGCGGCCAGAGCGCGGGCGCCCGGCAGTGCCAGCGCAGCGGTTCCGGTAGCCAGAAGCTGGAGAGTGGTGCGACGCGAGAGGGGCGCGGTTCCCATGACTTTGTTCTTCATGGGCCGCGAAACTGGCGAGCGGTGGGCCGTGTGTCAAACCCGCTCGATTGCTGGATCGCGCTGGGCTAGGGGAAAACGATGGATATTGCGCTTTCCCTGCTCGTTCTCACCATCGTTGCCCTGCTGCTGGGGGCGTTCGCGCTGCATCGGCGCGGCGGCTATCGCAAGCAGGCGGTACTGATGGTGGTGCTGGCGGCGGTGATGGCGGTGAACGTCGCCATCTGGACATTGCCGACGTCGGGCGGCGAGACTTTGACCGGTGCCGCAAAGGAGAGCGCTGCAAAGGAAAAGGCGCCGGAGTA
>FTCV01001173.1_pt1 | contig 21014 bp, 30 predicted proteins | sample 1639691 | NCBI WGS metagenome assembly FTCV01 (sample SAMEA3914864, study PRJEB12502) | metagenome | biome: forest; material: soil | place: USA | collected 2012-03-12 | depth 0.3 m
CCATGTCGCTCGACCTTCCCATGACCGATACCGGCAGCGGCCGAGCTTCGAAGCGGTTTGCGGCCACCTTGCCGGTCTTCGCGGCGACGATCTTCCTCTCGGCTTTCCTGCTGTTCTCCGTGCAACCGATGTTCACGAAGATGGTGCTGCCGCGCCTCGGCGGTACACCGGCGATATGGTCGGTAGCGATGGTATTTTTTCAGGGGCTGCTGCTCGCCGGCTACCTCTACGCCCATCTTTCGGCGAAATATCTGTCGACCCGAACGGCGGCAATTGTCCACCTCGCCTTGCTGTCTGCAACCTTTGCTCTGTCCCTACCCATCGCCGTCAGCGATTGGCTTGGCCGGCCTTCGGCGGATCATGAGGCTTTCTGGCTGCTTGGCGTCTTCGGGCTCTCGGTCGGTCTTCCCTTCTTCGCTGTCGCCGGCAATGGACCGCTGCTGCAAAGCTGGTTCTCGCGCTCCGGCCATAAGCATGCCGCCGATCCCTATTTCCTTTACGGGGCCTCCAATCTCGGCAGCTTCGCGGCGCTGTTGATGTATCCGGCCATCGTGGAGCCACTTCTGACGCTGCGGAGCCAGGGCCTGATCTGGGATGCGGGGTTTGCGATGCTTGGCGGTGGCATCGCGCTGAGCGCGATGTGTGTCTTGCGGCAGAAGCCGGAAACATCGATCGCTTCGGCGGCTCCGACGGGCGCAAGTACGCCGCTCACCACCCACCAACGCCTTTCCTGGATATGCCTTGCCTTGGTGCCATCGGGACTGCTGGTGGCGGTAACCGCGCATATCTCCACCGACATCGCTTCGGCGCCTTTCCTTTGGATCGTACCACTTTCGCTGTTCCTGCTCACTTTCGTACTGGTGTTCAAAGATCGTCCCCTCATCCCGCATGCGCTGATCACCAAGCTGTGGCCCGCGATTGCAGCGGTGTTATGCGTCTGCTTTTACTGGCTCGGCAGCGGCGTTGGTTTCGGTTTGGCGCTGCATCTCGGTGCCTTCTTCGTCGCCGCGATGATGTGCCATGGCGAACTTTATCGCAGCCGCCCGGCGGCGGCGCACTTGACGGAATTCTATCTCTGGATGTCGTTTGGCGGGGTGCTCGGCGGCCTTTTCGCGAGCCTTGTCAGCCCCCTCGTCTTCAACGGCATCTACGAATACCCAATCCTCATCGTGCTTGCGCTCGCGTGCCTACCCTCTGCGCAACCGATTCGCTGGCGGCAAACCGTCATCGAACTCGCCTGCGCGGCCGGCGTCGTCATGCTGTTCGCCATCGCCTGGCCGCTGATCAAGGGCGACGCTGGTTCCGGCAAGGGGCTAGCAATCGCTTTCGTCGCGGCAGCCGGAGTCGCTGTCATCTGGCTGGAGCGGAAAACGCCTATCCGCAGCGCCGGAGCAGCGGCTGCGATGTTTGTGATGCTCGGCCTCGTCGCCGATGGCGGGTCGACTGAACTTTCGGTGCGTTCCTTCTTCGGTGTGAACCGGCTGATGCGCTCGGATGACGGCGAGTATCGCGACATCGTCCATGGCAATACCGTCCATGGCACCGCCCATGTTCGGAATGCCGATGGCTCGGCCATTTCGGGGAGACCTGAACCGCTGGCCTACTACGCCTTCGGCGGCGGCATCGATAATGCAATCAACGCAACGCGCGCCATTCACGGCGGCTCGCTGGCGCATGTGGCCGTCGCCGGCCTTGGCGCGGGCAGCCTTGCTTGCCACGTCCGACCGAATGAAGATTGGACGTTCTTCGAAATCGATCCGAGCGTCATTCGACTGGCGCGCGATTCCCGCTGGTTCCGGTTCCTGAGCGAATGTGCGCCACAGGCGAAAATCCTGACCGGCGACGCCAGGCTCGTGATGGCGGATCAGCCGGCAACTTACGACGCCATCATCCTCGACGCTTTCTCTTCCGATTCGATTCCCGTCCATCTTCTGACGGAAGAAGCCTTCGCGATGTATCTTGGGAAGCTCGCGCCCAACGGTGCGATCATCCTGAACACATCCAATCGCTATCTCGATGTCAGCGGCATCGTCGCGGCACTTGCTGAGCGCATCGGCCTGCACGGCGCGCTGATGCCAAAGGATGAAGCTGCGAAAATCGTCAAGTCACTGCCGGAACGCAGCTTCCCAGCCGAAGTCGTCATGCTCAGCCGCGATCCGGCTGTTGTCACGAAAGTCCTCAGCCAACCAGGCTGGCAGCCGTTGCACGCAACCGGCGCTGCGGTCTGGACAGACGACTTCTCGAATATTCTAGGTGCTATGCTGCGCAAGAAATGACGGCCGATGTTTCGATCGTCATTCTCCCTCGCATCGCCAGCAACTACTGCCGTTTCGACGCTATTAGCCGCCGAAGATCGTTTGCAGGATCTGACCTTTCCGGTTGATCGTCACGCGCCACAGGTTGGCGCGTTCTTGCGTGATCTTGTCCAGCGTGGCGGTCTTGTCGAGCTTGGTGCCATTGATATCGACCAATACGTCGCCCTTCTGGAAACCGTATTGCTGGGCTGGCGAACCATCGTCGACTTCGGCGACGACAATGCCGTCATGGACGCCATCGAGCTGCATATCGTCGGTCACCGCGGGAGAGAGATTGACGACAGTGGCCCCTGAAAGCGGATTACGTCCCTTGACCGAGATGGGCTCCCGCGCCGGCACTTCCGGCGCAATCGTCAGCTTCACCGGCACGACGATACGTTTTCCGCCGCGCAACACCGAGAGCGATGTCATGCCGCCGATATGCTTGGTGGCAAGCCGATAACCGAAAGATTCGGTGTCATCGACACGCTGATCGTCGACCGCAAGGATCACATCATTACGCCTGATGCCGGCCTCCGCAGCCGGCCCCTTGTCGACGATGCTAGCGACAAGCGCGCCGGTCGGCCGGTCGAGACCAAGCGTCTCGGCGACATCCGGCGTGACCGGCTGGAGCCGAGCGCCAAACCAGGGGCGCTGCACGCTCTTGCCGCCGTTGCGGGCGCTCTCGATCACCGTCTTGACCATATTGACTGGAATGGCGAAGCCTATCCCGAGACTGCCGCCGGAGTTCGAATAGATCGCGCTGTTAATGCCGACCAGCCGGCCCTTCATGTCGACAAGCGCGCCACCGGAATTGCCCGGGTTGATGGCGGCGTCCGTCTGAATGAAGAACTGATAATCCGAAACGCCCACCTGCGTGCGCGCCAAGGCAGAGACAATCCCGGAGGTGACGGTCTGTCCAACGCCGAACGGATTGCCAATGGCCAGTACGAGATCGCCGACCTCGAGGGCATCCGAATCGCCAAGTGGCACCGCAGCCAGCGTTTCGGGAACTTTGATCTTCAGCACGGCAAGATCGGTGCGCGGATCGCGAAGCACGACCTCGGCTGGAAACTCACGGCGATCAGCAAGCGCGATCTTCACTTCGGTCATGCCGTCGATGACATGGTAGTTCGTGACGATGACGCCGTCCGCCGCAACGATCACGCCGGAGCCGACCGACTGCGCCACACGCTCGCGTGGCGCGCCCTGGCCGCCGAAGAATCGCTGGAAGAAGGGGTCATCGAGCAGGGGATTGCGCGCCATCGTCTCGCGGCGCGTACCGTAAACGTTTACGACGCCCGGCGCCGTCTGCTTGACGATCGGCGAGTAGGAGATGGTGATATCGGACTGCGTCTGCGGAATTTGCCGCGTCTGCGCGAAAGTTGGCCCGGTCGAGAGCAGCAGGGTAAAGGCAACGAGGTTGAGGGCGGCCGCAAAGCGCATGAATTCTCCTATCGGACCCGGTGCGATTCAAGGAGAGCTTCTCTCATAATCGGCACGATGACAGCAATGGTCAGTAATATAGGCGCCCGACCACCATTTCGACATATGCCGATTTTGGAGCGCATCACAATTGCGCTCATGTTGGAGGCCAAGCAGGCCATACATGCATTGAGAAGAAAGCCAGACTTCGCAGATGATCGACATCCCCCACTTTCGCCGTCTCGTTCTGATCGCGACGATATGCGCTGCTCTTCCCGCCCTTGCCCAGACAGTGGAAGAGCCTCGCTACGGCGCGCAGCTTGAGGGCTTCGATTATGCCTTCAAGGTCGAGACCTATCGGTTCGAGTCGCAGCGCATGCCTATGGAGATGGCGTATATCGACGAGAAACCAGCTCAAGCCAACGGCGGCACCGCTGTTCTGCTGCATGGCAAGAATTTCTGCGCCGGCACTTGGGAGGAGACGATCCGCGCGCTTGTCGCTGCCGGTTACCGCGTCATAGCGCCGGATCAGATCGGCTTCTGCAAGTCGACGAAGCCGGAGCACTATCAATACACATTCCAGCAACTGGCGCGGAATACACACGCTTTGCTGGCCGAACTTGGCATAGAGCGCGCGACGATCATCGGTCACTCGACCGGAGGGATGCTCGCGATCCGCTATGGCCTGATGTATCCGGACGCAACGGAGCAACTGGCGCTGATCGATCCGATCGGTCTGGAAGACTGGTCGGCCAAGGGCGTGCCGCCCGTAAGTGTCGACGATTGGTATGTGCGTGAGCAGAAAGTCTCTGCCGACGGCATCCGCGCCTATGAGCGCAAGACCTATTACGACGGCCAATGGCGGCTGGAATACGAGAAATGGGTGCAGATGCTGGCCGGCATGTATCGCGGACCCGGCAAGGTGCTTGTCGCGTGGAACTCAGCCCTGATCTACGACATGATTCTCAGCCAGCCAGTCGCTTACGAGGTGGATCGTCTTTCCATGCCGGTGCTGCTGATGATCGGCGACAGGGACACCACGGCGATCGGCAAGGATTTCGCGCCGGCGGCAGTCCAGCCCCAGCTCGGCCGCTATCCGGAACTCGCAAGCGAGACCATGCGGAAGCTGAAGCATGGAACGCTCGTCACCTTTCCCGATCTTGGGCACGCGCCACAAATCCAGGCGCCGGAGCGGTTTCACGAGGCGCTGATCAAAGGTCTTTCAGGATTGAAACAGTAGGTCAAAAACAAAAAAAGGCGGCCAATGGCCGCCTTTTTCAAATTCGATTTGAGCCTGAAATCAAGCTGCTTCAGCCGGAGCGTTGGCGACTTCGGCAGCGTGACGCTCCTTGTCGGCCTTGCCCTTGGCGTCCACGTCGCGCTCGACGAATTCGATCACGGCCATGGCGGCGTTATCACCATGACGGAAGCCTGCCTTGAGCACGCGGGTATAGCCGCCGTTGCGGGCCTTGTAGCGCGGGCCGATGACGTCGAAGAGCTTCTTGACGACTTCCGGATCGCGGAGCGTCGAGATCGCCTGGCGACGAGCGTGCAGGTCGCCACGCTTGGCGAGCGTCACGAGCTTCTCGACGACCGGACGCAAGTCCTTGGCCTTCGGGAGCGTCGTCACAATCTGCTCATGCGTGATGAGCGCGGACGAAAGGTTGAGGAAGAGTGCTTTGCGGTGCTCGACGCGGCGGTTGAACCGGCGGCCCCTAAATCCGTGACGCATTGGCTGTCTCCATTGATTGCGGCCGCCGTGCCAAGGTACGGCCGTGATTTATGAGTGTGCAGCGAGCGGATAACCACTCACTGCACCTCTATTTCTACTGGTTCAGTAGTGTTCTTCGAAGCGCTTCGCGAGCTCTTCGATATTCTCGGGCGGCCAACCGCTCACATCCATGCCAAGGTGCAGGCCCATCTGAGCCAGCACTTCCTTGATCTCGTTGAGCGACTTGCGGCCGAAGTTCGGCGTGCGCAGCATTTCGGCTTCCGTCTTCTGGATCAGGTCGCCGATATACACGATGTTGTCGTTCTTCAGGCAGTTCGCCGAACGGACCGAAAGCTCCAGTTCGTCGACCTTCTTGAGAAGGGCCGGGTTGAAGGCGAGTTCCGGAATGACCGGAGCGGTCTCTTCCTTCTTCGGCTCTTCGAAGTTGAGGAACACATTGAGCTGATCCTGCAGGATACGCGCCGCATAGGCGACGGCGTCTTCCGGCGTGATCGAACCGTTGGTCTCGATCTGCATGGTGAGCTTATCGTAATCGAGAACCTGACCCGAACGGGTGTTCTCGACGCGATAGGACACCTTGCGCACCGGCGAGTAGAGGCTGTCGACCGGGATCAGGCCGATCGGCGCATCCTCGGCGCGGTTGCGATCAGCCGCAACATAGCCCTTGCCGGTATTGACCGTGAATTCCATGCGGATCTCGGCGCCATCATCCAGCGTGCAGAGCACGAGCTCAGGGTTGAGCACCTGCACGTCGCCGACGACGTTGATGTCGCCCGCAGTAACGACGCCCGGGCCGGTCTTGCGCAGGCTCATGCGCTTTGGACCATCGCCCTGCATCTTGATGGCGATATCCTTCACGTTCAGCACGATATCCGTCACGTCCTCGCGGACGCCGGGGATCGACGAGAATTCATGCACCACGCCGTCGATCTGGATGGCGGTCACGGCCGCGCCCTGGAGCGACGACAGCAGAATGCGACGCAGCGCATTACCGAGCGTCAGGCCGAAGCCGCGCTCGAGGGGCTCCGCCACCATGGTAGCGAGGCGCTTCGCGTCGTCGCCGGCCACGATATCGAGCTTGTTCGGCTTGATCAGTTCTTGCCAGTTCTTCTGGATCACGTCGTCACCTTCGGAGGTCTTCTGCGCCGCCCACCATGAAAATCGGATGGGCGGCAAAAAGGATGATTTGAATCAGACGAGAAAAGTCTTGAAAGAAATCAGACGCGACGGCGCTTGCGCGGACGGCAGCCGTTATGCGGAATGGTGGTCACGTCACGGATCGAGGTGACCTGGAAACCGGCCGCCTGAAGCGCGCGAAGCGCCGACTCACGACCCGAACCCGGACCGGAAACTTCGACCTCGAGGGTGCGCATGCCATGCTCGGAAGCCTTGCGGGCTGCGTCCTCGGCTGCAACCTGCGCCGCATACGGGGTCGATTTGCGCGAACCCTTGAAACCCATCGTGCCGGCGGAGGACCACGAAATCGTGTTACCCTGCGCGTCCGTGATGGTGATCATCGTGTTGTTGAACGAGGCGTTCACATGGGCGACGCCGGAGACGATGTTCTTGCGCTCGCGGCGCTTAACGCGTTGTGCTTCTTTTGCCATTTTTCTCTTCGATCCTTCAAGCGCGCCCGTAATGCCAGGCGCTGGGGATATATTCCCGGATTACAAAAGCCGGGCGCTGGGCGCCCGGTTGGTTTTCGGTGCTTTCTCGGCAGCCAGATCCCCGGATCAAGCCCGGGGATAATCTTATGCGGCGCTAGCCGCAAAAGGTCACTTCTTCTTGCCGGCAATCGCCTTCGGCTTACCCTTGCGGGTGCGGGCGTTGGTGTGCGTGCGCTGACCACGAACCGGCAGGCCACGACGATGACGCAGGCCACGGTAGCAGCCAAGGTCCATCAGGCGCTTGATGTTCATCGCGGTGTCGCGACGAAGGTCACCTTCCACGATGTAATCGCGGTCGATGGTCTCGCGGATCTGCAGCACTTCGGCATCCGTGAGCTGGTTGACGCGACGCTCGGCCGGAATGCCGACCTTCTCGCAAATCTCGACAGCCTTGTTCGGGCCGATGCCATGAATATAACGCAGCGCGATAACAACGCGCTTCTGTGTCGGCAAGTTTACGCCGGCAATACGAGCCACTGGTCGTCTCCATATCGGCCCCGACAAGCGGGGCGGTTTGATGAACCCGCGCCGGTGGAGGCCGGCCTTTGCGGGAGGATAGGCTGACAAAGCAAAACGCCTGAGACCCTCGCGAAAGGACCTCCGGCGTTGCAACGATGAAAGCCGAAGCGCGCGATATAGTCGCTTCAACCTACCCCGTCAACCCTCGGTGTCACAGAAAGCTCCAATGCGTGGCGTGGGTGGGAAAATCCCGCCCTTGACTCCGCAAATCAATGAGCCAGGGCTTTCAGAACGCCGTACCAGAGGCTCACCATTTCCGCTGCAGCAGGGTCCTTTGATGCCAGCATTCTGACGGCAGTATGCACCATGACGACCTGCGATTCGGGATCTACGAAGATTGCCTGACCATGAATACCAAGGAACGCAAACATGCGTTTTGGTCCCGGCAGCAACCAGACTTGATAGCCATAGCCGTAGAAGGGCGTCATCTTGCGCGGCGCGAGATAACCATCATCCGGACGGACGGTGGTCGCGGCGATCAGCCAATCGCGAGGAATGATCTGCTTGCCGTTGGCAACGCCATCATGCGCGAGCAGGAGGCCGAGGCGCGCGTAGTCGCGAAGCACGGCACTGATGCAGCAATAGGCGGTTTCCTGCCCTCCCCCGTCCACGATCCAAGTGGCGTCTGCTTCCGCTCCCATGGGTTGCCAGATGCGCTCGCGAAGGTAATCGGCAAGCGGCCGACCTATGGCCTTGCTAACAACCAAGCCAAGTATTTCGGTCTCGATCCCGGCATAGTAGAAACGCGTACCAGGTGGCGCCGTGCGATTGTTGAATTGGGCGACCACGCTTGCCGCATCAACTTTTCCACGCCGGAATAGCCCTCGGGCCAGCTTCGCGCCATCATCCGAGCCGCCGTAATCCTCGAAATAAGCAACGCCGAATGACATATGCAGCAGCGCCCGCAGCGGCGTTGCACCGTATTCGGTCCCCTTGAGAGCCGGCACATAGGTTTCGACGAGATCGTCGATCGAAGCGATGGCCTTATCCTCGACCGCAAGCCCGATGAGCATTGAGGTGACTGTCTTGGCCATCGACTGCGACACGAGGCGGTCCGTGTCGCGCCGCCCGTATTGATAGCGTTCGGCCAGGATCGTGTCGTCCTTCGCGATGAGGAGGCCGGTCACCGGATGGCGAGATAGATAATCGTCGAGCGTGTGAGTCTCGCCACGATAAACGTAGCTTAGCGCGAGCGGCAGCTCCGCCCGCTTCAGCGGTGCCGCTTCGGCTGGCCGCGCGACCAGGTGATGCGAAAACAGCGTGTCAAAATGGCTGAATGTGCCAACGATGACGCGTTGGTCCTTGAGATGCCCAGAACGTCCCACCGGATAGTTTTCGGCCGCGCCGTAGGCTTCCGCGTCTGGCCCGGTCCGCGAAAAGATCGGGTCGGCCATTGCTGAGGCGGAAACAAGAAGCGCCGCCAGAACGGCGGCGCAGAGAATGCCGAAAGACGTCGGCCAACGCATATGGCTGCTAAGCTGTGGCGACCAGCACATCGTCGATGGCCGCGCTGACCGTATCAATCGGCTGCATGCCGTCGATAGCCTTCAGCATGCCATGCTCGGCGTAATAGGGCGCGACCACAGCGGTATCGCGATTATAGGCGTCGAGGCGCGTCTTGAAGACTTCCGGATCGTCGTCCTTGCGCACTGGCTCGCCCTTGGCAGCCGCCTCGGCTGCGCGACGCATGATGCGATCGACGAGCTTGGTCTGATCGACCTTGAGCTCGATCACGGCATCCAGCTCCATGTGCTTTTGCGCAAGAATCTTGTCTAGCGCTTCTGCTTGCGCGACCGTGCGCGGGAAGCCGTCGAGGATGAAGCCGTTATGAGCGTCCTTCTCCTCGATGCGATCAGCGATAATGCCAATGACGATCTCATCCGAAACAAGCTGTCCAGACTCCATCACGGCTTTGGCTTTGAGCCCAATCGGGGTTTGCGCGGCGACCGCCGCACGAAGCATGTCGCCAGTGGAAAGCTGCGGAATGTTGTACTTCTGCACGAGCCGCGTCGCCTGCGTACCCTTGCCGGCCCCGGGCGGTCCAAGCAGAATCAACCTCATCGCTTCTTCCCCTTCAGTTTCGCCTTCTTGACGAGGCCTTCGTATTGGTGCGCCAGCAGATAGCCATGCACCTGCGCGACTGTATCCATCGTCACGCTGACGACAATCAGAACAGACGTGCCGCCAAAATAGAAGGGCAGCGCCGCATACGAAATAAGAAATTCGGGCAATAGACAAATGATTGTCAGGTAGCCTGCGCCGAGCACCGTGATGCGAGTCAAAACCGTATCGATATAGGTCGCGGTGCGCTCGCCAGGACGAATGCCCGGGATGAAGCCGCCCTGCTTGCGCAGGTTATCCGCCGTCTCGGTCGGGTTGAACACGATCGCCGTGTAGAAGAAGGCGAAGAAGATGATCAAAAGTGCGTAGAGCACCATGAACAGCGGACGGCCATGGCCAAGCACAGTGTTCATCGTCTGCAACCACTGCGGTCCGTTCGCGGCATAGAATTGCGCGATGGTCGTCGGCAGGAGCAGCAGAGAAGACGCGAAGATCGGCGGGATAACGCCTGATGTATTGAGCTTCAACGGCAGGAATGAGGTCTGGCCCTCGTAGACCTTGTTGCCGACCTGACGCTTCGGATAATTGATCAGGAGCCGGCGCTGGGCGCGCTCCATGAAGACAATGAATGCCGTCACGGCGACTGCCATCACCAGAATGACGAAGATCAAGCCCGGCGAAATCGCGCCCTGACGGGACAATTCGAGCGTTCCGGCAATCGCCTGCGGTAGCTCCGCGACAATGCCTGCGAAGATGATCAGCGAGGTGCCGTTGCCGATGCCGCGCGAGGTGATCTGTTCGCCGAGCCACATCAGGAACAATGTGCCGCCCGTCAGCGTGATCACGGTCGAAATACGGAAGAACATGCCCGGTTCCATCACCACGCCGGCCGAGCCTTCAAGGCCGACCGCGATACCGTAGGATTGGAACAGCGCCAGGATGACGGTCAGGTAGCGGGTATATTGGTTGATCATCCGCCGGCCCGCCTCGCCTTCCTTTTTCAAGGCTTCGAGCTGCGGGCTGACCGTGGTCAGCAACTGGATGATGATGGAGGCCGAGATATACGGCATGATGGCGAGCGCGAAGATCGCCAAACGCCCAACGGCGCCGCCTGAGAACATGTTGAACATGCCCAGGATGCCGGTCTGCGCTTGCTTGAAGATGCCGGCAACCGCTTCAGGATTGATGCCGGGAAGCGGGATATAGGTTCCGAGCCGATAGACAAGCAGCGCGCCGAGGGTAAACCAGATGCGCTTCTTGAGTTCATCCGCCTTGGCGAATGCGCTGAAATTGATGTTTTGAGCAAGCTGTTCGGCAGCGGAAGCCATTCTGGACGCCTATCGAAGCGCGGCGCGGCAGGCGCGCCCCTTGAAAAGGGTAAATATCAACGCCGGACATAGTGATGCCGCAGGTGGTTGACCACCTGCGGCATGTTGTTTCAGGCGCTGGCCGGCTCGGCGGCAGGCGCCAGGATCGTGATCGATCCGCCAGCCTTCTCGATGGCAGCGACAGCCGACTTCGAAGCCGCGAAGACTTCGAAAGCCGCCTTGGCCTTGAGCTCGCCGACGCCGAGGATCTTCACCCCGTCGCGCTTGCGGGCGCAGATGCCGGCAGCCACCAGCGCATCGACCGTGATGGTCTGCGAGGCGTCGAGGCTCTTCGAGTCGATCGCAAGCTGGATGCGGCCAACATTCACTTCATTGAGATCACGGGCATGGTGGTTGTTGAAGCCACGCTTCGGCAGACGCCGATGCAGCGGCATCTGGCCACCTTCGAAGCCCTTGATCGCGACGCCGGTGCGGGCCTTCTGGCCCTTCACACCACGTCCGCCGGTCTTGCCCTTGCCCGAGCCGATACCACGGCCAACGCGCATGCGCTCCTTGACGGCGCCGGGATTGTCCCTGAGGTCTGTGAGTTTCATGATCTGCTCCTCACTCGCCGACGACGCGCACCATGTGCGCAACCTTGGCGATCATGCCGCGAACCGAAGGAGTATCCTGCAGAACCGACTTGCGACCGACCTTGTTAAGACCGAGGCCAACCAAGATCCGGCGCTGCACATCCGGACGACGGATGGGGCTGCCGGTCTGCTCGACCGTGATCATCTTTTCGGAAGACTTCGTCATGTCGCCCTCCCTTATGCGTCGCCAGACGCATCGACATCGGCAATGCCGGTGCGGCGCGACTGGAGCACGGAAACCTTGAGGCCGCGGCGAGCCGCGACGGAGCGCGGGCTGTCTTCGGTCTTCAGGGCGTCGAAGGTGGCGCGGATCATGTTGTACGGGTTCGAGGAACCCATCGACTTCGCGACCACGTCATGCATGCCGAGGCTCTCGAAGACGGCGCGCATCGGGCCACCTGCGATGATGCCTGTACCGGCAGGCGCTGCGCGGAGCAGAACCTTGCCGGCGCCATGGCGACCATTGACGTCATGATGCAGCGTACGACCTTCGCGTAGCGGCACACGGATCAGGCCGCGCTTGGCGCTCTCGGTTGCCTTGCGGATGGCTTCCGGCACTTCGCGGGCCTTGCCGTGGCCGAAGCCGACGCGGCCCTTCTGGTCGCCGACGACGACAAGTGCGGCGAAGGCCATGCGGCGGCCGCCCTTAACAGTCTTAGCGACGCGGTTGATGTGGACGAGGCGATCAACGAATTCGCTGTCGCGCTCCTCGCGGTTGTCACGGTCGCGACCGCGACCACCCTCTCGGGGTTCTCTTGCCATTTTAGGCTCCTACACTGACGCGGCACGATCGGCCGCTCGCTCGGTATGTTTCCTTCGCCCGCTTGCGGGAGAAGGCGGCTCTAGTAAGTCAATATCGACGAACACACAAGGGCGGACGGCAGCGCTTGCACGCTTTCCATCCGCCTCGCAACGCCCTCTTCAGCAAACGAAGAGGAAATCGATCTTAGAAATTAAGACCTGCTTCGCGCGCACCTTCCGCCAGGGCCTTGACGCGGCCGTGGTAGATATACGAACCGCGATCGAAGATCACGTCCTTGATGCCGGCCTTGATCGCGCGCTCGGCGACGAGCTTGCCGATCTCCTTGGCGGCTTCGACATCCGCGCCGGTCTTCAACTTGCCCTTGAGATCCTTCTCGATCGTGGAAGCGGCAACAAGGGTCGCGCCCTTGATGTCGTCAATGATCTGAGCGTAGATCTGCTTGGACGAGCGGAAAACCGACAGGCGCGGCTTGCCATTGGCCGCGGCCCTGATCGCGCGGCGCACGCGCGCCTTGCGGCGCCCCTGCCCTGCAACATCCTTTGCCATAGTCGCGGCCCCTTACTTCTTCTTGCCTTCCTTGCGGAAGATGAATTCGTTCGCGTATTTGACGCCCTTGCCCTTGTAGGGCTCGGGGCCACGGAACTCGCGGATTTCGGCGGCCACTTGGCCGACCTGCTGCTTGTCCATGCCGGAAATAAGAATCTCCGTCGGCCTTGGCGTGGCGATCGTGATCCCGTTCGGGACCGGATAGTTCACGTCATGGCTGTAGCCCAACGAGAGCTGCAGGGTCTTGCCAGCGAGCGCGGCCTTGTAACCAACACCGGTGATCTCGAGCTTCTTCTCGAAGCCCTTCGACACGCCGGTGACGATGTTGTTGACCATGGCGCGGCTCATGCCCCAGGAGGAGCGAGCCTGCTTGGATTCATCGCGCGGGGAAACGTTGATCACGTTGCCCTCGAGCTTCACATCGACCTGATCGGGCACAACGAAGGACAATTCGCCCTTCGGACCCTTGGCGACAACCTTCTGACCTTCAAGGCGGGCCTGAACGCCTGCCGGCACATCGACCGGCTTCTTACCTACACGTGACATTGTCTGTTCCTCCGTGCGGGATCAGAAGACGGTGCAGAGCAGCTCGCCGCCGACGTTGTTCTCGCGCGCATCGTGATCGGCCATGACGCCCTTCGGCGTCGAGACGATCGTGATGCCGAGACCATTCGCCACGCGGGGCATGTTGCCCACCGACACATAGACACGGCGGCCAGGCTTGGAGACGCGCGAAATCTCGCGGATCACCGGCTGACCATCGAAATACTTCAGCTCGATCTCGAACTCCGTCCGGCCGTTGCCGAACTCGGTCGTCGAATAGCCACGGATGTAGCCTTCCGACGCGAGAACATCGAGCACGCGGGCGCGCAGCTTCGAGCCAGGCGTCGAAACCTTGCCCTTGCGGCGCATCTGCGCGTTGCGGATGCGGGTGAGCATATCGCCCACTGGATCATTCACAGCCATCCCGCCCTCCTTACCAGCTCGACTTGGTGAGGCCCGGAATGAGCCCCTTGTTGCCGAGGTCACGCATTGCGATGCGGCTCATCTTCAGCTTGCGATAGTAGCCGCGCGGACGACCCGTTACTTCGCAACGGTTCTTGATGCGGCCCTTGGCGGAATTGCGGGGCAATTCCGAAAGCTTCAGCGTCGCAGCAAAGCGCTCTTCGATCGAGACGCTCTGGTCCTGGATGATTGCCTTCAGCCGCGCGCGACGGCCGGCAAACTGCGCCACCATCTTCGTGCGGTTCTTGTTCTTTTCGATCGAGCTTTTCTTCGCCATCGAAATTGTTCCTTCTGGTGTCCGCGTTTGAGACCGGGCTTTAAGCCCTGTTCACTGCCGGAACGGGAAGTTGAAGAGTTTCAGAAGGGCGCGAGCCTCATCGTCCGTCTTCGCGGTGGTGCAGACGATCACGTCCATACCCCACACCGCTTCCACCTTGTCATAGTTGATTTCGGGGAAAACGATGTGCTCCTTGATGCCCATGGCGAAGTTGCCACGGCCATCGAAGCTCTTCGGATTGAGTCCACGGAAGTCGCGGACGCGCGGCAGCGCGATCGTCACGAGACGGTCGAGGAACTCGAACATGCGGACCTTGCGAAGGGTGACCTTCGTTCCAATCGGCATGTTCTCACGAACCTTGAAGGTCGCGATCGCGTTGCGGGCCTTCGTGATCACCGGCTTCTGGCCAGCGATCAGCGCGAGGTCGGCCGCAGCGACGGAAGCCTTCTTCGAATCGGCGGTGGACTCGCCGACACCCATGTTGAGAACGATCTTCTCAAGCTTCGGGATCTCGAGCGGGTTCTTGTAGCCGAACTGCTCCTTCATCGCGGGAACGATGACGTCGCGGTAATGCTTGCGCAGGCGCGGCTCGTAGCTGGTCGTATCAAGCATCGATCAGATCTCCCGAACGCTTGGCGACACGGACCTTGCGGCCGTCGTCGAGCGTCTTGAAGCCGACGCGGGTCGGCTTGCCGTCCTTGGGATCGGCAATCGCGAGGTTGGACAGGTGGATCGACCCTTCCTTGGAGACGATGCCGCCTTCCTGGGTCTGGGTCTGACGCTGGTGGCGCTTGACGAGGGCAACGCCGCGAACAACCGCGCGCTGATCCTTCGGACGAACTTCCAGCACCTCGCCGGTGCGGCCGGCGTCACGACCGGTGAGAACGACGACCTTGTCGCCTTTCTTGATCTTCGCAGCCATCACAACACCTCCGGCGCGAGCGAGATGATCTTCATGTGGTTCTTGCCGCGAAGCTCGCGCGGAACCGGTCCGAAGATACGGGTGCCGACCGGCTCCTTCTGGTTGTTGATCAGCACGGCCGCATTGCGGTCGAAACGGATCACCGAACCATCGGGACGGCGGATATCCTTGGCGGTGCGAACGACGACGGCTTTCATGACGTCGCCCTTCTTCACGCGGCCGCGGGGAATGGCTTCCTTGATCGAAACAACGATGATGTCACCGACGCCTGCGTATTTCCGTTTGGAACCGCCAAGCACCTTGATGCACATCACACGACGGGCGCCGGAATTGTCGGCTACGTCGAGATTGGTTTGCATCTGGATCATGAGACTGATCCTTCCTTTCTATCAGATCGGTTTCCGGCAAGGCCTGATGCCTCCCGGACTACGCCTGAACCGGGAGCGAACCCCCGGCGGTTTGCGTCCTGAAAACTGGACCGTTGCCGGTACTAGTTCTTGGCCGCCGTTTCAACCACAATCCAGCGCTTGAGGCGCGAAAGAGGCTTGGTCTCTTCGATCTCGACGGAATCGCCGATCTTGAAGGCATTGGCCTCGTCATGGGCGTGGTAGTTCTTGGACCGGCGAACGGTCTTCTTGAAGAGCGGGTGCGTGAAGCGGCGCTCGACTTTGACCACGACGGTCTTGTCCTGCTTATCGCTGACGACGACGCCCTGGAGAACGCGTTTTGGCATGATGTTTCCCCTTACGCCTTGGCTTCGGTCAGCTTCTGGCGCTGGATCGTCTTGACGCGCGCAATATCCTTGCGCACTTCGTCGATACGGCTCGTCTTTTCAAGCTGGCCGGTGGCCCGCTGGAAACGCAGGTTGAACTGCTCCTTCTTGAGCTTAAGAAGCTCGTCGGAGAGCTGGTCCTTGGTCAGGACCTTCAGGTCGCTGAGGCGCTGAGCAGATTTCATATCTTTCTCCTCACTCGGCGATGCGCTGGATGAAGCGCGTCTTGATCGGCAGCTTGGCAGCGGCCAAACCGAGCGCTTCACGAGCGAGATCGACCGGCACGCCGCCAATCTCGAACATGATACGGCCAGGCGCCACGCGTGCCGCCCAGAACTCAATGCCGCCCTTGCCCTTACCCATGCGGACTTCGGTCGGCTTCTTCGATACCGGCACATCCGGGAATACCCGGATCCAGACGCGGCCAGCGCGCTTCATGTGACGCGTCAGCGCGCGTCGGGCGGCTTCGATCTGCCGAGCGGTGACCCGCTCCGGCTCGAGCGCCTTGAGACCGAACTCACCGAAAGCCAGCGTCACGCCGGCCTTCGAGGCTCCGCTGATACGTCCCTTGAATTGCTTCCGGAACTTGGTTTTTTTAGGTTGAAGCATGATCTATTCCTCGTGCCTCAGCGGTTTTCGGCGTCGGCCGACGGACGGCGACCCTGCGAACGACCACCTTCATCGGTGGCCTTGCGCTCGGAAGCCATCGGATCATGCTCAAGGATTTCGCCCTTGAAGATCCAGACCTTGATGCCGTTGGTGCCGTAGGCGGTATGGGCGGTCGCTTCGCCGTAATCGACGTCGGCGCGCAGCGTATGAAGCGGCACGCGCCCTTCGCGATAACGTTCGGTGCGAGCGATCTCGGCGCCGCCAAGACGGCCGGCGCAGATGATCTTGATGCCTTCGGCGCCGAGACGCATCGCCGACTGCACGGCGCGCTTCATCGCGCGGCGGAATGCAACGCGGCGCTCCAACTGCTGGGCGATGGAGTCGGCGACGAGCACGGCGTCGATTTCAGGCTTGCGGACTTCGACGATATTGATCGCGACTTCCGAGGCCGTCATCTTGGCGACGAGCTTGCGCAGCTTGTCGATGTCGGCGCCCTTCTTACCGATGACCACGCCGGGACGGCCCGAGTGGATCGTGACGCGGCACTTCTTGTGCGGACGCTCGATGACGATCTTGGAGACCGCCGCCTGCTTCAGCAGCTTCATCAGCGCCGTGCGGATCGCGATATCCTCATGCAGCAGCTTGCCGTATTCGCCAGAGTTGGCGTACCAGCGGCTGTCCCAGGTCCGGTTGATGCCGAGGCGCAGACCGATCGGATTGACCTTCTGACCCATTATGCTGTCTCCTCGACCTGACGGACGATGATGGTGAGGTTCGCGAAAGGCTTCTCAATCCGCGAAGCCCGGCCACGGGCACGCGCATGGAAGCGCTTCATCACGATGCCCTTGCCGACGAAGGCCTGGGCGACGATCAGATCGTCGACGTCGAGATCATGATTGTTCTCGGCATTGGCTATGGCGCTTTCCAGCGTCTTCTTCACGTCCTTGGCGATCCGCTTGCGCGAAAACTCGAGATCGGCGAGCGCGCTCGCGACCTTCTTGCCACGGATGAGCTGCGCGACAAGGTTCAACTTCTGCGGGCTGACGCGGATGTTGCGCGTCACAGCCTTCGCTTCGTTGTCCGGAAGCGCACGGGGCGTTGCTGACTGACCCATGGCTTACTTCCTCTTCGCCTTCTTGTCGGCCGCGTGGCCGTAGAAGGTGCGCGTCGGCGAGAACTCGCCGAACTTCATGCCGATCATCTCTTCGGAAACCTGCACCGGCACATGCTTGTGGCCGTTGTAGACACCAAAGGTGAGCCCGACGAACTGCGGGAGGATCGTGGAGCGGCGGCTCCAGATCTTGATCACTTCATTGCGGCTGGAGGCACGTGAGGCCTCCGCCTTCTTCAGAAGGTATCCGTCGACGAACGGACCTTTCCAAACTGAACGCGGCATCGCGGCGGCTCCGTTACTTCTTGCGCTGATGACGGGACGACACGATCATCGTATCGGTCCGCTTGTTCGAGCGGGTCTTCTTGCCCTTCGTGGGCTTGCCCCACGGAGTGACGGGATGACGACCGCCCGAGGTGCGGCCTTCGCCGCCGCCGTGGGGATGGTCGATCGGGTTCATGGCGACGCCGCGGTTATGCGGACGGAAGCCGAGCCAGCGGCTGCGGCCAGCCTTACCCATGTTGGTGTTCATATGGTCAGGGTTCGAAACCGCGCCAACGGTCGCGAAGCATTGACCATGAACGAGGCGCTGCTCGCCCGAGTTCATGCGGACGATGATGTAGCCCTGGTCGCGACCAACGATCTGCGCATAATTGCCGGCGGAACGGGCCATCTGGCCGCCTTTGCCGATCTTCAGCTCCACATTGTGGATGATCGTGCCGACCGGCATGTTCGCCAGCATCATTGCGTTGCCCGGCTTGATGTCGACCTGCTCGCCGGCAACGACCTTATCGCCAACCGAGAGACGCTGCGGCGCTAGGATATAAGACTGCGTCCCATCCTCGTACTTGACGAGAGCGATGAAGCCCGATCGGTTCGGATCATACTCCAGGCGCTCAACGGTCGCTGGCATGTCCAGCTTGTCTCGGCGCTTGAAATCGATGATGCGATAGGTGCGCTTGTGACCGCCGCCACGGAAGCGGACGGTGATACGACCGTTGTTGTTGCGGCCGCCGGCGCTCGACTTGCCCTCGGTCAGGCCCTTGACGGGCTTGCCCTTGTAGAGCTCAGAGCGATCGACCAGAACCAGCTGACGCAGGCTAGGCGTGATCGGCTTGTAATTCTTGAGTGCCATCTCTCAGTTCCTCACAGACCGGTCGTAACGTCGATCGAGTGGCCCTCAACGAGGGTCACGACCGCGTTCTTCACGTCCGAGCGCTGTCCGGGGCGGCCCCGGAACATCTTTACCTTGCCCTTGCGAACGAGCGTGTTGACACTCTTCACCTTCACGTCGAACAGCTTCTCGACCGCTTCCTTGATCTGCGGCTTGGTAGCAGTCCGCGCAACCTTGAAGACGACCTTGTTCAGCTCGGAGGCCATAGTGGCCTTCTCGGTGATCACCGGCGAGACGATCACGTCATAGTGGCGTGCATCAATGCTCATTTGAAGCGCGCCTCCAGCGCATCGACGGCGGCCTTGGAGAGCACGAGCTTCTCGCGGCGCAGGATGTCATAGACGTTGATGCCCTGGACAGGCAGCACGTCGATATAGGGAATCGAGCGCGCGGCAAGCTTGAAGTTCTCCTGAACCTCGGCGCCGCCGATGAACAGGGCGTTCTCAAGCCCGAGCTTGCCGAGCTGCGCCATCAGCGCCTTGGTCTTCGGCTCCGAAACCTCGACCGTATCGACGATCGTGATCTGCTGGTCCTTAGCCTTCGCGGAGAGCGCATGCTTCAGTGCGAGGGCGCGAACCTTCTTCGGCAGGTCATGCTCATGCGAGCGGACCTGCGGACCGAAGGCACGACCGCCGCCGCGAAACTGCGGAGCGCTCATCGCGCCATGGCGGGCATTGCCGGTGCCCTTCTGCTTGTACATCTTCTTCGTCGTACGAGAGATGTCCGAGCGGTTCTTGACCGCATGGGTACCAGCGCGGCGCTTGGCGAGCTGCCAGCGGACCATGCGGTAGAGAATGTCGGCACGCGGGTCGAGACCAAAAATCTCGTCCGAAACGTCAACCGAACCGGCTTCCTTGCCTTCGAGCGTGGTGATCGCGAGTTTCATGATCCTCACGCCTCCGTATTGTCTGCTGCGGGGGCTTCGGCAGGAGCCTCGGCTTTGGCGGTGTCGCCGGCGAGCTTGAACTTGCCAGGCATCGGCAGATCCTTCGGCGCCGCCTTCTTGATGGCGTCGCGCACGAAGATCCAGCCGCCCTTGGTGCCAGGCACAGCGCCCTCGACCAGGATCAGGCCACGCTCGACATCGGTGCGAACGACCTTGAGGTTCAAGGTGGTGACACGATCGACGCCCATATGGCCGGGCATCTTCTTGTTCTTGAAGGTCTTGCCTGGGTCCTGACGGCCACCGGTCGAACCGATCGAACGATGCGAGACCGAGACGCCGTGCGAGGCGCGCAGACCACCGAAGTTCCAGCGCTTCATACCACCAGCGAAGCCCTTACCAGTCGAGGTGCCCGTCACGTCGACGAACTGGCCAACCAGGAAGTGGTCCGCGGTGATCTCGGCGCCAACCGGGATCAGAGCGCTCTCTTCGACGCGGAATTCCGCGACCTTGCGCTTCGGCTCAACCTTGGCCACGGCGAAGTGGCCGCGCTCGGCGCGCGTCACGTTCTTCACCTTGGCAAGGCCCGAGCCCACCTGCACGGCCGTATAGCCGTTTTTATCCTTGGTCATATGCGCAACGACCTGACAGCCGTCGAGCTTGAGGACCGTAACCGGAACATGTTCACCGGCGTCCGTAAAGACGCGGGTCATGCCGACCTTCTGAGCAATAACACCCGACCTCATGGTCTCATTTCCCTTCCAGAGGAGGTCCAAAATCAGAGCTTGATCTCGACGTCGACACCAGCCGCGAGGTCGAGCTTCATCAAAGCGTCGACGGTCTGCGGTGTGGGATCGACAATGTCGAGCACGCGCTTGTGGGTCCGGATCTCGAACTGCTCGCGCGACTTCTTGTCGACGTGCGGCGAACGGTTGACCGTGAACTTCTCGATCCGGGTCGGCAGCGGGATCGGGCCCCGCACCTGCGCGCCGGTCCGCTTGGCGGTCGACACGATTTCACGCGTCGAAGCGTCGAGCACCCGGTGGTCGAACGCCTTGAGGCGAATTCTAATATTTTGTCCGTTCATCGGTCTTTTTCCTCAAAGGGTCCGTGCAATTGACATTGCCAGCGCCCAAAACCCTTCAATATGGAAGGCGCGCAGCGAATAACCGCGCGCCTGTTATTGGTGACGGAATTACTCGGTGATGCTAGCAACGACGCCTGCACCGACGGTACGGCCGCCTTCACGGATGGCGAAGCGCAGCTTCTCTTCCATCGCGATCGGAACGATCAG
>FTCV01001579.1_pt1 | contig 21005 bp, 14 predicted proteins | sample 1639691 | NCBI WGS metagenome assembly FTCV01 (sample SAMEA3914864, study PRJEB12502) | metagenome | biome: forest; material: soil | place: USA | collected 2012-03-12 | depth 0.3 m
CCAAAGGCCGGCTTGTTGAAGGCCAGGTGATCTAAGGGCGGGGCCCGAGGCGGGCAGGAAAGCGAAACGACATCCCTGTGAACCACGTAGGGCAGGATCGCCCAGAGGTCTCAGCCGTTCCCGAACGGCTGAGGCGGACTGGGTCTCGTGAAGAACGAGGCGACCGGGACCAGTTTGCTGTTTTCCAGCAAGCGCTGCCTGACGCCTGGCGTCCGAGGGCAGCGGTTGATCCCGGCGAATCCTGCTCAGAGAGACACGTCCTGACGCCGTTGCCAGCGTTTCGTCGATGTCTCCTCTTTCGTAGTTCACGAGAGCAGCATTCGCCAGATTGTGTTCAAAGGGCAAGAAATGTTAGGGTAACATTCCACGCGAACTGGGGCCCGATCGAGCCGGGAGACGAGTATGCAGCACGAGGAGCCTTCCGCAGCAGCTATTCTTTTCGGGCGAGAGCTTCCAGCGCGCAGAGCGAGGCGCCAGCGCGGTTCTCTACGCCTAGTTTCTCGAAGATGTGTTCGAGATGCTTTTTAATGGTCGGAGCGGCGGCGGAGAGGATGAGGCCGATCTCGGCGTTGGTTTTACCTTGCGCCACCCAGAAAAGCACTTCGGTTTCCCTCGGGGTGAGGCCGAGTTTTTCGAGCGGGGCGGGAGATTCAAAGGTGGGGCGGAGGTCGCGGCGATGTTGCGCGCTTCGGGCGAGGCGAGCGGTGATCGCAGCGAGCAGGTCGTCAATGGCGACGGGCTTCGTGAGGTAGTCGTCGGCGCCGAGATTCATACCGGAGCGGATGTCTGCCTTGTCGCCTTTTGCGGTGAGGAAAATGAACGGCGTCGTCTCGGTAGCGCGCTCGGCGCGGAGGGCGCCGAGAACGCCGTAGCCATCGACTTCCGGCATCATCACGTCGCACAGAATCAGGTCCGGAAGTTCCCGTTTCGCGAGCGCGATGCCTTCGCTGCCATCCGCGGCGATGACCACGGCGAAACCTTCGCGCTTGAGGATGAGCTGCATGTTTTTCCGCATCTGCGGTTCGTCTTCGATCACGAGGATTTTGGTCATGAGTCAGGATTCGGGAAAGAGCGGCAAGGTTACGCGCACGGTGGTGCCTTCGTCTTCGGTGCTTTCGATTTTGATTTCGCCACCGTGGGCATCGAGGCACTTGCGAACGATCACCAGTCCCAGCCCGGTGCCGGGCAGATCGGCCACATTGCGCGCGCGGCGGAAGGCGGTGAAAAGATTGTCGAGTTCCGCCGCGGGGATGCCGAGCCCGCGGTCGATGACGTGGAAGACCGCGCGGATTCCCTCGCGCCGTACGGTAAAGCGCACGGACCGGCCTGCGGTCGAGTATTTCACGGCGTTTGTGAGCAGATTAGTGAAGATGTGGCGGAGGAGTTTTTCGTCGGCCACGGCGCCCTCGAGCGATGTTTCGCTGAAGAACTCGATCGGGCAGCGGTGAGCCGTGGCGGAGTGCAATTCATCGTTCAGCCGCGTGCAGAAGCCGGCGAGGTCGAGCGGCTTGGGGCGGCATTCGAGCAGACCGGATTCGATCCGGCTAAACATGAGCACCTGTTCCATCAACCCGGTCATGCGACCCACGGAATTCTTGATCGCATCGAGCTGCTCCCGGCGTTCCCCTTCATCCAGCGTTTCGAGGTAACGGTCGATGATCTCCGAGCTGCTCAGGATGATCCCGAGCGGCGTGCGAAACTCGTGCGAGACCATCGAGACGAAATTGCTCTTCAAACGGCCGGTTTCCTTTTCGTTGGCCAGCGCCTCGCGCAACGCTTCTTCCGCGCGCTTCCGTGCATTGAGATCGAGCGCGACGGTGAGCATGTGCGGCTCGCCATCCATCTCGATGATTTCTGCGGAAAGCAGGACGTGATCGCGCCGTCCGGTGGCGGAGAGAAAGGTGATCTCCATATCCCGCACACTTCCGCTCGTCGCGAGTTTCCGCTCAAATTCCGCCCGCGCATCGAGGTCGATCCAGATGCCCAATTCGTCAAAGGTCCGGCCGAGCGAACCTTCGCGGCTGTGGTCCGAAGCGCGACAAAACGCATCGTTGACATCGATCAAGCGCTGATCGCTCAGCCTCATGAGCGTCATCATCGCGGGGTTGGCGTGGAAGAGTTTATAGAAACGCTCTCGCGACTCATCGAGGGCGGCGGTGCGCTCGGCGACCTGACGTTCGAGGCCCGCGTTCAGATCGAGGATTTCATTCTCCGCGCGGCGGCGTTCGGTCGCATCCTCGTGAATGCAGACGACCTCGATGATTCTGCCCGCGTCGTCGTGCACCGGATAGAGGAGGGCTCCGATCCACTTTTCGATCGTGGGTAGCTGAGGGTCGATGCCGAGGACGGGATTGGCATTCAGTTCGTACCGTTCCGGCGTTACCACCACCGCCTCGCCCGCAAAGGCCCGTGCGATGGTGGCCTGGGCGCCAGTCGCCCCGAGTTGGTGATCGCTCAGCACATTCCACCCGAGAATGCTGCTCCGCGGCGCGCAAAAAATTTTCTCCCATTGCTCATTCACGGCGAGCGTTGTCCCATCTGGCGCGAAGATCTGGACGCTGACCGGCGAGCGATCGAAGAGCAGGCGCCAACGGCGGACCGCCTCCTCGTTGGCCTTGGCCATTTGCTGCCGCTCCGTGAGGTCGCGGAGATACGCGATGAAGAGCTGACGCTCTCCACTGTGGGTCGCGGTGATGGTCAGTTCGGCGGGAAACTCGCGGCCATCTGAGCGCATCGCCTGCACTTCGATCCGCCGGCCCAGGAGTCGGCCTTCTCCAGTTTCGAGATACTGCGCCAATCCTCGCTGATGCATTTCGCGGAACGCGGGCGGGATGATTTTTTCGGAGAGGCGCTGTCCGAGCACTTCGGCCCGACGATAGCAGAAGGTGGTTTCCGCCGCGGGATTGAACTCCACAATATAGCCGCCTGCATCCATGATGATGATGCAGTCGAGCGCCGTCGCGAGAATCGCGGCCAACTCATCGCGGCGTTGGCCGAGGGCGGGATCGTCGGAACTGGTATTCACACGGCACATCCAACCCTAACGAGCGGAGTGAGTCGAGGCTTTCGATGGGGTATGGCAATTCATAGATTTGCGAGTGATTCGGCAGGGATTTTGTGACGCTTATTGCCGCGAAAGCCTGATAAAAACAGGGTTTTCATCGGCTACGTCGTACAGCGTATTCCGGGTTTTGCGTGGCGGCCGCAAGATTCGTCCATGAAATCAAACAACCCTTCACTCTTCGCCAGCCTGCTCTTCGGCGCCTTACACTGTGCGCGCCGACTCTGCAGCGGCGGTCCAGTCGATCTCAACGGCGCTCAAGCCGAAATCATCGGGCTCGAGCCTTCCCTAACTTACGATGCCGCGGGCCGGCTGGAGTCGCGCTTCATTCTCGATGCGCTGATCCAACCCGCGTCACCAAACACTAGCTGGCAGCCCGGTGCGCTCACCCTGCTCCCGGCAGAAGCGGCGGAGGCCCTCACGGAGCGCGATGAGCAAGCGGACGATCTCTGCTGCGTGCTCCAAGCCGAAGTTTTGGAAGATCGTCGCTTCCGCCACGCGGCCGCTCGCACCTGCACCGGCGTGCGCCGGGTGCGGTTGAACGTCCGTGTGCGGCCCGGCCTCGCGAGACTCTGCTTCCGTCACGGCAAGGCGCTTTTCGGCTGCATCGTCCTGCCCGAAGCCGCCGCACTCCTCGCGGTCTGAACCCGCTCAATCCCGAAAAACCAATCTCAGTTTCAGTCCAGACAAAACAAGCAATCCAAGCAGCAACCTAACAAAACAAACGTGAAAATCAAAAGTATCCTCAGCGTCATCGCCATCCTCGCCACCGCCACCTTCGCGCAAGCCGAAGTCGTGATCTACAAAGGCGCCCTCCGCATCGCAGCAGATCTTGTGGCCCAAGAAACCTACCCGAAAGTCGTCGGCGTCTATTTCGTTGTGGACTACGACGCGCACCAAACTGGCCTGGTAAGCTTTTACGTGAATGGCACCGGCAAACGGTACAACAAAGGAAGCGCTGGAGCTACTCACGTGACGACGGCGCCGCTAAACATGGGCAAAACCGCCGCGGTCATTTCGACGGCCTTTGCAAACGAAGTCAGTCCGACCAACTATAGCGACGGACTGACCTTCCTGCGAGGCGTCAACGCAACGGTCACGCTTTCGAATACGCCCACGCTGATTCAGAAGAACGTGCCTCGCGCCTTGGTCGGAAGTCTGACCTCCACGGGTGCGAGCGGAACAGTAGGCAACTTCATCACAGCCGCCCTCGGTCTGACCTTGGATGCTCCAAGGACGATCGCCACGAACAACGCGAAGCTGACCATTGACCAGGCATTGGATGACCTCGGCGTCGCCCTGAAAGCGAAAGGTTACAACCCCTAAACGTCCACGCCTCAACGATCCTTTGCTCATCACGCCTAGACTTCCATGCACCGCATCGAGCCTCTCGAATCTCGCATCGCGCCCGCCGCTGTTTTCAGCTTCACCGATGTCGATGGCGACGTCGTCAAGATCACCGCCTCCAAAGGCACGAACGCCGACCTCGCCAGCGCCGCCCATATCTCCCTCGGGCAACTTCAGTCGCTGGACTTGAGCGCTGCCACGTTCGGGGCTGAGTTCAGCCACGCAAATGTTACCATCACTGCCACTCCGGGCATGAGCGGTGGCGATGGCCAGGTCAATGTGGGTTTTATCAATGCCACCGGCAGCGATCTGGGCAAGGTAACAATCGCTGGCGATCTCGGCCGCTTGTCTGCCGGCGACGCTGTCGCCGCCACTCCGGCGCTCGGTTCACTGCACGTGACCTCCATCGGCGCGCTCGGCCTGACGACGCAGGCAGCCGGAGGCACTCTTACTTCCACTCTGGCCGGCTCCGTGGGGCAGGTGAAAGTGCTCGGAGATATCGTGGGGGCGACTTACTTCTGCACTGGCAAAACCAGCGCCATCTCCATCGGTGGCTCAGTCGTGGACGGCACATTGCTCGTCAGCGGTGGCAGCGATCGTATCCACATCGGCGGTGATCTGCTGGGCAACGGCCCGGTGACTGGAAAGATCACCAGCGGGGCGGGATCGATCGGCTCGATTGTCATTGGCGGTAACATTCGCGGGAGCGCCTCCGACAGTGGAAACATCACTAGCTCGGGCGCAATCGGCCTGCTCGAGATTCGTGGCTCGCTGATCGGCGGCGCTGGCGCTGATAGTGGCGAGATCGACGCGAAATCCGTCGGCATCTTGAAGATCGGCGGCGACGTCATGGGCGCCGCGGGCCTTCGGTCCGGCTATGTCGCAGCCGGCGGCAATGGAACCCTCCTATCGATCGGGGGCTCGCTCATCGGTGGAAGCGGCTCGGAATCTGGGAGATTAAATGCAACATCTTATACCGAGCTGAAGATCGGTGGCAACATCGTGGGAGGCGGAGGCAATGCCAGCGGCTATGCCGGGGTTTCAAACGTAAGCACGGCTTTCGTCGGCGGGTCCATCTACGGCGGGGCAGATGGAACCCTTTCCGCGGGCGACCTGGCGATCAGTCAGGGTAAGACGATTACGATCCAAGGTTCGGTGATCGGAGGCGCAGGTCAGTCTTCGGGCCTAGTCATCTCAAACACCATCGGTACGATCAATATCGCGGGCTCTGTCGTCGGGGGAAACTCGACCGTGGTCGGCGGCACTCTTTCCGACAGCGGAGCGATCGGCGTGAATACCGTCGGTCACCTGAATATCGGGGGTAGTCTCGTCGCGGGAACGAGCGCCCCAGGCTGTAAGAGTGTGAATTGCGGCGCGCTCTTCGCGGTGGCAGCATTCGGCGACGTGAAGATCGGCGGATCGATCGTCGGCAACGCGAGCAATGCGGCGAGCATCGAGGTCGGCTTTGCTCCAAAAGCTCCCGGTGCGACGGTGTTGAAGAGCCTCACCGTCGGTGGAGCCGTGGATCAGGCAGAAATCCTCGCCGGCTACAATGAGAGCAAAGTTGCCATGCACGGTGATGTGAAAGTGGGAGCGATCAATGTTGGCTCCTGGTCGGCCAGTAATCTCGTCGTGGGAGTCGACGCCGGCGCAGATCAGTCGTTTGGCACGATCGATGACGTCCGTCATGTCGGTGGCGATCCCGCCATTCATTCGAGCATCGCCAGCATTGTTATCCGTGGTAGAGCGATCGGTTCAGCCGCCGCAGGCGATCACTTCGGCATCGTGGCCGAGCAAATCGGCAGTGTGAAAATCGGCGGCTATCAAGTGCCGCTCAGCGCCGCCAAGACCGATGTCTTCCGCCTCGGCTCGACCGGTGGAGCCGTGGGCGACTTCTTCGTCCGCGAGGATGTGTAATGTCGCCCGCCCACATCGTAACTAAAACGAACGCCATGCCGAAACCTAGTCCCTGGGCCACAGCGAAGCCGCCGCGCCGCGCCGGCGTGGTCGAAATCCTGAGCCTCTTCGCAATCGCGCTGGCTGGATTCGCGGGCGTCGCCGGCCTCATTCAGGCCTACAGCTTTCGCGAACTACACTTCGCGGCGCACCCTGCAGAGCAGGGGACAGCGGTCACCGTCGGGTGGCGTTTCTTCGGGCTGCCCGTCTGGCAGCGAACGCTGCCCGGCATTGTCCGGGTAGAGGAAAAAGACGTGGCCTGGCGCGCGGACTTCAGTCCTTCCGATCCAAAACCGACGCCGAACGTCGATGTCCTCACTGTCTTCACCGATCGCGCCGGGCAGCGTGCGCTCACTCTGCAACATACTTCACTGCTGCGGGAAGTCGGTCACATGCAGGCCTGCCTCGCCGCAGCGCAGGACGAACCTGCGGGGCTGATCTTCCGCGAGACGGAACGTTGGTGGTCGCCCTATCCGATTAACAACCTCATCGGTCTCGGCGTGGGTCTGCTGCTCGGCCTTACGATCGGTCTGCTCTTCCTGGTCGGCGCCATTTCCGCGCTGCGGGCCCGGCTAGACACCTCATACGTCGCGCAGCGTATTCCGCGAATTTCCGAAAGCTGCAATCTCAACGCCTATGAAAGCCCTGGCTGCCATTGAAACTCTCGAAGCCCGCATCGCACCAGCGGCGGTCTTTCACTACACCGACGTCGATGGCGATCTCGTCACCATCTCCAGCTCGAAGGGCCTGAGCTTCGACTTGATGAACGCCGCCCACATTGTCGGCGGGCAATTGCAAATGCTGGACCTGGATACGACGGTATTTGGCGGGGAGTTCGGTCACGCTTCGATCACCATCAGCGCGGCGCCGGCGCCTGGAGGCGCCGGCGACGGCAAGGTAAATGTGGGCTACATAAACGCGCAGGGCATCGATCTCGGCGCGGTGAAAATCGGCGGCGACCTCGGCCGCATCGACGTGGGCGATGGCAACGCCGCCGGGCCCGCGCTCGCCTCGCTCAGCGTCGGCTCGATGTTTCGCCTGGGCAAAAGCACGCAAGACGTCAACGGCAGCGGCGCCTCCACGATCAAAGGCCAGGTCGGCTCGCTCACCGTCGTGGGCGATCTGCTCGGAACGGTGGTGGTGCAGAGCGGCGGCATCGGCGCGATCTCCATCGGCGGCTCGCTGGCCTGGGACGCGAGTGTGACGGGCAGCCATGGCTTCATCACCACCGAGGGCGACATCGGCGCGGTGAAGGTGAAAGGCAGCCTGTACGGGGGCGGCTTCAATAGCGGTGGCGGCGGTGTGATCACGTCGGGCGGCAAGATCGCTAGCGTCACCGTCGGAGGTTCGATCATTGGCCAATATACGAATGGCGGACGGAGCGGCGGCGTCCTGGCAACCGGCGACATCGGTCCCGTGAAAGTCGCGCACAATGTGCAGGGCGCGACGGCGGCCGGATCCAACGATGGCGCCTTCGTCCACAGTGAGGCGGGAAAAATTGCCAGTATCTTCATCGGAGGTTCACTCATCGGAGGCACGGATGCCAAAGGAGGCGCGATCTATGGCCAGACCGGAGTCGGCGCCGTAAAGATTCTCGGTGAAGTCCTGCACGGCTCGGTCGTTTCTGGCGGGGCGATGGGCTGCGTCAATATTGGTGGATCGCTCACTGGTGGCACGGGGTCTGAGAGCGGATTGATCCGAAGTGCGCAAGCGATGGGCGCGGTGAAGATCGGCGGTGACATCGTTGGCGGAATATTTGATGCAGGGCGGGTGGACGGCCAGACCGTCGCCAGTGTCTCCGTGCGCGGCTCGGTCATCGGCGGCTCGGGCGAATCCACGGGCGTCATCTCTGCGTCGGTGCAACTAGGCCCGGTGAAAGTCGGAAAGAATTTGATCGGGGGCAGCGCCTTTGGATCGGGGGTCATCGGCAGCGGCGACAAAGTGATCAGTGTGACGATCGGGGGTTCCGTTTATGGCGGTACAGATGATTCCACAGGCCTCATCACGGCCGGCGGGGACCTCGGTCCGGTGAAGATCGCCGGTGACTTGAAAGCCAGCTATCTACTCAACAGCGCGGCGGTGGTCGCGGAAGGAAATATTGCCTCGGTGGCCATCGGGGGTTCGATCTCGACTGTCGGAAACAATAACAACGTGGGGGCGCTGAGCGGGTCGATCCGTTCCGGCGCGAGCATCGGCGCCATCGCAGTCCGGGGCAGCGTCCGCGGCACGTCCTATGGCGCGGCGATTCTCTCCGCTAAAAATGGGATCGAGAGCGTGAGGATTGGCGGTTCGATGGACTACGGGAAAATCCTCGCCGGCTATGACACGAGCGGCGCCGTCGCGAACGCCGACGCGCAGATCGGCGCCGTGAAAATCGGCGGCGACCTGATCGCCAGCAGCATTGTCGCCGGCGCCCGGAATCTCGGCGCCGACAATTTCCCCGGCGGCAGCGGCCTCAACGCCGACAACGTGAACTACGGCGACCTCCGCGACCACGGCCTTGTCGGGGGCAATCCCGCCATCGTCTCGAAGATCGCCAGCATCATGATCGGCGGACAAGTAGCAGGCAGCTTGAACGACGTGAATAACACCGACTCCTTTGGCATCGTCGCCGAGCAGATCGGCACGGTGAAAATCGGCTGCAACCTCATCGCGCTCCTCCCCGGCGCGCACAATGACAACTTCGCCTTTAGCCAAACCACTGACTTCCATATCCATGAAATCTAGCTCCACCACACCGCACATGATCGACCACAAAAACGCAACGCTTTGTTGCGACGTCACGGAACGCACGCACCCGCACGGCGCTCTCCTCAGCGCTCAGCAAACAACAAACGACGCCTCCGCCATCGCGCGCGCCGCAGATGAATCGACGGCAGATCGACTGGCTGCTCCCATCCAACCAGGCGCGCCTCGAGTGAGCCTGCCTTTCATACTTGAAGAGCCGACGGATCTTTGCCTTGTGGAAAACAGCTCCGAACGGCTGGAAGTGCGAACCCGGATGGCGTCGTGGTGGTTTGGATCGCTCGGAGTGCTTGCGCTCCTGAGTTGGATTGGCGCTACTTTGCACACCGCGTGGCAGCATTTCGCGGCTGGGAACAGCCTCGCGGCTCTCGGAGCACTAGCCGCGCTCCTCTTGGGCGGCGCATTTCTTGCGCTCTTTGCGTATGGCGCCACGACCGAACGGCTCATCGGCACGATGGCCAGTCTCGAGTTGCAACTTCGTCTCGGGCCGCTCGTGCTGCGACGCCGGACGACACTGAAGGCTTCTACGCGATGCGTTTACGTTGATGGAGGAGACGAAGCCGGCTCTTATCAGCTCGAGCTGCGCACCGAGCGCGGCATATGGCATTTTGGAAGCGAAAGCCAGGAAGCAAATATCCGGGCGCTCGTCGGCAAACTTCGACGCTTTTCGCGCGGTTGAGGTTAAGGGGCGCCTTTTGGTTATTTAGTTAACGCGCCTGCTGTCCTGTTGATCCCGGCGGAAAGTGATAGTGTTCATGCCTTTGTCAGCAGCCGGTACTACACGCGAGAGATTGGACGGGCGCCCTTCGGCACTTCAACTATTGTCGATTGGCTGCCGGTCCTTCAGGCCTCGGCGTGCCGCAATATTCTGGCGGGATCTGCGCATGAGTGGCTGGAGGGCTGCTGCCGGTGATTCGGTGTAAGATGTGGCGGCGAAGGTTTCGGGGGAAACGGAGTTTCGGAGAGAGGCGGCGTTCCCAAAGCGCTTCGCTAACTTTGGGAACGAGAGGGGAAACATTGGGAGCGAGAGGCGAGACTTTGGGAACGAGAGGAAACCTTCATCTTTCTGCGTTCATCCCATCGAGGGAAGCTCGAACCTGAAAGGTTGGCGGAAGATGCGCGCGGAGATAGATCTGAAGGCGCTCCGCAAGCTCGCGAACGGCGGCGCGCTGCTTCTCGGTGGCCGGAAATACATGCGGAGAACTTGCGTCCTCGAAGAAATTCAGGCGAGCAGACTCTCGATCGAACTCGACCATGCAACGGATGCTCGGCTCCATAAGAAACCCTCCGTCATAGATTCGCTCGCCGGTCAGGGCGTAACCCCATGACTGTAGATTTATACTTCCCTTGCTGAAACCCGCTGCGCGCAGCATGCTCGAGGTCGCCGCGATCAGCGACTCGATGGTCGGGTAGTCGAGCTTCTGAGCGCGGCCCGAAAATCCGACAAAGACAAGAGGCCGAGTTTCATAATAGAGCGAACAACCCGAGAGAAAAAGGCAGGCAGAAAGGGCTGCGACAACGAAGTTGGACTTTTTCACGGGTGCGAGCGACGAGATTTCCTACGATTCTGCGGGGTGCGCGGGGCGACGCCACCCTAATGGGTGGAAAACTATTCTGGAAGGAAATGCGCCTTTCACGATTATTCTGAGCGAGCTTCCCTCCGCGCGGCCGCGGCGCGCCTGCCTCCCGCAGACGCGCAGGCTGGTTCTCGCGCGGAATTTTACCCATGAATTCCCAGCCTCCCTCGACGGCCGCCCTTGGCCCATTCATCTCCACGCAGCGTGCAATTTCCCGCCGCCGATTTCTGCGCGGCAGCGGCATTGCGCTGACCCTGCCGCTGCTCGAGGCCATGACCTCCGTCTTCGCCGCCAATGCTCCGGAAGCAAAACCCGCCGGAAAACCGCGCCGGATGCTCGCCATTTGCAACAATCTCGGCCTGCTTTCCGATCAATTTTTCCCCAAGGAAACCGGCTTCGATTACACGCCGTCGCCGTATCTCGACGTGCTGAAGGCGCATCAGTCTGATTTCACGGTTTTCAGCGGGGTTTCCCATCCCAATGTCGATGGCGGCCATCCCGCGGACGTTTGTTTTCTCACCGCGGCGCCGCACCCGGGAAGCAGCTCCTTCCGCAATACCATCTCGCTCGACCAGCACATCGCTGAGCAGATCGGCGTACAGACGCGCTTCCCTTCGATCACCCTGGGTGTGAACACCCGGACCCGCAGCCTCTCCTGCACGGGAACTGGCGTGGCCATTCCTCCCGAAGACAAGGCGGCGGATGTCTTCAAACAGCTCTTCCTCCAGGGCTCCCCCGCCCAGGTGGCCGCGCAGATTCGCAAGCTCGATACCGGCCGGAGTATTCTCGATACGGTGGCCGGTCAGGCCAAGGATCTCGCGCGCCAGGTGACCGCGCGCGATCGCGACCGCCTCGACCAATACTTCACGAGTGTGCGCGATCTCGAACACCGCCTCCAGGCGTCGCGCGGCTGGGAGGATAAGCCAAAACCCGTCGTGCATGCGCCCGTGCCCATCGATCCGGCGAATCCGGCGGCCTACATGGAAAAAGTTCGCATCATGTACGATCTGGCCCGACTCGCTTTCGAGACGGATTCCACGCGCGCCATCACCCTGATGCTCGACAGCGTGAGCACGCCGGTGCTGGAGCTTTCCGATGCCACGATCACCGACGGCTACCATAATCTTTCGCATCACGGGAAATCGGAGGCCAAACGCTCCCAGCTCGAAATTATCGACCACTGGCACATGAAACTGCTCGGCAACCTCCTCACCGATCTGCAGGCCGCGCAGGAAGACGGCGACACGCTCCTCGATCGCACCATGGTGCTATACGGCTCGAATTTCGGCGATGCCAACGCCCACACATGCTTCAATTTGCCGACCATCCTCGCTGGCGGCGGATTCCGCCATGGGCAACATCTGGCCTTCGATACGGCGCGGAATTATCCGCTCCCGAATCTTTACGTCTCCATGCTCCAGCGCATGGGGATCGAGTCCGACCGTTTTGCTTCCTCGACCGGCACGATGCGAGGTTTGGAATTGGTATGAGCCGTCGAACGCTGTTCCAACCCGTGGCGCGGGTCTTTTGCGCACTCGCGGCCACTCTCGGCGGCTTCCTCTCGCTGGCCCGCCAGGCTCACGGAGAAGAGCCGGCGACCGTCACTGCGGCCTTCGACGCCACGGATTTCACGGAAGAGTATTGCGCGAGCTGTCACGATGACGTCGCCAAGAAGGGCGGACTGGATATGACGGCCCTCTCGTTCACGCCGGGTGATCCGGCGAATTTCGCGCGCTGGGTCAAAGTCCACGACCGGCTCCTGGCCGGTGAAATGCCGCCGAAAAAAGAGAAGAAGCGCCCTGATTCCGCAACGCTCGACGCCTTTATCCAAAGCCTTGCGTCGAGCCTCACGACCAGCGAGCGCGAGGCCACCCGGCGCAACGGCCGAGCCACCCAGCGCCGGCTCAATAGCTACGAATACGAAAATGCTCTGCGCGACCTCTTTTCCGCTCCGTGGCTCCAGGTGCGGAGTCAGTTCCCAGACGACGGCGAAGCCTTTCGTTTCAACAAAGTGGGTGATGCGCTGGATGTCTCTCACGTGCATATGGCGCGCTACATGGATGCCGCCGACTACGCCATTCGCCAGGCCATGAGCGTGGCGCTGGAGCGGCCGGTGACGACGACCAAACGCTACTACGCGCGCGACCAACGCAGCCTCACGAAGCCCTTTCGGCCGACCATCTTCAACTCCTCGCCCGACCGTCTCACCTATCCCGTGCTCGGCCTGACCACGCCCCAGCCGGACGTGCGCACGGGCGCCGCACCGCTCAGCGTGGGCGACAAAGATCCCGAGACGCGCGAACTCGAGGCGGTCGGCTGGGTCTCGAGCAACTATGTGACCGGCTTTACCTATCGGTGGGACAGTTTTCGCGCGCCGGTAGCCGGACGTTACCGCATTCGTTTCAGCGGCTATACCCTCTGGGCGGCGCCGGGCGGCTCCATTACTCAGTTCACCAACGAAAAGGACAAGGTGGGCAAGCTGCGCCCGCCAAATCGCGATCTGCCGGACTACGACAAGCTTTCGCCCGGCCGCCGCGAAGAGCCCATCACCGTCTATACCCGCAATGGCTTGTCGAACCGCCGGGTTGGCTCCTTCGATCTCACGCCGGAGCCCGCCGTTCACGATATCGGCGAGGTCTGGCTGCTCGCCAATGAAACCCTCGTGCCCGACGCCTCCCGGTTTTACCGGTCGCGGCCGAGCAATTTCATCAATCCGCTCATGCAGCCCGACGGCGCGCCGAGCGTCGCTTTTCGCTGGATGGAAGTCGAGGGACCCTTGACCGACGATTCCTCGACCGCGGGTTATCGTTTGTTATTCGACGATCTGCCCATGAAGCGGCTGGAGGCTGGAGCCCCCGGAGTGACGTTGCCCATCGCGGAGGCCGCGGAGCACAAGAGCGAAGGCAAGAACGCTCCGCCGCTCGCCGAAGTGACCGTCGAGGTGATTTCCCAGGATCCCGAACACGACGCCGATCGCCTTATGCGCCGCTTTCTCCAGCGCGCGTGGCGTCGCCCCGTCGAGGAAACCGACGTGCAGCGCTTTCTCGGTCTGGTGAAAGAGCGCCGCGGCGCGGGCCTTTCCTTTGGGGAAGCCATGATTGCCGGGTACACCGCCGCGCTGGCTTCGCCGGCCTTTGTGTTTCTCGACGAAAAGCCGGGGAAACTCGACGACTACGCCGTGGCCACGCGACTCGCGTTGTTTCTCTGGAATTCGCCGCCTGATGAAACCCTTCGCTCCCATGCCGCGAAAGGGGACCTGAGCCAGCCCGAAATCCTGCGCGCTGAAACCAACCGCCTGCTCGCGGATCCAAAGGCCGCACGCTTCGAAGAAGCCTTCCTCGACTACTGGATCGACCTGCGGAAAATCGAAGATTCGACGCCGTCCACCACTCTGTATAACGACTACTATCTCGATGATGGGCTCGCCGAAGCAGCCATGCTCGAAACGCGTCTCTACTTTGACGAAATGTTGCAGCGCGATTTGCCGGCGCGATCGGTCGTCGATTCCGACTTCACTTATCTCAACGAACGGCTCGCCATCCACTACGACATTCCCGGGGTGAAAGGCGTCGCGATGCGCCGCGTGACCCTCCCGCCAGATAGCCCGCGCGGGGGCATCATGACCCAGGCCAGCATCCTCAAGATCACGGCCAATGGCACCACCACGTCTCCCGTTTTGCGCGGCAAATGGATCATGGAGCGCATTCTTGGCTTCGAGATCCCGCCGCCGCCGCCCGTCGCCGCCGTCGAGCCGGATATCCGCGGGGCCGTGACCATCCGGCAACAATTGGAAAAGCACCGCGCCGACGCGAGCTGCGCGGCCTGTCACAGTAAGATGGATCCTCCGGGATTCGCCCTGGAGAGCTTCGACGTGATGGGCGCCTGGCGCGATCGTTATCGCGGCGTCGCGGAAGACAAGACGCCGGAAAAGGGCATCGGCAAAAACGGCCATCCCTTTGCCTTTTACTACGGTCTGCCCGTGGACTGCACCGGGCAACTCCCCGATGGCCGGCCTTTTCAAGACATTCGCGATTTCAAACGCCTCCTGCGCGATGAAGACACCACGCTTGCTCGGAACCTGACGAAACAACTTCTCGTCTTCGCCACCGGCGCTCCTGTGCGCTTCAGCGACCGGCCGGAAGTCGAAGCCATTCTCGAGCGCGCCAGCGCGAGCCAATACGGACTCCGCACGCTCATGCGCGAAATCGTGCAAAGCCCGCTCTTCCTGGAGAAATAACATCCATAACAAGTCCCCGTTCTCCCGGGCGGCCGAAATTTCTTCCCTGCCAAATCGAGGCGAGGACTCGCTACGGAGCGGGCTGGTAGGCGCCGAGCTGAAAGCCTGTGATGAAGCGCTGTAGTTCCTGTGTTGGACGCCGCTGCACTTCGTCGAGCACCAAGGCATTGCGGAAACGACCGAGATCGAGATAGGCCTGATAGACGGCGGGCGGTTTGAAGCCGATGGCCGCGAAACCGATTTCGCCTTCGCCTAGTTGGTTGAAGGCTTTGCTATCGCCGCGTTTCCAGGTGAGGGCATCGACGGGTTCGCGGAGGTCTTTCCAGGGATCTGGAGTGGGACCCTCGGCGACTTTGGCCAGCAATTCGCGGAGATGAGGTGTGACTAGTTCGATGCGCCCGACCATCACCCGGGTGATTTCCGGATGGCCGGAAACCTTTAGGGGGAGAGTGCTCTCGGTCCAGGCGGGCGGGACGAGGAAGAAGAGGCGCAGACCGGGGCTTTTGAAATAGGAGATTTCCCAAGTATTGAGTAGGGCCGTCGCTTCGTCGGCATTGAGCCCCTGCTGCTCGAGCGCCTCGTGCATCGTGGACCGCAGGGCGGCCACGGCGTCGGGGCGATAATCCTCGGGGCGGAAGCCCGCCTCCGTCTTCATGCGGGGACGAGCCTCGCCGCGAATGGCGCGCCAGGCGGCGAGGCCTTCGCTTTGGATGTCGACGAGCCACATCTCGGGAAACGACTCGAGCGTGGGAAAGAATGAAGACTGGGTGGCGATCTCCAGTGTCGTGGCGCCATCCTGGCGGCTCACGGAGAGCGGCGCGTCGAGATGGGCGACGCCGCGATAGAAGAGAAACTGTTCCGCCTCGCCCTCGGGAGTTTTGATTCGTTCAGCCTCGACGGCGCGCGGCGCAAGCCAGACGCGCTGGGCCGTTTCGGGACCCACGGCGGAGCGGTCCAACTGGAGGCCGCTCCAGCGGAGCGATCCGACGGTGAAGGTCGCCAGGCGGCCGAAGTCTCGGGAGTCGGGATCGACGCCGGGCGCGGAAACTTTGGCCGCCGGGTAGTATTGGCTCAGCCAACCGCCACGAAACTGGACTTCGACATCGAAGGCCTGGTCTTGCGGCGACCGACCGTGGACGTAAAGCACCGGCGTCTCGAGGCGCATGGTCACGTCGGGATGACACGAGGGCGCTCCCTGGAAGAAGGAAGGGGGTTCATCGGTCGGCGGGATCAGCAGATCGCGCGAGATGGAGTGCACGAAGCTCGGCGCGGGCTCGTCGTCCGTATTGATGCCGCCGATGGATTTTCCCGCTTCGTCCTGGAGCGACGTGAAGGTGCCCCATTCGTGGATCGACCACGGCGTGGCTGCGGGCGATGGTGAAACCGAGAGCACCAAGAGAGCCAAAGTGGAAAGAAGGTGGCGTTTCATAGGTGCTAGTCCGTTGGGGTTGGACTTCCGGCAGCGGCATCTGTTCAATTCAATTGATTCCGCAGCAGTGAGGATAAAAAGGACCTCCTGTCGATCGAGCGATCGACAGGCGGAGACGGAGGGGCGCTGAATCTGATGGAGCGTTGAGACGGTGCGATAAAAGTCGCCGCGCGACTCCTTTTATTTGGACGAGGGTTCTTGAGTTAAGCGCCCCTTTGCCCCTTTGGTCTTTGGCGCCCCATTTGGCTTTGATTTGACGCTATCTTTGAAAATATTTGGCCCTGTCATTTGGATGAATTTTGTTAGGGCTCAGCGAACGCAAGGCGCCATCGTCATCCTTGTCGGCAAGATTAATAGTGTGATGCCAATAATAACGATCAAGCGCAATTGCAGGTGTGAGTAAAAAACCAAGAAAATCGCAATCGACATGAGATTTATATCCATATCGCGGCTGCCACAGAATTAAAGTCCTCAGATGAAAGCCATTCAGCTTCGCTCCGCCTGATTCAAGCTTTGTGCGATATCCACCAAGCGATGAATTTAACGCATATGATAGGAAGTACATCGCCGCAGCCGCAACTGCTCCAAGAGTCCATGAAACTTGATTCCGATTCAATTTAATATTTTGCATTACAATCGCAGTGTCTCAAGCTTTGCCATTCGAATGCTCTCAAATCCTGGGCCATCGCGCAATGGCGACCGCTCCATTCTTTCGCTCGATCACGCGGGTTTTTTCGAAGGATGAAATTGCTTGCCGCACCCCGATGATTCTGTTGAATCGCGCTTACTCCGGGGCAAGCCAGACCCAATCCGGCTGTCCCTTGAACGACTTCATTTTTACAACCAATCCATGGTCGTCGACTCCATTCGTCCCGACGGCGTAAAGCTGATAGCGCCCATTCGAAGTTCTTTGGTAGTGAAATGGTTCGCCATTGACCGCATCGTGTGGGGCGGCGCGGATATATCGCGGCTCCAGCGCTTCCAGCGTCGCGGGATACTCGCCCGCATCCAAGTGAAACCGCTCCAACGCACAGGCAATCCGCGCCTCCTGGAGTCGAGTGTGCAAGCAGACAGGATCGCGTTCATCGATATCTGTCGGCGCATTAAATACGGCGAGAAGGAGCGCGCAGCGGTCCAATGTCGATCCATTCCGGATCGCCTCGGAGTCATAGGTCCGGGGGCCGATCCGCCAGCGCCCGTGCTTCGCGTCGAGGCGCGTCAACTCCTCGTCGTAGGCGCGGTTCATCCATTCTTGATTGTGTGACATGAAGCCGGCCAGGCAGGAGAAACTCAGAAGGTGCAGAGCTTTCTTTTCTCCATCGAAACGATCGCTATCTCGAGGATCGTAATAGCGGGCTATGTTATCCGACCGCAGGTCGTTATAGATAAGATTGATCGCGGCCCGTTCACTGTCGAAGGTAAAACGAGCGTCTGCCAGGACATGAAGCTGTGAGAGTTCATCGTCGATCTGCGCCAACTGCTCGGAGCTCCACACATGGGTCGAAAGGCTGCTCCAGAACGCGGTGAGGACCGTGCTCAAATTGTCGTTTCGACCATAGCCATTTAATACGCCCGGCTCCTTCGCCATCACCTCATAGAAACGGAGGCCCATGCGGAAATCCCTTTGCGCGGCGATGGCGTTTCCCAGTGAGGCGTCGGCTTCGAGTCGTATGGCTAAGATGAGGCTGGACTGCCGCATGAGCCCGAGGTGCGGGAGCGCCGCCTGAGTTCCTTTTTGCCAATCCACGGGAAATCGGCATTTTGGCCGCGCTGCAGCGGTGCAAATATGCGCCCAGTCGGCGGCAAAGTGCGAATCCAGCGCGAGCAAGACGGCCTCGGCTGCAGGACGGCTGTCGTCTTGCGGCAGCCATCCCGCGGCAATAAAAGCGCGCTTCAGTGCTTCGAGATCCAATCGCTTTCCTGAAACCGGATCACTTCGGATCGATGTCTTTGCCGGAAAAGATGGAAGTTGCAGCGGCTCCTTCCGGTCCGCGGCAAAGTTTGCTTTTCGCTCGAAACACGCGGCAAAAAGCGGCTCAGCTGCAAAATTCTCGGCGTCTGGAACTGCACGCGGGAGGAATTCATCGAGCGCCAGTTTCTTTCCCTTCTGATGCGCTTTATCGAGATACTGTTGCCAAGTATACTGGCAGCGGGTGTCTTTTGCCGTGAGGTAGAGGGGAATTGCCACGAGAGCGAGGACGATGGCCCACGAAAGCGCCATGCATGCGAAGAAGTAGAGTCGGAACAGCCGCAGGAGGATTGATGGCAATTTACGTTGAGAGATTTTGAGGGCAAAAAAGCGCATTTCTCTGACTTGGACAAAGCCCGCGACCGTTCGTGTCGGGAAAAAAGGCGACTTTTACCTCGAGGAGTATCGTCTGGCCGAATTCGACAAAATGGGAATTCAATGCGTTCGTTAGGAACGAAAGATCACTAACCAGAAACCCAATTGAGAAAGGCCGCAGCCGCTGACGAAGCAATGCCGCGAACCGCTTGGGGCGTTCGCGCTCACCGTGAAGTTGGCGCTTGCTTTCTTCGGGAGGGGTTGCTGAATTTTGAGGTCTGACGAGACGCTACGCACTCACTATGAACCAAGGCACGCCAGAGCAAGGCAAACAGATTCGTCGTCGGCGCCGCGTGGTCATCGGCTCTTTCATCGTTGGCGGCGTATTCTGGTTTATGGTCAGCACTTTGGTTCGTAGGCAATTTGGTGAGGAGGCTGAGTCAGCATTTCTCATACTTTTTTGGCTTTTCGGGGGCTGTAGTTTCCTCATTTTCAGCATCACGTACTGGACTTGTCCGGTCTGCAAGCACTACTTTCCCGCGGTTCGAACGGACGCCACTGCGACCACTGTAACACATCCTTCGATGTGTGATTCTAACATAACTCGCGTATGCGCTGGAATGAGCCTCTAACCACAGTCAAAGGTCGAGAACGGTTGTTCAACCGGCCCGGCATCATGGTTCCCATCATGCTTGGGACCGCGATGTTTGTGGCGTTGGTCTGCGCGCTCTGCGGTTGCATTGCCATACGTGTTCGCACGGGCAGCTGGCATTGGCCGCTCTCCGCGCTGATTTCGGCGGCGTTTGGCGGCTTTATCGGGCTGGTGATATCAATCCAGCAGCGCGTTCGTTTCTTTCCTCAGGAAATCGAGCTTCGTTCCGAAGACTTTTCCGTGCGAGATACCCATGAGCGACAGATGCGCTACGATCAGCTGCGCGCTTTTTCCCTCGTCCAGCCAACGAGAGGCGGAACAGTGTACCGTTTGCTGATGCTTTATCCCCGGACCGGCCGCGCTTTTTCCATCGGCATCCCGGAAGACGTGACGGACGAGCAGATCCATGCTTGCCTTCGCGACCACGCTCCTTTTGCTACGATCATTGACGATGAAGCGCTCAAACCCAACTTCTAGACGACGTGCGGCGGGTTTCCGAATCTTTCTGATTCTGCTCGTGAATCTCTGTGGATTCCGAGGTGTTTTCGCGGCGGATGTTCCTTTGCCCGCCGCCTCGGAAGTTTTTGAGCTTCTTTTGAAGCTCGGCCTGCCCGACAGCAAAGGCGCCACGTGGATGAAAGCTCGGGGTCGACCAATCCGGGGCGGCTGTCTGCCCGACGAAAGCCATGGGACCGACTATTCCGGCAATACCTGGCTCGTCCATGAAGATAGCGACGGCATGGTCGATGTGATCGTGGACCAGTCCCGCCGCGTTCACTGTCACCGAAGGATACCCGAAAAAACGAAAGCGGACATCTATGACACCGAACCGCCGGAGATCGAGTGCTTGCCGGCCGATCTCGAGGCCGACATTCACCTTTTTGAGGCGCGGGTCGAGCTATATGCTAACGGGAGCCTCGCGGATGGGAAATTTCACGACGCACCCACCAGCATTCTCTTCCTCAGCCATCTCTACCGGCAGGGGCATGTCGAGGCCGCTTGCCGACTCCTGCCGAAGGTGCTCGCCTTGGTCAAATCTCCCAATATGGCTCTCGACGGAGCCATTTCATTGCTCGCGTTCGACGCCATTTATCGGCTCAACGATGAATGGATTCGGGGCCTGCCCGCGGACGCCTTTGCAGATAAAATGGAGGCCTTAACCGACCGCTTTCCGCGTCATGGCTCGCCAATGCGCAAGGTCGCTCTCGCCATCGCTCGAAAGGCCCGCGAGCAGAAGCCCGCGGCCGAAGCGGAAGACCCCGAGGTCAAACCGCTGGCCGAACTCCTGCTTCACGCGAATGAGCGGCAGACGAGGGAGCTATTTCTCACCTCGAACTGGCTGCTTCCCTCGGCAAACGACGATTTCTGGAGCGAACAAACGATCAATCGTGCGCGCGCAGGATGGACCATTCCACAATCCACGACGGACGGAATGCCAAGCTCCGGTTACTTTGCCTCCGTATTTGGCGGGAAAGTCAAATCCGCTTTGGCCTTGTCTCGATTGCTCGAGGATCACCGGCTGCTGCGAGCGCTCGATTGGGATACGGCATTTCATGACTCTCTGTTTAGTGAAGAGGAACGATACGAGCTGGACAAGCAGGAGGCAAACAGTCCCGTGAATCCGAAACGCAATGGCCTGGACGACATCCCTCATCCAATCGACATTGGAAAGCTCGCCTGGCGATTCCTGGAACCCATCGTGCCGCATCGTCTGGCC
>FTCV01000905.1_pt1 | contig 20985 bp, 21 predicted proteins | sample 1639691 | NCBI WGS metagenome assembly FTCV01 (sample SAMEA3914864, study PRJEB12502) | metagenome | biome: forest; material: soil | place: USA | collected 2012-03-12 | depth 0.3 m
TAAAGCAGAGCGGGGTGCTCAGGGGCTTCGGTATCGATCAGGCCCTCGCCCGCCGCACCGTGCGCGTCAGCATCGGCTGGAACACCACACCGGCCGAACTCGACGCATTTGCCGAGGCATGGGCGCAGGTGAACGGGTGATCTATCTCGACTATCAGGCCACCACGCCGCTCGCCCCCGAAGCGCGGGAGGCGATGCTGCCGTGGCTTGGTGGACCTGAAGGCGTCGGTTTCGCCAATCCGCACAGCCCGCATCGCCCCGGTCGCGGTGCTGCCGCTATCGTCGAAGTGGCACGCGAGCAGGTTGCCGAATTGCTGCCGCCGGGGGGCAGAGTGGTCTTCACCTCGGGCGCGACGGAGGCGATCAACCTTGCCCTGTTCGGCAGCGGGGTGAGCAGGTTGGCAGTCTCTGCGATCGAACATGCTGCGGTGCTCGACACGGCGGGCGTCATCGATCCGGGGGTGGCGATCCTGCCGGTCGATGGCGATGGGCTGGTCGATCCTGCGGCCGCCATTCCGGTAACGACCGGCCTTGTGGCGGTCATGCAGGTCAACAACGAGATCGGCACGGTTCAGCCCGTGGATGCTCTGGTCGAAGCAGCGCACCGCGCCGGGGCATTGTTCCTCTGCGATGCCGTGCAGGGCGCGGGCAAGATCGCTTCGCCTGCGGGAGCGGACTTCATCGCACTGTCCGCGCACAAGCTCTACGGCCCCAAGGGCATCGGCGCACTCTGGATTCGCGACGGAATCGATCTCAAACCGCTGGTCCACGGCGGCGGTCAGGAGCAGGGGTTGCGCTCCGGCACGCTCAGTCCCGCGCTCTGCGCCGGTTTCGGTGCGGCGGCAGCACTGGCGGCCCGACGCATGGAGGAAGACGCCGACCATGTCGAAACGCTCTGGACGCGCGCGCGCGAAATTCTCTCCCGCTGGACGCTGAACGGTTCCGCCGAACATCGCTGGCACGGAAACCTCAATCTGCGGTTGGACGGGCTGGATGTCGCACGGCTGATGTCTGACTTGCGCGACGTGGCGTTTTCGGCGGGTTCCGCTTGCGCCAGCGGTTCCGGCAGGCCTAGCCATGTGCTGAAGGCACTGGGCCTTTCCGACAGGCAGGCCAAAAGCTCTATCCGTTTGGGATTCGGGAGATATACTGAGCTTAGGGAAATCGGGGATGCCTGCGCACGTATCGATGCCGCAGCAGCGGCGCAGGGAGTCTGAATTGTTGAACGTCAGATTTGTTACCGCCGAAGGTGCGTCCATCACGGCCGAGGCCGAACCGGGCACGCGCCTCCTCGCCCTGGCTCAGCGCTGCGGCATGCCGCTTGAGGGCACGTGCGAGGGGCAGATGGCCTGCTCCACCTGCCACGTAATCGTCTCTCCCGAATGGTTCGACGTTCTGGAGCCTGCCTCGAACGACGAGGAAGACATGCTGGACCTTGCCGCCGGCGTCACCCGCACCAGCCGCCTGTCCTGCCAGATCGAGCTGACGGACGCGCTGGATGGCCTGGAAGTACGCATCCCCGGCGAATCGCGGGACATGCAGATCGGCTGATCTCGATAAATCGGAACGAATCGGGAAACCAAGCTCTGGAAAACACGGGAATCCGACTTGGCACCGGGCGGAGCGCTGCTAGGTTCCGGGCATGGTGACCACGACCGACGAAGATTCCGATCCTTTCGACGCCATCGTCGACGCGCCTTTCGATGCGGCGCTGTCGCAGCGCTATCTCGTCTACGCGCTTTCGACGATCACGGCCCGCTCGCTGCCGGACTTGCGAGACGGGATGAAGCCGGTGCACCGCCGCCTGCTCTGGGCGATGCGGCAGCTGAAGCTTGATCCCGCCAGCGCCTACAAGAAGTCGGCCCGCGTCGTCGGCGACGTGATCGGTAAGTACCATCCGCATGGCGACGCCTCGGTCTACGACGCGATGGTCCGCCTCGCGCAGGACTTCTCGCTGCGCTATCCGCTGGTGCAGGGCCAGGGCAACTTCGGCAATATCGACGGCGATAACGCGGCAGCCTACCGCTACACCGAAGCGCGGCTGACGCGCACGGCGATCCACCTGATGGCCGGACTGGACGAAGGCACCGTCGATTTCGTTCCCACCTACAACGGTGAAGAGAGCGAGCCGGATATCTTCCCCGGCATGTTCCCGAACCTGCTGGCGAACGGTTCGACTGGCATCGCCGTCGGCATGGCCACCTCGATCCCCAGTCATAACGTTGCCGAGATCATCGATGCGACGATGATGCTGATCGACAATCCCCATGCCGAACATGAGCAACTCATGCAGGTGTTCCACGGCCCGGACTTCGCGACCGGCGGCTTGGTGGTGGACAGCCCCGATGCGATCAGCCACGCCTATGAGACCGGCAAGGGCGCCTTTCGCGTGCGCGGCCGTTTCTCCACGGGCAAGGACGAGGCGGGCAACTGGGAAGAAACCGGGATCGAGCGGCTGGGCAGCGGCCAGTGGCAGCTCGTCATTTCCGAAATCCCCTACATGCTGCCCAAGGGCAAGCTGATCGAGCAGGTCGCCGCGCTGATCGGCGATAAGAAGCTGCCGATCCTCGAAGACATTCGCGACGAGAGCGATGAGCAGATCCGCATCGTTTTCGTGCCCAAGAGCCGCAATGTCGATCCGGAGATGTTGAAGGAGAGCCTCTACAAGCTCACCGATCTGGAAAGCCGTTTCTCGCTGAACCTCAACGTGCTGGATTCGCACCGCACGCCGGGGGTGATGGGCCTGAAGCTGCTGCTGTCCGAATGGGTCTACAACCAGATCGATATCCTGCTGCGCCGCACGCGCCACCGGCTGGAAAAGATCGCCTCGCGGCTGGAACTCGTCGCCGGCTACATCATCGCCTACCTCAACCTTGACCGGATCATCGAGATCATCCGTACCGAGGATGAGCCGAAGCCGGTGATGATGGCCGAATTCGAACTGACCGACCGTCAGGCCGAAGCCATTCTCAACATGCGCCTGCGCAGCTTGCGCAAGCTGGAAGAGATGGAGCTTCGCAAGGAGCATGAAGACCTGCTGAAGGAGCAGGACGAGCTGAACAAGCTGCTCGAAAGCCCGGCCCGCCAGCGCACCCGCCTGAAGCGCGACCTGACCAACCTGCGCAAGGAATATGCCGAGGATACAGTGCTCGGCCGCCGTCGCACCACGATTGCGCAGGCCAAGCCGACCGTCGAATTCAGCATGGACGCGATGATCGAGAAGGAACCAGTTACGGTAATCTTCTCCGCCCGTGGCTGGGTACGCGCCGCCAAGGGCCATGTACCGCTGGATGGCGATTTCAAGTTCAAGGAAGGCGACGGTCCGGCTTTCGCATTCCACGCGCAGACTACGGACAAGATCCTGATCGCGCTGGACAATGGCCGTTTCTATACCGTCGGCGCGGACAAGCTGCCGGGCGCGCGCGGCTTTGGTGAGCCGATCCGCACGATGGTCGACATCGATGCCGATGCGCACATCATCGCGGCCGTGGTCTACAAGCCGAAATCGCAGATTCTGCTGGCCTCCAACGTCGGGCGCGGGTTCGCGGTGGAGAGTGAGGAACTGCTGGCCGAAACCCGCAAGGGCCGCGCGGTCATGTCCACCAAACCCGGCGTCAAGCTGATGATCGTGCGCGAAATTCCGGCGGAGCACGATCACGTCGCCGTCGTTGGCGATAATCGTAAGCTGGTGATCTTCAGCCTTGAGGAACTGCCGCTGATGGCCAAGGGGCAGGGCGTCACGCTCCAGCGCTATCGCGACGGCGGGCTGTCCGATCTCATCACGCTGAAGCTGGAGGATGGGCTTTCCTGGACCATGGGTGGCGATTCCGGCCGCACGCGGACCGAGAAGGACATGGGGCTGTGGAAGGTCGCGCGCGGCGCGGCTGGCCGCCTGCCGCCGACTGGCTTCCCACGGGACAACAAGTTTCAGGGGTGAGGTGGGTTTCGCTGCTCGTTGCCCCTCGCCCGCCCGCTGACCCGAGCCGCTAACCAGTTCAATAACCAATAACCTCGTCGTCCCCGCGAAGGCGGGGACCCCGCTTTTCTTGGCGGGCGAGGCGAAAGGAGCGGGGCCTCCGCCTTCGCGGGGGCGATGGAATAGGTGTGTGGCGGTCTCACAGTGAGGCGGTTTTGGTCCTGGCATTACCCAGAGTGAGGCGTCTTTACCTCTCGTCATTGCGAGCATAGCGAAGCAATCCAGGGCGGCCGAGCACTGCCTTGGATTGCTTCGCTATGCTCGCAATGACGAAGAAGGTTTGGACCGTCGGCGGGTTAGGCCCGGGCCGTCCCGAACTCATAACCGCCGCGCTTAATGGGCCGCCTTGGGTTTGGGTACGAGGATAAGCTGGTTGTTCTCCACCCGCCACGATCCCAGTTGCGAAAGCAGGTTCATCCCGATGACGTTGGTTTCCACCTCACTATCCGGTCCGATGGCGACGGGCAGCGAAGTAGCCTCGATCGAGCCGAAACGCAGGGAACTGGCGGTGGCCATGCGCGCGACGATGGTGCCATTGGCAGTATCCAGCATCACCCCCTGATCGCCAGGGTCCGGCATGATCCCGGCACGGCGGGCGGCCGATTGCGAAATGCCGGTGTAAGTCGCGCCCGTGTCGATCAGGAAGTTCACCGGCTCCCCATTGAGCTGTGCTTCTACCCAGAAGTGACCATCGGTGCGCAAGGGCAGCACCGTCTGCGCGCCTTCCACGGCGGCCGGGCGAACTTGGTCGAGCCAGAGTGCCGCGTCGGACCGGTGGGCATTGCTGGCCAGGCTGGCCACGGTAAGCAACAGCGCGGCGGTGAGGCCAAGATAGGCGGTGTTGCGCAGTCCGTGGCTCAGGCGCGGGTAGCGCACGGTGAGCATGCCGGCGAGGATCGAAATGAGGATCGCAGCGATGGTCAGCGCCAGCAGCGGCTTTTGGTAAAGGAATACGGAAAGTTCGCCGAGGTTCACGAGTTCTGCTCCGCCAGTTCGGCATCGAGCAGGGCGTCAACGCGCTCCGCATCGGGAAAGCCTTCGGCGATCCAGCGGTCTTCCACGCGGCACAGCGTGCGCGCCACTTCCGGCCCGGCGCTGACGCCGCGCGCGACGATCTTGCCGCCTTTCAATGGAAATTGCGGGATCTGCCAGTCGTTGAGGGGCGAAGCATCGGCCCCGGCGATCAACAGGCGATCAAGCGCGCTTTCGCGGCCAAGGCGGTAGGCGAGAGCGCGGGCATCGCCGGCCTCGGCTTCGCGCGCAGCGGCGGTGGAAAGCCGCTTCTTCTGCGTACCGGAAAGGCGAAAGCGCGCGGCGATCTGCTCCGCCAGCGTCGCTTGCGGGGGCAGGAGTGCGGCCAACCGGCGCAACGGATCGGGCGCGATACCTTGTGCTCGCTCCGCCGTGATCAGCGCGGAGAGGGCGGCTGGATCGGCTTCGGGCAGGATCACCGCCAATACGCCCAGGTCCCCCATGCGCGCGATTGTCGGTGCGGGGTCGGGCAGGCCTAGGAGGTTCATCATCTCCATGCCCACCCGCTCACGCGAAAGGCCCTTCAGCGTTGCGGCGAGTTCGGCGCAGGCGCCTTCGGCTTCCGCGTCGGCCGGCTGCGATCCGAACCGGGCTTGAAAGCGGAAGTAGCGCAGGATCCGCAAGTGATCCTCGCGAATGCGCTGGCGGGCATCGCCGATGAAGCGCACGCGGCGGGCAGCCAAGTCGGCCAGGCCGTCGAAGTAATCGAAAATCTCGCCGCTCAGCGGATCGGCGTAGAGCGCGTTGATCGTGAAGTCGCGCCGCGCTGCATCCTCGGGCCAGTCTTCCGCGAACGCCACGGTGGCGCGGCGCCCGTCGGTGGAAACGTCGTGGCGCAGGGTGGTGATCTCCACCGGGCCGCCGGGCAGCACGGCGGTGACGGTGCCATGGTCGATCCCGGTGGGCACGCGGTGAATGTCCGCGCGCTTAAGGCGGATCATCACCTCGTCCGGCTCCAGCGTGGTTGCCATGTCGATGTCCTTCACCGGCAGGCCCAGCAGCGTGTCGCGCACGGAGCCGCCGACGAAGCGCGCATTCTTCGCGCCCAGCGTTTCCACCAGCGCCACCATGTCCTCTTGCCGCATCCAGACGGGATCGATGCGGTCAGGAAGCGTGTCAGTCATTCCAGTTCAGCCTGCGGGAAAGATTGTGAAGGATCGCGCCGGTCACGCCCCAGATGCGGTGGTCGTGCCAGTTGATCTCCACGAAGCGGTGATTGCGGTTTTCCCATTCGACCGTGCACTGCTGCTGGTTGGCCGGATCGAGCAGGAAGCTCACCGGCGCCTCAAACCATTGCGCCACTTCGGCCGGGTTGGGGTGGATCGGCAAGTCGGCGGGGATCACCGCGAGCACGGGCGTGATCTCGTACCCGCTGCCAGTGCGGTAGACGTCGCTGGTGCCCAGCACCTGCACATCGCGCGGGTGGATGCCCAGTTCCTCGTCCGCTTCGCGCAGCGCTGCCTCAATGGCGGTTTCGCCGTCGTCCAGCCGGCCGCCGGGAAAGGCGATCTGGCCGGGATGGGCGCGCATGGTGGAGGGGCGGTGGAGCAGCAAGGTGCCGGGCTTGTCGCGCTCGGTCAGCGTCACCAGCACGGCGGCGGGCTTGAATTCCGGAATCTCGTCGATGCGGGGATCGAGCCAGAGTTCGGGCGGAGCTTCGCGGTGCGCGGCATCGAAGCGCGGGCGAAGGCGGTCGAACAGAATGCTCATGCGGGCACCAGATCGAAAGTTGCGCCCTGGCTCGTCACCGTCAGGCCGCCGTCAGCCAGCGCGATCTCGGCAAGCTGGCCGTAGGTGCTGCGGTTGAGGCGCGCCTCGGTGCCGTTGCGGACGGCAAGGTAGAGCGCCGGCGTTTCCGGATCGCCATGGCTGCGGATCGGGTGATCGGGCCCGGCGATGACGATATCGTCGGTGTTGAGCCGGAAGACCAGCGCATCACCTTCCGCCCGCACATCGGTGGCGATGAAGGCGACGTCTTCCACTTCGATCGAGAGCTTTTCGGCGGGTGTCACCAGCCAGTGCTGGCCATCGCCGTCGCGCAGCAGGAGGGAGGCGAAGGCGCGGACCATGGCGGGACGGCGGATTTCGCCGCCCTGATGGAACCAGCGCCCGTCCGCCATGATGCGCATTTCGCTGTCGCCCGTCTGGGTGGGCGACCATTCGGAGACCGGCGGCAGCTTGCGCGCCGCCACCAGCTCGGCCGCTTCGGCGAGCGTCAGGGCGTTCAGATCGGGCGGCACGTCATAAGGCATGGCTTCGCGATGCCAGATAGGGGCTCGCGCGCCAAGGTCCAGCCGGGATCTTCCCGCGATTTAACGCTTGGGGACCTATTTATCGCAGCCAGGGGCCGAGCATCCCTTCGCGGGGCAGCACGGCGGCATTGTCGCAGCGGACCAGCAGGCGATGCTGCTCGAACGGCCCCGGCAGGGTCCAGCCCGTGGTGCCTTCGTTGGTGAAGCCCCAGAACCGGCCGTAATAGTCCGGATCGCCGATCAGCACTTGCGGTAGCGGCGCGCGGGCGTCGATCCCGGCAAGGCTGGCCGAAACCAGTGCCTTGCCGAAGCCGTGGCCCTGCAATTCGGGCAGCACCGCCACCGGGCCGACCATGATCAGCGGATGCGCGCGCCCGTCCGGATCGGTGAGAGCCACCGGCCAGCACTGGATCGAGCCGACCAGCATCTCGTGACTGTCGAGCGCGGCGAACGACAGGCCGGGCAGCCAATCGGTCCCCTCACGCACCTTGTACGCGGTGCGCTTGTGTCGCTCCGGCTCGAACGCACGGTCGAGCAGCGCTTCGACGAGCGCGGGATCGACATTGTCGAGCGGGATCAGAGTGGCGGCGTCAGGGACGGTTTCGGACATGGCGCGCGCCGATAGGATTGGCGCGCGCCTTTGTCGATTCAATTCGGCTAATGTCGGATTAGCGCAAAGTGGATCTAGGCCGGAATCACGACTTCGGCGTCAGATGCAGCAAGCGGCCGGAATCGGGCGCCGGGCCATCCTCCAGCAGCCAGATCGAACCGTCGAGGCCCTGCTGGATCTCGCGAATGCGGTTATCCAGCGGATAGCGCGCTTCGTCAACCGCCTTCTCGCCATCGATCCGCACGCGAACGAGGCCGGGCACGCTGAAAGAGGCGATCAGGAACTGGCCCTGCCACTGCGGGAACTGCTGGCCGGTGTAGAAGATGAAGTCGCCCGGGGCGATCACCGGGTTCCAGCTGATCGCCGGGGCGGCAAGGTCCGGCCGCGTCTTGTGGCGCGGGATCGGTTTGCCGTCATAATTGTCGCCATCCGAAACCAGCGGCCAGCCATAGTTCTGGCCCGGCTTCACCAGATTGATCTCGTCCCCGCCGGCAGGGCCATGCTCCAGATCCCAGAGCTGCCCCTTGTCGTCGAATACAAGGCCAAGGACATTGCGGTGGCCGTAGGACCAGATCTGGTTGGTCGGCGCCGCCTTGTCCGCATGGGGATTGCCCGGCGCGGGCGTGCCGTCCGGCAGCAGGCGCACGATCTTGCCAAGGTTGGTGCCAAGGTCCTGCGCGGGCGTGAACTTCTGCCGCTCACCCGAACTGACGAACAGGTACTTGCCATCGGGCGAGAACACCAGACGATGCGAATAGTGGCCCTCTCCGCTCACCTTGGGCACTTGCCGCCAGATCACGTTCAGCCCCTGGAGCGCGCAGCTGGCGGGCTGCGGGCAGGAGAGGGTGCCCTTGCCAACCGCTGCGCCGCGCGTGTCGCCGTCGCCGGCCTCGGCCCAGCTAAGGTAGACCACGCGGCCGTCCAGCGTCTTGCCGGTCTGTCCCGATTGGACTTGAGGGGGTGCGAAAATAACGTCGCCAAGCCCGCCTTGGCCGCCATAAGCCACCGTCGGCGCGCCCGTCACTTCGCCCATCGTGCCGTCGGCCAGTCGCAGGCGGATCTTGCCTTTCTTCTCGGTGACGATCATGGCCCCGGTGGCCTTGTCGATGTCCATCGCCCAAGGCTCATCGAACGAGGCGACTTGCGCCACCTTGAAGGGCGTTCCGCCGGTGGCGGCGGCCGAGGCCTTATCCCCGGAGGCTGCCGAACCGCAGCTTGCGAGTGCGATGGCGACGGGCGATACCGCCACAAGGAAAAGTCTGGAGGCTAGCTTTTTGGTCACGTCGATTACATCCCCTGTTGGCCGCCTCGTTATCGGAGTGGACGAGGCGGGGCGTGGCCCTCTGGCGGGTCCGGTTGTGGCGGGCGCGGTCGTGCTGTGCAAGCCCCGGCCGTCGGGACTCGATGATTCCAAAAAGCTTTCCGGCAAGCGCCGGGCCGAACTGGAAACGACGATCAAGCGCCGCTGCCGCTGGGCGGTGGGCGTGGTGGATGTGGAGGAGATCGACCGGATCAACATCTTCGGCGCGACCATGCTGGCGATGACCCGCGCCGTCGCCGCGCTCTGCGCCGAGCTCGCGGAAGACCCGCACGAGGTCCTGATCGATGGCAACATGACGCCGGACGGCCGCACTGCAGACTGGCGCTGGAACGCCCGCGCCATCGTCGGCGGGGACGCGATCGAGCCCTGCATTTCGGCCGCATCGATCATAGCCAAGGAACACCGCGACCGGCTGATGCGCGATCTGGCGCAGGTCCACCCGCATTACGGCTGGGAACGCAATGCCGGCTACGGCACTGCCCAGCACCTTGCGGCGCTGCGCCTTCACGGGCCGACCGTTCACCACCGCCGCAGCTTCGCCCCGGTCGCCCAGTTGGAGATGGCGCTTTGAAGGGCTTCACTGCAGCCGATGTCGGTGGGCAGGCGGGCAAGTGCTTCCTCGTCACCGGTGCCAATACCGGGCTAGGCTACGAGACGACGAAGGTTCTGGCCGCGCGAGGCGCACGCGTCCTGCTGGCTTGCCGTAGCGAGGAGAAGGCGCGGCAGGCGATGGAAAGCATCCGGCTGGAAGTGCCCGGTGCCAACCTCTCCTTCGTGCCGCTCGATCAGGCGGACCTTGCCAGCGTGCGCGAATGCGCCGCCATCGTCGCGCGGGACGAGCCCCGGCTGGACGTGCTGGTGAACAATGCCGGCGTCATGGTGCCGCCGCTGGAACGCACGGTGCAGGGGCATGAGTTGCAGTTCGGCGTGAACCACCTGGGCACTTTCGCGCTGACCGGGCTACTGCTGGGCAAGCTGGCTGAGGTGCCGGGTTCGCGCGTGGTGATCACCGCCAGCCTCGCGCATCGGCGCGGCAAGATCGACTGGGACGATCTAGACGCCCGCCGCAGTTACAGCCGCTATCAGCGCTATGGCGACAGCAAGCTGATGAACCTGCTGCACATGTACGAACTCGATCGTCGCCTGTGCGCGGCCGGTTCGCCGGTCACGGCGGTGGCCTGCCACCCCGGCGTCGCTTCAACCGATCTGGGCCGGCACTGGCTGGCGTTCCGGGCCATGTTTCCGATCATGGGCTGGATGCTCAACAGTGCGGAGGAGGGGGCATGGGCCACGCTTCAGGCAGCAACGGGTGTCGTGGAGCCCGGTGAGTACTATGGCCCGCAGGGGATGCGGGAGATGTCAGGCCCGTCGGGCATCGCAAAAAAGAAGCCTTCGGCCACCGATCCGGAGGCTGCGCGCAGGCTCTGGGACGTCAGTGTCCAGATGACTGGCGTGGACTACGGGCTGGTTTGAATCTCATCTGACGCAGGGCTGTTGAGAGGCGTTCAAAAACGCATCTGTGCATTTCGCCGGCCGCCGTGTTGATAAAAAAATCTGGCCGACTCTCACGAGTCGCAAACCCCAAGATATAGAGTCATGCGATTCCCTCATGACTCGATATCTTGTGTTGGATTCGTTTTGTTCCATACTGCTGAACAGGTGAATCACAAGGGAATCCGGCGAGTCGCGGCTTGACGGTGAATCGCGAAAGACTCATTGGGGAGTCAATCCACAGTTCAAATTCCCCGGAGCAAACATGGGCCAGCTACTCGTCAAGCAGAAGATCCGCGCTCGCGCACCCGCGCCGACGCCGAAGGAACTGCTGCCCCTCGGCCAGATCATCCCGGGCGACTGCATCGAGGCGATGCGCACCATTCCCGACGCCAGCGTCGACATGGTCTTCGCCGATCCGCCGTACAACCTCCAGCTTGGCGGCGACCTTTCGCGCCCGGACGGCAGCCATGTGGATGCCGTGACCAACGACTGGGACAAGTTCTCCAGCTTCGCGTCTTACGACAAGTTCACGCGTGACTGGCTGACCGAAGCGCGCCGCGTGCTCAAGCCCGAGGGCTCGCTGTGGGTGATCGGTTCGTACCACAACATCTTCCGCCTTGGCGCGATCATGCAGGACATGGGGTTCTGGATCCTCAACGACATCATCTGGCGCAAGGCCAACCCGATGCCGAACTTCAAGGGGACCCGCTTCACCAACGCGCATGAGACGCTGATCTGGGCGTCGATGGGCGAGAAGTCGAAGTACACCTTCAACTACCGCGCGATGAAGACGCTGAACGACGAACTGCAGATGCGTTCGGACTGGGTTCTGCCGATCTGCAACGGCGCCGAGCGTCTGAAGAAGGGCGGCCGCAAGGTGCACCCGACGCAGAAGCCGGAATCGCTGCTCTACCGGGTGATGCTGGCCACCACCAACGAGGGCGACGTCGTGCTCGACCCGTTCTTCGGCACCGGCACCACCGGCGCGGTTGCCAAGCGCCTCGGCCGCGAGTGGATCGGCTGCGAGCGTGAGGGCGACTATCGCGAAGCCGCGCTGGAACGCATCGAAATGGCGCTGCCGCTGGACGAAAGCGCGCTGAAGACCATGCAGTCGAAGCGCACCGCGCCCAAGGTGGCCTTCGGCACCCTGATCGAGACCGGCTGGATCGCGCCGGGCACCGTGCTTTCGGACAAGAAGAACCGCTTCCGCGCCGTGGTGCGCGCCGATGGCTCGCTGGTGGCCGACAAGACCACCGGTTCGATCCACGGGCTGGGCAAGGAACTCCAGGGCGCGCCTTCGTGCAATGGCTGGACCTTCTGGCACCTGGAGCATGAGGGCAAGGTCAAGCCGATCGACGCCATCCGTCAGCTCTACATCCTTGCGACCGAGCCCTGATCGGGCTCGGCGAGGGGGGGCAGGACTGCGTCCTCATCTCCCCTCGTCATCCTGAACTTGTTTAGCTGCGCAGGCCTTACGGCTCAGGATACATCCCGAAGCCTGCACTGAGGGATGAGACGGTCAACCGAAATATCGGCCTTTGAACATGTGACCCTTCGGCCTTCGCCGCTCGATGAATCCTGAACCAAGTTCAGGATGACGGGCGTGAAGGGAAGGGGGCGAGGCCGAACCGAAGCTGAAGTTTAGCGAGAGGTAATGGGCAGGGCCTCGAAACCTGTTCTGCGTGGCCCGCGCAAACGCTAAGGGCCACGCATGACTCGCCAGATCTACATCCAGCCGATCGCCTTCGCCCAAAGCCCGCAGAGCGAGGAGGGTGACGCCGTCCGCCTCGGCGGATCGCTGGTCTGGGCCAGCCGCTTCGCGTTGATCGTGCGCGAGAATGGCAAAGTTCTCTCTCGTGAGCGTCTGGGCGCGCAGGATGTGCCCGCCGCACTGGCGGCGCTCCCGGCCGATCTGGCAACCGTGGCGGAACTGCAGTGGGCCAATTTCAAGAAGGTTTATCCGCCGCTTCAGTGTGGTGAGCGCACGATCCGCCTCGAACAGCCGCAGATCGCGGGCATTCTCAACATGACGCCGGACAGCTTCTCGGACGGCGGCTCTTTCCTCGACAAGCCGGACATCGCCTTCTCGCACGCCGCCGCAATGCTGGAAGCGGGTGCGGCGATGATCGACGTGGGCGGTGAATCCACCCGTCCCGGTGCCGGCGCAGTGTGGGAAGGGGACGAGGTCAAGCGCGTGGTCCCGATGGTCCAGCAGCTTGCGGCGATGGGCGCGGCGATTAGCGTCGACACGCGGCGCCCGGCCGTGATGGAAGCCACGCTGGCGGCAGGCGCGCACATCATCAACGACGTTTCCGCCCTGCGCTACGATCCGCGTAGCCTGGAACTCGCGGCGGCATCCGGCGCGCCGGTGGTGCTGATGCATGCGCCGGGCAAGGCGGACGATCTTCACTCCAACGGCGACTATGCCGACGTTGTGCTGGACGTTTACGACTGGCTCGAACAACGCCGGGACGAGTGCCTGGCAGCGGGCGTCCGGCCTGAAAACATCATGATCGATCCCGGTGTCGGCTTCGGCAAGACGTTGGCGGAGAACCTGGCGCTGATGAACGGCTTGGCGATCTTCCATGCGCTGGGCCACCCGCTCTACGTCGGCGCCAGCCGCAAGCGCATGATCGGCGCGCTGTCCAACGAGGCGGCGGCGCATGATCGGCTGGGCGGCTCGCTGATGCTGGCGATCAAGGCGATGGACGCCGGCGCGCACATCCTGCGCGTACACGATGTGCGCGAAACGGTGCAGGCGGTTCATGTCTGGCGCGGCTTGCGCGATGCGGCATTGACCGACTTCGGGCAGCTTCCCCGCTAAAATTTCGCGACAAATCTGGCTGGCGGATGAACCGCAGCTTGCGCGCCTATGAACCGGTGCGCTCGTTGTGTCGACGCGTAAACGCATGATCCAGAACCATTTCGGATCGTCCGTTGCGCTGCCCGTTTCGTCTCTTGGTGTGACGAAAAATGCGCGTGGGCTCGTTTCTCCCTCGAACCCACCACACGAAAGCGAAGGGAGAAGTCCCATGAAGAAGACGTTTTTCCGCAGCGCCCTCGTTGCGATGGCCATTGTTCCGGCAACCGCGGCGTTGGCCGTGCAGCCGATGATGTACGAGCAAAAGGTCGCCCAGAGCGAAGAGGCGCGGATCATCCAAAGCCCGATCGGCGGCGTGCAGAACAGCAAGTGGTACGATTACCGCATCAATGTGACCGAGACCCGCAAGGAACTCGCCAGCGATTTGCGCCACGCCACCGATATCGAAGACCAGCGTGACGCCTATAGCGAGTACGCCAGCGAGCTGTCTCAGCAGCGCGGCAAGTACGTGAAGTACATGGCCAAGCGCGGTTATCGCGTGCCGCAGGTCTATCTGGAGGACATGTAAGCGAAATTCCCCTTGGGGGCAGCCCCGCAAGGGGCGGCGACCCCGGAGCCACGGCTCCGGGGTCGTCTATTATGCGGCGTTGTCGATGCCCAGTTCGGTCAGCTTGCGATAGAGCGTGGATCGCCCGATCCCCAGCCGCCGCGCCACTTCGGTCATGCGGCCGCGGTAGAGGCCGATGGCCAGGCGGATCACGTCTGCCTCGATCTCTTCCAGCGGGCGCAAATGGCCGTCGGGCGTGTAGAGCATCACGCCGGAGCTTTCCTGGCGCGGATTGCCTGCCACCGTTGATGGACCGGAGCCGAGGATGGAGAGAAGCTGCGGGAAATCGTCCGAAGTCAGCGCGTCGCCGTCGCAGAACACCGCCGCGCGGAACAACACGGCCTGCAATTGGCGCACGTTGCCCGGCCAGTCGTAAGCGGCCAGCAGCGACAGAGCGCCATCGGTGATGCCCAGTTCGCGCAGGCCCGGCTGCTCGCCGATGCGCGCCAGGAAGAAGCGGGTCAGAGCGGGAATGTCACCCGTGCGTTCACGCAGGGGTGGCAGTTCCACCTTTGTGGGCCCAAGCGCTTCCAGCAGCTCGGGCAGGAATTCGCCGGCGTCGACAAGGTCCTGCAAGGGCATGTTGCTGGCGGCGATAATGCGCAAGTCGATGCGGAACGAATGACGCGCGCCGATCGGGCGGACGTCGCTCTTGCGGATCGATTCGAGCAAGCGTTCCTGCACGCTCATCGGCAGGCGGTCGATCTCGTCCAGTGCCAGAGTGGCGCCGTCGCTGTGTTGCAGCGCGCCGATCTGCCTTTCGAAAGCGCCGGGGAAGGCGCCTTTCTCATGCCCGAACAGGTTCGATTCGATGGAATTGGCGGCAAGCCCGGCGATGTTGACCATCCGCAGCGGATTGCGCGCACGCGGGCTGGCAGCGTGGACGGCGCGGATCAGCACTTCCTTGCCAGTGCCGCTTTCGCCTTCCACCAGCACGTGCCCATGCCCGCGCGCGGCCTTGGCGGCGACGGCCAGCGCCTTGCGGAAATTGGGAGCGGCCCCGATCATCGATTCGAAATCGGGGTTGGAGGGCATCTTCTCGGTCAGCGGCGCCAGTTCGTCGCGCGGAGATTCGCGCGTGGTGGCGGAGCGCAGCGCGTGCATCAGCCGGTCCGGCGCGATAGGCTTGACCAGATAGTCGGTCGCCCCCGCGCGCATCGCCTCCACCGCCAACAGCGGCGATGTATTGGCGGTGAGCATCAGGATCGGCAGGGCGGGACGGCGCGATTTCAGTTCGGCAATCAGCGCGCAGGCATCTTCGCCGGGCACCCATTGATCCAGGATAATCGCGGAAAGCTGCATGCCCTGACGCGTGCCGAGCGTTGCGATTGCCGTTTCCGGATCGCGTGCGATCAGCGTACGCCAACCTTCGCGCGCAGCCAGCGCCGAGATCAGACGGCTTTGCGCAGGCTCATCGTCGATCAGCATCAGTAGGCGCTGTTCTGGTTCAGCTATTGTCACGCCTGCTTCCATCGCCTCATGCTACTGACGTAAGCGGCTTAGGGCAAAGCAGTAAAGACGAAATTAAGCCTGCGCCCCGTGCTGACAATCGAAAGCGATCGCTGGAACGATCCAATATCACCTAAAACAAGTGCCAGTCAGCGCGGCTTCGCTCTTGAGCGATGGCTCTGCCCTCGTTAGACCTTGCGAAAGAATTCAAAAAGATCGCAAATCTGGATCGGCTCGATCGGGATTTGCACACAGGGGATAGATTGATGGCTTCCGGCACCGACATCAAGATTGCGACTGAAACCTACAACAGCTTCGTCAAGGTGGCGGGTTGGGGCACCGGCGCTATTGTCGTGATTGTGGCCATCGTCGTCAGCATCATCGCACGCTGAGGCACCGGTGGCGGGCGCAACGCGCTTCGCCGTCCTGAAAGAACGGGCGGCGGGCGAAACGCGGGTCTCGGCCACGCCGGAGACCGTGAAGAAGCTCATCGCCCTTGGCGCCACGGTGGCCGTGGAGAGCGGGGCAGGGCTGGCTGCCAGCATTTCCGATGCGGACTACGCCGCCGCCGGGGCGGAGGTCGGCCCGGTGGAGCAGGTCGTTTCCAGCGCGGATATCGTTTTCGGCGTGCAAGGCTCCGATGCGGCGCTGCTTTCTGGCGCAAAGCCGGGGGCATGGGTCGTCGCTGGGCTCGATCCTTTCGGTAAAGGACCGGGCGAGGGACGCCAGCGCGTCGATGCTTATGCGGCGGCGGGTCTGGAAGCGCTGGCGATGGAGTTCATGCCGCGCATCACCCGCGCGCAGTCGATGGACATTCTCTCCTCGCAATCGAACCTTGCCGGTTACAAGGCGGTGCTGGTTGCGGCCAATCTCTACGGCCGCGCCTTTCCGATGATGATGACGGCAGCGGGCACGGTAACGGCGGCCAAGTGCTTCGTCATGGGAGTGGGCGTCGCCGGATTGCAGGCCATTGCCACCGCACGGCGTCTCGGCGCGCAAGTTTCCGCCACCGACGTACGTTCGGCCACGAAGGAGCAGATCCTCTCGCTGGGCGCCAAGCCGATCTTCGTCGAAAGCGTGGCGGGGATCGAGGGTGAGGGCTCGGGCGGCTACGCCACGGAAATGAGTGAAGAATACCAGAAGGCGCAGGCCGAACTGGTTTCCGGCCATCTTGCCAAGCAGGATATCGTGGTCACCACCGCGCTGATCCCCGGCCGCGCCGCCCCGCGCCTGATTACCGATGCGCAAATCACGACGATGAAGCCGGGCAGCGTGATCTTCGACCTGGCAGTTGCACAGGGCGGCAATGTGGAAGGCTCCGAGCCGGACCAGGTGGTGGTGCGGCACGGCGTGAAGATCGTCGGCTATTCCAATACGCCCGCGCATCTTCCGGCCGACTCCTCGGCCTTGTTTGCGCGGAACCTGTTCAACTTCATCTCGGCATTTTGGGACAAGGAGCAGGGGCGGCCAGTGCTAGACGAGGAAATCGGCAACGCCATCCGTCTGACGCAAGGCGGCAAGGTGGTGAACGAGAGATTGTTGGGGTGAGAGTGCGAGGGCGCCCTGTTTCCTCCCCTGTAAGGGGAGGGGGACCGCCCGAAGGGTGGTGGAGGGGTGTCAGCCTCTCCATCGTGCGCTACCGAACTGGTTTCACCCCTCCGTCAGCCCTGGCGGGCTGCCACCTCCCCTTGCAGGGGAGGATCTGAGTGCTTCAGGGGAGCGGCGGGGTGGCGCGCACTGCACGGCGATTGAGGCGGGAAATGACCTTGCCCGAAGTCTTGCTTTGGCAGCGTTTGCGGCAGAGACCGGCAGGTCTGAAGTTTCGCCGTCAGCACCCCTCCGGAAATTACGTCGCGGACTTCTACTGTCACGAGGCTAGGTTGGTCGTCGAAGTGGATGGCCGTTGCCACGACACGGGCGACAATCCCGAGCGCGACGTCGAGCGGGATGCATGGTTTCAGGAAATTGGCTTGCGGGTGATCCGGGTTCCGGCGTCCGATGTGCTGTGTGATGTGGATGAAGCAGCGGCTTCGATCGTATCGCTGGCGGGTCGGCCGGTTCCTCCCCGTGCCGGGGAGGACAAGTAAGGGCATGGATTTCGTTTCGATCCTCTCAATCTTCGTGCTGGCCTGCTTCGTGGGCTATTACGTCGTCTGGTCGGTGACACCGGCATTGCATACGCCGCTGATGGCGGTGACCAATGCGATCTCCTCGGTGATCGTGGTCGGCGCGCTGGTGGCTAGCGCTGCTTCGGGCTCTCCGCTCGCCAAGTGGCTGGGGCTGGGCGCGGTGATGCTGGCCAGCATCAACATGTTCGGCGGTTTCGCGGTCACCGCGCGCATGCTGGCGATGTATAAGAAGAAGGACAAACCTGCCTCTGCGCCCGCCTCCAAGGAGACGAAGTGATGGAGGCGCATGCCGTGAACCCCTGGGTGGCGGTCGCCTACCTGATTGCCGGCATCTGTTTCATCCTGGCTCTGCGCGGGCTGTCCTCTCCGGCGACCAGCCGCAAGGGCAACCGCTATGGCATGGTCGGCATGGCGATTGCTGTGGTGACCACGCTGGTGACGCATGTTCCGAATGTGACGGCGGTGGAGTCCGATTATAAAATTCACATCGATGGCTGGCAGTTTCTGGAGATCTTTGCCGCCATCGCCATCGGCGCAGTGATCGGCCTCACGACGGCCCGCAAGATCCAGATGACCGCGATGCCGCAGCTTGTCGCTGCCTTCCACTCGCTGGTCGGTCTGGCGGCTGTGCTGGTGGGCGTTGCCGCGTACTACAACCCAGCGGCCTTCGGCATTCTCGATGCGGCTGGGTTGGATATCCTGAAGGGCAGCCGCATCGAGATGGGGCTGGGCGTCGCCATCGGCGCGATCACCTTCTCCGGCTCGGTCATCGCGTTTGCCAAGCTCAACGGCAACATGAGCGGCGCGCCGATCCTGCTGCCGGCGCGGCACGTGATCAATCTGGGCGCGCTGCTGGCGATCATCGTGCTGGTCAGCCTGTTTCACTGGACCACGCCGCATCTGTTCTGGGCGATCGTGGTGCTGTCCTTCGCCATCGGCTTCCTGCTGATCATCCCGATCGGCGGCGCGGACATGCCAGTGGTTGTCTCGATGCTCAACAGCTACTCGGGCTGGGCGGCGGCGGCGATGGGCTTCACGCTGCATAACACGGCGATGATCATTACTGGCGCGCTGGTTGGCTCTTCCGGCGCGATCCTAAGCTACATCATGTGCAAGGCGATGAACCGCAGCTTCATTTCGGTGATCGCGGGCGGTTTCGGGGCTGACAATGGCGGAGGTGCCGGCGGCCCGGCGAAGGAACAGCGCCCGTGGAAGCGCGGCTCTGCGGAGGATGCGGCGTTCCTGATGCAAGAGGCGGAGAACGTCATCATCATCCCGGGCTATGGCATGGCGGTGGCGCAGGCGCAGCACGTGGTGCGCGAGATGGCAGACCAGCTGAAGAAGCACGGCGTCAACGTGAAGTACGCGATCCACCCGGTGGCGGGCCGCATGCCCGGCCACATGAACGTGCTGCTGGCCGAAGCCAATGTGCCCTATGACGAAGTCTTCGAGCTGGAGGACATCAACGGCGAGTTCGCGCAGTGCGACGTGGCCTTTATCATCGGGGCCAACGACGTGGTGAACCCCGCAGCGCGGACGGACAAGACTTCACCGATCTACGGCATGCCGGTGTTCGATGTGGAGAAGGCCAAGACGATCTTCTTCGTGAAGCGGTCGATGGGCGGCGTGGGTTATGCGGGCGTCGACAACGACGTGTTCTACATGGACCAGACGATGATGCTGCTGGCCGATGCGAAGAAGATGGTCGAGGACATCAACAAGGCGCTGGCGGATTGAGAGGGACCCGCTAAGCCGCGCGGCATGCGTATTCTCAAGCGAATCCTGTTGCTCGTGGGCCTTGTCGTGGTGCTGGTCGTCGGCGCGCATTTCTATGCCGCCTGGCGCTTGCACTCCGCCTTGGTGGAAAACGGCATGTCCAACCGTGTTGCCACTTGCATGACCAAGCAGATGATGAAGCGGCTGAACCTGATCCAGATCGTGAAGCTCCAGAAGCTGGAGGGTGAAAAGCCCACGCTCGGCGCCTGGATCCACGCGGTGAAGTCGGTGGACGACCGGGAAGTGATCCTGGTCACCACCACCTCCGCCGCATTGTGCAAGACCGGCCTAGCCCATTGAATCTTGTCCAATGATCCGCCCGCGAGTCAGGTGTTTCCACGGGCGGTGAAAATGCTCTAGGGGGCGGCAAGAAATTCCTATTTCGGGATAGACCAAGCTTGACCCTCGCTCCTTACGCATCCGATCCGGCCCGCACGCGCGGGCGTGAATATCCGGTCGAGGACGGCGGCACGCGCGGTCCGCGCAGTGCGTATCAGCGCGACCGGGACCGCATCGTCCACTCCATCGCGTTCCGCCGCCTGCGCTACAAGACGCAGGTCTTCATCGCGCCCGATGGCGATCACTACCGCGTGCGCCTGACGCACAGCCTCGAAGTGGCGCAAGTCGCCCGCGTGATCGCGCGGCTGCTGGGGCTGGACGAGGATCTGACCGAGGCACTGGCCCTGGCCCATGATATCGGCCATCCGCCGTTCGGCCATGCGGGGGAAGAGGCGCTGGACGCCGCGCTCCACAAGGCGGGCGGCTTCGACCACAACGCCAACTGCCTGCGTACGCTGATGCGGATCGAAAGCCCCTATTGCGAGCATGACGGGTTGAACCTGACGTGGGAAACGCTGGAGGGGCTGGCCAAGCACAACGGGCCGGTCACCAATCCGAACTGGGCGCTGGGCGAACTCGACGCGGCCTACAACCTCGAACTCGGCTCCTACGCCTCGTTGGAGGCGCAAGTGGCGGCGCTGTCGGACGATATCGCCTACGACAACCACGACATCGACGATGGCCTGCGCGCGGGCTTCCTCGATCTGGACGAACTGCTGGCGCACCCCTTCGTGGTGGATCGCTGGCGCGAGGTGGAGCGGCGTTTCCCTGGCGTGGCGCGCAGTCGCCAGCTGGCGGAGCTGATCCGCAGCCAGATCGGCTTCATGGTCAACGACCTGCTGGCTCAGACCAAGGCCAATCTGATCGGCATCGAGAGCGTGCACGATGTGCGCACCGCCGGCCGCCAACTCGTGACCTTCTCGCCCGAAGTGGAGGAGGGCGAGCGCGTCTTCAAGCGCTTCATGTACGAGAAGCTGTACTACCATCCCGAACAGCTCGAAACCGCGCGCCGCGCGCGGGCTCTGCTGGCCGAACTCTACGCCGCCTATTCGCAGGAGCCGGTGCTGATGGAGGAAAGCTGGATCGACGGCCTGCCGCGCCATGAGCCGGAGCGCAGCCGCCACATCGCCGACTATATCGCCGGCATGACCGACCGCTACGCCATCGCCTGCCACGCGCA
>FTCV01001810.1_pt1 | contig 20870 bp, 16 predicted proteins | sample 1639691 | NCBI WGS metagenome assembly FTCV01 (sample SAMEA3914864, study PRJEB12502) | metagenome | biome: forest; material: soil | place: USA | collected 2012-03-12 | depth 0.3 m
CCCCCCCCCCCCCCGATTGGCCGCCACCAGCCCAAAACTGCGCCGTAACGAAAGCTTGGCGATGATCGACAGCGCCACGCCGCCGACGATCAACGTGGTCGAAACGAAATCGGGTGCCAATTGCACGCCGTTCGGTACGATCAGCAATCCCGCGCCCGTGCCGACGAACCCTACCAGTACCGGCTTGATGCCCGTGGCAACATTGCCGGGGCGCTGGAGTATGATCAAAACCACGCCCAGCAATTCGGCGATCAGGAACACCGCGAGCTGCGGATGCATCGGCACTGCCGGAGCCAGGCGATTGATCAACAACCGTCGCTCAATTGCTCGCCCACTTGTGTCTCACATCTATTACCCCTGCCCCGCCGCCTCGATCTGCGACAGGAGGGGATCGGGGCCGAACGTGGCCGAACCATCCGCCTCGAAATCCATGATCGCTTCGCCCTGACGGGAACGCGGGCGCCATGCCGGCAAGCCCCGTCCATTGGGATCGCCCGTCTTTGCGAAATTGACGATATAGGCGCTCATAGTCCGGCCTACCGTGTTGTCTCGCTCGCTAGTCGCATCACCGTACTTGATGGCCTGCGTGCTAAGGAAGAAGGGGATGTCGCTGGCATGCCCGGCGCCCTTTTCGCTCTTCCCTTCCGCCTGTAGCGAAGTGGCGACATAGCCGAAGCGGTATTCCCAGACCGGCACGCCCTGATCGGCAACCAGCCCGGCAATCTGGCGAGCGCCCTTGATCATGCTGCCGGAAACGCCGCCGATATCGTCGCTAGTGGCCCCGATAATCATCGGCACCTCACGGAATTCAGCCGAAGTATAAGCCTTGCGCTGGTCCACCGCGATGCGGCCATCGGGAAAGGGGCTGGAGAAGGTGCGCGGCGCATCGGAAGGCGCGAAAAGCGCGACCAGATTCAACCCGTCTACCACGTCGTCCGCCGATAGCGTACGCAGTTTGGCCACAACCTCCGGATCGTCCGGTGCGATCCCCTTGCCTTCGGCAAAGCGCAAACCATCCGCCTCTGCCGAGGCGAGATCCGATTCGGCCAGCGGCGTGCCATCACCTCCGGACAGCACCACAGCCTTGTCGAACAAGCCATTGGCCATCGGCGAGGTTACGAGGTTGTGCACCGACATCCCGCCTGCACTCTCACCCATGATCGTCACATTGTCCGGATCACCGCCGAATGCCTCGATATTGCGCTGAACCCACGAAAGCGCCGCAATCTGGTCGAGATAGCCGTAGTTGCCGAGTAGGCCGGAATCGGCGTCGGCCTGCGTCAACGCAGGGTGCGCAAAAGTGCCGAACCGACCTACGCGATAGTTGAAACTGAAGAACAGCACACCTTGTTTGGCCAGCTCCGCCCCTGAATACGTCGGCGGCGATGCCCCGCCGTTGACGAAGCCGCCGCCGTAAATCCACACGATGACCGGCAACTTGCCCTCGGCCTTCTCTGGCCGCCAGATATTGGCGTAGAGGCAATCCTCAGCCGGCGGAGTGCCAAGCGGGGCAGCATCGCCGTCGAATGGCTTTTGCATGCAGTCATGGCCGTATTCGTCCGCCTTGCGCACGCCGTCCCAGTCCGCCGCGGCCTGTGGCGCACGCCAACGAAGGTCCCCGACGGGCGGCGCAGCGAAGCGAATGCCCTTCCAACTGATGACGCCGTCCACGGCAACACCTTCAAGGCCGCCGTTTTCGACCTGCGCGACAGTCTGCGGATCGGCGTGCCCACACGCCGCGCCTAGGCAAAGCGACATTACCAGAAAAAGTTTCGCGCCCCTGCTTCCGGACCACCGCATAGTGCCAAGCCTCCTGCCTCAATGGCATCAAATCTGGCACAGCTGGGATTGGCGCATCAAGCGGGATGCCGGCCTTTGCGGCGAGATTGCCCCGGCAAATGTCTGAAAATAAAAAGTCCGGCCGAGAAAAAGGCCCAAACGCGAGGCGGGCACAACGCAAACATCAAATGCAAAACGGGGAGCCAATGGCTCCCCGAAATACAGTGTCAGGCCAGTGCGGAAACGCCGAGGAATTCGGGGATCGGACCGTTCCATCCGAAATCCGCCTGCTCTTCCTCGCGGCGACGACCGCGACGGGCATCGGTCCGGGGCGGCTTGGGGGCCACTCGCGCCTCGCGCTCGGGCGCACTTGCGCGCGCGGGGCGGCGTTCGACGCGTTCCTCGTGGACTGCCGGACGCTCCTCGCGACGCTCGGTACGTTCGCGCTTTTCGCGGCGCGGCTTTTCTTCACGCTCAGCGGAGCGGGTCGGGGCGCGCGAAGAACGCGACGGAGCCGCATCGGCTTCCTCAAGCGTCACTTCGAACACCGGGATCTTGCCGCCAGTGAGCTTTTCGACACCCTCGATCGCCTCGACGTCCTCAGGCGAGACCAACGTGAACGCGCGGCCAGTGGCGCCACCACGGCCAGTGCGGCCGATACGGTGGACGTAGTCGTCCGGGTGCCAAGGCGTATCGAAATTGAAGACGTGGCTGACACCCTTCACATCAAGACCGCGCGCAGCGACATCGGAGGCGACCAGAATGTTGATCGCACCATCCTTGAAGCTTTGCAGTTCGGCCAGACGCGCGGGCTGGTCCATGTCTCCATGGATTTCGCCGGCAGCAAAGCCGTGACGCTTCAGGCTCTTGGCCAGTTCACGAACGGTGGTCTTGCGATTGGCGAAGATAATCGCGGTGGTGACGTTGTCCGTCCGCAACAGGTGGCGCAGCACCTCCCGCTTCTTCTTCGACGGCACTGCCACCTTGTGCTGGACGATGTTCGTGTTGGTCGAAGCCGGCCGCGCGACTTCGATGTACTTCGGGTTCGACAGGAAACGATCCGCCAGCTTCTTGATCGGCGGCGGCATCGTTGCCGAGAACAGCAGCGTCTGCCGGTTGGTCGGCAGCTTCGAACAGATGCTTTCGATGTCGGGGATGAAGCCCATGTCGAGCATGCGGTCCGCCTCGTCGATCACCAGCATTTCGCAGCCGGTGAGCAGGATCTTGCCGCGCTCGAACAAGTCCATCAGGCGGCCCGGCGTGGCGATCAGCACGTCCACGCCTTCCTGCAGCGCCTTGACCTGATCGCCCATCTGCACGCCGCCGATCAGCAGCGCCATCTTCAGATCGTGGTTCTTGCCGTACTTTTCGAAATTCTCGGCGACCTGCGCGGCTAATTCGCGCGTCGGTTCGAGAATCAGCGAGCGCGGCATCAGCGCGCGGCGGCGGCCGTGGGCCAGGATGTCGATCATCGGCAGCACGAAGCTGGCCGTCTTGCCCGTACCGGTCTGCGCGATACCGATAAGGTCCTTCATCATGAGGACCGGGGGAATGGCTTGTGCCTGAATCGGAGTCGGCTCGCTGTAACCCGCGGTTTCCACCACGTGCAGCAATTCGTCAGACAGGCCGAGATCGGCAAAGCTCATAGGCAGACTGGTTTATCCGAAGTTCAGGGAAGCAAGGGTATTCGCCAATGTCGTCATCGCCGATGTTGCCATCGTCAATGCTACCACCAACGGCATCGCAACGGGTTGAGGCCGGGGCCCTTCGTGCGTGTCGAACGTATACCTGCGCGGCCCTTTGCCCGAACCGCCCCGAAAGTCAAGGAAATCCGCGCAAAGAAGCGATTCGGCCACCAAACAGACCGGCAAACTAGCGGTTGGCGGCCACCAATTGCCGAATGCGGGTCAGCTTGCAATTCGAACCGCTGCGAGAAAGCAGAGTATCACGATCGACGCAAAGCTGGCCATCCGAAGAGCGCGACAACAGGAAACCGGAATAGAACGCGCCAGCACGGCAGGCTCGTTCCAGTTCAGCACTGATGATCCGGCGATCGCGCATATAAAGCAGCAAATTGCGCTGCCCTTCGGGCTGAACCCCCGCAATTCCCGCGATCGGCAAGCACTTGCCGATCTTGCGCTCCGAAAAATGGGGCGCGCGCGGCGGTTGCGAGAGAGGTTCCTCGCCATCGGGCGGGGCTGGCATAGGCATGCGCGGGGATATTCGAATGGTCATGCGCTGTTCGATGCGGATTTGCCACGCCTCTTCCGCCTGCCGCCCTGGAAAGGCGAAAACCGAAAACGGGCGCGCACCCGCCGAATCGGACCAGCTTGCCGTGGCATCCTCCAGCGGCGCCACATATCGTGGCGAATCGGGTTTCACCGCCTCAGCCGGACGCGGCGAATCAGCTTTGTCCCGATCTCCACCGCCTGCTGCCGGAAACAGCAGCATGAGCGGGTATAGCAGGACTGACGCTAGATTCATGAAAAGAGCTGATCCCCGAACGGCCCGGAGCGCAACAAGGCCGCGCCCCTCCCCTTAGTGCTGGAGCTTGAACCACCGCTTAACCCAAACGGCAAGTCGTCCCGGCAGCAAACCACGTGAAACCGATAAGCGGCTGTGCCATATCGCTTGGATGACGATCATCGAAAGCCCCGCCGCCCCCTCCCAGATCGCCCCCTCCTCCGTCGAGGACTTCCTGGCCGAAGCCACTGCGCTGCTGGGCCCGCGCGGCCTCACCCTGGATGCCGACTTGCTGGCCCCCTGGCTGACCGACTGGCGCGGCCGCTTCACCGGCAAGGCGCTGGCAATGGCATCGCCCGCCACCACCGAAGAGCTTTCAGCACTGGCCGCCCTCTGCACACGCCACAGCGTTGCGATCGTGCCACAAGGCGGCAACAGCGGCATGTCCGGCGGTGCCACGCCCGACGCCAGCGGCCATGCCCTGCTCCTTTCGCTGCGCCGCATGACTACGGTTCGCCATTTCGACGTCGAAGCGCGACAGATCACGTGCGAGGCCGGCGTGGTCCTGCAGAACCTGCACGAAATGGCCGAAGCAAAAGACCTGCGATTCCCGCTATCGCTGGGCGGCAAGGGTTCGGCCACGGTCGGCGGGCTGATCTCCACGAACGCCGGCGGCACGCAAGTGCTGCGTCACGGCTCCATGCGCGCGCTGGTGCTGGGGCTGGAAGCAGTGCTGGCCGATGGCCGAGTCTATTCGATGCTTACCCCGCTCAAGAAGGACAATCGCGGCTTCGACCTCAAGCAGATCTTCATCGGTTCCGAAGGAACGATGGGCATGATCACCGCCGCCACTCTGAAGCTGGAACCGGCAGTAGCCGAACGCGTGGTGATCTGGGCCGGCGTGCCCACGCTGGGCGACGCGCGCAAACTGCTGCTCCATTGCGAGGATGCCGCCGGCAATGCGCTGGAAGGGTTTGAGGTAATGCCGCAGGCCTGCCTGGATGCCGTTCTGGAGCATCTGCCCGACGCGCGCGCACCACTGAAAGGCCGCCATGGCTGGCACGTGCTGATCGAGGTCGTCGCCGACCGGACCAACGCCGACACCCTGCGCGATCGCTGTGAGGCGATGATGGCGGACGCCTTCGAGGCAGAGCTTCTGGAAGACGCGACGATGTCCGCAAGCGAGGCGCAGGCCGAAGCCATGTGGCTGCTGCGCGAATCGGTCGCCCCGGCCGAGCGCGCACGCGGTCCGGCTGTGCAGCATGACATCTCCGTTCCCGTCGAGAAAATGCCGGACTTCGTCGAAACGACTGCGCCGATGATCGAAGCGAAATGGCCTGGCACCGAAGCCGTGGCGTTCGGACACCTGGGTGACGGCAATGTGCACTACCATGTAATCGCCCCCAGCGTGACCGATGGCGCATCCTGGCAAGCCAAGGAAGGCAAGGAAATCAGCCGTTACGTCCACGATCTCGTCACCGAATGGGGCGGTTCGATTTCGGCTGAACATGGCATCGGCCAGCTCAAGCGCGACGAACTGGCGCGCCTTGGCGATCCGGTCGCGCTTTCGATCCTGCACGCGGTCAAACAGGCACTCGACCCCCAGGGCCTGCTCAATCCCGGCAAGCTGATCTAAGCGACTCGCCGGATATCCCCGTTTCGGCCCGGGAGCGTGCTTGCGTGCGCCCCCGTGGCCTTCTAAAGCGGCGCTCTTGGAAATTCCCAGACTTGCGGAGAGTATCGCAATGGCCACCGCGCCGCAGAATCCTGCCCTGCCCCTGTTCTACAAGGACCTCGTGCCGCTGAATTCCCAGCAGCACGCCAGCTGGAAGACCCGTTCGACCGACAAGGCCACCTGGCTGATCGGCGTAAACTCGGTGCCGCTGACCGTTGAGGAATTTCCGCAGGCCCAGCGCCACTACCCGATCATCTTCACCTCGGGTGAGAATCCGGTGCCGCTGATCCTGATGGGCATGAACGAAGGCGTGAACGTCTTTGTCGACGATGAGGGCATTGTTGGCCAGCCGGTCTACATCCCGGCCTATGCGCGCCGCTATCCCTTCATGCTGGCCCGCCTGCGCCCGGACAGCGAAGAACTGTCGCTCTGCATCGACCCGTCGAGCGACCTCGTCGGCGAGCTGGAAGAAGGCGAAGCCCTGTTCAACGAAGGCGAGCCGACCGACGCCACGAAGAACATGCTCAAGTTCTGCGAGAACTTCGAGATCGCCGGCACCAAGACCGCCAACTTCATGGCGGAACTGGCCAAGCACAACCTGCTGATGGAAGGCGAGCTGAACATCGACATCGGCACCGGCCAGCCCTTCACCTATCGCGGCTTCCAGATGGTTGACGAAACCAAGCTGCGCGAAATGCGCGGTGACGTGCTGCGCCAGTGGAACCAGAACGGCATGCTGCCGCTGATCTACGCCCACCTGTTCTCGCTCGACCTGGTTCGCGACATCTTCGGCCGCCAGGTTTCGCAGGGCAAGGGCCCGCAGATCCCGGTCAACGCCTGACCTTAAGCCGGATTCTCGAACCGAGAATCCCAATGGGGTGAGAGGTTTTTGACATTTTTGTCACACTCTCACCCCAATCTGTCGCAGGTTTTATCCCCACCCTTGCAAAGTCATTACACTTTGCTTCATTCTAAGGGTTGAATGTCGCCCAAGGTTTGCTAAGTTGGCGGTGCCTGGTCGGCGCTACCCTCATGGCCCGGTCGGGTTGGTGCACATCGTGCACCTCCTCCCTGAACCTTGGCCACCTCGCGCATCGCGCGAGGTGGTTTTTTAATGCCCTCAGCAAATCTGCCGATTTATCGGGATTAGGACGCTTTCGGTGCCGTTCAGGCGCGAAACGCTGCGCCTAGCACCATGCTGCGAGGGCCGCGAATCACTCTGCTGCCTGCTCCCAGCCCTTCCCGCCCAATTCACTGACTTCTGCCGCAAGGTGGCGCACCAGCCCGGTCAACAGTTCGATCGTCGCCGGAAGGCCCGAGCCGGGCTCAGCAAGACGCGAATCCAGATAGCAGGTGCGATCCACTTCTAGCTGGATGGCATGGATTCCCTCACTCGGAGCCGCGTGCCGATCCAACACATAGCCGCCAGCATAAGGCCGGTTGTGCGCAGCCACGGCGCCATGCACGCCAAACCAGGAGAAGGCGCCAGCGATCAGGCTGCCATGGCATGTGGCGCCGAACCGGTCCCCCACGACGAATCGCGGCGGCTCTGCCCCTATTCGCGCCGGCAAGGGCGGCATCGAATGCAAGTCCAGCAGCAAGGCCGCCCCCCAGCGATCGCGTAACGCCGCCAATTGCCGCCCTAGCGCTTCGTGGTAGGGCTGATGGATACCTTCTATCCGGGCAGCGAGATCCGCCCGTTCATGCCGCCTGCGCCATAGCTCACCCACTCCAGGCAAACGTCGGGGAATAAGCCCAAGGCCGCTGCGTGCACGGCGGCTTGGCACGCCCGGCGATTCGGGCCGCGCAGCCCGGCCGAACATGTCCCAATCGATATCGTCCGGCGCACGATTAAGATCGATCATGGCGCGCGGCGCTTGGGCCAGCAGCAGACCCGCCCCCGTCTCCCGCGCGACCGCCTGGGCGATCCGGTCCACGTAACGATCCTCCAACCGCAAGGCGACCGAATCAGGGTGACGCAGATCGTCCAGCAAAGCGCGCGGATAGGCCCGCCCGGCGTGCGGCACGGCAATCAGCACCGGCAGGATGGAAGGTTCCGCCCCTTCGAAAGTGAAGGCCGGTATGCCTGAAGCGCCGGGAATCCAGCCCCCGGACTGTTTCTGCGAATCGCTCTCGCCCGAACCCGATACCATGCCCCAAAACTGGCGCTTCGGTCGGTGCAAGTCAAAGCGTCCCGTATCCGGTCACCCGCTTTTTCCGGACGAGAATATTAACCGGTTAAGCGCTATATCTATGTCCTTAACCAGCGCGACGCGCTGTGTACGAACGATTCAGGAAATAACGCCGATGATCCGCATCCTGCTTGCCGAAGACGACCAGGCCATGCGCACCTACCTTGCCAGGGCACTGCAGAACGCCGGATACGACATTACCGCCGTCGATCGCGGCACCGCCGCACTGCCCCTGCTGGAACGCGAGCATTTCGACCTGCTGCTTTCCGACATCGTCATGCCTGAGATGGACGGCATCGAACTGGCGCAACGCTGCGCCGACGTTTCGCCCACCACCAAAGTCATGTTCATCACCGGCTTCGCCGCCGTCACCCTGCGCGCCAGCCGTGAGGCACCGCATGCCAAGGTCTTGTCGAAGCCGTTCCACTTGCGCGACATCGTGATGGAAGTGCAGCGCGTTTTCGGCCTTTCCGAGCACGCGCAGCTCTAACGCGTTTCATCCACAGGCAATCCACAGGCGCGAAAATCGGAAGTCGAAGTTTTTTGAAAAAGCGGGTTGCCAACCGGATGGGTCACCGTTAGAGGCCCACTCCACCGAGCGGCACACCACGCCGCTACGGACTGACCGAATGGTGCGGGCGTATAGCTCAGTGGTAGAGCACTATGTTGACATCGTAGGGGTCGCAAGTTCAATCCTTGCTACGCCCACCATTCGAGAAACCCCGGAAATCCTCGGATTTCGCGGGGTTTTTCTTTGTCCGGCCCACACCCGCAGTCCCCTCGGATGAGAAAGTGTCGGGAGCCAGTCCTCACGGACTGAGGGGCGGCCGCTAGACCGCTACCCGAGTGAAATCACTCCCGACCCGGCCAACCTATCCCGGCTTCGCGATTCCGAAAAAGGCGGATTGGTCCAAAACGCAACTGCGTCGCCACTTTTAGCGCTTGCGGGCAACACTTCGCCACGGAACATCAAAGGCAACGCCAATCGCAAAAGGCAGCGGTAGCCATGTTCGACGAGATTCGCGCCGAAATGGCCCGGCGCAGCCGGCCTGAGCGCGCCAGCCTGACGGCAGAGATGCATAGCCGAAAGCTGCCACCCTTCTCCGCCCCTGCCCGGCTGATGCAGATCGTGTTGCTGGCCAATGATGCCGAGCTTGAGGCAGCAGCTGTCCACTTCGATGCGAAGGGCGCGCGCCACGCCGTGATCGATCTGGGCGGCGCCACGCTCGTCTGGGAACGCCACAGCGAATTCGCCACCTACAACTTCATCATCGCCGGCGCTTTCGATTCGCCATTCGATGAGGAGGCTTTTGCGCCCTTCGTCGCCCCGTGGTTGGCCCGAATGCCCGGCGCAATCATCCGTTCCAGCTTTCTGGCGATCTGCCGCACCGGCGATCCCGGCCGACTTCCCCAACATCTGGAGCAGTGGTTCGACGCAAACGATCTGGTCGTCTGCGATGTTCATGCCGGTCACGCACGAATCTGGTCGGATTTCCGCCTCCATGGCGGATTTGGCCGGATGTTCGTGGCCGTGCGCGATGACGACCCGCGCCGAATCCCCGCCCTCGCCCAGTCGCTGCTTGAACTGGGCAATTACCGCAAGCTCGCCCTGCTCGGTCTGCCAGCCGCGCAAGAGCACGGGCCGGAACTGCGCCAGATCGAAGAAAGCCTCGCCCGGTTGAGCGGCGAAATCGATCGCGCCATGCGCCCGCGTGAGGAATTGCTCCATGCGATCGGTGAGCTTGGCTCGCGGATCGCGCAGATCGCGGCATCGACGCGCTACCGTATGAGCGCCACCGCCGCCTATGCGGCGATCTGCGACGACCGCGTGGATTCGCTTGCTGTCAGCGCCGTCGGCGGTGGGCAGACGCTGGTGGGCTTCACCCAGCGCCGCCTCCACCCCGCCGTGCAGACATGCGCCAGCTTCGTCCAGCGGCTTGACGATCTGGCCGGGCGCGTCACCTGGACCGCCGAACTATTGCGCACACGCATCGATACCGAGATCGCCGCCCAGAACCGCGACCTGCTTGCCTCGCTCGACCGGCGCAACGCCATGCAGCTGCGGCTTCAGCAGACGGTAGAGGGCCTCTCCGTGGCGGCGATCTCGTATTATGCGGTCAGCCTTATCGGCTATTTGGCCAAGGCCTCGCACGCGGCATGGCACTGGCCAGACTATGAAGTGGCCACCGGGATCAGTGTGCCCTTCGTGGTCGCCTTCGTCGCCTGGACCACGCATCGGCTGCGCAAGGCGCATGAGGATCACACCGAAAGCTGATCCGCCCGCCGTTCATGCCGGCCAACCGTGCCGCACCACGCAAGCGCACTACCGCGCATTGCGCGTCGCCGGGCCGATACCTGCCTTGCTAACCGCTCCGCCGCTGCCTAAGAGACGCCCAATTTCTATCCCCAGGGGAGTCTTCAGGAATGGCGAAAATCAAGGTCAAGAACCCCATCGTCGAGATGGACGGCGATGAGATGACGCGGATCATCTGGCAGTGGATCCGTGAACGACTGGTCCTTCCCTACCTCGACGTTGATCTCAAGTACTACGATCTCTCGGTCGAAAAGCGCGACGAAACCAACGACCAGATCACGGTCGATGCCGCCAACGCCACCAAGGAATTCGGCGTTGCCGTGAAGTGCGCGACCATCACGCCCGACGAAGCGCGCGTGACCGAATTCAACCTCAAGAAGATGTGGAAGTCGCCCAACGGCACGATCCGCAACATCCTGGGCGGCGTCGTGTTCCGCGAGCCGATCGTGATCTCGAACGTTCCCCGCCTGGTTCCGGGCTGGACCGACCCGATCGTCGTCGGCCGTCACGCTTTCGGCGACCAGTACAAGGCCACCGACACCCTGATCCCCGGCGCCGGCAAGCTGCGCCTGGTGTGGGACGGCGAGAACGGCGAGAAGATCGACCTCGACGTGTTCGACTTCCCCGCTCCGGGCGTCGCCATGGCGATGTACAACCTGGACGAATCGATCCGCGACTTCGCACGCGCCTCGTTCAACTATGGCCTCAACCTCGGTTGGCCGGTCTACCTCTCGACCAAGAACACCATCCTCAAGGCCTATGACGGCCGCTTCAAGGATCTGTTCCAGGAAGTGTTCGACAACGAGGGCTTCGCACAGAAGTTCAAGGACGCCGGCATCATCTACGAGCACCGCCTGATCGACGACATGGTCGCTTCGGCGCTCAAGTGGTCGGGCAAGTTCGTCTGGGCCTGCAAGAACTACGACGGCGACGTGCAGTCGGACACCGTTGCACAGGGCTTCGGCTCGCTGGGCCTGATGACCTCGGTCCTGCTCTCGCCCGACGGCAAGACCGTCGAAGCGGAAGCCGCCCACGGCACCGTGACCCGTCACTACCGCCAGCACCAGCAGGGCAAGGCGACCTCCACCAACCCGATCGCCTCGATCTTCGCTTGGACGCGCGGCATCGCCTATCGCGGCAAGTTCGACGAGACGCCGGAAGTGGTGAAGTTCGCCGAGACGCTGGAGCAGGTCTGCATCGAAACCGTCGAAAGCGGCAAGATGACCAAGGACCTCGCCCTGCTGATCGGTCCGGACCAGAACTGGATGACCACCGAGCAGTTCTTCGAGGAAATCGTGAAGAACCTCGAAGCCAAGATGGCTGCCTGGGCCTGAGCCCCCAACTCAGATTCGGCGTCTGACTGGACCTGAGTTCGAAGAAAGCCCTCCGCCTGCAAAGGCGGAGGGCTTTTCTTTTGTCAGCGATAGGCTGGTGAGCATGGGCGCCTCACCAAACCGCCCTCCTGTCATATTTTTCCACCGTCGCCCCCGCGAAGGCGGGGGTCCCGCTTTCTAGCGGTCAGGCTGAGACGTCTGCCGGGACGGATCGGTCCGCGTGTTCAAAGAAGTACAAGCGGGATCCCCGCCTTCGCGGGGATGACGGGGATTGTTGACGCAACCGGTGCGGCAGAACGATCCTGTCCTGCCGGATCAACGGGCTATGAGCATCAGCCCATCAGGCGAAGGCTTCCTCGCCCTCCAGCTTGGTACGGTGCATCAGCCGGCCGCTATTGGCCGGATACCACGTGGCGCGGTGCATGGTGCCGGTGTTGTCCCAGATCACCGTCTCGCCCAGCGTCCACTTGTGGCGATAGACGAAGCGCGGCTGCGTCGCCCAGTCACGCAGGCGGACCAGCAGTTCCTCGCTCTTGGCCCAGTCCATGCCGACCACTTGCTGCGCCGTATTGCCCAGCACCAGCGACTTGCGCCCCGATTCGTGGGTCCAGACCAGCGGCAGCGTATTCTCGCCGCGCGACTTCCACGCCATGAGCAATTCGTAGCTCGGCTCGGGCTGGTGGTAGAGCTGCGACCGCCAAAGTGAATGGACGACCTGCAGCCCCTCGATCGCGGCCTTGTCCTCTTCGGGCAGCGCGTCATAGGCTGCGTAGGTATTGCAGAACTCGGTATCGCCGCCCTCTTCGGAGAGCTTGCGGCTCGACAGGATTGAGGCGCGGATCGGCACTTGCGACATGGTGCCGTCGATATGCCAGAAGAACGCGCCCTTCAGGTAATCGGCGTTCGGATTGATCCGCGTGTCCATCGTGATTGGATAAACATTGTCGCCATCCTTGCCCGCCTGCTCATGCACTTCATGCGCGAAAGTGCCGAGGGTCTTGGTGAAGGCGATCTGCTCCTCGTCCGTGAAATTGGATTCGGGGAACACCAGCACGCCGCGCGCTTCCAGCAAGTCGCGGATTTCCGCAGCGCGGCTGCCGGACAGCAGCGTATCCTTGTCAGCCCGGATCACCGCACCAATCTCGGGCGCGGCATCGGAAACGTTCCAATGAGCGGATGGAATCGAAGTCGTTGCCATCGAATACTCTCCCAGACGCTCTGCGGCGTTCATTTGCTGAACATTCGTACAGCACGTCTGCAAGCAGCGTCAAGAACTGCCCCGTGAGCCATAAAAGAACCCGCCGGACCGAAGGCCCGGCGGGTTGCAAAGGATGGCTGGACGGCGCCCCCAGCGCCTTTGATGCCAACCTTATTCGAAGGGTTCTTCGCCCTCTAGCTTGGTACGGTGCATCATGCGGCCGCAATTCGGGTCGTACGCCTCGGCGCGGTGCATGGTGCCGGTGTTGTCCCACATGACGAGATCGCCGACTTCCCATTCGTGGCTATAGGTGAACTCGGGCCCGGTCGCCCATTCGCGCAGGCCGTGGATGATCATCGCACTTTCCAGCGCCGACTTGCCGATCACCTGCGCAGAAGTGCAGCCGATCACTAGGCTCTTGCGGCCGGACTTGTGCTTCCACACCAGCGGCAGTTCCTGCTCACCGATCTGGGCATAGCCCTGAAGCTTGGCGAGGCTGGGTTCCGGCTCGTAGTAGAACAGGCTGGCCCAGGGGCCATGGACCACGCGGTACTGCTCATATTCGGCCTGCTTGTCGGCCGGCAGGTCCTCGAACGCGGCGTAGGTGTTGGCGAAACCGGTGTTGCCGGTGCCCCTGGGGCTCGGCACGCGGCACGACAACAGCGAGGCCAGAATCGGCACATCGTTGCGGGTGCCGTCGATATGCCAATAGAGCGAACCCTTCAGGTACTCCGCCGCCATCGGGTTTTCCTTGGCGTCCAGCGTGATCTTCGAGATCACTTCCTCACCGCCCTTGCGCTCCGGCGCGAATGTGCCGAGCGTCTTGGTGAAGGCGATCTGCTCTTCATCGCTGAAGTTCACTTGCGGGAACACCAGCACGCCGCGCGCTTCCAGAAGTTCGCGGATTTCCGCCGCGATTTCACCCGAAAGCAGTTCTTCCTTGGTGTTGAGGACGCGGCTACCGATCTTCGGCTTGAGCGCCTCTGCCTTCAGCTGGGTCTTGGTCGCGACCGACATCGTGAAAACTCTCCAATTGCTTTGTGCGCCGCGCAAGCGGCACTTGGAGAGCGCAGTATCATGGACTGAACGCCTGTTCAAACAAGCGCGGAGTGCCGCTGCAATCAATCGCCGACGCGCGTTTCGGCCTTTCCTTCAAGCCGATCCAACCACGATTCCACGATCGCGCGCGCCTGCGCATGACCATCCGTGACGCCCAGCCCTTCTTCCATGACGATGCACCGGCCGATTCCCGCCAGCATCAGGGCAAGGCCCGCCGGATCGAAACCCTCCAGCCCCTTCAGGCGATCGCCGAACAAATGCTCGATGATCTCCACCTGCCGCCGGCGCATGGCGACGCTATGCTCCGCCATCTTCTCGCGCACGGCGGGGCGATGGTTGGCCAGTGCCATGAATTCCAGCGACATCGCAGTGCGGCTGGTATCGACGAAAAAGCCCCAGAGCGCCCTCACGGGATCGTCGCTGGCCAGTGCCTGTTCGATCATGGCATCGCTGTCCGCTGCGCCCTGACGGCAGACTTCCAGCAGCAGATCGTCGGTGGTGGGGAAGTAGTAGTGCACCAGCGAGGGCTTCAGACCCGCGCGCGCCGCCACCCGGCGCGTACTGGCGGCGGCATAGCCTTCGTCCCGGATCAGGTCCACCGCCGCTTCCACGATGCGTGCCCGCGTAGCCGACGTTTCCGCCCCGATCCTGCGTACTGCCCCTGCCATCTGAACTCCTCTGAAGATCGGCATGCCTAGGGCCAGCCGAACGCAAGATCAACCGAGCCCGACTCGCTTGCCTTTTGTTCCTGTTATGTTCACAATGCTGGAATGCGAGTCCACAAGGGCAGAGGTGCCGTCTCCGGACAGGCCAGCACGCGCTTCAACCTCCCCCAGCGGGAGGCGGATGGCGACTGGCTGGACGCGGCCGTCGATATCGATGGAGAGCCGCCGCCGCTGCGCACCACGGTAACCGAACTGACACCGCGCACGATCCTGTCCTTCAACAAGTCGCCGGACGTTCCGTTCGATCGCTCGATCAATGCCTACAACGGCTGCGAACACGGCTGCATCTATTGCTTTGCGCGGCCTACCCACGCCTATCATGACCTATCGCCCGGCCTCGATTTCGAGACGAAGCTCTTCGTGAAGCCGCAAGCGGTGAAGCTGCTGCGCGAAACCCTGGCGAAGCCCAGCTATCGCCCTGCCCCGATCGCCATGGGCACCAATACCGACCCCTACCAGCCGATCGAGGCGCGGTATCAGTTGACCCGCCAAGTGCTGGAACTCTGCCTGGAAGTGCGCCATCCGGTGACGATCACCACCAAGTCAGACCGGGTGGTGCGCGATCTGGACATTCTGGCCGAACTGGCGCGCCACAACCTGACCCATGTGGCGGTGTCGGTCACCAGCATGGACCCGGCGCTTTCCCGCCTGCTGGAACCCCGCGCCGCCGCGCCGGCCAAGCGCCTTGCCGCCTTGGGCAAGCTGGCCGAAGCGGGTGTGCCCACTCACGTGTCGGTGGCGCCCGTCATCCCGGCAATTACCGACACCTACATCGAAGGCATCCTGGAAGCGGCAGCCGAGCGCGGGATACGCAGCGCATCGTGGATCATCGTCCGCTTGCCCCACGAAGTCGCCCCGCTGTTCCGTGAATGGCTGGACACCCATTTCCCGGACCGCGCCGGTAAGGTCATGGCGACGATCCAGTCGATGCGCGAAGGACGCGACAACGATCCCCAGTTCTTCTCCCGCATGAGGCCTGACGGTGTGTGGGCACAAGTGTTCCGGCAGCGCTTTGCCGTGGCGATGCGGCGGCTCGGCTTCGACAAGCCGCACGTCGCGCTCGACTGCTCGCAATTCCAGCGGCCCAGCCGAGACGGACAACTCGCTCTGTTTTAGACAAAAGCCTGTTCCTCTGCGGTCGTGTCGAGGCTTCGCGCAGCCGCCTAGGGCTTGCCCATGAGCAAGGGCCCTGTGAGCAAGGAAGGGTGTGATGTCCGATAACCCGATAGTCATCGAAGCGCGCGGCGCGGTCGAAGTGGTCACGCTGAACCGCGCCGACGCACTCAATACGTTCGATGAGGCGATGACGTTCGCCCTACGCGAATACTTCACGGCACTACCCGATCGGCAGGATGTGCGAGTGGTGGTGCTGCGCGCCGATGGCCGGCATTTCAGCGCTGGGCTGGACCTTGCCGGGTGGGACAACGATCGTTCGCGCGGAGCCTTGCAACATTGCTGGCACCTGCAACGCTCAATCGCCGGGCTGCTGGAACTGATGCGCGCCTGCCCGCAGCCGATCATCGGCCTGGGCCATGGCGCCGCCTGCGGGGCAGGTTTCTCGCTGCTACTGGCCTGCGACATCCGCTACGGCACGCCGGACCTCAAGATGAACGCCGCCTACATCAAGGTCGGCCTGGGCGGTTGCGACCTGGGTTGCAGCTACTTCCTGCCGCGCATGGTCGGTGCATCAGTGGCGGCGGAATACATGCTGACGGGCCGTTTCATGGAGGCGGAAACCGCGCTGCGCCACGGCTTGCTGGGCATGATCGCACCTCGTGAGGATATGCTGGACCGCGCACTGGCCGTCGCGGAAGAGATGCTGGCCAACGCACCGATGGGCCTGCGGCTCACCAAGGATGCGATCAACCGCAACCTCGACGCGCGCTCGCTGTCGGATGCCATGGCGCTGGAGGATCGGCAGCAAGTGATGATGCTGATGAGCGAGGATTTCGCCGAGGGTGTATCCGCCTTCCGCGCCCGGCGCGTGCCCGAATATCGGGATCGCTGAAACCGTAACGATCTCCACGTGTTCCTTCCTTCATCGAACGGGACAAGGACAGGAGGCCCGACATGGAGGACAGGATCGTAGAAACCGATCGCGCGCCCGAAGCGCCGATCCATACCACCACCATCATTCGTGAGCGCAGCTCCGGCGGTGGTGCGGGAATCGTGATGGCGCTGGCCCTGCTTATTGCGGTTTTAGGCGGAATCTACTTTTTCAGCCGTCAGAGCGCGAGCGAGAGCGCCCGCGACAACGCCGTCGCCAATGCCGCGCAGGATGTCGGCAACGCCGCCAACAAGGTGGGCGATGCGGCAAAGGATGCCGCAAACAACCTTAACCACAAGGATTAAGGATACCGCCTCAGGCCGGCAGCGAAAAATCCGCATAGAGGCGCCGCAGTGCCTTCTTGTCGATCTTTCCGCTGCCGGTGTGCGGCAATTCCTCCACGAACTCGATAGCGTCGGGCAACCACCAGCGCGCGACCTTGCCCGCAAGATATGCCTGCAAGTCAGACGCAGCCAGGATGACGCCCGGCTTGCGTACCACGGCCAGCAGCGGGCGCTCGTCCCACTTGGGGTGTGGAATGCCGATGGCCGCCGCTTCCAGCACATCCGGATGGCCCACCGCTGCGTTCTCCAGCTCCACCGAACTGATCCACTCGCCGCCCGACTTGATCAGGTCCTTGGTGCGGTCGGTCAGGTGCAGCATGCCATCTGGCGCGATCGTCGCGACATCGCCGGTGCCGAACCACTGGTCCTTGTCGACCGCATCGTCCTCGGCGCGAAAATAGCGCTGCACGGTCCACGGCCCACGCACCTGCAATGCGCCCGATGACGTGCCATCGTGCGGCAATTCCCGGTTCGGATCCTCAAGCGCTGTCACCCGCACTTCCGCACCGTAGAGCGGCCGTCCCTGGCTAGACTTAAGCGCCACCTGCTGCTCGAACGTCATCACGTCCCAATCCGCCGGCTCGTACGTCACCGTGGCGATGGGCGAAGTCTCGGTCATGCCCCAGGCCTGCACCACCCGCACATCCGCGCGCATCAGTCGCTCGACCACGCTGGCCGGAACCGACGCGCCGCCGGACAGCACTTGCTGAATCGGCGGAAGCTCGCCCCCGGTCCGTTCCAGATGTTCGAACATGGAAAACCACACGGTGGGAACGCCGGCCACATGGGTAACCCCCTCCCCGCGCATCAGCGTGCAGAGGGCGTCAGGATCGTTGGTCTGGCTCCAGACCATCTTCGCCCCGCTGGCGGCACAGGCCCAGGGCAGGCCCCAATTGTTGGCATGAAACATCGGCACGATCGGCAGCACTACCGAGCGCGGCGCCAGATCGAGCGCGGAAGGCGCGATCATCGCCAACGTGTGCAGCACTTGCGAACGATGGGTATAGACCACGCCCTTCGGCTGCCCCGTGGTGCCGCTGGTGTAGCAGAGCATGCAGGGAGAGCGTTCGCACCCGGTCGTCCAGTGCGCCTGGCCATCTTCGCAGGCGATCCAGCTGTCGAAATCCATGCCCCATTCGATCGAATCGAAACAGATCGCGTGTTCCAGCTTCGGACAAAGCGGCAGCAACCGCTCCACGATGGGGCGGAAGGCGGCATCGTAGAACAGCAGGCGATCTTCGGCATGGTTGACGATCCATGCCAGTTGATCATCGAACAGGCGGGGGTTGACGGTATGGAGCACGCAGCCCGCACCGGTGATCCCGTACCAGGCCGCGAGATGACGGCCATGGTTCATTGCCAGAGTGGCCACGCGTTCGCCAGGGTAGATGTCGATCCGGCGCAAGGCCTGCACCAGCTTCAGCGCATCGCGGCGGATACCGGCCCAATTCGTGCGCGTTACGGCGCCGTCGGCCCAACGGGTGACGATTTCGCGATTGCCGTGCTCACGCGCGGCGTGATCAATCAGACCCGATACGCGCAGGTCCCAGTCCTGCATGTCGCCTGGCATAGCCATCTCCCGCCATGCCGCCGATGTTATGAGCTCTCACGCCTTCGAGGCAAGCCGATCGTGCCACGGCCCGTCGCAAAGTCCCGACACTATTGTATCAATTCGGGATTCCGGTCAGGCGGGCGACTTATGCTGCCCGCCGCAATCCCTCCGGCCCGCGACGCGCGATCAGGGAGATGTTGGACAGGCCTTCCACGCTCGCAAGCTGTTCCGCGAAGTCGCCGTCCAGCGCGAAGTCACGGCCGAGTCGCACCTTCTGCGTGCGACCGCCGCCGATGTGCAGCGTTGCCACCACTTCGCCGCAGCCTGCCGGGCCAGGGCGCATCAGCATCGCCAGTTCCTGCACCGCCTCCACCCGATCGATGTCGAGCGACAGGAACATGCGCGCGTCCGCCTTCACTTCGGCCAGCGGGCGCGCCCCGCGCACGGTCACGCGCGGTGGTTCATCGGCGCTGGGACTGTCGAGTTCGACGTTCAGCAGGACGCAGGCGCCCTCCTTGGCCCACTTCACGAAGTTCTCCACCATGCTTTCCTCAAAGCATGAGGCGGAGAAGTTGCCCGACTGGTCCGAGAAGTCGGCCATGACGAAGTCCTTGCCGCGCTTGGTCTTTCGGCGCTGCACGTTCTCAACCATCGCCGCCATCACAGCACCGGCACGACCTGCCCCGCTGCCGCTGGCCATCAGGCTGGAGTACGTGCGTGCGCCATTGGCCGAAGCCACCGCGCGGTATTGCTCCACCGGATGGGCCGCGAAGTAGAAGCCGAAGTTCTCGCGCTCCTTCGCCATCTGGTCGATACGGCTCCAAGGCTCCGCTTCGACAAGGCGCAGGCCCTGCTCGACGTGATCGTCACCGCCGAACAGGCTGTTCTGGTCAGAATTACGCTCACGCGAGGAGCGGTCCGCCTCGGCCAGCAGCGTATCGGCATTGGCCAGAACTTTGGCGCGATTAGGTTCCAGCCCATCGAACCCACCTGCCGCGGCCAGGCTTTCGAGCTGGCGGCGGTTCATCGATCCGGCCGGTGCGCGCCGGAACACATCGTCCAGACTCACGAACTTGCCGTTGGCTTCGCGCTCGGCAACCAGCGCGTCCATCGCCTTCTCGCCCACGTTGCGGATGCCGGCGAGCGCATAGCGCACGGCGTGGCTGTCCGGCGTTTCCTCCACGCAGAACTCGGCTTCGGACATATTGATGTCCGGCGGGGCCAGTTCGATGCCGTTGCGGCGCGCGTCGTCCACGAAGATCGCCAGCTTTTCCGACTGATGCATATCGAAGCACATCGATGCGGCGTAGAATTCGTGCGGGTAATGCGCCTTGAACCAGGCAGTGTGGTAGGCGAGCAGTGCGTAGGCGGCGGCGTGGGACTTGTTGAAGCCGTAGCCGGCGAACTTGTCGATCAAGTCGAACAGTTCGTTGGCCTTGGCCGCATCGATCCCGGAAACTTCCTTGCAGCCATCGACGAAGCGCTGGCGCTGCTTGTCCATTTCCGCCTGGACCTTCTTGCCCATCGCGCGGCGCAGAAGGTCAGCATCGCCCAGCGAATAGCCCGCCAGGATCTGCGCGGCCTGCATGACCTGTTCCTGGTAGACGAAGATCCCGTAGGTCTCGCTGAGGATGCCCGAGAGCTTGTCGTGCGGATACTCGATCGATTCGAGCCCGTTCTTGCGGCGGCCGAACAACGGAATGTTGTCCATCGGGCCCGGACGGTAGAGCGAGACGAGCGCGATAATGTCGCCGAAGTTGGTGGGCTTCACTGCCGCCAGCGTGCGGCGCATGCCTTCCGATTCTAGCTGGAACACGCCGACGGTATCGCCGCGCTTCAGCAGTTCGTAGACCGCCGCGTCATCCCACGCGAGCGTGGACAGGTTGATCGTGATCCCGCGCCGTTCCAGCAGGTCGCACGCCTTCTTCAGCACCGACAGCGTCTTCAGGCCGAGGAAGTCGAACTTCACGAGGCCGGTGTCTTCCACCGACTTCATGTCGAACTGCGTCACCGGCATGTCGGAACGCGGATCGCGGTAGAGCGGCACCAGTTGCGCCAATGGACGATCGCCGATGACCACGCCCGCAGCGTGGGTGGACGAGTTGCGCGGCAGGCCTTCCAGTTGGACGGCAAGATCCACGAGGCGCTTCACCTCATGGTCGACATCGTATTCGCGGCGGAATTCGGC
>FTCV01001185.1_pt1 | contig 20734 bp, 9 predicted proteins | sample 1639691 | NCBI WGS metagenome assembly FTCV01 (sample SAMEA3914864, study PRJEB12502) | metagenome | biome: forest; material: soil | place: USA | collected 2012-03-12 | depth 0.3 m
CAGCAAATGCTGTAAGCAATGGGACGTCCGGCTACGCGCCACTCGTCGCAAGCCTGAACATTTCAGCGGCAATCCAGAATGCCAATGCTGGGATTACCAAGGCCGGCAACGGCATCCTGCAATTGAGCAGCACGACGAGCGCATTTTCCGGCGGCGTGAATCTGACCTCGGGCGGCCTGGCGATTGGAGCAAGCAGCACGAATAACAGCAGTGGCGTGCCCACGAGCGGACCTCTCGGCACGGGGACACTGATGATCGGCGCGGGCACCACGCTCGTCGCGGCCGGAAGTTTCGCGATCAATAATGCCGTATCCGTGCAGGGCAATTTCACAGTCGATGCACCGGCGTCGGGAAGTTACACGCTGACTTTGGGCGGCCCGGTCAACATGGGTGGAACGACCAATACGATTTCGGTACCGAATCCAGCGGTAACTGCAGCATTTGGCGGCGTGATCAGTAATGGCGGCCTCACAAAGGCTGGAATGGGCACGCTGTCACTGACTGCGCCAGCGGTGACGACCTCGTCGACTTTTGGAAACGGCAGCACGACGGTCACGGTCTCCAGCACGCTCGGGCTGAGCGTTGGCGAAATCGTGAGCGGCAATACCGGGATCGTGGCGGGCACGACCATCACGGCCATCAATGGGACGCAGGTCACGCTCTCGATTCCAACAACCGCAAGCGGCACGGCGACTAATCTGACTTACATCAATCCGAGCACCTATAGCGGACCCACTTCCGTCAATGGCGGCACGCTGAAGATTGGCAACAACGGAGCCATTCCCATGGCTTCTCCCGTCACCGTAAGTTCCGCCGGGTTACTGGATATCAATGGCCAGTCCCCATTCATCGCGAGCCTGTCTGGTACAGGGCTGGTGACGAATTCGGGCGCGGCTGCGACATTGAGCATCGGCGGTGCGAACGCCAACGATACGACGACAAGTGCCAGCGGCAGCTTTGGCGGAGCGATCGTGAATGGATCGAATGCGCTTAGCCTTCAGAAGGTCGGCGCGGGCTCGCTGACACTGACCGGAACGAACACTTACACTGGAACGACGACTGTGAAGTCTGGATCTCTCGTGGTTACGGGCGCGCTGTCCGGCACCACAGGCGTGACCGTCGGATCCGGCGGCACACTTGGCGGAACGGGCTCGATCTCCAGCGGTGTGACTGTCCAAGGCGGCGGAACAATATCGCCCGGTGTGGGTGACCCGGGCATTTTGACCGAGAATAGCAGCTTCGCGCTGAATAGCACCGGCCACCTAGCGATCGACCTGAATGGACTTATCGCCGGGTCGCAGTACGACCGGCTGGTCGTGACCTCCGGCAACGTCACACTGGGCGGCGATTTGCAGATTTCGCTCGGGTATCGGCCAACGGTGGGTGATGTCTTCTATATCATGCTCAACCAGGGCGGAGCGGCAGTGAGCGGGCTCTTTTCAAATGCGGTCGATCAGGGCGGCGGGCTTGGCTTGGTCAGCGGCTCGCTCGGCGATACTTATCTGGTTAGTTACTCGGCGAGCGCGGCAATTGGTGGTTCAAGCGGATTTACTCCAGGCAGCGGACGCGACATCGCGCTGAAGCTCGTGACGGTGCCGGAGCCGGGCGCCGCGCTGCAACTGGCGACCGGACTTACCGCGCTGCTCGGGCTACGGCGTTTCCGGAGTAAGTCGCTGCCGGCTTAACTTACTGCTGAAGCTAGTCGACCGGCACGCCGGGAACACTGAGCGAACCACCATTGTCGCGCGCAGTAAGGCCGAGGATATACGGTCCGGCGCGCCGCACCCATTCGCTGGCTGCCGGATATTGTCCTGCACCACCTCCAAAGCAGGACCGGAGCATTTCGGTATCAATGATCCCCGGATTCAAAGCCACGGCGGCGAGGCCCTCGGGTAACTCCTGTGCGAAGGCCTGAGTAAGCCCCTCGATGGCCCATTTGCTCGCACAATAAGGCGCGACATCCGGCGAAGTGCTGTGGCCCCAGCCGGAGCTGAAGTTCACGATCACGCCGCTGCCGTGCTTGATCATCGCCGGGACGAAATGGCGGATCACATTCGCGACGCCCTTGATGTTCACATCGATGAGACGCGAGAATTCATCGGCCGATACTTCCCACAGTGGAGCATTGGCGGCGATGACGGCCGCATTGTTGATGAGAAAATCAGGCGCGCCTTGCGTCAGCACATGCTCGGACCATTTCTGGACCGCGCGATCGTCGCTCACATCGACGACCGAGAAATCGTGAGGCGCAGGGTATTTGGTGGCCAGCGCGCGGATCTCATCGGCATTCCGCCCGCAGCCGATGACGGTCGCTCCATGTTCGGCAAAGTATTCCACCATGGCACGCCCGAGTCCGCGGGTGCAGCCGGTGACGACGATACGCTTCGGCGCGGTTTGCTTGCTCATGCGCCAAGGGTTGTTAGGACGCCGGAGTGAAGTCGAGCGGGAATGTGCCCCGCCTTATTGCCGGTGGATACTAACTCTGCTCGTTGCGCCGCACGGTGATGCCGTCGCGCTTCAGTGCACGGATGACTTGCCGGATGTGGGCGTCGTCGCGCGTTTCCACTGTGCAGATGGCCTGAACCTTCGAGACATCCGGCCCGCTAAAGGCCCGCTCGTGGATGATATCCGTGACGTTTGCGCCCGCTTCGGCGATGACGCGCGTGAGCCGCGCGAGACCACCCGGACGATCGCTGATGACGGCGGTGAAACGGCAGCGACGGCCATCGGCGACAAGGCCCTTTTCGATGACGCGGCTGAGCACGAGCGGGTCGATGTTACCTCCGCCAATTACCAGCACGACCTTGCGTCCATGCACATCGGGTAGCTCGCCCGAAAGCAGTGCCGCGAGCGTCGCAGCGGCTGCTCCTTCGACGACATCCTTCTCTAGTTCCAGCATGCGCAGGATTGCGAGCGCGATGAGATCTTCCGACACGCAAAGGAGGCGATCCACGCGATCCTTCGCGAGTTCGAAAGCATTGGAGCCGAATTGCGGCACGGCCAGGCCGTCAGCCAGCGTCGGCTTCGGATGCGTGCGAACCGGATGCCCGGCACGACGCGCGGAGCTGAAATTGGAAGTGTGCGTGGACTCGACGCCGATGATTTCCACCTTTGGCCGTACGGCTTTGACCGCCGTCGCAATGCCCGCGATGAGACCGCCACCACCCGCGGGAACAATGATCGTCTGCACATCGGGCACCTGTTCGAGAATCTCCAGGCCCACCGTGCCCTGACCAGCGATCACCGCCGGATCATCATAACCATTGATATAAGTCAGGCCTTCTTCTTCCACGAGTGCATCGGCCTTGGCCCGCGCTTCGGCAAAGTCCGCGCCATGCAGCACAACGCGCGCTCCGAGACGTCGGCACGTGCTCACCTTGATGAGCGGCGCGGCGACCGGCATCGCCACGGTCACGGGAATGCCGAGCAGCTGCCCGTGATAAGCGAGCGCCGATGCGTGATTCCCCGCCGACGCCGCGATGACTCCGCGCTTGCGAGCTTCCGGCTTGAGCTGGAGCAGGGCATTGCGCGCGCCGCGTTCCTTGAAACTGCCGGTGCGTTGATGGCTCTCCAGTTTGCAAAAGACACGCGAGCCCGTGATCTCCGAAAGCGGGATGCTTTCCAGGCAGGGCGTCAGCGCCACGCCATCGGCGATGCGGGTACGTGCGGAGCGGATGTCGCGGATCGTGATACACATAGTCGGCGAATGAGCGGGAAGCGGGAAGATCCGCGCAAGCCCGGACGATGCGCAATCGCACGGTGTGTCATCTAGCGGAAAAACCAGCGAGCCATCAGTCAAAACCGCATAGCGAAAGGCGCTGAATTCTTTCCAGCATCGTGCGAGCGGCCGGACGCGGCATTCGGTTTCGGAAATTCGGCATGGTTCGCGGCTTGCTTCTCATAGCGATTCGCGCCACCAATCAGGCCAGTCCGAATGAGACCTTCCTCAGAAGCCAGTGTGATCGAGTTGAGCCGCGTCTCCTGCTCGCACCCGGCCTCCGATGGACGGGTTGGAGAAGCCGTGAGGGAGATCTGCGTCGCCTTTCCTCCGCGCAGCTTCAATCTCGTGACCGGCGCATTTCCTGGCGAACGCGCGCTGCTGCTTCGCCTGCTCAGCCTGCAGGACGCACCTGAATCCGGCGACGTGCTCTTTGAAGGCGCATCGACCCGCGGACTCGATGAAACCACGCGCGCGGATCTTCGAGCCCGGCGTCTGGGATTGATCTACGCTTCGCCTTTCCTGTTGCCTTCGCTTTCCGCCATCGAGAATATCGCCGTGCCGCTTTTCAAGATCGCCCATCTGGAACCTGCCGCCGTGCGCGAGCGCGCCGAGGCAGTGCTTGATTTCGTCGGACTTTCGGGCTCCGAACAGGCGCGTTGCGGCGATCTGAATCGCTACGAACAGCACTGCCTTACGCTGGCGCGCGCGCTCGCCGCCGAACCCGCCGTATTGCTCGTGGAGGAAATCGATTCCACATTGGGCAGTGATGCGCTTCCGCATTTCGCCGCGCTGCTGCGGCACTCCATTGACCGCTACGGCGTAACGGTGATCGCCACCGCTTCGCCTGCCTATGCCGCCGGCGCTGCCTGCCGCGTCGTGGACGTCGGCAATGGCGCCACAGATTCAGTCCTTCTTCGGGAACCACTCGCTTAATGTCCGCCGCTTCCGCCATCGTCTCTCCCACTGCCGAGGAAATTACTCGTGCGAGCAAATCCAATCTCGCCATGGCGCTGATCGCGCTGCCGCGCGACCGCCGGCGGGACATGAATATCTTCTACGCGTTCTGCCGCGTGATCGACGACATCGCCGACGATCCGGGCCGCAGCACAGATGAGCGCCGAACAGCTCTGGACCAATGGAAGGAGAGCCTCACGGGCGAGATTCCCGCCGAACCCGCGCTCGCGCCTGTGATCCGCGCGCTCATCGCCAAGTATCGCCTCGAGCCGACGTTGCTCCGCGAGATCATCGATGGCTGTGAGATGGACCTGGCCGGCGCGCGGTACGCGACCTGGGAAGACCTGCGCGTATACTGTTACCGAGTCGCAAGCTGCGTCGGGCTCGTAAGCATCGAGATCTTTGGCTGCAAGAATCCGGAATGCCGCAATTATGCGATCGATCTCGGGCTTGCCCTGCAGATCACCAATATCCTGCGCGATGTGGGCGAAGACTTTCGTAATGACGGCCGCGTCTATCTTCCGCAGGAGGATCTGGCCCGCTTCGGCTACACAATGGAAGACCTCGCAGCGGGTCGTCGCAATGAAGCTTTCCTGTCCCTCATGCGCTTTGAGGCGGATCGTGCCCGGGCCTACTACGCCAGTGCAGTCAAGTCGCTGCCGCCGGGCGAACATCGCGCGCTAGTCGCTGCGGAACTCATGCGCGCGATCTATGGCCGGATTCTCACCCGCATGGAGGGCGACGGATTCCGGGTCTTCGAAAAACGTTACCGCGTGAGCACGCCTGGAAAGTTGGCCCTCATCGCGGGCGTGCTGTTGCGGACTGCATTCGCATAAGCCTTGGCGCGACCTTTCCGGCTCGATACGAGTCGTGGGAATAAGAAAGGCTAATATCGTACGCCAAACGCCGAATAAACCGTCCGCACCGTCCGTCTCCCTGCACACACCCGAACCCGTAATCATGACGACTCTCATTCAAAAGCGAATCCCAGCCCTGTCCCTTTGCCTTGCCGTCACGCTTGGCTTCACTTCCTGCGAAACTCCCATGACGCCTGGCCAGAAGGCCATGGCAGGCGCGGCGGCCGGCGCAGCAGCTGGTGCAATTGCGACGGGCCGTGGCAGCGGCGCCCTCGGCGGCGCGGCCATCGGCGCAGGTGCGGGTTACCTCATCGGCAGACTGCAAGAGCACAATCGTCGCGAAGCTTACTACGAGGATGACCGCGGCGGCTACCCGGTCGGCCGGCCCTCGCGCCGTTGGGGTTTCGTCTTCAGCCCGTACTATCCGTATAATCTGATCGATGTCCGCGGCATCCCGCGTGGAGAACAGGTCATCGATCCGTCTGTAAATCGGGTCTTCATCAATCCCTGATCCCAGGATCCCCGCGCATTCAGGTCAGCGCGGCATTTCGGAGCTTTCGAGGGGGCGTCAGTTGCCCCCTTTTCTTTGTCGCTCGTCCTTCGGATATTGGCGCTAGCCCGCCCTCGCTGGCCCATGCTTCGGCGCGCTTTCGCAGCTCGTCGCAGGAGCGCACGTTCAGTTTTTGTTTGAGCCGAAGTTGATGGGTCTCGACCGTCTTGACCGTAATGCCCAGTTCACGGGCGATTGCCGTGGCGCCCACATTCCTCCCGAGCAGCCGGAAGATATGCAATTCGCGGTTGGACAGGGTTTCAACTTCCCGTGCGCGCTTTTCCGGCATTCCGCCGGCCAGAACGTCCAGCAAGCCTTCGGAAACCCGGCGGCTTGCAAAGCGCCGGCCCGAAAGCACTTGCTCGATCGCGCGCGGGATCTCGTGAGACTCATCGCATTTGCTGACATAGCCACCAGCGCCGGCACGGAACGCGCGGCGAACCATCGTGAGATCTTCCTCTTCGCTGCAAACGAGTAACTTCACCGGCGAATGCAGGTTTCTCAGGTCGCGCAGCAGGTCCAGGCCGTCTCCGCGCGGCAGCCGCAAGTCGAGCACAACAAGATCTGGCTTAATTTCCGCGCAAAGCCTCCGCGCTTCGGGCGCGTCTTTGGCTTCGTCGACGACTTCAACGAGGGGATGAAGATCGAGAATGGAACGCATGGCAAATCGCGTCAGGGCAATCCCGTCGACGACAAGCACACGCTTCTTGTGGGGTGTTTCCATGGGGCGGTCCGTTCTTTCACTGCTACCACTTACAGTCCTACCGACCTGCGTGACATAAGAACAAGTTCAAATAGCGCACCTTCCAATTTGAATAAGCACGACTCATATCACATGTCATTTTCACCGTGGTTTTCTGATAAACCGAAGCTTTTGATTGACCGTGCGCCAGGCGGACATGAAACCAGGGAATCGTTTAAATGGGGAAACAATGGCAGCAGATTCCGTCGCATAAGGAAGCGTATAGCGGTCATTTGCGAGCGGGCAGGGGGCGTCGTATTCGTGGATACGACGCTCGCACAACTTTCATTGAAGGATCCGCCCTTATCGCGCACACCCCTTGCTTAATGACGAGCGCGCCATCCCATCTTTCGTAATGCCCGCTTCCGACATCAACCAAGCCACCACCACAGACGCCCAGGAAAGCGTCGTTCCTCGCGTTCCCGGATTCAAACAGTGGGCGGTGTTTTTCGGCCTCGTCCTGCTGCTCGGACTGCTGATCTATCAGCAGGCACGGCATTTCGAGTACATCAACTTCGACGACTTTCCGTACCTGAAGAACAATCCCTGGCTTCCGCAGGGCTTCACTTCTGCAAGCCTGCGCTGGGCTTTCCTTGCGGATCTGCCGGGCTATTTTTCGAAGAACGCCGAGTATTGGAGCCCGCTCACTCTCCTGTCGCGGCTGGCAGACGCGCAGGTATTTGGAATGAATCCCAGCGGATTTCATGTCACGAGCGTGCTGCTGCATCTCGCCAATGCGATGCTGCTGTGCTTCGCACTGTACCGGCTGACTGCCCAGTGGGGGCGTTCCGCCTTCGTCGCGCTTCTATTCCTGGTGCATCCCTTAAACGTGGAGCCCGTGTGCTGGCTTTCGGCCCGCAAAGATCTTGTCAGCGGGATGTTCTTCTTCGTCACGCTGATCGCGTACGCAAGTTACGCGCAGAGGCCTTCGCGAGGCCGGTATTTCACCTTGCTGCTGGCCTTTGGCTCGGCCGTGATGTCGAAGCCCATGGTGGTCAGCACGCCATTCATTCTACTGGTCCTCGACTTTTGGCCACTCGGGCGCTGGCAGGCTGGGTGGAAGAGCAAGGCCGAGCGCTGGCGTCTGCTGCTGGAAAAGGTCCCGCTTCTGATGATGGCTGCGGCTGCGGCTGCGCTCGCCGTATTCAGCCAGCAGGATTGGGGAGCGATCAAGATCGCCGAATCCATTCCACTTTGGGCGCGGATCAATAATGCCCTTGTCTCGTACGTCACCTATCTTCGCCGGGTTTTCTGGCCGGACGACCTGGCAATTTTCTATCAACATCAGGGTACATCACTGCCGCTTTGGTGTGGAATCGTGGCTGCGACGATCCTTCTAGCGATCAGCGGCATTGCGCTTTGGCAGGCAAAGCGGAGGCCCTACCTGATCAGTGGATGGCTCTGGTTTGGAATTGCCCTGGGGCCGGTGATCGGCCTTGTCCAGGTCGCCCTCCAGGCGATGGCCGACCGTTATGCATATCCTTCTGTCATCGGCATTTTCGTCATCATCGTATGGCTGGCTGCGGATACGCTGGGCAACCGGCCACGCCTCATAGGAGCGCTCACCGCCGCTTCGATTGCCGCGCTGGGCCTCACGTCAATGCGGCAGGTGACGTTCTGGAATGATGACGTAACGGCATTTTCCCGTGCCGTTGCGGTAACTCGAAACAACGAGATCGCAATGTATAACCTCGGCTCCGCCTATATTCACAAAGGGGATTGGGTCCGGGCTCACGAGGCAATGGCGCGTGCAGTGGAGCTAAACCCCAAGGATAGCCAAGCATGGACCAATCTTGGGTTACTCGAAGGACTCCTTAAGCACGACGATGCGGCGATCGCTGCTTTCCAGCATGCCCTGCAAACGGATGCTTACGATCCAATAGCTCTGCTACGCCTCGGGCTGTTGCTTGCCCAGCGCGGCCAGAATAGTCAGGCGGAAGACTTATTTGTCAGGGCAAATAAGGCCGATCCCCAGGCAAAAGAACCATGGATCGCGCTGTCCAAACTATATGCAACGGGGAATCATTGGAAGGAGGCTGCAGCGGTACTAAGCGGCTATCTGCAAGCGCATCCCGAAGACAAGGCAGCGCGGGAGGAAGAGCAAAAGGCCGAGGCGATGGCAGCGAAGTCGCCGTGAGGAGGCCATGGCGGATCAAAAAAGCCTTAGTCCGATTTTCCGTTATCCAGTGCTTAGAGAAGAGCATTCGAATGACTTATGCACTGTGGCAATTGGCAGGGACGGACGTCGATCAGCGCTGTTGGAGATCGACTAACGGATTTGTGCTTACATTTATTCCATAGCCACGAGCAGGGGCGGATCACCCTCGAAATCGCGTCGATGCAGCAAAAGCCGAACGTGGTAGCGGTGATCCAATTGACGGCGCCGCGGCGCAAAACTGGGAACTTTTTTATTTCAAAAGATAAAATCTTTGCGTACCTATTTCCGTGGTTGCAATGGAGGTGGCTCCGGGGTGGGGCCACCTCCGTGCGTGGCGCCTGTTGCCCCAAAGCGGGGATTGTAACCTTTTCGGTCGAGAGGTCGGATGGGAGCGTTACTCTGCTCCGGGGTCTATTGGACCATACCAATGGATGCGCGACCCGGCATCGCGCACAACGTGGACTTCGCGAACTCAGCTTGTACCTGATCGATAAATAACACGCGCGATCAGTCCTGATGGACCGCAGCCAGGCTCGCTATTCCAATCAGGTTCGATCTTTAGAACGCCACGAATATCGCCGAGTCGAGGCCCGCTGCAGTGGGTGGCGGGTTGTACGGATAGTAATTATGCAGGGTCTCGGCGTATTGGATCGTCAGGCCCGAGAGCGACGTGCCCCGGCTGCTATAGCTAAAGATGATCCAGCGTCCGCCGCCAGTGATATGGAAGGCGTTCGCTCCCATATGATTGATGACATTATGCCGCGATCCCTTGCTGTCGGATGCGATCTCAATGTCACCCAGCACAGTGGATGTCGTGCCATCCAAGGTTAGGTTGGCTCCGCCGGACAGGACCGTCACTCCGGTCTGCGCGCTGATCCCAGCGAGGGATTGGATCACATTCGACGCATTGGTAAGGCTCACAGCGCCGCCGGAAGTAATGGTCACCGAAGTCGCTTTCAATGCCGCCGTCTGCCCGATGTCTCCCCCGGCATTCAATGTCAGATTTCCGGGCAGGGTCACCGCGGAAAGATCGATGTTATCGATGACATCGATCGTCGCCGCTCCCGCGGTCATTTTCAGGATGCCCAGCGAATTTGCGCCGGTTAGTTGAACCGCATGGCCCGTGGCACTAATCGTCGCCTGGCCCGTGAATGTCCAGGCCCCGGAGTTAGTCACGTCGGACGTTGTCTTAATGGAGAGGGTCGTCCCGGACAGGGGACCGGAGAACGTGCTCAAGCCGGTATAGCTTTGAGCTTCCGTGGTCGTCACACCCTTGATGGCGAAATCATGGCTTGCCAGTTTCATCGACTTCGAGTTGACGTTGCCGCCGATCGCGATCGTTCCCTTTGAAGTCAGCGTCACCGAGGACAGAGCCGACGTCGCACCGAGGTTTGAATCGAGTGAGATATCGCCAAGCCCAGCGTTGATCGACACGCCATAGACTTTGCCTGCGGCGCTGTCAATCGAGCTGAGGAAATGCACCGGCGCGCCGGCAGTTGCAATGGATAGCGACGAATTCAGTGTCACCGGTTCACTGTAAGTCTGGCCGGCAACGCCCGAAGTGTGAACCGTGCTGTGCAAGGCCAGCGACCCACCTCCGCCCGCGGAGAAATCCTTGGCGATGATGGTTCCGATGAGCGTCGTCACTCCGGAAGATGTAAGTTTGATCGATCCGAACGCTCCTCCCAATGCGCTGGTACCGACGGATGCGAGTAACTCGATGTTACCGGTGCCAGCATTCATCGTAACATTATGTCCGCCGCCGGAATCGAGCATCTTGCTCCGCGCGATGATATCCCCGCCCGAAGTCGAGATGGTCACGTCGTTGGAAATCAGGCCGGTGCCGAAATTCACGAAGCCGCCGGCCGTCGTGATATTGGCGGCAAAGTTCACGGTCTGGCCCGGGAACATGAAGGAGGCGTTGTCGGTTCCGATCAGCGGTCCGAGAATGGAAACCGCGCTGGAATTCGAGGCCTGGCGGAAAGTGACCGGGTCATCGAAGGTGGCGCCCGTCGTCGAATCGATCGTCAGACCGGCGTTACCGCCCGAGCGCGCGATGACGATACTCTGGAAGCCGTTCGCCAGCGCGGCGATATCGCCCGTCGTCAGGGAAAGATTGCCAGCTACGTTGGCCGTGCCTCCGACGTGGACGCCGACACCGGAAGTGACGGTCTGGAAGGTGATGGTGCCAGGCCCGCTTACGCTTCCTGCTCCGCCGAGCAGATCTGTCTGATTCGCGGTGAATGTAATGTCTCCGGCAACCGCGAAGCCGTGCTTCACCGTGACGCTATTCGCCGAAGCCACGTTGGCAAAGGCCAGCGGATGAGCGCCGCCCACGGCTCCGTTGAACGTCACTGTTCCTCCGGGATTCGTGATCGACAGCGCGCCGGTTGCTCCGGATCCAATGTTATCGACCGTTCCGTTGAAAGTAATTGGCGAGTTTTGACTGGCAAGGTTGATGTTATTGCTCAACACCACTGGCCCGTTAAAGATAAGCCCGCCCGATTGCGAATGCAGCCCGCCGGCGAGCATATTGATCGCTGACGTTGCCGTGTAAGTCTGAAGGCCGCTCGTCAGGATCTGCGGCTGCAGGTTGATGGTCTTGCCACTTACTGTAAGTGAACTGAGCAGGGTGCTACCGCCAATGCTGGCATTCACTGCAACGTGCGTGCCTTCGAGATTCACGGAGCCCGCTGTGCCTGCCTGAATATTGAGCGAGTACCCACCATTGATCATCCCGTCGATGGTGATGTCCGCGCCAGTGCCGCTCGCATTCGTGAGCAGCTGCGTGTTGGCCGTCAGTGTGACGTTGCCAGTGAGATTGATCGGGTTGGACTGAGTAGAAATCGCCGCGCTCGGAGACGCGACTCCTAGGGAAATCGTCTTACCCCAGAGAACGACAGACGCATTGTCCGTGCCGGTAATCGAACCGGTCACCGAAAGCGCTCCGCCGGGTGAAATGATGGAAACCGGGTCGCTAAAGCTCGCGACGCCGACAGTCACCGCTCCCGTGCCGAGCTGATTCCCAATTTGGATGGAAGCAAACCCGTCGACCAGATGGCCGATTTCCGCGGCGGTGAGGCTCAGACCACCTGTGGCATTGATGCCAATCGTCTGATTCAGCGTCAGCGGCTGAATCGTCAGGAAGCCGTTCGCTGAAGAAACGTTTCCGCTGATATCGATGCCATTGACCGTCCAGGTCATATTTCCGCCATTCGCGTTGACGGTGCTCTCGATATTGAGCTGATTGCCGGAGACGGCGAAGTTCGTGTTCGGGCCGGTCAACGTTACCGGGCCATTGAATGTCGCGGCACCGGTGGCGGAGAGGATTGTCAGGCTCGAGCCGCTAAAACTGGAATTTGCGACGACGTTCAGGGCCGACTTCACCACCACATCGCCGACGGGAATATTATTGCCGACCGCTGCATTGAAGGTGACCTGGCCGAAGTCGGTTTGGAGAGCCAGCGGACTGTTGCCGTTCACGGTTCCGGCAAACAGGATGTTACCGGCTCCATGCGCGACGACCGCAGCCGTGGTACCGAAGAGGTGAACGTTGCTGTTGAAAGTAATGCTGCCGGTCTGGCCGCCGCTCACCATGCCGCCGACCCAGATTTCAGATCCCGTTGGTGCGGTGTTGTTCACGGAAAGCAGGATGTCGCCGAGAGCGGTCACCTGCGTAACCGAGCCATTGCCATCGAGGCGGATGCCATCGACGATCCCCACAGTCGATTCCAGGTCGGAACCCGAGACGATGAGGTTATGCCCCGCGTTGAGCAGGCCATTCGCAGTGACCTCCACGCCGCCTGCGGAATTGCCGTCATAATCGGCAATCACGGTCAGATCCGACGTTGCGGAAGTCGTCGCGACTGCGGCGTTGATGATGATGTCATCCGCATTGCGAAGCACGAGTGGCGAAGGAACACTGATCGGCGCATTAACCGTAAGCGTGCCGGCACCGCCGGAAAGCGTGACATTGCCCAGGCCCGCAGTGATCCCGCCATCCATGACGACATTGCTGCTCAGTGTGAGCGTGCCGCCAGTCCCGGCGAGGGTTTGCACACGGCCCGTGGAGGTGATGTGCAAGGTGCCGCTGGAATTGATCGTAATCTGGCCGCCGAGAACGACAGGAGCCGTGGAGCCGCTGGTAACGGTGCCCGTGATGTCGATGTTGCCGATGTTATCGATCAGGATGTTATCGCCATTGGCATTCAGGCCGCCTGCTGTAACGGATCCCACCGGATTGCTGACATTTCCGACGCTAAGTGTCCCCGAGCTCTTGTTGAGGAAGAGAATCGCAGAACCGGTCCCGGTATTCGTCGCGCTAAAGGCCGCGACTGCGTTTCGACGAACGCCATTGGAATCGCCCTTCAAAGTCTGCCCGCCCACGGACGCCGTCGTAAGTGAGTTGGCAGTGACTATGCCAGTCGTCTCCGTGATCGATCCGCCGGAACTTAGATTTACGTTCCCAGTGGTCGAGATATCCTCGGCGATAGTCAGCGCTCCGCTGCTGGTGATGCGAACATTTCCAGAACCAGCTGAGATTCCATTGAGCGCCGAGATCCCGCCAATGGTCAGCGCGCCGTTCTCATTGATGTCGATCTCGCCCGTAGCGGTCAGCGCTTCGAGTTTGGTGATCGTAGTATTGATCGGAGCGGAGGACGAGCCGATGCCGCCTGCAGCTTCGAGCACCGCTGCCAGGGCGTGGATATTAACAGAGGATCCGGTAAGTCCGTTCGCGATTGCGCCGCCATTGGCGTTAACCGTCACCAAGCCGCCGGTGAGGCCGGTGTTGATCGCGCCAAGTGTCGCGACACCCGTTCCGCCGCTCGCGGTATTCACGATGATACTGACTGCAGCCGCAGTGTTATTGGTCGTCGTGATCGAGCCACCCGCATTCTGGGTGAAGCCCTGTGCTCCGGTGCCGTCCTGATTCGCGAGGATACTGACGGTCGATGCTCCCGCATTGACTGCGCCATTGAGAGTTACGGCGTTCTGCGCGGTGAGGCTGATCTGGCCGGCAGTAGTTACCGCGCCCGTGGAGATGTTATTTCCGCTCACCGTCAAGGCGGCGAGCGGCGAGGTGCCGCCAGCGGCTCCGCTAAAGTTGACGTCGCCCCCGGCAGACACGGTCAGCGTGTAAGGTCCATCGACCGTTGAATTGAAGGCAACTGCTCCGGCGGAAGCGGTGAAGGTCGTGTTTGCGCCGAGCACTACAGGTGCGCTGTAAGTCTGAGTCCCGCTGGTGGTGACGGAGCCGCCATTGAGCGCAGCGGCTGCCGCGCTGGCGATGGTCAGATTGCCAAGTGCCGCGAGGCCGCCGATCGGTCCCTGCAGCGTAATGTGGCCGGCAGATCCGGCGCTGAGTGTCAGGGAATGAGCGCTCGTCGGTGCATCGGAGTCGATTGCGCCATCGATGCCGATGTCCGCTCCGCCGGACGTTCCACCTGCGTTGGTGGTATCGATCCGGATGTCGCCCGCTAGGATGACTCCGTCGTGAATTGCGATCGGAGCGCCGGCAGTTACCAGATCTGTCGCGAGAGTCGTGGAATGGCCGGAACCGTAAATGGTTATGGACGAACCTGCTCCAGTGGTTGCAAAGGCGTGGCTGCCGTAAATGTGGACGCTTCCGCCAGCGCCGGGTGACTCGAAGGTGACCGGGACGTTGAAGACGTAGCTGGATGTCGTGTCGTACTGGATCGGATCGGCACCCGCTGCGTCGCCGAAGATGACGCCAGTAATCGCATTCGGCCCGGTCGTGTTAAGCGCCAGCAAATCGGCGTTCGTAATCTGCAGCGTTCCCGGCGCGCCATTGATGCCAATCGACGCATTTGGCGTGAGCGGGATGAAAGTGAGCGTGCCGGATCCCGTGACCGAATTCGGTCCGCCGGTAAAGTTCACGGTGTCCGACTGAATCGTCACATTTCCCGAGCCAATGCTTGTCGCGCCCACGCTCAGCGGGGCGTTGGAGCTATTCAGTACGCCGGTCGCGGTATTCGAGAGGGTCGTATTCGTGATCGCGAGCGTGCCGCTGTAGGCCGTGCCTGGATTTGAGTTGTCGACAATCTCAAAGGCAATCGCGCTGTTCGTGACCGTATTATGATCGATCGTGAAGCCGGAGTTCGAGGGCGTTCCGTTGGAACCGAAGATGCCGAGCGCGTAATGGGTCGCGCCATCCACGGTGTTGCCGCTGAAATTGACGTTGCTCGAACCGTAGAAATACGCGCCGCGTCCCGCGTTGCCGAAATGGTTGTTCAGCACGGAGATGTTCGTAAAGCTAGTCGTGCCGGTGTTGGCGATGGCAACGCCCCAGGAGTTTTCCTGGAAGGTTGTATTGGTGAACGTGTTGTTCTGGATCAGCACGTTCTGGAGATTCGAGCCGGCTGTGTAGTTGTCGGCGTAGATGTCCTGTCCGCTGCCGGCTCCGGGATTCGTATTATCGCGGAAAAGATTGTGCTGGATTACCGTCTGGGCCGTCGCGCTGTCGTTGGCGAGGAAGATGCCGACGACGTTGTTCTGGATGATGTTGTTCTGGATGACTGACCCGGAAGTCCCAGGGTGAAGATAAATGGCGGCGCCAAATACGTTCACGTTCGTCTGCCCTTCCACGATGAAGCCGTCGAGCGTCACGTTGCTGGCAGCGATGTCGACCGGAGTGATGCCATTGTTTCCCGCACCGGTGAGAATCGTCTCGGCGCTGCGCGGGACACTGCGGGTTTCGCCAGGCACGCCCCACTGGGCGCCGTGCAGGGTGACGGACTGCGAAATGTGCGCGGATTCGCTGAACGTACCGGCGGAGATGTCGATCGTATCGCCGGAGGTTGCGGCGTTCAGTGCGTCGGAAATCGTCTGGAAAGCGTTCGTGCCGAAAATGAGGTTCGGAATCGAAGCGCCGAAAACCGTACCCACGCCCGGACTCCAAGTCACGGTATCGCCAGCGCTGAGCCCGGCAGGGCCGACGTCAGTGGTGATGGTGTAGTTCCCCGACTTGCCGACATAGAGTGTCGCGGGAGCGATGCGCGGCTCAAGTGCTTCGACGACCAGGCTGGGCTGTGTCGGCTTCGAATTTGCAGCGATGCGTTGGCTGCCGAATAGCCACGACCGTGTGATAAGCCGAAGGAAGCGCGCAAGGGTGGCGAAGAGCCAGTGCATAAAAAGTTTAGTGGGTGGAAGGCAGGGTGGCGTCCAGAAGACTCGCTTATAGGTAGGGGTTTTCCGTAAGTCAACCCCTTACGGGAAAACCGCCACTTAGGTAATGGGCTAAGGTCTATTCCCCGTAAAGCGACGATTCTGCGACGTTTGTGACTGTCAGATTACGACTTATGACGGATCAGCCTGTCGTAGAGGAGGAACGCTAAGTCAGTAGTATGTCTAACAGGAGATATACAAGGTGCTTTACGGTACAAATAACTTTATCCAATATTCGCAAGTGCTCCTATATCGATAGTGGCGCAACGCTGTCCTATGAGCGGCGGGCACTAGTGGACGCAGTGTGACCGGCTTTGTGCCTGACCAATTTTAATAAGACTATACCGATGTCGCAGCGAGCGGTACGTGTGCGTGACGTTGCTTCACACTGGGATAGTCTTGTTTAAGCCGCTCCAAAGCCGATGGCTTTACAGACCTTAGCCGGGTAGTCGAAGACCCCGGTAATGATCGCTCTGATAGGCACCTCGGAGGGTGCCAGAACCGCATCGGAATCGAAACTGCGTGATCGAGCCCGAATGGAACGCCTCTGCCACTCGCTTTGGGGTGGTTGTGCTTCCCGGACTTTCCGAGGGGTCCGTGCCCCCCGGCTATTCTCTGCAAAGCCTCCTGCTTTGGCGGCTACGAAGGCTTCCGGTCGTTCCGCGTCCACAGCGGAACCTTGTGGCTCCGCCCAACTTGGCCTGAAAGCGGCGCTCTCCGTTCTTTCGTGCGATAAACGACTTTGTAGATCGTATGCCCTCCTTTTGTCTGCACCGTTCTGCTCGATATCGGTACAAGAGGAGTCCCTCCCCCTGGATTCCGGCGAGATCGACTACTGAATGGCAACCTCATGCAGCGCTTCGGCCATGCCGGCTACGGTCGATCGGATCCCGCGTGGTCGAAGCTGCCGGACCAGTACGAGCGAATCTAGTCGCCAGACTCTTCTGGCTCTGCCCCGGTCGAAAGCGACTTGGCGGGCCGCTGGATGACCACCGCCAGAAGAGCGATGTCCGCAGGGGTGATTCCGCTAATCCTGGACGCCTGACCGAGTGTTTCCGGCTGGATCTTTGCCAGTTTCTGGCGCGTCTCGGCCCGGAGACCTGGCACGACGCTGTAGTCTAGGTTGGCAGGGATCTTCTTCGATTCCGTCTTGCGGAGATGCTCGACGGCAGTGTGCTGACGGGTGACGTAGCCCTCGTACTTCAGGTCGATTTCCAGGGCTTCCCAGATGTCGCTCGGATAGGCGCTACGGATCTCCGCTGAGAGTTGGTCGACCGAGTTCTCAGGGCGCCTCAGCCAGCGGGACAGCGGCACACCATCAAGGCGCAGGGTCTCACAGGTGCGCCGAGCTTCTGCCAGATCCGTCACCTTCTGCTGCGCCTTCTTCCAGCGTGCTTCATCCACGATTCCGGCCTCGTGTCCAAGCGGAGTCAACCGGAGATCAGCGTTGTCATGGCGCAGGAGAAGCCGGTGTTCGGCCCGGCTGGTAAACATCCGGTAGGGTTCCTGCGTTCCCTTGGTCACCAGATCGTCGATGAGGACTCCAATATAGGCATCAGCCCGGGTTGGAACGAGCGGCGCCTTACCAGCCAGCTTGAGGGCGGCGTTGGCTCCAGCGATGAGTCCCTGGGCGGCCGCTTCCTCGTAGCCGGACGTCCCATTGATCTGGCCGGCAAAGTAGAGGCCCGGTACCCGCTTCGTTTCGAGCGTATGGAATAGCTGGGTGGGTGGGCAGAAATCGTATTCCACCGCATAGCCGGGACGCATGATCTCGGCCTGCTCCAGCCCTGGAATGCTCCGGATGAACGCATACTGGACCTCGATCGGGAGGCTCGTGGAGACCCCGTTAACGTAGTATTCCTCCGTGTGACGGCCTTCGGGCTCCAGGAAGATTTGGTGGGATGACTTCTCGGCAAAGCGCACCACCTTGTCCTCGATCGAGGGACAATACCGTGGCCCAACCCCTTCGATCCGTCCCGCGTAGAGAGGAGACTTGTCGAGATTGTTGCGGATTGCCTCGTGCGTCTGCTCGTTCGTATGGGTGATCCAGCAGGGGAGTTGTTCCACATGGAACAATCCATCGAGGTAATGGTTCAGGTTGAAGATGTCATGGAGCTCCCGGCTGAGCAGTTCCGGCATGTAGGTGAAAAGCTCCGGCGGTTCGTCTCCCGGCTGCGGACCGCACTTGGAAAAGTCGATCGTCTTTCCATGGAGTCGACAGGGCGTGCCCGTCTTGAAGCGACCCACTTCAAAGCCAAGGTCGCGAAGAGAATCACTCAGGGTCGAAAATGAGTCGCCCATGCGGCCTCCGGACTGATTCTGAAGTCCCACGTGGAGCAATCCACGCATAAACGTGCCCGTCGTAATGACCACCGCACTTCCTTCGAAGCGCATTCCGAGGTTCGTTTCGACGCCAGTTACCCCTTCGTCGCCAGTTAGAATCCGTACCGCATTGCCCTGTTTCAGGTCCAATCCAGCCTGACGCTCCAGCACCGCCTTTGCCCGGAACTGGTACGCCTTCTTGTCGCATTGAGCCCGTGGTGAGCGCACGCTGGGGCCCTTTCGGGCATTCAACATCCGAAATTGGATGCTCGTCGCGTCCGTGTTAAGCCCCATGACGCCTCCAAGCGCGTCAATTTCGCGAACAATCTGTCCCTTTGCCTGGCCACCGATTGCCGGATTGCAGGACATTTGCCCGACCGAATCCATATTCTGGGTCAGCATCAGGGTCATCGCACCTGCGCGGGCAGCCGCACAGGCTGCCTCGATTCCGGCATGGCCGGCGCCGATCACGATGACGTCGTACTTCTTTGGATAGGTAAACATGGAAAAATGTTCTACGTGGAACAACCCGACGGGCCTCTCGCACGGCGGAATCATTCAATACACCGGCTTTTGCCCCAGACAGCAAGCGCCGCAAGGTCGCATCGAACGGGTTTACGGCAAGCATGAATGCTCTGCTTCCAAGACGGGGAAATGAGTCGATTGGCACCTAAACAAGCACTGACATCGTCAACACGAAGCCCTACCTGACCCCGACAGTCCTCACGATAAACACCCTGCTAAGCTACGGTCGGGCTCCCGTCGCCCAGCAAAGGTAACAACCCCGACACTTACGCAATCCCGCCGAAGAGCTAGGCGATAGTCGGAGCCATAGCGTCGATTTCGCCAACTCGCGACATCCGGAACCATGGATAATCACCACTCGCACCCATGCACGTCTCACTCCATACCGATTCACGTCGTAGCCAATTCCCGCCTCACCAGTGCCCAGCCAAGAGCGAAACCGACTCGCCAACAGGAGCTCGATGCGTGGGCGCTCTCCTCAGAATCGATGTGGAAATTGCCTCGCGATCCAAGTCAAAGCGAACGTTTGAACGCCTCAGCCTCGCCCTTTGGGCCACAGTATCCAAGGCCTATCAATGCTAAGCATTAGACTTAGCCGTTGGTAGGAGATGTTCCACATGGAACAATTTCACCGCTTTTAGGAGCTGTTCCAGCGCATACTGGAGATCAAAATCGCTGAATCGGTAACTGCACTCACCCGGAACTCCCAAGACTCGCACAACGAGCGTCCGGTATAAACAGCATTAGGCCTCCACAACACTGCCGTGGCTATCGATCTGTCGCGTATGGAGAAAAGTGACCGAACGGCGGGCTTGGCACGTCGGTTTCACACCACCGACTCACAGCAATCCAATACGATTCCCGTGCCCTATTCGGGTCGCTGGCAGACGCGCCAAGTCAAACGCAGACGAATACCCGCCGGACATCTATTAGCTACGACGAAAGGATACACAGCAAAGCCTCGAGCGACGGATCGAGCGGGGAACCTGTATGACCTGACGGCTCGCACGAGATACGCTCCCAGTCTCCGGATCATCCGCGGCAACCACAATTATCCGGTTCCGAAGACCCAAGAAAGGTACCCAGTTGACCACACCAAGAATCAATCCGAGTCCGTGATTCATGAGTATCTGCTAGAAGGAATCCCGAAGAGCAGAGAAGGAAACACGAGTGGCCCACATCCCGAATCATAGAGCATTCCATGTGGAACAGTTCCGTACTCCACGGTCTCATTTCCGAACAAGCAAGTCCAACTGACCAAAGGCCCAGAGCCGCAAACCTTGCCACACGTTTCACTCGAAAGAAATTCTCGGCGGCCGCGCATCTCCGTCCGCGGCACCAAACATCAGAGCACCCTAGCACCGCTAAAAATCCCGAAGGACGCGATGCTAAAATCAGCGCCACGTAACATCCGACTACCCCTACCGGGGTGATTCTCTTTTCTCTCGAACCAGGGCAAACACTCGGTGTTACCCCTCGGCTACTATTCGGAGATTCCTCCGGCAGATTCGAAAGCAAACTTGTTCGGAATCGTTCAGAGTAGCCAAACGAATCCCAAATCAACGCAAACTCGTTCTGTTGATTGCACTCAGGCGTGATGCATACCGAAAAATGCCATTGCCTTGAAGCGACTCTGTCCAAGCTCTAGAAACATCAGCAGTCCAATATGCGAAATTTGGGAGGACTCCCCGTCCCGAAGCATTCCCCGAAATTCCATAAC
>FTCV01000626.1_pt1 | contig 20616 bp, 38 predicted proteins | sample 1639691 | NCBI WGS metagenome assembly FTCV01 (sample SAMEA3914864, study PRJEB12502) | metagenome | biome: forest; material: soil | place: USA | collected 2012-03-12 | depth 0.3 m
CGCACGCCGTCGCGCATGACCTGATCCGCGCCTACTGGCGGCGTGTAGAGGATATCCCGGATGATGAGTTCCTGAATGCCACGACGTGGGGCGTCAGCATCAAGGACGATCAACAGATTCTCTTCGAGATCATGCGGGATTTCGTGGAAACCAAGGGGGTAGGGGACGCCTTCCTGTTCGAGCTGTCGAACGAGGGCTACACCAACCACGGCCCCTTTATCCGCCAGCGCCTGCGTTCCAAGTCACCGAACTTCCAGCACCGCATGAATGACATCAAGGCCGAGGTGGATGGGATCATGCGCGGCCGTCGCGACGCGCGCGGGGATGACGGACCCGGCTTCTATTTCAAGGCAGCGCACCCGCGTATCCGGACGGCTGTGGGCCATAAGAAGCTGTCCAGCATCCGTTCGACGGGAAAGGCCGGGACGCTCACCTACGGCCCCTATATGCCGCTCAGGGCCGGCAACTATTTCGCCCGCGTGTTCGGCGAGGCCCGCCCGCCGAGGAACGATGCGCCGATCTGCATATCCAGCGACGTGGCGTCAGAGGAAGGGCGCAGCGTCTGGTCCGAGCGAGTTGAGACGATCGATCAGCCAACCAAGGGCCTGTTGCTCGAGCACCGCTTCTTCCTGCCGCGCGACACGGAGCAAACCGAGGTCCGTGTGATCGTCGACGAACACCAGGACATCGACATTCATGCGGTCCAGATCCACTGGACCGATCAGTGGGTTCAGGAGGACTAAGCCAACGTCCTAGGTCGTCCTGAGATTAGTGGCCGTTCAACGTGGCGATGTATCGACCACTGACGGTTACCACCTCGTTCGCCTTCACGACCGTTCCGCCGAGGCCGGGGCTGACTAGGACGCGCAGGATGTTGTCACCCGGAAAGATGCCCAACAGCGCGCCGAGCGTGTTGCCAAACCCCTGACAACTCATCTGGGTAGTGCCCGGACCTGCTGACCACGGCAGGGTAATTGTAAGCTGCTGCGTGGTCGATGGGACGCTCGACGGCATCGTGAACGAGATGTTGAAGTCGATCATCCGAGGCATGACGGCGCCGCCGGAGAAGTCCACAGCGCTAAGCGGGCCGTCGTCGATATACCGAGCCGTCGTGATGCTCGGCTGTGTCGGCAGTGGGCCGCCGCTGTCGGTTCCAAACACGGGGGTCCAGGTGCACTGGAGGCCTTCAATGTTTCCAGAAAACTTGTTGGGAATGACACCGAGGAAGGTGCAATTCTTGGCGCGCACGTTCCGGAAGGTGCCATTGGCGCCGCCTGCCCCCGCAGCATCTATGCCGGTGGAGCTGGTGAAAAACTCACAGTTGTTGAACGTGATGACAGGAACGGCAGTCTGGATCTTGACGGCAGATTTCGTGCCGAAGTTTCCGAACCTGCACCCGTTGAAATGCGTCTGGGCAAATACGTTTACGCCCATGTTTTTGAGGACAAGGCCATCACCGGGGCCAGATGCCACCCACGTTCCGTCCCACAGAAGGGTGGGCTCGGCAAAGCTATCGCCAACGTCGTCGATAAGGACACTGGCGGCGCTTGATCCGGCAATGGTCTGTTGGCTGTCGAATGTGACCTGCTTGCAGAACAACACGCTGTTCCCGTGCGGGTAAAGCTCCTGCGTCATGCGCAGGTTGTTCTGAACGTTGCCGATGATATCGACCTCATCGAGCAGCACCGCATAGCATCCGCCACCCAACAGCACGCCGGTGCCGCATCCAGCAATCTTCTTGCCGCCATAGACGATGAAGTTGGCGCCGTAGCCCATGAAGTTGCCGCCGCCGAGATCCCAGCCGCACAAGCCAAGCCCCGTGTTCCGGACGAAAATATCAGGGAGCTTCATCGTGCAATACAGGAAACCTTCCTGAAGGAACCCGTTGAAGAGATTCTGCGCTGAAGTTGTCTGCGACGGCGAGGTCATAAGATTGCCGTACTGACCGTGAATCACGATAGAATCGTACGTGAAGAAGATCGCGCGCTTGACGTGTATCGCAGCACCAGCAGTCATCCGCGTGCTGGAGTCGACGATAAACCGACGAAGGTTCCAGCCGTTAATTTCGGTCGCGCCCGTTCCGATCTTGATTAGATCGATCGTGGTCGATGCGCCGATATAGAGCAGGCCGCACGTGTATTCGTTTTCGCCCTCGATCGAGACATAGTTGACCTGGGGCAGCGTGAGCGTGGACGAGAAGGCGTAGACCTTGCTCAACTGGAACCGAACGCCAGGAGCGGCCTGAGCAAACATAGCTAGCAGTGCGGCCGTGTCGTCTGTTGGGTTCGGGTTGACACCGTTGGTCGCCGGGAAATTTCCGAGCACGTCGCCAACCGCGCCGAATTGCTCGGGCTTAAGAACCCGGCTGTCCGACAACTCCGCGCCGACCGTCCGAAGCACCGAGCCGGGAAGGGGAGAGGACAGGCCGGCCCTATGTCCGATAAGGGTGGAGGCCGTCTGGGCGAGCAACTGGGCACGGCTTGGGGCCTGCGTCAAGTCGGTACCCACAGATGCCGCCTTGGCGCCCGGACCATCCACATAGTTCGCCGGGTTGCTGACGTCGTACTTGCCCGCCAACTCGCTATCGACGGTCGCGGAGTCCGCTTTCGATGCCAGCGCCGCAGCCGTCGCAGCAGCATCCGCCTTGCTCAGCAGCCCCTGTGTCGCCGCGAACTGCGAGATCGCGACGCTATGTCCGTTGCCCGTGCTGTCGACGATAGGAAGCACGCCACCGATCGGGACGAGATCCTGTGCCAGTGCGGTAAATGTGATCGCCGCTCCTGCATTGAACGACACAGCCGCATTGCCATTGCTCGACTGCTGGACGTTGCGGGTGAGGGTGGAGGTCGCAGCGGTGTAGGTTCCGGTCCCCGTCTCCATGTTCGGGCCTTGCTGGACCGAATAGCTGTAGGTCGCGCCATCGGTCAGCTTCTCGATGCCGAAAAAGCTGGTGACGGCGGGGCCGAGTTGGAACGGTCCCGCACCCGTAGAGGATGCGTAAATCTTGACCAGATCGACGAGAGTGGAAGTACCGGCCATGCGTCCCTACCCATAAAGGTTCGTGGGACACAATACAGCTATAGTGGAGTGTCAGGCGAGCGCGTCGATGACTGGAATAGACACGCACCTACAATTTGGAAGCTGGCCCGGCCATACTCGCTCGTTGACTTCAGGATCTAGCCATCCCTCGCGAACATCATAGACTGTCTTGTTCTGACCTGCCTTGACGTGGCTCTTGCGCGGATGCTTGCCGCCTGCACTGTGCAGCCACCGGGCCTTGGTTATGCCCGCCTGTTCCTGACGAACGCGGGTCAGCACGGCTGTGGCCATGTTATTCTGCGAACGTGCGATAAAGGCCGCCCGCCGCTTGGTGACGCCGTAATTCTTCTCGAGCGCCTTGGCGAGCGTGCCCAGATCACGACCCGCCGCGACAGAGCGCATCACGTCGCCCTCGACATTGGTCAGGTGCTTTTCCGCGATCGATTTGATGAGGCTGACATTCTCCGCGATCACCGCCTGATATGCGTCGCGCTGGGCCGCAGTCAGCTTGAACTGCACCGTGAGGCCGGCCTCCTTCAGCATGGCCTTCAGACGGGCGTCTACCCGCTGTGATGCCGTGGTGGCGAAATAGTCGGCGAGCTTGGGGGCAAGGTCGTTGAAGCGCTTGCGCCAGCGCCGGCCGAGCTTGGCCATCTGGTCCCGTAGTGAGTTGGCCGCCAGTTCGTCCTGTGCAAGGGCAGGGGGATTGGCCCGGTACGATGCGAGCAGCCAGCGCATCAGGCTCGCATGCATCGCGTCGATTTCTTTCTCGAGCCGTGTCCGGTACGCGACAGTCAGCCCCGCATTGGGGCGGATCGGCTTCAGCGCCTTAGCCATGGCAGAGTCTGTGCGTGACGATGGTGGCGCGGCCGTCATGGAAGCTATCCGACCACATCACCTTCTCGTCACGTTCCATGCGCATCTGGAGGTCCGCTTTCTGGGCTCCGGTGAGCATCCTAAGTTCGCGCTGAAGCTGGCGGGTATCGATCGTCACATGGATCGAGATGTGCGCCATCACTCCGCAGCCTCGGCGAACTCGTCGCCGTCTTCGTCATTGTCGGGCTCCGGCGGCTCAGGTGCTTCACCAGTGAGCGAACCGAAGTACGGGCTCTCCTCATCCTCATTGAGAACCGAGCGTGCCTCCTCCGGGCTGATGATCGAGGCATCGACCAGCGACACGGCGGAATCGGTCTTGGACTTGTTGATCTCGGCCTTCGCCTTGTCGTCCATCTCCCACAGGTGGATGAACTCGAAGGTGATGCTCTCATCGATCTCGCCCCACTCGTTGAGCATGATCACGTTGAGCACGGTCTGGAGGTGATCGCGGAACAGATGCTCCTGGTCATCGTGGATGCGGCCATAATAGGCCTTCAGTTCGCCCTCGGACGACGCGTTGAGGCCCGCAGGGGTTACGCCAAGCAACTCCACCAAGGGGATACCGGAGACGCTGGCAAGCTGCTCCTGTGACTGGGCCTGTAGGCTGTCGAGCGTGCCGAGCGGGGCGGATACGTTGTCCAGCTCCTCCGTGTCCTTGTCGATCACCATGAGGCCACGGTTGTCGCGGGTCTTGTTGAAGCCCATGATGCGTTTGATGAACGCGCCGGCCTGCTGAAGGAGGGACTGTAGGTTGGTCTTCAGCACCATGACCGAGAACGACTTGATCATGTCGCTGACCGACTGGCGGGTGCGGAGCCAGTTGTCCACGTAGGGCTTGGCCATCTGCGACATGGACAGGCCGCCGAACTGATAGGCGGGCTTGAGCATGTCGGGCATCTCACGACCCACGAAGGGCAGGAGGCGCGTGCGGTGTACCGTCCTGCCCATCACATACCAGTCGCGGGGGCGGTAATAGTCATCGTCGAGCGGGTTGGTGCTCTCGTATGTGCCGGGGTAGCACCACAGGGGCTCGACCGCCTTGAAGCCCTTGAGATTGCCCTTGCCGATCTTTTCGGGACGCAGGATGAGCGGCTTGTCCATCTCGCCCGGGGACTCATCACCAGCCACGCGAATGGCAAGGTGGGCGCGGCCAAAGAACCCGTCGAGCTCGGCTATCTTGCGGAAGTGCTCGCGGACCCTGAACCGCTTCATCGCTTCTTCAAGCTCTGTGCATCTCGTCTCGTCGCCGTTGAGCTTGATCCATTTGCGCGTCATCGCCTCTGCGATGATCTCGGAGATGCGGCGATACTCGGGGCGCTGGGATAGCTCTGCGAGATAGGGATAGCCGAGAAAGCCCAGCCCTTCGCTCCACAGGCTTTCCTGTGCCCATGCTGTCAGCGCGTTGAAGCCGTTGTTCGCCCCGTCCATCGCCATGGCGGTAGCGTCACGCGGGATGACACCAGGGGCGGGGCTGGCGACCTGCCACGGATCAGCCGGCGATCGTCCACCCATGGCGAGTTCGTCATAGGAGATAGGGTTGACGCGCCGGGGCTGATCGGGCTCAGGCTCCGACACAGGGGCAGGCGTCGAGAGCAGCCATGCTTTGAGCCAGTTCTTCATAGCGCGGCCAGAACCTCGTCGCTGAACACCATGGCCTCGTGACCGGGGGCGAACGCCATCACGAACGCGTCGGCGAGGTTGGGCGACGGCATCGGGCCGCCCTCACGGTTCGCCTTGGCAAGTTCACGTTTCGATTCCACCTTGACTTTCCCCGTATTATCAAAGTCGCGCTTTGGCGTCGCAAGCTCGTCGATCAGGAGGCTAAGATACGGCAATTCGCCGTCGATGAAAATCATGTCGGACTGATCGAACTTAGCACCGTTTCGAACCGCGTTGAACGTGTTTCTCAGGCGGTCTGCTACGCTCCACCACGCCTGCGCCTTGATATTGGCGAACATGTCCTCATTGGACTTGTCGGTGTTGGCGTATTTGCTTTGCGGACGGAACACCTTGCCGCCCGCGTTGAAGCCTGAATGCTGGATAATGCGGGTAGGGTGCACCCCCTCGTTCAACTCATTGAACTTGGCGCCCGCGCTCGCACCGACACCGATGCTGTCGTAGACGATGTGCGCTCCACGTTCGCCGGCCGCTGACCAGACACGTGTGCACGACTTCAGCAGTTCATGTTCACCCGCCTTCCACAGATCCGACCCAGCGGCGAGGGGACCATGCGCGTGGATCGTGGCGCACTTGTCCTTGCCTCCATCGGCCACGTCGAAGCCGATGCGGTTGGAGCCTGTGGGCGTGATGCCGAGCGTCTTGTGCGCATCGATCGCGGCCATGATCCATGAGCGCTTGATGATGGCGTTGTCGTCGTCGTCGCGGGGGACGCCGAGGTAGATGTGGTTGAAATCGTCTTCGTCTTCAGCCCGTGCCGCTTCGATCACGTCGAGCATGGTGCGCGAGAGGAAGGGGTTCTCGTTGAAGTTGATGGACCTCACCAGCGTGCCGCGCGGCGGGTTGATGACGAAGCGCTTCCATACGAAATCAGTCGCGAGCTGGGGGTTGAACGTGAGGATGAACTGCGAACCCTCCTTACGGACGGTGGGATTCAGGACTTCCCATTGCTCCTCGGTGAGGTTGTGCGCCTCCTCTATCCAACAAAGATCGATGCCCTCCAGCGACTTGATCTCAGTGATGTGGCGCCACAGGCCGTAGAAGATGAACTCGCTTCCGGTCCGCTTGTGACGGATCATCGTGTCCGTCGAGATGAAATCGCCCGATAGGCCGAACTGCTCGATCTTGTCGTCAAGCAGCGCCTTGGATGACTCGGCTATGCGGTTCTGGAACTGGCGGGCGCACAGCACGCGCACCCGATATGCCTGTGCCAGGAATATCAGAAACCCCGCCGTGTCATGGCTCTTGGAGCTGGCCCGGCCGCCGTACAGGACGCGATTGCGGACGGGGTCGCCGTTATCGTTGACAGGCGTTTCCCAGAAGTCGCGAAGGCGTGGATTGAGCGACGGGGCCAGCATCAGCCTTCGCCGTCCTCCGCCGGTCGCGCGTAGAAATCCGTCAGCCCACGCGGCGACATAGAGCCGTCAGACGAGGTGTGGTCGATGCGATCACCATATCGTTTCGGGTCCCACTTCGCTAGCAACTTGAGCCGTGCTTCCACGCGTACGCGGCGTGATGCCGGCTCTTCTGATATGTCATCGGCTATCGGCAAAACGTCGGCCGCAATCTTGTCAAAGCCGACCTCGCGCGCGCGCGCGATAGCCCGACCAATGGCAGCGTCCTCCTCCCCCCAATTCCTAATGGTGTCGTCGCTCGGCATCCCGTCCTGTGCGCAAATGTGCGTTAGCGGCGTTCCCTCACGGAGACCGGACAGAACCTTCTCCATGATTGCTGGACGATCGAACGTGGGGGGGCGCCCTCGCTTTGGTGCTACCTTACGTGGTGCTTTGCGCTTAGGTGCAGGCCTCGTCATGCGTTCGGCCTCCGACCCAACCGCTTCGGAAGCACGGTTGCGACCGTATCGCCCTGGAGCTTCAGCCGAGCGCCGTTGCCCATTATTACCGTGTCACAGCCGAAGTCTGCGGCCTTATCGATCACGTCGGCCGCCGCCATCATCTCGCGGCGAGCGCCTTCCACATCGATGCCCTTCACTCGCTCGAGAAATCTGAGAACAGCATGATCGGATATGAATGACATCACATTGCCTCCGCCTGCTCTACCGTCACGGCATCGCTCAGCCGTGCAGGTGCAATCCGAATCTCCGCGATGGCGTAGAAGTTCGGCCCCGCCTCCACGATGTCATGCAGCTCCTCAAGCTCATGCATCGAGACATGCCGTGACCGAATGCCATCGTTGTGCCGGTATTTGATCTCCGCCGTCCAGCGGTGCAGTTCGACCACGGCAGCCATCACCGCACCCGCTCGAACTTGGCGCCGGGCAGGCGACGGACACGGCCAGTCTCGCACTCGAAGGCGATCAGACGGTTCGTGGCGTGACGGACCGCGTTCCACGAAAGGTTGGCGCGGCACAGGGCCTCGAATACCTGGTCACGCTTGAACTCCCCAGTCATGGCAGAGAGAGCTGCATTGCGCTGAGACGGGGTGATGGTGGTTCCGTTGATGATCATTGGTGGTCTCCTTCGGTGGTGGGTTTGGAAGTCTGCCAATCGGTAATGTCGTAGCTGGACGGACCGTCTGGGATCTGTGCCCAGCGCATCAGTGTTGGGTCGACGCCGCGCGAGATGATCCCGTTGCGGAACTTGATGTCCACGCGTTCGACCATGGGCATGAAGCCGTCGTTCCTCATGCCGCCGTCTCGAATTTCAGGTGGGTGTAGCCCGACGTGCTCTCGTCATACTGGAGCTCCACCTTGCCGATGCGGCCGGGGAGGCCCATGCGGACCTTGACCACGCGCACGTCGATGAACGGCTGACTGAGGTCGTCGCGGTGTACGATCAGGCCATAGTCAGCCTTATTCGCAAAGTGCGCAGAACCCGCGATGTCATAGAGGCTCGGAGGCTTGGGCGTTCCGTCGCTGCTGGGCTTGCGCGGGTGGGCCACAAGCCACACGGCACATTCGTAATTCTTGGCGAAGCGCTTCAGTTCTCGGATCGCCCGGGAGGTGTATTCCGTCTCCGTCTCGTTCGTGCCGCGCTGGTGCTCGATCTCGTTCCAGGGATCGAGGACAAGCAGGCGGATGCCGTCACGTATGACCGCGATCTTCGCCAGTTCAATGATGTATTCCAGCGTCAGCTCAGTCTCATCGTCCATCGGCGAATGGGCGATGATGGAGAGCTTGTCGGCGAGCAGCTTGTCCGCCGGGCCTACCATGTGGGCTCGACGATCGCTCGGGTCGCATTCGTAAAGCGCGGAGCGCAGACGGCTTTCAAGGATCGGCCGTGGCATCGTCTCGAACGAACCCACCGCCATGGATACGCCTGCACGCATCGCGTTCGCCAGCATCGCCATGAGCAGAGAGGTTTTCCCGTGCCCCGCCCAACCGGCGATGACCGTGAACGTGCCCGGAGTGAGGGCGAAGTGATCATTCAGGCCGGGGATGCCGACCGGGATCGAGCGGACGGGCGGCGGATCGGGGAAGTCGGACAGGCGATACAGACCGCGAACCGGGAACGGCTTGGCTTCGGTGATGACCGACGTGACGCCGGCCGCGCCGTGGGCCAGCAGGACCTCGTTCAGGTCCTTACAGCCTTCCGGGTAGCGCACGAACATGCACCGCTCGGGACCGAGCAACCTTGCCAGGTCTGACGCGAGGATTTTCCCCGGCTCGTCCCCATCCGTCGCCAGAATAAACTTCTGAACTTTGTCTAATAGCGCCTTTGAGCGCCAGATGTACTGGTACTGTGTCGCCTCTTCCGGGTCCTTCGTGCCCGCTGCCGAGACCCCGTTCGGGACGGACACGACCCGGGCGAACCCGGATGACATCGCCGCTAGGGCATCCCACTCCCCCTCCGTTATGATCAGAGGGGCGGCCGACTCTTCCAGCAGAACGTCGTGGTTCCACAGCACGAGGGGCGCCCCCCCGTCCATCCGGTGATCCTTCTCGCTGGTTCGCCGGTATTTGTGGTTCACCACCTTGCCGTTCTCGACGTACGGAACCGCCAGCCATGCGCCCGAGCCGTCGCGCTTCGTGAAGAGCCCCAATTGCTCGGCGAGGGCGCTCGACAGGCCCCGTACCTCGATCCATTCCTTGTGCTTGTCGTGAAGCATCGAAGCCTCCATGAAATCCGCAGCCGTTGTGGCAAAAGTAGGTGAAACCGTTGTCTGTGATCGTGACCGAGAGGCACGGATCGCGCTTGTTGCGCCGGGTGTGAGAGCACTGAGGGCAGAGTGTTTTGTGGTTGCCCACACCGTGCCGCTTCAGGGCGATGCCGAGAGATGCCGGGGTCATAGCCGAAGCTTCTCCCGTTCCCTGGCGGCCTGCTTGGTCGCCGTTGTCGACTTGCGCTGAAGGCTGGCGAGATAGTTCGAGGTCGGCAGGAACCAGTTGCTCCGCGCCCTGTCGTCGCCCTCAGTCGAGAGCCAGTCGTCGCGAGATTGGAGAACCGCCCTCATGTCGAGATCCGGATATGCCTTCTGCCATTTCCGGAAATCGCTGAACGTGAGTTTGATGACACGCCCATCGAACGCATAGTCGGCCGCGCGCTCTTGCGCGTCTTCCTTCTTCTTTTCTTTCTCTTCTTCTGTCTCTGTCTCTGTCTCTGGGAGTTCGCTTGCGTTCGCTTGCGTTCGCTTGCGTTCTTCCCTCCATGCTTTTGCCCGTTCTGCGCTAGAATCCTCGCGTTTTGGCTGTCTTTTGGCCCATCCCAGCAGGACGCCATCAGCCATGACCTTGCCTTCCATGGCGGTCAAAATCGCCTCTACGTGTGCGTCATCCATGTCGAGAGCGGCGGCAATATCATCTGCGTGCAGATTGTGCGTTCGTCCGCGTTCGTTTGCGTTCGCGCTCGCATTCACCATTACGAATGTGAATACCGCGATGACTTCCGAGACGCTGCGACCACTCTTGCGAGCAATGACGCGCCACTTCGGATCGGTTGGCATGTCATGCCAAAGTCTGACCCAATCGGTCATGTTACGCGGTCTCCAACTGATATACCTGGACCAGCAGTTGCGCCTCGGAGCCGTCGATGCGGCCGATGCGGAACGCGGTCATGATGAGGTTCTTCTTGGCACTGGCGCACGGCACCCGATCGAGGAGGCGATGAAGCCACATCAGGCGCTCACAGCGGCCCACGATGGGCGCAAACAACTCTCCGATCGGGCGAGCACTCATCCCATTACCTCAATGGTGATGCGGCCACCTGTGACAGGCTCTGCGTAGACAGGAGGCTGGGGCTCAAATGCGCGGTCGTTGACATTCAGCGCATCGGCAATGCCATCAAAGTATGGCTTCAGCGCCGCGGTGACCGCATCCTTGTCGGGCTGGCACTGGCGGCGAGAACTGCGGGGGTAGACGGTGATGGCAAGGCGGATTGGTAGATCAGCCGCCACAACGCCGACACGGGCCTCCTTGGCCGCATAGAAGCCGTATTGACGCGCAACCTTAAGGGCGCGTGTCTTCGGCCAGTGCGACCGTGACCGGAAATTCGGCCACAGTGCCGGTGCAGGCCAAGGGATCTCGATCACGCGAAGCGCCCCAGATTGTCACGAGACTGAGGAATTCCAGCACGGCGCTTAGCGCGCTCAAGGCGGCGGTCCTCGAAGCTCTGCAGGGTGTCGGCGCGCCATGTCGCCCGGCGCAGTTCTGTGCTCGTGCGCTGGTAGCGAACGGCAAGCGCGGCAAAGGCGCCCGTTGCGAATACAGCTTCGGCGATAGCGATCGTTGCGAACATCACATCGTGCTCCATGCTGTGGGGTTGAATCCGTGGCGCTTGGCCAGATCGATCATCTCTGATGAAGGGATGAAGCCATGGCCTGCGACGAAGTAATGACCGTCCTTCAAGCCGCGCTCACGACGTTGCCTCGGTGTCAGCACGCGATCGGCCGAATAGACGTTCTGGTAGCCCTTCTTGCGTAAGTGATGAGCCGCCTGATCCACTGTCGAGGATGGCACGGCAGGGACACCAGCACTGTTGAATTGGGTGACCAGATGTGGTGACTTCGGCGCAGCCCGGCACGACACACAGAGGATCTTGCACCAGCGCCCGATCAGCGTGTTGCTGACGCCGTAGCGCTCTGACAGTTGCTTCATGCTCATCCGGGGCGCGACGCGCTCGAAGTCTTCCGGGATATCGATCCGACCGCGCTTGCTGCGAATGCCTGTGTCGGAGCGGAACCGATAGATCACGCCGATGCCAACACCGTAGCGCTTGGCTAGCTGGTCGTTGGTTTCGAGCTGGGCCCATTGGGCGAAGTCGGACGGGACCTCGATCCGACGCACCTTGAACTTGGGGCGGCGGCTGATTTCATCCTGGATGCCGAGGCGCACGCAGAAGTCACGGAACGTCTCACCGGCCAAGCGGTAGTGGGCGCGTGTCTCCTTGACCTTGTGGGTCAGGGCATAGTCGCGGAAGCCTTCCGGTATGGGGCGCGGTGTTGCCCGTGACCGGTTTTGGTAGCCGCTCACTTCACGACCCTCAGGCCGCGAATGCTCGCACATTCCTCAAGCCATGAGCCGGAGAGGCGGTGCATCTCGCGCATCAGATCTTCGAGGCCGAGATATTCACTATGGACGATGGCACGTCCGCCCGGCCCGTCAGGATGGACAGCTTCCGCGATCTTGGCGGCGAGCTGCGTCACCGTAACCAGCGCATCGTCGGTGCTGCCGATCGCGTTACGGTCGACCACCTTCAGATTCTTGGTGGCGAGCCATTCTTCGAGAACGGATGGCTCTACGTCGACGGCGCGGTCGATGATTTCGAAGCTGGGGAACGAGCCGTTGGTTTGCTGACGGAGCGCTTCTCCGCTAATCTCCATCCGTTCAGCGAACGCGGCTCTTCCACCGCACGCTGCAATGGCTCTGGACCAGCCCTGCATGAGGACAGCATGCAAGGTCGCCTTGTTCAATCGTTGCGGCTTCCCAACGACACTTGGCCGATATGGCATTAGAGGGTGCTCCCATTATGGAGGGATTTCCGATCAGAATTGTGGATGCCTACCGTCTCGTCCGGGCAGCGCTCCCCGCTCCGGAGAGCGGCGTGGATGCGCTCGATCCGGCGGTGCATGGCCAACATCGTGACGATGACGACCAGCAGCCAGACGGCGACGAACAAGGCGAAGATGAGGAGATCGCGAGACACGGCTCAGGCTCGCTTGCCGAGACCAGTGAGGATGCAAGCACCAACCACGCAGGTGATGGCGCCTTCAGTGCCTCTCGTGACGATCGCTGCAACAATGAGCGTAAGCCAAGCAACCCAATACCGCATTTACGCGCTCCTCAGGGTCCTCCCGTCGATTGCGATCACGGCCGGCTGGGCGGAAATCACGCGACGGTAACTAAAACGGGTATGGTGTCCCGGCTTGGCCGGGTCGGGCGCGATCAGGATCACGTCCGGCTTCAAGGGCAGGTAGTCGACCATTCAGGCCGCTCCCCCGAACAGACGGATGGTCTCGCGGGCGGTGCCCATGGCACAGCACACGAAGAGCATCGGCCAGAAGAAGAGGATGCGGTTGGGGTGCATCTAGACTTGCTCCCCATCCCAATCGTCGGACTTGGTACGATCGGCCTTCGCCTCGAGACTTTCGATGCGGCGCAGGACAGGGCCGAGCACGGCCTCCATCAGCTTCGTGACGGCGCCGGGGATCTCCGTGGCGATCGTGTCATGGATAACTCCTTTGAGGGCTTCCATGTCATCAGGAGTAATACCGACGCGGGTCACGCCTGTGCCTCCGCCGGGTTCCGGTGGTCGGTGCCCCGGGTCGGGTGGAGGAAAGGGGTGTCTGGCACCCCTTCTTCAAACCTCGCCAGCACAGCAATTTCAGCGTCTGTCGCGGTCGCGATAGGGCCGACCTTCATTCCCGTCTTGAGGAAAGCCTGAATTGCCAGCTTGCGTGTCCACGGGCGCTGACCGTTCAGCAACGCGCTTGCGTAGGGCACGCTGATGTCGAGCATTTCCGCGAGCGGTGTCGGCTTATCGGGCAGCGGTTCCATTCACCCAATCTCACATATTGTGAAGTACTCCGCAAGGCCCGATCTTCACAATCTGTCGGAGGAATGGTTTCCGTTTTCCTGCCAATCTGTGAACATGGCAGGCGATGACAAGAACAACGGCCCAGTGATGCTGGGCGCATGGCGTGAGTGGCGCGGGCTCACGCAGGAAGATCTGGCCGAGGAGATCGGCACAACGGGCAGCATGGTCAGCATGCTCGAAACCGGCGAGCGCGGCTTGACCGTGAAGTGGCTGCGCCGGATCTCGCCAGTCCTGAGGGCCTCCCCAGGTGATCTGATCGATGTTCAGCCGGGAGTCCCGGTGGACAAGCGCGTGCCTAGCGAGAGTGAGCTAGCCATAATGCTGGAGAACGCTCAGCGTGAGGTGCCAATGGAAAGCCTGACTGTCGGGGGCTATCCTTCAGCCGTTGCTTCAGCCCTTCGTACGCAGCTTCTGCAATTCGCAAGTGCTGGCGCCAATGGTCTTTCTGGGAAGGTGGCGAAAGCGACAGGCCCTGAAGAAGGCGCTCAATCTCCTCGTCCCACCAAGCGAGCCTCTCGGGTATAATCGCACAACCCATTAAGCATGTTCTGCATCCCACTCCGCACGCGGGTTCGCTCAGTATGATGTCGCTCAAAGCATCCTCCATACGCTACAAACAACGCGCGTTCTTACTTTGTTCGCGCGCTTCCTACATGTCTATGGCAATTCCTTTCTGTTTCGTGACGTCCTCTCTTCTTGTGGCGTGCAGTTTTCCAACAGATGGAAATGAAACGACAAATTATCCGGCTTCAGGCCTGTCAACGGCGGCACAAGATGCCGAGAATATGCGGAATCTCGACAACGCGGCCAATGAACTCATCGAAGAGGGCAGTGTCGAGTCGCCTAAGCCGGTGTCGGATGCCCCTACCGGCTCCGATGCGATGCAGGCCTACGAGCAGAAGCAATTGCCGCTTGCCCGAAGCTTGGCAGTCGCACAATTTGCATCGGAATGCGGCCTTGAGACAGCGGCCTGGTACGCGAAATACCGAATGGCTGCCAATTACAGCCTGAACTCTGACCCGTCATTCACCGCCAATAGGGCAAAGCTTTCGCCGGACGAGATCGCGAAGGCCGATGCCTACGTGAAATCGGAAGCCAAAGCGACGTATGGCCTCAACCGAGGCGATGGAAATTTGGTCGATTCCTGCAAGGCATTCCAAGATATCGGGCCGCTAACGATGCTCGAAGCCGACGCCCTGCGGCTGGAAGCCGATATGCCGCAGGGCATGCTCTGACGAGCTGATCCACTACGATTGATGCGCGGGGAGTTCACAGCCTCGTGAAGCGATTCGATGCCTCTTCACAATCTGTGATTTTTTCGCTTGACTGCCATCTCACAATCTGTGAATTTCTCCCCATAGCCGCACTGGAGCGGCAGGGGATGGACAAATGGCTCAGGCCTTCAACCTCGATCGAAAAGCGCAAGCAGAGAAGGCTGTGAGCCTCATGCTTGCCTGCGCGTCGTATGACCGGGCGATCCGCTCCGGCGCCAACCCAAATGACTGCGCGGAATGGGTCGACCTCCTCCGCACTGGCTTCGAGATGTTCGGTTGCGACGAGCTTCACGCTGCTTGGCAGGAAGCGCGGGCTCCTGACTTCGACCTCTTCGGCAACATCGTTCCCAGCCGCGCGGCTTCTGCCGCTGAGATTGGCTGGGCAGAAGGGAAGGCCGCCTGACATGGCCCTCTACACCTTCGCCCAACTTCCGGACATTCCGGTGATCCTGCCGATAGCGGCCACGCCGATCTCGCTGAGCGAGCGCGTGATGCTCGCCTATCGCGATCCTGACCTGTCGTCTTCCGAGTTCGAGAAGATGGTCCGCGAGATCTACGGCGACGGCCCTTTTGAGGAGGACGACCAGTGATCCTCACCCCCATGACAGACAGCACCTTCGAGCCGACACCCAAGGCGCCGGGTCACAAGGTCATCTCGCTGCATCGCGTCTTCGTCATCAACGAGCGCGGCGGATCGGAGCCGGTACGTAACCAGCCCGAATATGTCGCGGCTCCTCCGGTGACTCCTTGGAGTGTTCTTCAGGGCCACGGCTGGGAAGCTCTCGCTGGTGTCGCCCTTGGTGCTCTGATCCTCACCCTATTCATCCTCTTCATGTCGCTGGGAGCTTGAGACATGGACCTGACCCGCGAACAGATGGAGCAGCGCGCCCATGCGCAGCTTCGTGCCTACCGCAACATCATCCACCTGGAGCTTCGTGACGGTCGCCGTGGCCGGGTGCGGTTCTGGCGCAACCTCGCAAGCTCTGCGGTCGCCGATGTCCGCCTTCTCCGTTCGATTGGAGAGAACTGATGGCTACCGCTGCAAACGCCGTGATCGGGCACAATTCGCCGCCACCGATCGAGACATTCAAGCTCCACATTGAGGACTTGATGCTGGAGGCCAACAACTGGCTCGACGGCGAACCGATCCTCAATCAGGCACAGGCTGATGAGGTTGGCCGCCTGCTCGCCCAGCTTCGCGAGGCCCGCAAGGGTGCAGACGCCCAGCGCGCGGCCGAGAAGAAGCCGCACGACGATGCCGGCAAGGCTGTGCAGGCCGCATGGAAGCCGCTCCTTGAGCGCGTCGACCTTGCCGAGCAGACCGCGAAGAAGGCTCTAGCACCGTTCCTCGCTGCCGAGCAGGCCAAGCGGGATGCCGAGGCCGCTGCCGCCCGAGCGATCGCCGAAGAGGCCCAGCGCAAGGCACAGGAAGCCCTTCGCGCCGCCGAAGCGTCAAACCTCGCCGCACGGGAAGAGGCCGAAGCTCTCCTGAAGGAAGCGAGCAAGGCCGAGCGCGCCGCGAACAAGGCGGAAGGCACGCGGGCAACCGCGACTGGTGGGGCAAGAGCGGTCAGCCTACGCACGGTCTGGTATGCCACCATCACCGACCGCCGCGCCGCGCTGAACCACTATCTGAAGGTCAGCCCCGCCGCCTTCGTCGATCTCCTTCAGGAACTCGCCAACCATGAAGCTCGCAACGGGCCGCGCAATGCGCCCGGCGTCGAGTTCACATCTGAACAGGTAGCCCAGTAATGACCGACAACCTGAAAATCTGGGATGCGCTCGGCAAGACCGATCCCAAGCATACCAAGCCGTTCAATCGCGCTGGCGGCTTCAAGGGCACGGCTATTAAGCCTATCTGGATCTTGCGCGGCCTGACGGAGCAGTTCGGCCCAGCCGGCATTGGCTGGGGCGTCAACGAGCCCCGCTTCGAGGTTGTCCAGGCCGATGGGGAAATCCTCGTCTACTGCACGGTGTCTGCATGGCACGGTAACAAGGACAACATCCTTTGGGGAGTTGGCGGCGACAAGGTGCAAGCCAAGCGTTCCGGCGGCTCCTTCTGCGATGATGAGGCCTTCAAGAAGGCTTTCACCGATGCCGTGAACAACGCCTTCAAGTCGATTGGCGTCGGCGCCGATGTCCACATGGGCCAGTTCGACGACGACAAGTATGTCGCTGCGGTTGGCCGTGAGTTCGAAGAGCAGGCGCGAGCCGACGAGCCTAAGGTCGAGATGTTCTCCGACGATCAGCGCGACATCATCGCGGGCCTCGCCCCTGCTGCCGGCCTGACGCTCCAGCAGATCTGCGAAGGCTACAAGGTCGCATCACTCAAGGATCTGCCGGCGTCCAAGTTCGACGCTCTCCGCAACCGCCTTGATCAACTCATCCAGAAGAAAAGCCAGAAGGAAGCCGCGTAATGGCATCGGTTAACAAGGTAATCATCGTGGGCGCGCTTGGTCGTGACCCTGAATCGCGCTCGTTCCAGAATGGCGGTAAGGTTGTCAACCTTCGCGTCGCCACCTCCGAGACTTGGAAGGACAAGAGCAGCGGCGAGAAGAAGGAGCGCACTGAGTGGCACTCCGTCGCGATCTTCAATGAAGGCATCGCCACCACAGCCGAGCGTTATCTGCGCAAGGGGTCGAAGGTCTACATCGAAGGCCAGCTACAGACCCGCAAGTGGCAGGATCAGAGCGGCGCCGACCGCTACACCACCGAGATCGTGTTGCAGGGCTTCAACGGCCAGATGGTCATGCTCGACGGCGCAAAGGGCGAAGAGCATAAGACAGACCAGCGCGGCGGGGGTGGGGGATCCTACGACGCGCCAGACTTGGACGATGACGTTCCGTTCGTCCACTGCATCGAGCCGCTTGGCCGTGTGGTGGCGTGATGCTCGCCCGTAGTGCCCTCAAGTCGCGCCGGCAGAACGCGCCGCGCCCGGAATGGAAGCAGGCGCCCGCCTTCCTGCAATGGCTGCGTGGACGCCCCTGCTATCTCGCCAACCATCGTGCCGGCGGATGCGGTCTTGGCGATCCTCCGCGCAAGAGCCCCGTAGAAGCCGCTCACGTCGACCATGGCGGAGACAAGGGCACGTCCACCAAGGCAAGCGACCGCTTCGCCATACCTCTGTGCCAGCGCCACCACGACGAGCAGGGAGGCCGCATCGGGTCGTTCCGCAATCGTGGAGGCTGGAAGACGTTCCAGGTGAAGTACGGCTTCAACGCCGTTCATGTCGCAGAGGAATACTGGCGGGCATGGCCGGGCCGGGCTGCGTGGGAGAACCGCGATGTCTGACAAGCCTCCCATGATCTTTGAGAAGCGGTTCGGATCGCTTCACCCTATTTCTTCGGCCGCCAAGGAAGCCGTCAAGGCACTCGATGGTCAGTGCCGTGTCGAGATCAAGAAGAGCGGCGCGAACGATCGTCGCCGGGCCTTCTATTGGGTGATGCTCGACACCGCTGCGGAAGCCCTCACGGACGCCACAGGCTTCCCATGGGATCAGGAGCTTTTGCACGACGAACTGAAGCGCAGGCTGAAGCTCGGACACGAGTTCACCACGCCCAGCGGCACCGTCGTGTTCAAGCCGCGCTCGACGAGCAACCGCGCGATGACGGAGCCCGAGCGTGCCCACTGGACTGACCGCTGCGCCAACGTCCTGTCGCACTGGATTGGCTGCGAGATCGGCGAGTTCATGAGTGAGGCGCGGCGCCGGAATGGGGAGGCTGCATGACCGCGATAGGGATTGCAGCGCGAAGCGGCGAGACGCGCATGCGGCTCGACCCGAAGGGCAAAAGCCCGGCCCGTCAGGGATCGCCCAATGATTTCAACAACTTCCGCAATGGAGTCATCCATGGTTGAGAAGCAGATGCCTGACGATGGCGGCTGGATCGAGTGGAAGTGGCAGGCTGGATATGTCCTTCCCGATGGCGACGTTCTGGTAGAGGTCAAAACACGCGACGGTGATCAGTATGAAGGTCACGTCGATGGATTCATGCGCGGGCGCTGGGAGCATTCTCCATACATCTCGGCCGCCGATCACATCATCGCCTACCGCATCGTCTCCCAATCTCTCCCCAACACCCACGCGGATGGGGGGAGGTGATGGGCAAGCTGCGCGTCCTTTCGCTGTTCGCGGGTATCGGCGGGTTCGACCTGGGTCTTGAGCGCACTGGCGGGTTCGAGACGGTCCGTCTTGTCGAGCGCGACCCATTTTGCCGCGCCATTCTGGCCAAGCACTGGCCGACTGTCGCCTGTGATCAGGACGTCGTGACGGCCGAATATACCAGAGGAGAAGCCGATGTCGTCGCAGGTGGTTTCCCGTGCATCGATATCAGCTCGAGCGGTGGGAAAGCCGGTATCACCGGGGAGCATTCCGGCCTGTGGGATCACCAACTCCGGGCCATTGACGTGGTTCGACCCCGCTGGGCGATCGTGGAGAACGTCACAGACCTGCTTCATCGAGGGCTGGGCGTCGTTCTCGGAGACTTGGCCTCGATCGGGTATGATGCGGAATGGCATTGCATTCCCGCTGCCTACGCTGGCTCCCCGCAAGCGCGGGACCGCATCTGGATTGTTGCCTACCCTAGTGAGCGGGGACGCCCGGGGATCGCGCAACGGCACATCCAAGGGCCGCGACTTATCTTCCGGGCAGACGATGACAGATTGGGTCTGGGTGAATCTCGGGCGCGGCAGGCTCCATCCATCATCCGCCGAATGGATGAGTGGACTGCCCGAGACATGGACCGAGTTAGGGCCTGCGGAAACATCGCCCACCCCGAAGTCGTCGAAATGATCGGTCGAGCGATCCTCGCCGCCGACGCGCACCGGATCGCAGCATGACCCCCAAAGCCATCGCACCTGGATCCCTCTTGGATTTGGCTGAGGAGGTAGATGATGGGCGCATCCGTACCGGACCGGGCTCTCATGCTTCGCACGAAGCTCCTGCGGATCTTCGCCCTGCGGGTAGCGATCCCTCGCGCTTGGCGGATAAGCCGTTCGCTGTCTTCGGTGACTGGCGTGATCTGCGCGGCGCTTTGGAAGAGATCGATCCGACATGGAAGGATCTTCCGGAGGCGGAGCGTGCTGCCCAGTGGGAGTTCGCCACCAAGCTCATCGGTGCCTATGCGCCGATGAAAGCGCGATGCTGCAACTGCCGCGAGATCGTGCACGCTCGTTCGGCATACCGCTGCGCCGACTGTCATGGCCACTTCTGCGAAAGCTGCATTCGTCCGCACTTCGGGCCGAACCACAAACCTCATGGAGACCGGCGATGATCACCGTCGAGAGCCTGACTGGCTGCAAGATGCACGAGGTCATGCATGGCCACGGCAAGGACATGTTCTTCTACACCTATGGCGTAGAGGGCCATCCGCGCCTGACCCGTCACGATCGGTACTCGCGGAAAGACCGTAGCGTCGTATCGACATGGCGTGTCGACGGTGAGGACCGTCCCAGCCTTGAAGCCGCTGCCGTCGCGCTGAACACGCCGCCAGTGTTCACGCCTGAAGAGTTGGAGATCATGGCGGGTAGGCCGGCCGAATGGGATATTCACGACAGGACGGTAGATTTCTCGGCGATGTACATGCTGAGGCGGAAAGGCGCGATCGAGATCAACGATCGTATGTGCCGCCTGTCGGATCTGGCCGCCGCCGCTATTCGCGCACACGCGATAACGATCGAAGCCGGAACGGCCGAGACCGCAGGGCTCGGTGCGAAGCACGAGAGCGTGGGCCCGCAGGGCATCGCCAAAACCACAGGTGACGC
>FTCV01002568.1_pt1 | contig 20616 bp, 18 predicted proteins | sample 1639691 | NCBI WGS metagenome assembly FTCV01 (sample SAMEA3914864, study PRJEB12502) | metagenome | biome: forest; material: soil | place: USA | collected 2012-03-12 | depth 0.3 m
GTCAACAGAGACCGATGACGCCACCCCGTTGGCGCCAAACCTACTCAAAATCCGGCGGTCAAACGGCCCAAAGCAGACTTTTTCCGCGGCGTGTTAGAGGGGGCTCGTGGCTAATTCTTCGCCCGTAGATCGCGACCTGATCATGCCTGTGATCCTGCTCGGGAGTACGCCGCCTTGAGTCTTTGTGCCGCGCGAATTCGCGGGCTTCGCGTCAGTACGTCGCGGCACTTTTGGACCGGACCGTTTCGGAGAGCAGAATGTTTGGCGGTTACAGTGGCGCTTCCGGATGGGCTCGCCAAACGCATTAGGCCATCAGCCGCAGCACGAGAGGCGAGATTCCCTCCAGGTGCCATTTGACAGCAATGATTGCCCCGACCGCAGCCGCGCCATTTGCCATACCCCTCCAGAGAGTGCCGTTTATTGCGGTTGGTCTGCGTAACAGTTCGAAGGCAGCTGCTAATGCGATAAAGGTCAGGATCTGGTAGCGCGTTTCCACCATCTGGAAAGTGAACCTGCCGACCGCGCCGCAAGCTGCGAAGAGGACGGGGATTCCGATCGCCTGCACCGATGCAGATAAATTGTGCATTGCAGCAGCATGATAGACCTCTGCGCCCGAAACAAGCCGTTGCCGTCGACGTGAGCAATATCTGAGGCGACATGCGCGGATAGTCTCAGAAGATCAGCATTGTGGCGGCCAGGGGGCTGAGGGCCGATCGTTGTTGTGGGAGTTGGGCCAATTATGCACAGAGTTCGCCGGTGCGACATTGCTGGGCTCCCGAGGCGGCTATAATTCTCTCGGCAAGATTTCATCAAAACAGCAGGAGAATACCCCAATGAACAATGCGGACATCGCCGAGAAGCTGGCTGCCGAGACCGGCGTGACCAAGGCGGATGCCAAGAAGGCCGTGGATGTGGTCTTCGCTGCGATCGCTGATGCAGCAGCTGCCGGCGACGAGATTTCCCTGAATGGCTTCGGCAAGTTCAAAGTGAAGGATTCTCCGGCGCGCGAGGGTCGCAATCCTTCGACAGGCGAAACCATCCAGATCGCGGCTTCGAAGAAGCTGACGTTTGCGCCGGCGAAGGCGATCAAGGACAAGCTTAAATGAGGATTGTCAACTTCGTTTGATGAACTCAGGGCATAGTTGATGCTCCGTAGGATTAAGATCCAAGGCCAGAGTCCTGTTGCACGACGGGCCGATGGCCCGATCCAACTTAAATACGGTCGCTGTTCGAAACAGCAGCACCAACATCCCGCTTGCGGCGGACTAAGGACTCAGGAAGACGCGACCATTCTGAGACGCCGGCATTTCATGCCACGCTTATCCTCGGTTCGTCTTACCTTGGATCTACCGGAGGCCGATTCCTCCGGTGGATTCTGCTTCGAAGGTCATCAAGGGTTAGGCCGACTTTAGGATTGCGCCTTCGATCACGATGCCATCATTGATGTATTTCCAGATCGCGATGAGCAACTTGCGCGCGAGAGCAACGATCGACTTCTTCTTGTGCCGGCCGTCATTTTGCCGCACCCGCTGCTTGAACCAGAGCGTCAAAGCTGACTGGGGTTGGTGGATGACCCACATCCAGGCAAGCTGGACTAGTGCCGTTCGAAGCCTTGGATTCCCGGATTTTGAGACGCCTTGCTCATGATCAATGGCGCCGCTCTGCCAAGGCGTTGGCGCCAAGCCTGCATAGGCGGCCAGTTGCCGCCTGTTGTTGAACGATCTCGATAATCCCTCGGTCCAGAGCACTGCTGCAAACTCCGCGCCCACTCCCTTCAGATCTCGAAGCATGGTGGGAGCTGGTGACATGGATTGTACCTCTTGGAACATCGTGTCCCGTTCGCGTTCGACCTCTTTGATCTGTTTGATCAGCATCTCGAGCCGCTCAAGCTCCCGGCTGATCTGTGCCTTCATGTGGGCGGGCAACGGGCGCCCATCTCCTGTCCTGAGTTCTTCGAGACGTTCGCGCCGGGTCAGGTGCATCGGTTCGTATCCCGATATGCCCTGACTGAACAGCAAGCCCTTTATACGGTTGATGTGGCGGACCCGTTCATTCGTCAAAGCCTTGCGTTCACGTGCAATACGGCGGCGATCCTCTTGCTCGGGTGTCGGCGCGCGCACCATTGCGCAAACACGAGGCTCCCCCCTTTTGTAGGCAAGCAACGCTCTGACAAGCGCCTCTCCATCCAGCCTATCTGTCTTCGCTCGACGCCGGCGTCGCGAAGTGGCTACTGAAGCAGGGTCAACGACATGGCTCTCCATGCCCTCGGCCTCCAATACGCGGTGAATCCAGAAGCCATCCAATCCGGCTTCCTGAATCACGATGATTGGATAATCATGCCCCGTTCGCGCCTCAGCCTTTCGCCTGAGATTGGCAAGACAGGAGAGCAAGGCCGGCACATCGCCGCTGCCTAAGATATGCTTAGACATCTTCTCTCCGGCCCCAGGCGCCAGCGAGGTGACAAGCCATTTTGACCTGCTCAGCTCTAATGATATGAAAATCGCCGCGAGATCGACACGAATGGCGGCAACTGACGTGTAATCGGCGATGCTTGACATGGCGGACTCCAGACTGCGTGAACGGCAAGAGCACTCTGCCAAAGTCTCCGCCGCTGTCATCCTCATGGGATCTGAACGGCTAAGATCGCCAAGATAGCAAAGGGCACTGCGCGTCGATCGCAGTGCCCTTTGTTTTTCCTGCAGATGGCGATCACTTTCGCCGAGGCAGAACTTCGAGCTATCGTAACCGCTGCGCTCAGGAGCGTGACCTGGACGCCGTCGACGGGTGGCGTGGCCAGATGGGCAGTAGTCTGTATCGGCAATTCGCAACGCGGCCGCGACGGCTCAACGATTGCTAAATTAAATCGAGTGCTCGGTCGGCGTGGCCACAAAGTGTATAATGCGTCTCGATCTCATCAGCCGTAGTGTAAGAAGATCAACGGCTTGCGTGTGCTCTTACCGGGTTCGAGTTCTGTCGTTCCTGCTAGCAGTTTCCAGCCAAGTGAGCGAAGACAACTGCCACCACGCAAACTTGCGCTTCGCAATCAGCTACGTTGAACCTCCCAACATTATAGCCGCCTGACGGGGCCGCATCCCAGCTGCGCGAGGTCGATTTGGTATTACGCCCATTCCTCCCTTGCGGGTGACGGGTGGCATCGCGCAGCATCGGTTTGTCGAAAGGCGAGTGGACGGCGCGGGAAAGTGGCGTCCACCGGAGACAGCTTCCCGGCCTGCACCCCTGAATCGAGGATTTGATGTCCAGGACACGATCCGCGCAGCGACTGTCCTTGGCATCTCGGATTAGCCAGGCTGACCCTGAGACTCTGATCGGCACGGCGCGTCTTATGGCATCGAGCCTGTCGCTGGTCGCGGTCTATGTGGATCCCACGACGCCCCGGTCGAACGTCACCGAAACTTACGCAGTTCTTTGCGCCTATGTCCTGGTCAGCATCGCTTTTCTGATTCCGATTCCGGCTCGGTGGCGGGAGGGATCGCGTGTTTTGCAGACGGCGATCGATATCCTCACCTTGGGAATTCTGGCCCACTATTCGGATGATCTGCAAAGCCCGTTCTTCGTCTTTTTCACGTTTGCCCTGATCAGCGCGACGATGCGGTGGGGGTGGCCCGGCGTGTTGGCAACGGCGTTCCTTCTGCAACTGCTTCTGGTGATCGTCGCGATCCCGGACATGCGCGATGCCAAGGATTGGGCTATGAACGTGCTGCTGATGCGGTTCGTCTATGCCTGGGTGGCGGCGCTCATGCTGGGGTTTTTCGGAAGCTATCGTAACCGCAACGAACGACGCCTTCAGGAACTGGCATCCTGGCCCACGCAAATCATGCCGGATGGCGATCGTCCCTGGTTTGCCGAGGCGTTGCAGCATGCGGCGCGCGTGCTGGGCACCGATCATATCGCCGTGGTCTGGCAGGATCAGGAGGGCGGGCGCGCCACGATCGGGTTTTGGACGGGTGAGCGTTGCGAATTCGTCGACGATGTTGCGCTGGCCCAATCGCTGCATGACCTGAAAGAGCAAGCTGTGACCGATCCGCGCGGCATGCTTGCTGCGTTGAATCCGGGCCGTATTACCAAGGCTTGGGCTCGATTGCGGAACGATGCGAAGCAATCGCTGCACCTCACCGAATTTCAGGGGATTCGCTATCAAGGCCTGGTAATCGTAATCGACCCGGCATTCCGTGAGGAAAATGTCGAGGCGCTGACGCGCATCATCGGCGCGCGGATTGCGTTGGCGCTGGAGCAGTTTGCGATCTCACAAAGCTTGGCTGCCGCTGCCAGCCTTAAAGAGCGCGTGCGGGTCATGCGCGATGTTCACGACAGCGTGTTGCAGGACCTGACGGCAGCGGTCTGGCAGTTGGACACGATGCGCACGGGGCTGCCGATCAATGCGCAATCCACGGTGACGCGGGTGCGCGATCTGCTTCAGCACCAGCATTCGCGCCTGCGGTTGCTGGTAAACGGGACCCGTGCTGGCCGCGGTGCGCCTGCCTTGCTCAAGGACCAGTTATCCGTTCTGGTCGCGCCGCTGGCGGCCCAATGGGCTTGCCGGCTGGAGATAGCCGTCGAGCCCGAAAATCTTCAGGTGAGCGATGAAACTGCCGCTGAGCTTTGCCTTGCCCTGTCGGAGGCGACAGCCAACGCGGTGCGCCACGGCGCGGCGGGATCGCTGCGGATTTCGGTAGAGGGCAGTCGCGGCGAATTGCATGTCGATATCGAGGATGATGGTCGTGGATTGGAAGGCCGTGCCGCTCTGCCGCAATCGCTTTGCGAGCGGATGAAGGACATCGGCGGCGATCTTGTCACGGCCGAAAGCGCGCAAGGCTGCCGGCTCCGCCTGATGTTTCCGGCAGGGGCGCCCGGCTGATGGCGACGCTTGTGATATGCGACGATCATCACCTGATCCTCAGCGGAATCCAGATGCTGCTTGGCGACGATGCGGACTTTCGCATTGTCGCCACCGCCAGCGATGGCGAAACGGCGCTGCAACGGATCGGCGAACTCAAACCCGATATCGCCCTGGTCGACGTCTACATGCCCGGCATCGACGGACTGGGGGTGCTGGCCAGGATAAACCAGAACGGCTGGCCGGTCCGCGTGGTCTTGCTGAGCGCGACGATCACCGATGCGCAAGTGATAGAGGCCGTTGCCGGCGGCGCGGCGGGCATCGTTCTCAAGGACATGGCATCGACGACGCTGGTGGAATGCCTGAAGACGGTGGCCGGCGGCGGGCGCTGGCTGCCGCGCCACCTCGTCGCCTCGGCAATCAACCGCCGCCGGGCGGAGGAGCGTGAGCCATCGCCGTTCGAAAGCCTTACCCGGCGGGAGTGGGAAGTAACCCGCTTGCTGGCGGATGGAATGGCCAACCGGGATATCGCGGCAGAGCTTTCCATTTCACTCGGCACCGTCAAGATCCACCTGCACAGCATCTATTCCAAGCTGGGGGCCGACAATCGGACAGCCGTTGCGCTGATGGTGGCGCGATATGAAACGTCGGTTGAATCGTCCGGTCCGGATCTGCGAGCCTAGGCCATTACGCTCATGCGGGATCGCCCATGTGGGCTATATCCAGCGATAGATGCGCGCAGACCCCCGCAGGCGTAATCAGGGAGCAACGTTCCGGCAATTCACGGCGGAACCGTCACGTTGCAATGCCAAGGGGAATAGTCATGGACGACCGCGATTCCGATATTCTCGGTGACACCCACCGGCGCAATTTCCTGAAAACGGCAGGGCGCTTCGCGCTCACCGTACCGCCTACCATGACCGTTCTGCTGTCTACCTCGCTCTCCTCGCCGGCGATCGCTGCTTCGGGCGGCGGTGGTGGTGGCGGCGGAAGCGGCGGTGACGGCGGAGGTGGTGGCGGTGGCAACGGTGGAGGCGGCAGCGGTGGTGGCGGCGGCTTCGGCGGAGGAGATGGCGGCGGCTCGGGCGGCGGTAGTGGTTCAGGCGGCGGCTTCGGTGGCGGCGACGGCGGCGGCCGGGGTGGTTCCGGAGGTGGCGACGGTGGTGGCCGGGGCGGCGGCGATCACGGTGGCGGGGGTGGTGGCGACGGACGGCACAAGGGCTGACTGAAACCCTGTGGAGAGCCATCGAACCGCCAGCGCCGCGCTTGTTTCATGCGCGGCGCGGAACCTCGCCTCGCCCGATATATCCATGGAGGGGTATGGATGTGCGGACGGGCAGGTCGGCGGCTCTCCCGCCCTGATCCTGTCATCCCGATGGCAATTGGCACCCGGCGTGGCGGTCCTATCGCTTGCCGGTCATGATGCGCTGTTCTGTGAGGCGGCGCAAAAACTCTACGCGTTGGACGCTTTTGCCGCCGTGATCGCGCGCCGGCTTGCGGATGCGCCGACTCCTTTTGACAGCTTGATCGCCTATTGCGTGCGCCGGGGCATGGATCCCTCAGGCGCGGCAGATGCGGTTGCCGCGCTGGTCACTTTATGGTCCCGTGCGGATCTGCTGGCTGTTGCGCCGCCGATCCAAGGCGAAGTTGCCGGCCGTTTCCGTTTTGACCTTGCGGGCATGCCGATGGATGTCTCCGTCATTGGTGACGGGCTGCTTCAAGCGATCGACTGGCCTGCGCTGGCCGAGTTGCCGATGGCCCCCGCTCCGGTTGTTTCGGCAGCGACGCAGACGGTCCGATCCTGGCAAATCCGTCCCGGCCCCAGTCGAGGCGATGAGCCTGACGTGATTATTGCGCGTGAAGGCAGGCCGGCGAGCATCGTTCCGCTGGCCGAAGCGGTGCCAACGCTGAAGGCGCGGCTGGTCGACAATGTGTTGAGGGCGACTGACCGGATTGCACTGCACGCAGCGGCCCTTGTCCGGCGTGGGCGTGCACTTCTGCTGAGCGGCGAACCGGGGGCGGGCAAGAGCACGCTTGCGACGGCCCTTACCCTGGCGGGACTGGGGTACGCTGGAGACGACATTGCCCTGCTGGACGGCGATGCGATGGTGCAGGGCATCGCTTTCCATCCCACACTCAAACGGGGATCGTGGGATCTGCTTCCGGCCTACCGTGACGCACTCTCCGAAAGCCGTGTTCACCGCCGGGCTGACGGCGCGGTCCTGCGCTATCTGCCGATGTCCGAACCTTGCACGGGCCGCTATCCGGTGGGCTGGATCGCGTTGCTGGACCGTGGGGAGGGCGCTTCTGCGCGGATCGATCGGATCGAGCCGCTGGCAGCGCTTGAAGCCTTGCTGAAAGGCGCCTTCGCACGGACAGGCCGATCTACGCTCGCTGATATCCGGGTGCTCAGTCAGGTCGTTTCCAGGGCGACGTGCTGGCGGCTTTCCTATGAGAATCTGGATCAGGCTGTCGAACTGCTCGATCGTGCCACAAGAGCGGAATGACTTGACCAGAATCCGGACTTTTGCGGCAGCGCTGGATGGCAGGATCGACGGCAGTCGGTGCGACTGGGAACAGATCATCGGCCAAGCCAACCGAACCCTGACAACGGCTGCTCTTGCGGCAAGATGGGCGCAGCGACCGGAGCTTCCCCAGGATGCGCGCGAATTTTTGGCCGCCGTGCTCGATGCCAACATGGAGCGGAACCGGCGATTGTTGCTGCTGCTGGAAGAAGTGCTGGATGTGCTGAACGACATCGGCGTTACGCCGATCCTGCTCAAGGGTGCCGCCAGCCTTGCCACAGTCGGCACTTCCGCAATGCAGGGCCGTATTCTGGGCGATCTAGATCTTATGCTGCCTGTCTCCGCGATGCAGGAGGCTTACAGCAGGCTCGATCGCATTGGCTTCGTGGTTCACGATGCCGCCGGCACGCCGGATGCGCCGATCGTGCTTTTCCGCACCAGTGACGTCGGCATGTTGGACCTTCATTGCCGGATGAAGGGCAGCAATCCCCGGTTCGACTATACCTTGCTGTCGGCCCACTGCCGCCCGGCTGCGATCGGCGATGGGCAAGCGCTGCTGCCATCCGCCGCCGCGCAGGCGGGTGTGCTCATTTCGCACGATCAGCTTCAGGAACTGGATTATTGGCGGGGGTTGATCGACATGCGCCACCTGGTCGATCTGGCCGATTTGTCCCGGTGCGACGGAGGGATCGATTGGCAGGTGCTGGACGGTCTGTTCGCCGCCCCCCAATCACGGCGCGCACTTCGCGCCCAATTGCTGACTTTGCGTGCGCTGTTCGGCGTGGCAGTGCCGCAGGAATATTGCAATGGCCTCTGGGCGCGCATCCAGCATCGTCGCCAACTGTTTCAGGCGGAATGGCCAGTGTTGCGATGGCCGTTCACTTTCCTTGCCCTGATGCTGCAATTGCCGCGCTCCGTCCGTGAAGATCCGGATCCGCTTCCGCACGGATTGGTCGGGGACTCGCTGCCGGCCCAACTTTATCGAGCCAAGGCCATCGCGCGCAGGGCAGTGCGATCACCTGGGCCGGGCAAGTATACCTGAGTTGCCGTTTTGGTTGTCCTTCAGGCACCCGGTTTGAGGGCGAGGCCAGCCGGCCCTGCGGATGCATTCCCACTAACTGCGGGTTAGTCCGGATATGCCGGCTGCGGCACGCGCGTAAGCCGCTTCTTGCATGTGGGCGATACCATCTTCCGCCGCCTTCGCAGGCTGGGCGCAGCGGGCCGTCGTGGCGGCATTGCTGGCCTATTCGGCGGGGCTGCCTCTACCGGCGCATGCGACCGAACCCACCGATCAGATGGACGAAGTGGACGATCAAGCCCAAGCCGTCGCCACGCTGGCGGGGAAGGATTCCGGGCGGGATATTCTGGCGATTCCCTTGCCGATCACCAACCCGTCGCTGGGCACCGGCATCGTCGGGGCAGCGGTGGCGTTCTATAACCCGAATGGGGCGCCATCTCCATGGATCAGCGGCGGCGCGGCGATGAAGACCAGCAACGGCAACTGGTTGGTCGGCGGCTTTCACAGCATGTCTCTGGATCACGATCTGTATCGGATCACTGCCGCTGCCGGCGCGGGCAAGCTGGTGAACGACTACTACGGCGTTGGCCCCGACGCGGGCGATCGCAACGTGGCCACGAAACTGGACGACAAGATCGTGGCCGTGCGCCTTCAGGGGCAAAGGCGGGTTCTGCCTGGGCTCTATGCCGGAATCCGCGTGCTTTACGTGAACGTCGATGCCTCCAACTCCGATGCCGCCCCGCCTTATCCGGATCTGGTGATCCCGGCGGATCAAGCGAAATCCAGCCTCGTCCAGCTGGGCCCTGTGGTTACATACGATACGCGCGACGATACTCTCAATCCGCGCAAGGGCATTTACGCCCATGCCGAATGGCTGTGGAGCGTGAAGGTGCTGAGCGGCGATTACGGTTCGCGCAAGCTGACGGCTGGAGCCAACTGGTATCGGCCTTATGGACGGAATACCGTTCTGGCCCTTCACGCCGGCATCTGCGGCGCGTCCAGCGGATCGCCGTTCTACGACCTTTGCCTCTACGGCCAGAAGAACGACCTGCGCGGATACAAGAGCGGACGCTATCGGGACGGCGCAAGTTGGGCCTTGCAGGCGGAAGTACGCCAGCATCTGTTCGGACGGTTCGGCGCCGTGGCTTTTGGGGGAGTGGGCGGCATCGCGCCGACGCTCGGGCGGATCGGTGACAGCAAGATATTGCCGGCTGGCGGTGCCGGACTTCGCTACCAGCCCTCTCGCAAGACCAACATCAATCTTCGATTGGATCTTGCGTTCGGGCGGGATTCGCAAGGGGTTTACCTCGGTATCGCCGAAGCCTTTTGAATATTCGAAATCCTCGGTTCGATGTGGCTCAAACATTGCGCAAGCGTGAATGCTTCGCCTGGGCGTTATGTGATGGCACGAAGCATAGGCGGTGCTCGACTCTTTAAATAGTGGGCACTATTTCTATCGGTGCGACAACTCTGGTCAGACCGGATCACACCAAGACTATCCTGCAAGGCGCGCTTTGTTGAGCGTGTTGGGCAAGTGTGTGCCGAATGGGCGGCAATTCGGAGCGCGTTTTCTCCGATTTTCCCAAATCTATCAAGCCATTCAACTTCAAGGCAATTCTTATACGAATTTCATAACCAGTATAAATAATAGATCGGGAGAGGGAATGATGACGAAGACCGTTTGCCGCGCCATGCTTATGGCGGGGACCGCCTTGGGATTCTCAGCTCCGGCGCTTGCGCAGCAGAACGCCAATGAAATCGTCGTTACCGCCCGCCGCGTCGAGGAACGCCTGCAGGACGTTCCGATCTCGATCACGGTCTACAATCAGGACCAGCTCAGCAACCGCAACGTCGTGTCTGGCGCCGATCTGGCGACCTATACGCCCTCGCTTTCCACCAATGCACGCTATGGCGGTGAGACGGCGACTTTCGCGATCCGTGGCTTCACCCAGGAAAGCTATACTTCTCCTTCAGTGGGCGTCTATTTCGCCGATGTCGTCGGCCCGCGCGCGCAGGGCGGCACACCGGGCGGCAACGGTGCCGGTGTCGGCATGTTCTTCGACCTCCAGAACGTGCAGGTGCTAAAAGGTCCGCAAGGCACGCTGTTTGGCCGCAATACGACTGGCGGTGCGGTGTTGCTGGTTCCGCAGAAACCGAAGGACGATTTCGGCGGTTATGCCGAAGGATCGATCGGCAACTTCGACATGCGCCGGTTCCAGGCGGTCGTGAACGTGCCGTTGGCGGAGACTTTCAAGGTTCGCCTGGGCCTCGACCGGCAGGTTCGCGATGGCTATCTGCACAACCGTTCCGGCATCGGGCCGAAAGATTTCGGCGATGTGAACTATTGGGCGTTTCGCGGCTCGATATTGGCGGAAATCACGCCGGACCTCGAAAACTATACGATCGCCAGCTACACCCGCTCACGCACCAACGGCACGACCGGCAAGATCGTCGTCGCCAATACTCCGGGCTGCCGTGATGGCGTGCCGGATCGGTTCGCAGCGCCGACACCCGGCTCCACCGCCTCCTACCTGGCGCCGATGGTCTGCGCCGGAACTTTGGCCCGCGCGAAAGATCAGGACTACGGATACTGGGATGTGGAGAGCGGACATCCGAACCCGTTCCTCAAGATCGATAGCCTGTCGCTGATTAACACCACGACCTGGCAGGCCAGCGACACGATCACCCTGAAGAATATCGCCAGTTATCAGGAGTTCACCCAGTCGCAGGCCTTCAACGTCGGCGCGGACAACCTGACCTATCAGGGCCTGCCGGTAACCTGGGTCGGCGTCACCCCAGCCAAGAGCCTGCACAACATCGACCAGTGGACCTTTACCGACGAGTTCCAGTTGCAGGGCCGTACGCCGGACAACAAGCTGACCTATCAGGGCGGTGTCTATTACGAACGTTCCGGCCCGCTTTCGAACTGGCAGGGAACGGTTTCGCAGATCACCACGGTGCTTTCACCGGCGCAGACCGGGCTGCCGATCCCGGTGTTCACGACGTCATCTTGTTCGGACATCGCGAATTACGTCTGCACCAATCTGAACAGCCTTGGTGCCAAGGCGATCCCGTCGATCCTGCAAAACTCGCTGACCCGCTATTGGTATCGCAACATCGGCCTCTACGCGCAGGCGACCTACAAGATCGTTGAGGCACTCTCGCTGACGGGCGGCATTCGCTACACGATCGACAAGGTGCGTGGGGAGGGCGGCACCCGCACGGTGCGCGTTTCCAACGATACGCCGTCGTTCTTCTGCGCCGCCTATCCCACGCGCCCCGCGCCGACGGGGGACGACTGCGTCACCTCGCTCAGCCAGAAGTCCGAAAAGCCCACCTGGTTGATCAGTCTGGACTATAAGGTCATGCCGGACGCGATGCTCTATGCGAAGTATGCGCGCGGCTATCGTCAGGGCAACGTCAACGTATCGAATACGGTGCCGGTGGGTTGGGGGCCGGAAAAGGTCGACGCTTATGAAATCGGTGCAAAGGCCAGCTTCCACGGCGCGGTCTCCGGTTATCTGAACCTTGCCGGGTTCTACAACGATTTCAGCGATCAACAGCTTTCGGCCAACCTCATTCCGGACGGCACGGTAGCCGGTGCATCGCCGTCGCAGGTGATCGTCAACGCCGGCAAGTCGCGCATTCAGGGCATCGAGGCGGAAGGCGCGGTGAACTGGATGGGCTTCAACCTGACCGGCGGCTACACCTGGCTCGACACCAAGCTGAAGTCCTATTCGCCGCCGACGATCCCCGGCTATCTGCCCCCGACGACCGGTGCCGCCGTGGGCGGGGTGCTGCCGCTTTCGCCCAAGCACAGGATCACGCTGACCGGCACTTACACGCTGCCGCTGGATGACAGCATCGGCAAGGTCTCGCTCTCGGCGACGTATACCTACACCGCTAAGCAACTTGCCGCGAACGATAGTCCGATCGGCTGGCTGCCTTCGACCAATCTCTGGAACCTCAACGCGAACTGGAATTCAATTGCCGGTAGTCCGGTCGATCTGTCTGGCTTCGTCAGCAACCTGACCAACGAGAAGTATCCGGTCTTCGTGGGTAATGCCTGGAATTCAACGGGTTACGATTCGCTGATCCTGGGCCAACCGCGCATGTACGGCGTGCGGCTGCGCGTTCGTTTCGGCGGCGACGCATTGTAAGAACGGTGAGGGGGGGATGGGGTGCAACAGCCCTGTCCCCCTTTCAGTCCTTGTTGGCGTTGATGCCGTCCAGCACGAATTCCAGCACGGCGTCGTCGATCTCTTCGTCGGACGCCAAGCCCGGCGGGAACAGCACGTCCTTGAACATCACATTGGCCAGAACCGCCGCGAAGGAAACGCGCACCATCAGCTTCGGATCGATCCGGGGCGTGTTGCCCAGTCGCTTGGCCTGAACCGCGGCGCCGCGCTCGAAATATTCGCTGAGGCTGCTGATCGCCCGCGCACTGGCATCGCTGTCCGTGCCGTGCAGGCTGGCGGTCAGCACCGTGAGGAGAAGCTGCGAATGCTCCTGCAGGAACCGCTGAAGTTCCGCGATGTAAAGCCGGGCGTTCTCGCGCCGGTTGCCGGTGGCGGGATCGTCGATCGCGTGGCTGTCGTTGAACTGCTCAAGATGCGTGTCGAGTGGGCGGAACACCGCCTCCTGAAACAGCGCGGCCTTTGACGAGAACATGCGGAAAAGCTGCGCCTCGGTGCTTTCGGCACGGCGCGCGATTGCGGCGGTGGTCGCGCCCGTATAGCCGCAGCGCTTGAACTCCTCTTCCGCCGCTTCCAGCAGGCGGCTGGCCACTTCCTCCGAAGTCCGCCGCTTCCTGCGCGTCGCCTTGTTTTCTTCGCTCACCACCGCTCCATCGTTTGCCGGGGGCACGCCTAGCAAATGTGGATGCGCCAGCGCCATAGCCGTTCAACTGCGCGGCACGGAATCGAAGAAGTCCAGCCCCGCCTGTTCGGGGAACAGGTATTCCAGGTAGTGCCCCAGTTCCGGCACATCGACGAAGCAGGCCTGCAGCAATGGATTGCGACTGCGATAGGGCACGGCCCAGCCGTTCTGCTCCGCTTGCTGGAACACGCCTTCCCATTGCTGCTCGTCATGGATCAGGAAGCCGAGGTGGTGATGACGGATATGGAATCCATCACCTTGCGGCAGCCGGCCGCTATAGATTTCGGAGCCGGGGCCGCTGGCCTCGATCAGTTCGTACATCACGGTGCCGACCCAGGCGAAGTCTGCCTTGATATAGCCGCCCTGCGGCAAGGCGCCTTCCAGCCGGCGGAATTCGCGGATGCCCAGTCGGCCCGAAAACAGCGCCCGCGCCGCCTCGATATCGTTGGTCGTATAGGCCATCTGGAAGTGCTCGGTGAGCAGCAGGCCCGCATCCGTTTCGAAACGATCCACGGAACGGTCAAGCAAAAGCGGCATCACGATCTCCCTTCAGAACGCAAAGGATAGTATATGCTATCTATCTTGCGCAAGCCCCGGCCTTCGCCCTAGTATCCCGGACTCGAAGGGGCTGCGCGACGGCGACGCGGCCGCACGGAGAGGATAAGGATATGGCAAGCGATCTGGATGGCCTTGGCTATCGCGGCAAGACGGTGGTGGTGACAGGCGGCGCATCGGGCATGGGCGAGGCTGCGGCGCGGATTCTGGGCGATCTGGGCGCGCATGTGCACATCGTCGACATCCAGGAGCCCAAGGTGCCCCACGCCGGCTTTTATCGCTGCGACCTGTCGGACTTCGATCAGGTGCGCACCACGGCGGAAGCGTTGAAGGCCATCGCGCCGATCCACTTCCTGTTCCCTTGCGCGGGTCTGCCGCCGCATATCAAGGGCGCGCTTTACTGCATGCGGGTCAACTACATCGGCACGCGCCTGTTGGTGGAAAGCCTGGTGCCGTCGTTGGCGGACGGGGCAGGGATCGCGCTGATCTCCTCCGACGCGGCGATGGGCTGGCAGAAGAACATAGCGCAAAGCCTTGAAATGCTGGCGATCGGCGATCCCGACGAAGCGCTCGCCTGGGTAGAGGCCGATCCTGAAAAGCGGCTGCGCGATGGCTACACCACGTCCAAGGAAATGCTGGTGGTTTGGGTGGCGAAGGCAGCGGTCGCGCTGGGGAACGAGCGGCGCATTCGCTTCAACGCGATCGGCCCGTGCCCGACCAAGACCGCGTTCATGGACCAGTCCGCCGATGTGATCAGTCAGGAATTCCTGGACGCATGGCCCTATCCTTCGCTGGGGCGCATCGCGACGGCTGAGGATCAGGCCTGGCCGCTGGTGCTGCTGAACAGCCCGCTCAACGGCGCGGTTACCGGGGCTTTCCTCTACACCGATCAGGGCTTCGCAACCGGCGTGATGACCGGGGCGATCGACGCCTCGTTCATGATGGGCAGCCAGAGGGAGAAGGCCTGACGGCATGAAATCGCCGGGGCGGTGAAAGCCCCGGCGCACTTCGTCGGAAAAGGCTTGTCGGGCCGGTCGGGATAGGATTTAGATAGTACATGCTATCAATAGGGTTGGAGAGGCCCACGCGATGGAAATCGAACCGAGCATTCTTGCCTATCTGACCGACCTCGAAAGCGCGGTCGCCAACCTGCAGGACACCTGGCATCCGGACGATCCGGCCTATCGGGCCGACGTCTATCGCCAGACGATGACCAGCCTGTCCTATGCCTATTTCGCCTATTTCCACGCCACGCCCGAACATCCGGACTGGGCGCCGCTGTGGAACCCGGTCTTCACGCTGCAGCCTAATCCGGACGATATCTACGTCCAGTCGCCGATCCGGGGCGATCTGACGTATCGGATTTCGGGCAACCGTGGGACGTGCCGGATCCTGTCCTTCACCAGCCAGAAAGTGCAGTCCGGTTCGGTGGATGAGATGCCCCGGCCGAACGGGCATAACGAGGTGGACGATACCGACCTTGGCCTTGAACTGGGTAAGGATTTCTCGGTGATCTTCAGTGCCGAACGGCCGGAAGGCTACACCGGCAAATGGGCGAAGATCGATCCGGAGGCGGGCTATCTCTACTTGCGCTATCGCAGCTACGACTGGCTGAACGAGGTCGACCCGCAGCTTTCGATCGAATGCCTTGATCCCGTCCCGCCCAAGCCGCGCCTTGCGCCTGAGGAAATCCTGCGGCGCATCAAGGAAATGGCGAAGTTCCCCGGCCGCAAGACCAAGCTTTACTACCCGATGCAGAACGGCGTGAAGGAGCGTGTAGGCTTCAACGTCTTCGAACCGATCCGCATGCCCGGCGCGCTCGTGAAGCAGGTCTATTGGCCTGCGTGCTTCCAGCTTGAGCCGGACGAGGCGCTGATCATCGAGACGGAGATCCCGGCCAAGGCGCCGTACTGGAACATCCAGCTCAACGATCCGTACTTCAACGCGCTGGAATACGTCTATCGCATCTCCAGTTCGAACGGCCACTTCGCGAAGCTGAGTTCGGACGGGAAGTACCGCGCGGTGATCGCACTGGAAGATCCCGGTGTGCCGAACTGGTTGGACCCGGCCGGCTATACCGAGGGCGGCATCTACGGCCGCTGGTACGATTGCGATAGCGAGCCCACGCCCGCCATCAAGCGCGTGAAGCTGTCCGAACTGCGCGATCACCTGCCTGCCGATACGCCTGTGGTCACGCCGGAGGATCGGGCTGAGGAACTGCGCCAGCGCGTACGCGCCTGCCAGCGCCGCCGCCGCTGGTAGTCATGGGCCGTCGGTAACAAGAATAAGATACGAGAGAGGATACCCGATGGACTTCGGATACGATCCGCCGGAGCGGTTCCGCACCGCGTCGGACCAGGCGCACGAGATCGTCACGCGCGAACTGGGGCACGACGATTTCGGGCCCGGCGACTACTTGCATGGGCTGAAGGTCATGCTCCAGTCGATGGACTATGACCCGCATTTTACCGAACAGGGTCGGCGCGCGGCATGGGGGCAGGTGATCGGCGTGCTCCGCAGCCGGGCCGGCGCCTTCAAGGCGATGAAGGACAATCCGGGCTTTGATGCGGAAGCGATCACCAGCCCGGTGGTCATTACCGGCGTTCCGCGCACGGGCACCACGGCGCTCCATCGGCTGATGGCCGTAGACCAGCGTTTCCAGGGGTTGCAGACGTGGCTGCTCGATGCGCCGATGCCGCGTCCGTCCTTGAGCGAGTGGGAAAGCTATCCCGAATACCGCAAGACCGTCGCGGTGCTGGAGGCACGCTATGCTGCCGCCCCGCAGAAGCGCGCGGCACACCATATCGCCGCCGAGGAAGTCCACGAGTGCTGCATGCTGCTGCGCCAGTCGTTCGTGTCGAACCTCTGGAGTTGCGGGTGGTCCGCGCCGACTTACGATGCTTGGTGGCAGTGCCAGAGCGAGCAGGCGGCCTATGACTACTATTACCGCTGCGTCCAACTGATCGGATCGAACGATCGCGACAAGCGCTGGCTGCTGAAGAACCCCGGCCATATCGAGAATCTCGACCTGCTCTTCGCGGTGTTCCCGGAGGCCAAGGTGATCCAGACCCACCGCGATCCGGCCAAGGCTGTGCCATCGCTGGTGTCGCTGCTGATGACGCTTCATCCCACGATGGAGGAAGGCCGTGCCGACCAGCGCGCCGCCAATATGCTGGAACGCGAAGTGGCGAAATGGGCGAACGCCGTGCGCAAGGCGGATGCGGTGCGGCAGCGCCATCCGGGCAAGGTGCTGGACGTCGTTCACCTCGACTTCCATCGCAACCCGATGGACGTGCTAGACCGCATTTACGCCTTCATCGGCATGGACATTCCGGACGTGACGCGCGCGCAGTTCGCGCAGCGGATCGAGGAGAAGCCGGAACTTCAGCACGGCGTTCATCGCTACTCGATTGCCGATTACGGCATGACGCCCGAACAGGCGCGGGAGCCTTTCGGCGATTACATCGAACGCTTCGATCTGGTGGAGAAAGGCAAGTGAGGGCAGCGCTCTATCCGGGCGGCGGCCGCCCGATCGTCATTGAAAGCCTGCCCGATCCGCGCCCCGGCCCGAACGACCTGCTGATCCGCGTGGACCGCTGCGGCATCTGCGGCACCGACCTTTCGATGACCAAGGGCGGCATGTGGGACTATGGCGCGAACGTGCAATTCGGTCACGAATATGCGGGCGAGATCGTCGAGCTGGGCAGCAATGTGGAAGGCTTCCGCATCGGCGAGAAGATCGCCGTGCTGCCCTCGGTCGCCTGCGGGAACTGCCGCCAGTGCCGCGCGCATGGCAACAATGTGCTCTGCCAGTCCAGCCCGTCCAAGGCGATGGTGGGCTTTGCGGAACTCGCCAGCGTGCCCGCCAGCGTGGCAACCAAACTGCCCTCGACGCTTTCGCTGGCCGATGGCGCGCTGATCGAGCCGCTGGCGATCAGCCTTTACGGCACCAAGTTCGCCTCGATCGCACCGGGTGACCGCGTGCTGGTGTTGGGCGGCGGTACGGTCGCGCTCTATGCGATCTACTGGGCAAGGCGGCTGGGGGCAGGGCGGATCGTCGCCATGTCGCGCTCGGCGCGGCGCAAGGATCTGGCGCTGGCGATGGGGGCGGATGCCTTTGTCTCCTATGGCGATGGCGAGATCGGCGAAGTGGCCGAAGCACTGGGCGGTCCGCCGCAAGTGGTGTTCGAGGCGGTGGGTGCGGAAGGCATGCTTTCCAAGGCGATCACGCATGCGGACCAGTTCGGCCGCATCGTCTCGCTGGGGTTCTGCACTGCGCCCGATCCGGTGATCCCGGCCATCGCCTCCTACAAGTGCATCTCCATGCAGTTCGCGGTGGGCTATTCGATGAAGGAATTCGTCTACATCGCCGATCAGATGGACAAGGGCCATGTCGATCCCAAGGCGATCGTCACAAACGTGATCGGCCTGAACGAGTTGCCGGACATGTTCGCCACGCTGCGTGGGCCGAACGAGGAAACCAAGGTCCACGTGCGCTGCAACGTATCCTGACGGAGAGCCGATCATGACGAAGATACCCGCGCTTGTCGTCGGCACCGGCTTCGGCTGCCGCGTCCACGTTCCCGCCTTGCGCGCCGCCGGTTTCGAGGTGGCGGGCCTTGTCGGCACCCGGCCGGACAAGCTGGAGCGCAAAGCGGCCGATGCCGGCATTCCCGCGTTCTTTACCGATCTGGACGAAGCAATAGAGAAGACCGGTGCGCAGCTTGTCACCATTGCCTCGACGCCTTCGACCCATGCGCCGCTGGCGATGACAGCCATCGCGCGCGGCTGTCATGTCCTTTGCGAAAAGCCCTTCGCGCTCGACGCGGCCGAGGGCGCGGCGTTGCTGGAGGCAGCGGACAAGGCCGGCGTCGTCCACATGGTCGCGCATGAATTCCGCTGGCTGCCGGAGCGGGCGCTGTTCGGGCGCGCCATCGCGGATGGCTTGATCGGCGAGCCGCGCTTGCTGGCGATGGACCAGTTCATCCCGTTCTGCGCCGATCCGGAGGCGCGGCTGCCCGGCTGGTGGTTCGATGAGGCTTCGGGAGGCGGCTGGCTGGGGGCAGGCGGATCGCACCTGCTCGACCAGATCCGCGCTTGGCTGGGCGAGTTCGACAGCATTTCCGCGCGCCTTCTCACGGTGTCCGACCGGACGGACGTTGCCGACGACAGCTACTCGCTGCGTTTCCGGCTCGCCAATGGGCTGGAAGGCTCGATGCAGCAGAGCGCAGGCGCCTGGGGGCCACCGGCGACTTTGGTGCGCTGCGCCGGCAGCAAGGGCACGGTCTGGATCGACGCCGGCAAGGTCATGCTGGCCGACAAGAGCGGCACGCGCGAACTTGAGGTGCCCGAGGACTTGCGCCTGCCCGTAATCGAGGCGTTACCTTCGGGTCGGCCGCCGAGCTTCGAACTTGGTCCGTTCACGCGCCTTTGCGAAGCGCTGCATGATGCGATCATCGGCCGGGCCGGAGAGTCTGCGGTTGCCATTCCGACATTCGCAGACGGACTGGCTTCGATGAAGATCATGGATGCGATCCGTCGTTCCTCTCAGGAAAGCGGCGCGTTGAAGGCGGTCTGAGGAGCACGGCGATGGACAAGCGCGAACGCGGCATCGATTATCTCGGCAAGTCGCTGGCTGCGGGCGAGGGGGATAGCTTGCGCGATCACCTGAATGGCACGGGCTTCGGAAAGGAGTGTGCCACTTGGGCGGCGGACTTTGCCTACGGCACGGTCTGGTCGCGCGAAGGGCTGGACCCGCGTTCGCGCAGCTGTGTGGTGATCGGCATCCTGATGGCGCTGCGCCAGACGGAGGAGTTGAAGCACCACGTCCGCATGGCGCTGGCCAATGGGATCAGCCGCACCGAGTTGGAGGAAATCCTCTACCTCGCGGTGCCCTATGCCGGGTTCCCTGCGGCGAACACCGCGAAGTGGGCGATGAAGGAAGCGCTCGCCGCGATCGACGCGGCCGAACGAGGCGACTGACGCGGGGCTACCAGCGGCGCCTGCGCTGGCAGGCGCGCACTCTGCGGCGCAGTTCCTCCGCGCGCTCCTCGGCCATGACGGCGGGTGTGTCCGACGGCAGATGGTCGCGCAGTTCCGCCAGCCTGACGCGTTTGATCGTCGGTGTAGGTTCGCTGTCGCAATCGTACCAGCGGCCGTAGATCGTCCCCTGCTTGAACCCCGCCGGATCGAGCCAGTTCGGTACGCCGGGATCCTCCAGCGCGATCACGGCGCGGAACTTTCCGTCCGAACTTAGCCGCGCATAGTGACCGTTAGTGCTGGAGAGGCGATAGACGTATTCGGTGGCGTTGAAGTACGGATCGTTGAGCTGGAAATTCCAGTAGCGCCGGTGCGCGGGCAAGTCGGTTTCGACGATCAGTGCCTCCCCATCCTCCAGTTCGTAGGCGGCCGGTAGATAGACCTGGCGCGTGAACGATCCGCCGTACTTGATCGGTTCGAATACGTTCACGCCCACTCGTTCGCGAATGCCGTTCTGCATCGGATAGAACAGGCGCAGTGCGCGTTCGGGCATATGCGCCATGTGGTCGATGCGTTCGAGAATCTCTTCGGGCGACAGGCGCTGCTTCGGCCCCACGGGATCGAGGCATTCGATCGACATGCGCGGATCGACCTCGGTCTCCCAGTCGTAGCTGCGGTAGCGCGTCATGAGCGCCACTGCGCCGGGCTTGATCTGCAGCCAGTTGCCGGTGTGGCCGTCGGGGCGCTGGGTGCTCAGCAGCACCTCGAAGTTGCCGCCCTCGTCGATCTGCAGGTCGCCGTCGTCA
>FTCV01002638.1_pt1 | contig 20603 bp, 17 predicted proteins | sample 1639691 | NCBI WGS metagenome assembly FTCV01 (sample SAMEA3914864, study PRJEB12502) | metagenome | biome: forest; material: soil | place: USA | collected 2012-03-12 | depth 0.3 m
ATGCGGCTGCCGCCTGGGCTGCCGGTCACCAAGGCAAGCTTCCCGTCCTTGAACAGGAAGGTCGGCGTCATCGAGGAAAGTGGCCGTGCTCCCGGTGCGACACTGTTCATGTCGCTGCCGACGAGCCCATAGGCGTTGGTTGCGCCCGGTTTGGCGGAAAAATCGTCCATCTCGTTGTTGAGGATGATGCCGGTGCCCTCGGCGACCAACCCGAGGCCGTAGCTGAAATTGAGCGTGTAGGTGTTGGCGACGGCGTTGCCATCCTTGTCGACGACGGAGAAATGCGTGGTCTGGTCGCTTTCATGCGGCAGCGGATCACCCGCCTTCACATCGGATGATTTCCTTGCCTTCAGCGGATCGATCAGTTTCCGCATGGCCTCGGCGTATTGTTTCGAAATCAGTCCGGTGACGGGAATCTTTACCCGGTCCGGGTCACCGAGAAAGGCCGCACGGTCGGCATAGGCCTGGCGCATGGCTTCCGTCATCAGGTGCAATTGCGCCGCCGACTGCGCGCCGGCGGCATTCATATCGGCGCCTTCGAGAATATTGAGGATCTCGATCAGGTGGACACCGCCGGAAGAAGGCGGCGGCATCGAGGCGATCTCATAGCCGCGATAGGTGCCGCGGACCGGCTTTCGAATCACCGGCTTGTAATTGGCGAGGTCGTCCTCCGCCATCACGCCGCCGGCTGCTTTAACAGCGGCGACGAATTGCTGGGCGATCCGGCCTTTATAGAAAGCGTCCGGTCCACCGTCCGCGATCTCACTAAGCGATTCGGCCAGATCCTGCTGCACCAGCCGTTCGCCGCGCTGGAAGGGGCGGTCGCCGTTGAAGAAAATCTTGCGGGTAGAAGGATAGCGGCCCAGTCGGCTCGCCGCGCCCGGCAAAGCCTCGGCCAGATCATCATTCACCACGATGCCGTTATGGGCGAGCAGAACGGCGGGCGTGATCAGGTCAGCCAGCGACAGCTTGCCCGAACCATAGAGCTTGTGCGCCAGGGCCAGGCCGGCGACGGTGCCTGGCACTCCGACTGAAAGGCCGCTGTCCCGCGACTTCGCCGGCTCGGGGTTGCCCTTATCGTCGAGGAACATCGTGGCTGTAGCCGCTGCCGGCGCTGTCTCTCGGTAGTCGATCGCCACCGTCTCCTTGCGATCGGCGAGGTAGATCATCATGAAACCGCCGCCGCCGAGATTGCCGGCGCGCGGCAAGGTTACGGCTTCGGCGAAGCCGACTGCCACAGCGGCATCCACGGCATTGCCGCCCTGCTTGAGGATATCCGCGCCGACGCGTGCCGCGATATGATCCTGCGCGCTGACCATGCCGTTGACCGCGAAAGCCGGTTGGATGCGATAGGGGCTGGTCAGGATCGCCTGGTTGGTTCCCGGCATGCCGGGCGGCGCGCCCTGTGCGTGCGGATAGGCTGGCGCAGCAGCAATGAACGACAGGACAAGGACTGTTCGCACTGAAAACATTGGCGCCCTCTCGATGGCAATCAGGAGGTGTCAGCGACCTTATCGGGGTGCCGGGGATCGCACATTTGGATGATTGCATGCTGCGACAGCATCGAGCCGGAAGGCAAGTGCGCTATCGTCCTCACAATGTCGCGAGATCAGCGACGTCTATTGTCCAATGCTGGAGGGTCGGCAGGCCTTCTGCCCCTACCAGCGCCGCGTCCCGCGATGAACCAGTAGATCGTGCCCGCACAAAGGCCGGCAATGCCAAGCGCGGTCAGTATTGGACTTGGCAATCCAGCAGCTGAAAGAGTCTTTGGTAACAAGGCGAATGGCACGGCCATTGTCAGTAGCGTCGAGGCGACCGCTTGCAGCAGATAACTGCGCAGGCCAAAAACCTCCGTTATGACGGCGACAATGAGTGTCGGGGCGAAAATCACGGAAGCAGCCAGTTTCCAGGTTGCCCCGACAAGGAGAGCGATTCGCTCGGAATCCACATCGTCGCCGGCGGCTGCGTTGGCGACGAGATCGGCCACGCGCCAGAGCAGATCGCCAACCAATGAGGCGAGACCGGCATTGAACACGCTTTCGAGCAGCAGAACGAAAAAGGCGCCTGCCGCCGCGACGCAAATCCCTACCGGAACGAGGATCAGCCTGGCGATCATTCGCTCGATAGCGCGAGTTGCTCTTCGAGCATCATGCGCGCGCGAGCGCGGAGTTTTTCGGTTTCGCTCTTGAGCTGGCCGCAGGCGGCGAGGATATCGCGGCCGCGCGGCGTGCGCACCGGGCTCGAATAGCCGGCATTGAAGACGTAATCGGAGAATTTCTCGATCTGCTCCCAGTCCGAGCACTCGTATTTGCTGCCGGGCCAGGGATTGAACGGAATCAAGTTGATCTTGGCCGGTATGCCGCGCAACAGCCGTACCAGCGCTTTCGCTTCCGAGATCGAATCGTTGACGCCCTTGAGCATCACATATTCGAAGGTGATGCGCCGGGCATTCGAGACGCCGGGATAGGCGCGGCAGGCGTCGAGCAACTCCTTGATCGGATATCTCTTGTTGATCGGCACCAGCTCGTCGCGCAACGGGTCGTTGGTCGCATGCAGTGAGATCGCGAGCATCGCGTTGGTCTCGGCGCCGAGCCGCGAAATCTCCGGCACAACACCGGAGGTTGAAACCGTGATACGCCGGCGCGAGAGCTGCAGGCCTTCTGCGTCGCTCATCACGGCGATGGCGTCGCGGACGTGATCGAGATTGTAGAGCGGCTCGCCCATGCCCATGAACACGATGTTCGTGACATAGCGCGTGTCGCGCACTTCATGCTGGCCTGGATAATCGCGGAGCCGATCGCGTGCGACGAGAAGCTGCGCCACGATTTCAGCCGCAGTCAGGTTGCGGACGAGTTTCTGTGTACCGGTGTGGCAGAAGGAGCAGTTCAGTGTGCAGCCGACTTGGCTCGAAACGCATAGCGTGCCGCGCTCGGCTTCGGGGATATAGACACACTCGACCTCCGCTCCCCGGTCGAGCGGGCCGGTGGAGGGCATGCGCAGCAGCCATTTGCGCGTACCGTCCTGGCTGATCTGTTCGGTGACGATCTCTGGCCGATCAAGCGTGAAATGATCCGAAAGCGCCGTCCGCAACGTTTTCGAGACATTGGTCATCTGGCCAAAATCCTGGGCGCCGCGCACATAGAGCCAATGCCAGATCTGGCCAACGCGCATGCGCAGCTCTCTTTCCGGCACGCCTGCCTCCGCGAGACGTTCGGAGAGGCCACCACGGGTCAGGCCAGCAAGCGATGGTTTGCGCGCTTCTGTCACGGAAAGCGAAAACGCCGGAGCGGTGTCCGGGCGCGTATCGATCAGAATATGGGTCATGGCGGCGGCCTATAACAGGTTTTCAGCGCCACGTCATGGTCTGTCAGCCCTGCATTACTTGCAGTCGGTCTGCAGTTTCTCGAGCGCCTTGCCAAGGCCGGTCAGCACATAGCTGTCGGTGGTGACATTGCCGCGGCCGGAGGTGCTCTTCACGGAAAGTTTCGAGCCGTTGCGCATCGCATCGACGAAGCGAGGTTCTTCGGCGGCGTTCTTGACGAAGGCTGTCTTGTCCTTGGCTTCGAGAGCGAAATTCTTGCCATCGAGCGTGGCGATCGAATCGACACCTGGCTTCATCGCAAAGCCGATCATGAAGGAAACTTCGTTGCGCACATTCTGCGCGGGGCGGCTGGTGATGAACAGATAGGCTGGATCGCGCGTCAGGCCCTTGGGCAGACGATCCTTCGGTTGCGAGAGCACGAAGCAGACCTTGCCCGGGCCATTCCCCGCCATATAGGCGCCCCAGTCACCGAACTTGCCCAGTTCGAGCGCCCCACTGGTCGCGGAAGCAGTGGTATCTTTCTTTGCCCCCTTCTTGGGATCGGCTTTGGCTGTCGCTGTCACCTTGGCCGCCGCTGCCGGCGCGGCGGCGGCAGACGTGAGAGCCATCGGCAGGGCAATAAGACTTCCCGCAAGGAAGAGAGCAGTCATACGAATCATGAAACGCATCTTTACCCGTAAAAAGCGCTGCCGTCCTCATCGACTGCAACGCGTCCCCCCGATCTCAGCCAGTACAACGAACGCGGCGAAATTTCGACCACTTCTTTAACCGCAACTATACCCTCCACGCAAAATCCCGCTAGATTGACTTGGCCGTCGCTTGACGGTCAGCGTCATTGCGAAGCGGCCCCGTCTGCTTTCGCATGGAAAAAGCCAGCCGGGATTTCTCGCAGCCGAGGGATGATGTGACATCTGCGAAGGAATGGGCCGATCTGGTAAGACGTGTCGCCGAGGAGAGGGATCGGACAGCTTTCGAAGAGCTGTTCGATCATTTTGCCCCGCGCATCAAAGGCTACCTTATGCGGCTCGGCAGCGACTCGGCCCTGGCGGAAGAAATCACGCAGGACGCCATGGTGACGCTCTGGCGCAAGGCCGGGCAATTCGATCCGGGGAAATCCTCGGTCGCGACCTGGCTCTATCGGATCGCCCGCAACCGCCGCATCGATTGGGGGCGTCGCGAGCGCGTCGATTACATGGATCCGCTCGACGCAAGCTTTACCCAGATCGCGGCTGAAGGAACCACCGATGGAGCGGTCAATGGCCGGCAGCGCGACGATGCCGTGCGAACGACGCTCAATGCATTGCCTGATGAACAGCGCCGCCTCGTTAACGAGGCCTTCTACGAAGGCCTGTCGCATAGCCAGATCGCGGAAAAGACCGGGTTGCCGCTCGGTACGGTCAAATCGCGGCTGAGATTGGCGTTCCACCGGCTTCGCAAGCTGCTGGAACAGCGCGGCGTCAGCGATGCCGGTGACTGAAGTCCGCCATTAGCCCACTCGACCGAGCGCGCCAGCCAATGCGGCGCGCGCCCTCTCGTAGTGCTCTTCGGTGATCGAGCCGCGGACTGCGGTGATGGCTGCGGCAATAACTGCAGCATCATCCGTGAAGCCGAAAAGCGGCACAAAATCCGGAATCGCATCGAAAGGCAGCACGAGATAGGCGATAGCGCCGAGCAAGATGGCGCGTACCCGCTTCGGGGTGTTCGGATCGAAGGCGCAATAGAAGGCGGCAAGCGCGTCCTCGACAAAAGGCAACGAACGGCCGACGCGGCGCATCAGATTCCAGAATTTTTCCGCCAAGCCTTCTTCATCCCGCGAGGCGTTGCGCATGGCCTCGATTTCGGTCTTCGAAAAGGGTTTGCGCCACCAGGTCTCGTCCATCATCTCCTCCTAAACCGGACGATTCTTTCGAATAATTGCGGCAAGATCACGTTGCGCGGCGGGCTTCCCGGGCCTAATTCGACGCTACAGGATGACGGGAGGAAGAGATGCAACTCGACGGTTCGATCAGCGCGGTGGTGACGGGTGGAGCCTCCGGTCTCGGTGAGGCGACGGCGCGTCGACTGGCCAAGGCCGGCGTCCGAGTGGCGATTTTCGATATGAATGGCGAGCGAGGCCGGCAGGTCGCCGAAGAAATCCACGGCGTTTTCTGTGAAGTGAACGTCACGGATGACGCCTCCGTAGATGCTGGCTTCGAGGCTGCGCGCAAAGCGCATGGCGCCGAACGCATTCTAGTGAACTGCGCTGGAATCGTGGCGGGCAAGCGCACGGTTTCGAAATCGCGCGAGACGGGCGAGCTCATCGCGCATGACATGGCGAGCTACATCAATGTCATCAACATCAACCTGATCGGCACCTATCGCTGCATCGCCAAATCGGCAGTGGCGATGGCGGCGACGCAGCCGGCAACGGAAGATGGAGGACGTGGCGTCATCGTTTGCACGGCTTCGGTTGCCGCTGAAGACGGGCAGGTTGGTCAGGCCGCCTATTCGTCGTCCAAGGGCGGCATTGTCGGGCTGACCTTGCCGGTGGCGCGCGATCTTGCGGGGTACGGTATCCGCGTGATGACGATCCTGCCCGGTATCTTCTGGACGCCACTTTTCGACAAGATCGATGCGAATTTTCGAGAATCACTCGAGAAGCAGGTGCCCTTCCCCTCGCGGCTCGGCAAGCCCGACGAATATGCCGCGCTGGTTCAGACGATCTGCGAGAACGACATGCTCAACGGCGGCACGATCCGCCTCGACGGGGCGATCCGTATGGCGCCGAAGTGAGATTTAGGCGGCGAAGGCCTCCATTGCCTTCGCGAGCTTGATGTCGAGTTCCGTGACGCCGCCAGCGTCATGGGTCGAAAGCGTCACTTCGACGGTTTTGTAGACATTCGACCATTCGGGATGATGGTCGAGCTTTTCGGCTGTCAGTGCGACGCGGGCCATGAAGCCGAAAGCTTCGTTGAAATCCTTGAAAACGAAGCGTCTGACGATGGCGTTGCGCCCTTCGGCAACAGTCCACCCCGGCAGCGCGGCAAGCGCCGCGCTTCGTTCAGCATCACTCAGAAGTTTCGGCCGCATGGCTCAGCCCGGAAAGATCGCTGGCCTCGAATAAGTTTCGAGCCGCTCCAGTGGATAGTCCGCTTCGACGATATAGGGACCGCCGCCGACCGAATCGCGCGAGGAATAGAGCACGAAGCGTGAGGCGATGAAGCTGCGCGAAGGAAAATAGCCGCGCGTCGCCAGATACTCCGCGACATCGATGTTCGAGGCGTGACGAAGCCGGGCCAGTGTGACGTGGGGAATAAACTTGCGCGGCTCGGCGGGCAGCCCGGCTCGACGGACAATCCGCTCAATTTCAGCCTGCAATTCGCTCAGCAAACGGGTCGGTTCGACCTTGGCGTAGATCGCCCTCGGTTTGTCAGAACCGAAGGAAGAGAGCCCGCTGAGCTTCACCGAGATGGGTGCGCGTTGCACATCCATCAGCATCTCGTCGATTTCGTCGGCCGTTCGGTCGTCGATATCGCCGATGAAGCGCAGGGTGATGTGGTAATGTTCCGGATCGATCCAGCGTGCGCCTGGCAGGCCTCCCCTTAGCATGGAGAGGCCAAAGGCGACGTCGGAGGGCAATTCAAGTGCCGTGAAAAGACGTGGCATGGCGCAGTCCCTCCTGATTCGTCGAATCAGTATGAGCAAGAACCGGGCCTATGACGATAGCGTCATCTGGTCCCAGATCAGCCTCGCCGAATCACCTTGCCCGAATTTCCTTGTCATCCCGTTACGACGATGGAATCGGGTTAGGGTGCTGGATTGCCGTGAAGCTGATGGATGCCGTCGATTTCGGCCACGATTTCCGCCGAAAGTTTCACGTCGATCGAGGCAATCGCCAGCTTGAGCTGCGCCATGCTGGTCGCGCCGATAATGTTGGCGGTTACGAATGGCTGGGCGTTGACGAAGGCGAGCGCCATGCTTGCGGGATCAAGTCCGGCCTTTTGGGCTAGGCCGACATATTTGTGGATAGCGGCTTCTGAGCCCGGCTTCTCGTAGCGTTGACCACGGTTGAACAGAGTGGAGCGCGCGCCTGCCGGCCGCTTGCCGTCGAGATATTTGCCCGTGAGATAGCCTTGCGCCAACGGCGAATAGGCAAGCAGCCCAACCTGCTCTCGCGCTGTGATTTCGGCGAGCGCCGTCTCGTAGGTGCGGTTGATCAGATTATAGGCGTTCTGCACGCTTTGGACGCGCGGCCGGTTGCGGATCTCGGATTCGGCGAGGAAGCGCATCGTGCCCCAGGCGCTCTCGTTGGAGAGGCCGATATGCCGGACCTTGCCCTCGCGCACGAAACCGTCGAGCACGTCGAGCTGCTCGCTGATGCTGACCTCATCCGGGGCGCTCGTGAAGCTGTCGTGGCCAACGCGGGTGGGATTGGACCCCCAGGGCATGATCCGTTCCGGGAAATGGAGCTGGTAGAGATCGACATAATCGGTGCCGAGCCGCTTGAGGCTGCTCTCCAGCGCTTCCGTCATTTGCCGCCGATTCAGCCTCGACGGTGAACCGTCGGCACGGAACCAGGTCATATCCGAGCGGCCGACGACCTTGGTCGCCAGGACCAGCTTGTCGCGTCCGCCGCGCGCCTTCAACCATGAACCGATGACGCGTTCGGTCGAGCCCTGTGTCTCCGGCTTTGGCGGAATCGAGTAGAGTTCGGCAGTGTCGAAGAAATTCACGCCCTGGCTGATGGCATAATCCATCTGCTCATGGCCCTCAGCTTCGGTATTCTGCTGGCCATAAGTCATGGTGCCGAGGCAAATGACACTAACGTCGATGCCTGTTCGGCCGAGCTTGCGGAATTCCATTGTGTCGCCTTGTTATGGAGAGGGTCAGTTCTTTTGGGGCAATGCCCTTATAAGGTCCTCTACCATAGGCAGAATTCTTGTCACGATCACCGCGACACCTTCACGCGTCGGGTGCAGTCCGTCGGAAAGGTTGAGGCGGCTGTCGCCAGCGATGCCGTCAAGAAAGAACGGATAGAGTGGGACCCCGTATTTGCGGGCGATCGTGCCATAGAGCGCGTTGAACTGCTTGGTGTAGGCCTCGCCGAGATTGGGTGCGGCGAGCATGCCGGCGAGCAAGACGGCGATATTGCGCTTCTTCAGGTTCGCGACGATGGTTTCGATTGCCTGGCTCGTCACCGCGGGGTCGACGCCGCGCAGCATGTCATTGGCGCCAAGCTCGACGATGACCAGGTCGGTGCCATCGGGAACCGACCAATCCAGCCTTGCCAGCCCGCCGCTGGACGTATCGCCGGAAACGCCCGCATTGCTGATCGAGAGCGAATACCCTTTTTTCTGCAGCGCCGCTTCGAGCTGCGCCGGGAACGCGGCATCCTGCGGCAGCAGGTAACCTGCGCTCAAGCTGTCGCCCAGCACGACGATCTGGGTCGGATTTGCGGCCTCCGCATGGTTCATGCTGGCTGTCAGGACGAAAAATAGCCCCAATGCAAGCCGACGAAACCGGAAACCGGTCTGGAAAAGCGCGATAAACAGCTTATGTCGCGTCAGGTCCTCTCTCGATAGCGGAAAGCCGATGCTCGATACCTTGGGTCGCATGCAATCTCCCAATCCTGCCCGGCCTGCCGCCATCCGCCTCGAAGGCGTCCATCTGAGTCTGGGACGGGCAGCGTCCCGTGTCCATATTCTCAAGGGGATTTCGCTGGAAGTGAGGCCGGGCGAGGCGTTGGGCCTCGTCGGCCCTTCCGGCTCCGGCAAATCGACGCTGCTGATGACGATGGCCGGGCTCGAACGGCCGGACGAAGGCTCTGTTGTGATCGAGGGCCAAGATCTCGGCGCGTTGAATGAGGATGGGCTGGCGCGGTTTCGCGGCCGGCACATCGGCATCGTCTTCCAGGCGTTTCATCTGATCCCGACCATGACGGCACTGGAGAATGTCGCCGTGCCGCTTGAGTTGTCCGGCCATTCTAATCCGTTCAAGCGCGCTCGCGATGAGTTGGCGGGAGTTGGGCTTGCGGATCGCGTCAACCATTATCCGGCGCAGCTTTCTGGCGGCGAGCAGCAGCGCGTTGCGTTGGCGCGAGCGCTTGCCCCCGAACCCTCCTTGCTAGTCGCCGACGAACCGACTGGCAATCTCGACGAGGCGACGGGCGAAAGCGTGATCGAGCTGATGTTCCGCATGAAGCGGGAACGTGGCGCGACGCTGGTGCTGGTGACGCATGACAATTCGCTGGCCGCTCGCTGCGACCGCATGATCCGCTTGCGTTCGGGCCAGATCGACAGCGACCGCAGTCTGGTGGAAGCGTGAGCGTCGCGACCTTTACGCCTTCACGCCCAGCGTTATCGCTGTCTTTACGCTTCGCTGTTCGCGGGCTGCGGGGCGGGCTTTCAGGCTTCGGTGTCTTCATTGCCTGCCTTGCCATCGGGGTTGCGGCCATCGTCGCAGTTTCTACGCTTTCGAACGGGCTGATTGCGGGGCTGGCGCGCGAAGGCCGCAGCATTCTGGGCGGGGACGCCGCTTTCGCCCTGATCCAACGCGAGGCGCGCTTCGACGAACGCGATTGGTTCGCGAGCCAGGGCAAGCTTGGCACCGTGGCGTTGCTGCGCGCCATGTCGCGCGTGCCGAGCGGGGCGGCGGCCCTGGTTGAGCTCAAGGCGGTCGACGACACGTATCCAATGCAAGGTCAGCTCGAGTTCGATGCGAGCGGGCCATTCAAGGGCTTGTCGGTCGCCGATCTTATTGCGACCCGCAGCGGCTTGGCGGGAGCGATCGTCGATCCGGTTCTCGCTGAGCGCCTCGATCTAAAGCCCGGCGACAGTTTCACCGTCGGCAATGTCACGCTGCAATACCGCGCCAGTCTGACGAGCGAGCCGGACAAGCTCGCTGGCGGCCTGTCGCTTGGACCGCGCGTCCTCATTTCGCAGAAGGCGCTTGCCGCGAGCGGCCTCATCCAACCGGGTAGCCTTGTGCGCTGGGTTTATCGCGTGCTGCTGCCCGATGGGCAAAGCGATGATGCGGCGACGCAACGGCTGCTGGACGAAACTGCCAAGCGCTTCCCGAATTCCGGCTTCGAAGTGCGCTCGCGCTCGAACGCTGCACCGCAGCTCACGCGCAATCTCGAGCGATTCACGCAATTCCTGACGCTGGTCGGACTGACCTCGCTGCTGGTCGGTGGCGTCGGCATCGCCAATGCGACGCGCGCCTATGTCGAACGCAAGCGCGTCTCGATCGCGGCGCTGAAAAGCCTTGGTGCCACAGGGAGCTTCGTCTTTTCGGTTTGCCTGGCCGAGGTGATGGCGCTGGCGCTGGTTGGTATCGCACTTGGGCTCGTGATTGGCTCGATCATCCCGCCGGTTGTTGCCGGCTTCGGCAAGGCGTTGCTGCCCTTCCCGCTGGTTGTTGGTTTCGATGCGAAGGCGTGCCTGCTCGGTATCGTCTATGGTTTGCTGACAGCCTTCGCCTTCGCTGTCTGGCCGCTCGGCAAGGCGCATGACATCCCGGTCTCGACACTGTTTCGCGATGAAGCCGAGGACGGGGAAAGCTGGCCGCGCCGATCCTATATGATTGCTGTTGCGCTGGGCGCGCTGCTGCTGATTGCGGCGGCCGTCGCCTTCGCGGCCGATCGGCGCATTGCGCTGATTTATGTCGGCATTGCTTTCGCGAGCTTCCTGCTGCTGCGTCTCGTCGGCCAGGGCATTATGCGCGCGGCGGCTCGCGTGCCGCACTCGCGAAAAGTCGCGTTGCGGTTGGCAATCGCCAACATCCATAAGCCTGGTGCGCTCACGCCTTCGGTCGTGCTCTCGCTGGGCCTTGGCCTTACTCTGCTTGTCGCGCTCACGCTGATCGAGGGCAGCATTCGTGGACAGTTGACCCAAGGGCTGCCGGAGAAAGCGCCTAGCTTTTTCTTCCTCGATATTCCGCGCGAGGCTACGACGGATTTTTCGCGCTTCGTCAGTGATCGCGCGCCGGGCGGAAAACTCGCGGCGCAGCCGATGATGCGCGGGCGGATCACGGCGCTGAATGGTGTGCCTGTCGCCAAAATCCAGGCTGATGAAAAAGTTGCCTGGGTGCTCGATGGCGACCGGGGCATCACCTATGACGGTAACGTGCCGCCAGGTTCGCGCGTCTCGGAGGGCGAATGGTGGCCGAAGGACTATAGCGGACCGCCGCTGCTTTCCTTTGGAGATGAGCTGGCGAAAGGGCTTGGCCTCAAGGTCGGCGACAGTGTGACGGTCAATGTCTTTGGCCGGCAGATCACGGCGAAGATCGCGAACCTGCGGGCGATCGACTGGCAGTCGCTCGGCATCAATTTCGTGATGGTGTTTTCGCCGAACACGTTTCGTGGCGCCCCGCATACTGATCTTGCGACGCTTACCTTTGAAACACCGGTCAGCGCGGCGGAAGAGGGTAACCTCGTGAAGTCGGTCGCGGCGCAATTCCCGGCGATTTCGGTGGTGCGCGTGAAGGATACGCTCGACGCGATCAGCGAACTCGTGGGTCAATTGTCGCTGGCGCTCAGGCTCGCCAGCGCTGTCGCGCTGCTTTCGAGTGCGCTGGTGCTCGCCGGAGCGCTTGCGGCTGGCCAGCGCGCCCGCATCCATGACGCCGTCATCCTGAAGACGCTCGGCGCCACAAGGCTTCGGCTGCTTTCGGCATTTTTGCTCGAATATGGCGTTCTGGGTCTGATTACAGCCGCCTTCGGAGCCTTGGCCGGTGCAGTGGCAGCCTATTTGATCACGGTCAGCGTAATGCATCTTCCGTTTTCGTTTTCGCTGTCGGGTGTAGTTTTTTCGACTATATTTGCGTTGATTTTAACCATTGGCATAGGCCTCGCTCAAACGCTGCGTATTCTTGGTCAGAAGCCTGCGCCATACCTTCGTAATCTTTAAGTAGAGCGAGGCGCTTGCCTACTAAAGAAGATATAAGTATTTGGCCCTGGGCGGTTAACCATCGACGATATGGCGTCTTTTTCATGAATTAGACAGGGTGCCCTTGTCGTTGGTCATGAAATGATCCATATTTCGTGGTGTGTCGTGGCTGAAGCATTCATGGACATCAGAATCCATGGCTGCGGGTAGGGGCCACGTTCCAACCATTGAGAGGACTTCATGTCTAATTTCGACCGCAACGCTTACAGCCAGTATGGCGGCGTCGCCCGTGCTGACGGCAAGGCGATCGACCAGGGTCTCCGGACCTACATGCTCGGCATCTACAACCATATGGTGCTTGGCCTTGCCATCACCGCGGTGGTGGCTCTGGGCATCTCGATGCTCGGCCTCAGCAACCCGTTCGTCCGCGCGATCTATCTGTCGCCGCTGAAATATGTGGTCATGCTGGCGCCGCTGGCCTTCGTGCTGGTGCTGTCGTTCCGCTTCGAGCGGATGAGCTATACCTCGCTGCTTGTCACCTTCTGGGCCTTCGCCGCGACGATGGGCCTTTCGATGGGCACGATCTTTTTCATCTACAAGATCGGCTCGATCGTGCAGGTGTTCCTGATCACGGCGGCTTCGTTCGCGACGCTCAGCCTTTACGGCTACACGACGCAGCGTAGCCTCTCGGGCATGGGCTCGTTCCTGATGATGGGCCTGTTCGGCCTGATCATCGCCGGCCTCGTCAACATCTTCATGCAGAGCTCGGCCCTGCAGTTCGCGATCAACGTGATCGGCGTGCTGATCTTTGCCGGCCTGACCGCATGGGACACGCAGCGGCTGAAGGAAGAGTATTCCTATCTCGCCGGCACCGGCGAGATGATCCAGAAGGCTTCCGTCATGGGCGCCCTGCAGCTCTACCTGAACTTCATCAACATGTTCCAGTTCCTGCTCTCGCTGCTCGGCAATCGCGAATAAGCGCGGCAACGAAGCATCCGAAAAAGCGAAGGCCCCGGTTTCCGGGGTCTTTTGCTTATGTAAGCTTGCGCGAATGAGCATTCTTGTCCGTGAAAGTCGCGACAGCGACCTCCCCGCTATCGCCGCGATCTATGCGCCTGCCGTTCTTCATGGCACCGCATCGTTCGAGTTGGAGCCGCCCACCATCGAAGAAATGGCGCGGCGGCGCGCCGCGTTGATCGAGCAGGGCTTTCCTTATCTGGTCGCGGAGATTGACGGCGTGCCTGCCGGCTATTGCTATGCCGGGGCTTACCGGCCTCGCCCTGCCTATCGATACGCGGTGGAGGATTCGATCTACATCGCGCCTGAGCGACAAGGTCAAAGGGTCGGGAGCGCATTATTGTCGAAACTGATCGAAGTCTGCGAAAGCCAGGGCTTTCGTCAGATGGTCGCGGTGATCGGCGACAGTGCATCCGCCGGCTCGATCGGCCTGCACAAGGCGCATGGTTTCACGCATAGCGGCACGGTGCGCTCGGTCGGGTTCAAAAATGGTCGTTGGCTTGATCAGGTGCTGATGCAGCGCATGCTCGGCGCTGGCGACAGCGAACCAGTCTAACCCTTCACAACGCTGAGCTGTTTGTCGAGCACGCGCAGCACCTGGGCCAGGTCGGAACCGCGTTTCAAAATGAGGCCAGTTGCGGCGATGACGGCATAAAGGCCCTGGCGATTGCGCAGGGCCGGATCCTTCACGATACGGTACAGCGGCGTCTCGCTGGTGCGTCTGAAGATCGAGAACACGGCGTTGTCGAAACCGAAATCCATGGCGTAGTCACGCCATTCGCCGGCTGCGACCTTGCGGCCGTAGACATTGAAGATTTCGCGCAACTCGTGTCGATCGAAGGAGATGCGTTGCGGCTGGGCCTGTCTAGCGGGGAATAGCGCAACCGGATTCCCCTGGGCGTGAATAGGCTCCGCAGTCTCGCCGTCGCTCATGAAAGCTCCTTCAACAGATTGTTATCATGGCGCGGAAGCCTGCCGGTTTCAAGCCGGCTAATAGATTGAAAAGGCGAGGATTTTCACTTTGTTGCCCCGCATCAAATTCCTTATTTCCGCCCTGATTCCGTCAAGGACCGGCCTCACTGGGGCGTAAACTTCTCATCGTTGCCTCGAGGTTTGGTCGCGCCGCCTCGGTATTTTCAGCCCCCCAGCCCCATCGGGGCGACTTTGCGACCAGGCCTTTCCCGAGACCCCATCGGGAATGGGACTTCATGGCCGGTGCCTCGCGCACCGGCCATTTCTTTTATTGGCGGCTTACCCGAATTTCCTATTTGCCCTCGGTCGTAGCGGGCCGGGTGCGGGCCAGTTCATGATATTCGGGATTGGGGCGCATGTCGGTGGCGGAAGCCATGCGATTCGACATGTTGAAGAACGAGGCGACAGCCGCGATGTCCCAGATATCGCGATCCGAGAATCCGGCTTCGCGTAGTTTCTGGCGGTCCTGCTCCTCGATCTTGCTCGCTTCGAGCGTCACTTTCACCGAGAAATCGAGCATTGCTCGCTGCCGCCGCGTGAGCGGTGCGGCCCGGTAGTTCATGACAAGCTGCTCGCCCAGCACCGGATCGCCCGATAATTGACGGACGGCCGCGCCATGGGCGGTGAGGCAATAGTAGCAATCGTTTTCGCTGGAAACGGCGACCGCTATCATCTCCCGTTCCAGCTTGGTCAGGCCCGAGGGCGCAAGCATCAGATCGTTGTAGAAAGCGGCGAAGGCTTCGAGCTTCGGCATGTCATGCGCATAGGCGAGGAGGACGTTCGGCACGAAGCCGATCTTCTCGCGACACTTGTCGAAATAGGCCGCCATTGCGGGCGTCAATTCGGCTTGATCCAGGGCCAGGGCAGTCGGAAGCTCTTTGGCCGGCATCGTGTCCAATCTCCTTATGTATCAACGCGCTGCGGACCCTATGCGCAACTCGATACAAATGCGACCGTTCGGAATGGGCCCGTTGCGCGACCGGTTAACACCTAGGCAATTGCGATGTTCGTCGTTGAACTTTCAGCTTAATCGTGCACGGTTTCCCGGAACAGCAAATCATATAAGCCACGGGGGATGAAGCCATGTCGGAATTTTCAGCGCTAGCTCCGACGACTCCCCAATCTCCATCCATTGGTGGCGACGACGTCGCGTTGATCTTCGGACGTGTCGCCGCTGAGGATATGGCGCGGTTGAGCGGCGACGTACTGCGCAAGCTCGCGGCCAACGCACGCGATCATCTGCGCAGCCGTCGCGCAGGCGAGACAAGCATCCGCATCTTCGATGTGCCGGAAGCCGATGTCACAGTGGTCGAAGCGATCAACGACAACGCGCCTTTCCTGTTTTCTTCGACATTGGCCGAGCTTGGCGAGCGCGGCCTTGAAATCCGGCTCGTCGCCCACCCGATCATTTCGGTCGAGCGCGCCGCGGATGGCGGCATCGTCAAGATTTCGGGCGAGGCGACCGGTGCGGAACATGCCGGCGAAATGCGCGAAAGCTTCATCCATGTGCATGTTGGGCGCATGGCAACCGAGGATGACAAGGAAGCGCTCAAGGCAGCGCTGCTCAAGGTTTATGGCGATGTCGAACACGTTGTCACTGACTGGCAGCCGATGCGCGCCAAGCTCAATGCGGCGATTGCGACTTATCGCGATACGCCGCCGCCGCTGACGGCTGCCGAGATCGCCGAAGCGGTCCAGCTTCTCGAGTGGCTGCGCGACGATAATTTCACGCTGCTCGGCATGCGCGAATATCGCTTTCCCGATGGTGAGGATATCGCCGATCCTACGCCAGGCTCGGGCCTCGGCATCATGCGTGATCCGAATTTCCGCATTCTGCGCCGTGGCAAGGAACTGGTGACGATCACGCCGGAGGTGCGCCGCTTCCTGAAGGAGCCGGTCGCGTTGATCATCACCAAGGCGAACGTCAAATCCCGCGTTCATCGCCGGGTTTATCTCGATTATATCGGCGTGAAATTGTTCTCGCCGGATGGCCGGCTGGAAGGCGAATTGCGCATCGTCGGCCTCTTCACCTCCGCCGCTTATACCGGCAGCACGCGCGCCATTCCCTATATCAGGCACAAGATCGCCAAGGTGATCGAGCGTGCCGGCTTCGACCCCGAAAGCCATTCGGGCAAGGCGCTGCTGCATGTGTTGGAGGATTATCCGCGCGACGAGTTGTTCCAGGTCGATCTCGATACGCTGCAGAGCTCGGCCCTCGCCATTCTTCAACTTGAGGAACGGCCGCGTGTACGCGTGCTGCCGCGCGTCGATAGTTTCGATCGTTTCGTGTCCGTGATGGTCTTTATCCCGAAAGACCGTTACGATACGGATGTCCGCCGCCGCGTCGCGGAATTCCTGGCCAAGGTCTATGCTGGCCGTGTTTCGGCTGCTTATCCCTATTACCCGGAAGGGCCGCTGGTCCGCACGCATTTCATCATCGGGCGGGACGAAGGCAAGACGCCGGACGTGCCGCAATCGGTACTGGAGGAAGGTGTCTCCAGCATCATCCTGACCTGGGCCGACCGGTTGAAGGATGCGCTCGCAGCCGATCACGATCTCAGCACTGTTGCGCGATTGCATGGTGGCTACGCCGATGCCTTTACCGCCGCCTATCGCGAGGCCTTCAGCCCGGCCGAGGCAATCGCCGACATCAAGATCGTCGAGCGCCTCACCGAGACGCGTCCGCGTGCCGTGGATGTTTACCGCAAGGCCGGTGATGCGGATGATCGGGCTTCCCTGAAGGTCTATTCGCGGGCTGAGCCGATGCTGCTGTCGGACCGCGTGCCGTTGCTCGAACATATGGGTTTCATCGTCGTCAACGAGCGAACCTACCGAGTAACGCCGGCGGGCGATGAGACGGTCTGGCTGCATGACATGACCCTGCAGCGGCGCTCGGGCAAGGCGATCGATATCGAGGAGCTCGATCCGAAGCTTGAAGCGCTGCTGATGGCGCTGTTCCGAGGTGACGCGGAAAGCGACAATTACAACGCGCTGGTGGTCGAAGTTGGCCTTGGCTGGCGTGAGGTCGCGGTGCTGCGCGCCTATTCGCGCTATGCTCGCCAGATTCGCGTCTCCTATAGCCATGAATATATGGCTGTGACGCTGGTGAAGCACAGCGCGCTGGCCGCCAAGCTTGTCGCATTGTTTTCCGCACGCTTCGATACCTCGCTTGGCCACGATCTGGCCGCCCGCTCGAAGAAGGAAACGGCGATACGCGAGGAGATCGAGGCCGCGCTGGCGAATGTCGATATCCTCGACGAGGATCGTATCCTGCGCCGCTTCATCGGCTTGATCGAGGCCAGCGTGCGCACGAATTTCTATCAGATCGCCGAGGACGGGATGCCGCGCAAGGTGATCTCGTTCAAGCTGAAGCCGCGCGAAATTGCAGGCATGCCACTGCCGGCGCCGCTGTTCGAGATTTTCCTCGACAGTCCGCGCGTTCAGGGTCTGCACCTGCGCTTCGGCAAGGTCGCGCGCGGGGGTATCCGCTGGTCCGATCGACCGGAAGATTTCCGCACCGAGGTGCTGAGCTTGGTCAAGGCACAGCAGGTCAAGAACGCGGTCATTGTGCCGGTTGGCGCCAAAGGCGGTTTCATTCCGAAGAAACTGCCGCCTGCGAGCGACCGTGCCGCCTGGCTGGCGGAGGGTACGGAGGCCTATCGGATCTTCATCCGCACGCTGCTCGAACTCACCGACAATCTCGACGGCGACAAGCTGGTGCCGGTGCCGGATACGATCCGCATCGATGGTGACGATCCCTATCTCGTCGTCGCGGCCGACAAGGGCACGGCGACTTTCTCGGATGTTGCCAATGCGCTCTCGATCGAGCGCCACCATTGGCTCGGCGACGCCTTCGCCTCCGGCGGTTCGGTCGGTTATGACCACAAGAAAATGGGCATCACGGCAAAGGGCGGCTGGGAAGCGGTAAAGCGCCATTTCCGTGAGCGCGATGTCGATATCCAGACGACGCCTTTTACGGTCGCCGGCGTTGGCGATATGTCGGGCGACGTTTTCGGCAACGGCATGCTGCTGTCGCCTTGTATCAAGCTGGTGGCTGCCTTCGACCACCGTGACATCTTCCTCGATCCCAGTCCTGATGCGGCGAAGACACTCGCCGAGCGCCAGCGCTTGTTCGACTTGCCGCGTTCGAGCTGGCAGGATTTCGACAAGAGCCTGATTTCGCAAGGCGGCGGGATCTATTCGCGCAGCGCCAAGTCGATTCCCCTTTCGGCTGAAGTGCGAACGTTACTCGGCCTCTCGGCCGTGGAGGCGACGCCGCAGGAGGTGATGAACACCATTCTGAAGATGAAGGTCGATCTGCTCTGGTTCGGCGGCATCGGCACCTATATCCGCGCCAGTGACGAGACCGATGCCGAGGCCGGCGACCGCGCCAATGACGCGATCCGCATCACGGGTTCGGATGTTCGGGCGACAGTCATCGGTGAAGGAGCCAATCTTGGCGTCACGCAGCGCGGCCGCATCGAGGCGGCGCGCAAGGGCGTGGCGCTGAATACGGACGCGATCGATAATTCGGCCGGCGTGAATTGCTCGGACGTCGAGGTCAACATCAAGATCGCGGTGGCGACGCCGCTGCGTGACGGCCGCCTCACCGACGAAACGCGCGTGCCGCTGCTTGCCTCGATGACCGACGACGTGGCGCGCCTGGTTCTGCGCAATAATTACCTGCAGACGCTCGCCATGTCGCTTTGCCAGCGCAAGGGATCGAGCGAGACGGGCTATCTCAGCAGGCTGATGCAGACGCTGGAATCGGAAGGCCGCCTCGACCGCAAGGTCGAATATCTGCCGGATGAAGCGACCCTTTCGATGCGCAGCCGCAATGGCGAGAGCTTGACGAGACCTGAGATCGCGGTGTTGCTCGCCTATGCCAAGCTGACGCTCTATGACGACCTGCTCGAGAGCAGTGCGCCAGACGAGCCCTATTTCTACAAGGAACTCGATCGCTATTTCCCCGATGCGATCCGCACGCAATATCCTGACGCCATCGCTAGTCACCGGCTGCGGCGGGAGATCATCGCCACGGGGCTCGCCAATGCGATCATCAATCGGGGTGGCCCGAGCGTCGTGCGGCGTGTCCGCGACCGGACCGGCTGCGATATCGCGATGGTTGCTCATGCCTATGCCGCTGTACGCGACAGTTTCGGCCTGATCGATATCAATGCGGCGCTTGACGGGCTCGACAACAAGCTCGCCGGACAGCGGCAGCTCGCGCTCTACGCCACCTTGCAGGAATTGCTGATCTCGCAGCTTGTCTGGTTCGTTCGTAACCTGCCGGCTGATGCGCCACTAGAGGCCACGATCCAGCACTACGCCAACGGCATCGCCACGGTGGAGCGGCGCTTTGCGGGTGAACCGCTGCCGCTGGCGGATGAGCTGGTTCATCTCGGCATGCCGGAAGGCGCGGCCCGCCGTCTGGCGTTGATCCAGCGGCTCGCCGAGGCGCCGGCCATCACTCGCAGCGCCGACCAGCTCGGCATGGCGATTGAACCGGTGGCGGAAGCTTATTTCCAGCTCGACCGGACCTTGTCGCTTGGAGCGCTGATCGAGCAGGGCCGTACCATCGCAACCAGCGATCACTATGAGCAGCTCGCGCTGGAGCGGGCGGTCGACGCGATCGATGGTGCGCATGACCGGCTGACGCTGGAGGTGATGCGCACTGCTGGCGGGTCTGTGGAGGGCTGGATGACCAAACGGGGAGCGGAGATCGACCGCACGCGCGCGGCCGTCGACGACATGACCGGTTCGGGGCTAAGCGTGGCGAAGTTGACCGTGGCGGCCGGACTGCTCGGCGATCTGGCGCGAGGTTGAGATCGGCATTGTGCATGTGTCCCGGACTTGATCTGGGACACATGAACGCGATCTGATGGCTTACTTCTGAGCTTCCGTCGCCATGCGCACGGCAAGCGCGGTCAGCACGCCGCCCATCAGCCAGCGCTGGACCTTCAGCCAGCTCGGCCGCCTCGTCAGGAACAGCGCGATTGAGCCGGCGGCCATTGCGATCATTGCGTTGATGCTGACGCTGATCACGATCTGCACCGAGCCAAGCGCCAGCGATTGCAGCAGCACGCCACCGCGTGCCGGATCGATGAATTGCGGCAGCAGCGAGAGATATAGCATCGCGATCTTCGGGTTCAGCAGATTGGTCAGAATACCCATGGCGAAGAGTTTTGCCGGGCGGTCGACTGGCAGTTCCTTGACCTGGAAAGGCGAGCGGCCGCCCGGTCTCACAGCCTGCCATGCGAGGTAGAGAAGATAGGCCGCGCCGGTCAGCCGGAGCGCGTCATAGGCATATGGCACAGCGAGTAATAGCGCCGTGATGCCGAAGGCTGCCGCCAGCATGTAGAAGACAAAGCCCAGCGCCACGCCGCAGAGCGAGATCAGCCCGGCTTTTGGCCCCTGACAGATCGATC
>FTCV01001974.1_pt1 | contig 20580 bp, 21 predicted proteins | sample 1639691 | NCBI WGS metagenome assembly FTCV01 (sample SAMEA3914864, study PRJEB12502) | metagenome | biome: forest; material: soil | place: USA | collected 2012-03-12 | depth 0.3 m
GCTGTGTGGAAGGTGAATTTCATTGCGAAAATGGAAAGGAGACGAGGACTAACTGCCGCCAGCGTTGGAGTTGGTGTTCAGGACGTCTTGCGCATTGAGAGACGCTCCGTTCGTGGTGCGCTGCATAAGCGTGCTGGTTTGGCCGGGAGCAGCCGGACCGACGGTCTGCTGGCCAAGCATCCCGCGGAGCACCGCGGCAACGTTCTCTGCATCCGCGTGCTGGAGCGCGTGGACGTAAACGTGTTGTTTCCGCGAGTCAGTCGCATCGAGCCGCGCGACGAGTTCGACCAGCTTCATCATCGTGTCTTTCGAAGCGGTCACCACGAGTGAGTTGGTACGCGGGTCACCGACGGCGTTGACCTTGGCCTGGAGCAGGGAACGTTCTGTGCCGCCTGCTGCAGTTGCCGAGCGTGCCTGACCTCCCTGCTGGCCGCCTGGTTGAAACTGGCGCCCTTGATTGTTGTTGTTGCCGCCGCCGCGGTTGCCGGTTTGTGGCGTCGTTTGCTGAGGCGTGTCGCTGTAGAGGCTGTTGATGATGTTCGCCATTTCGACCGCGTCCGCATGATACAGGCGGAAGATACGCGTGGTCGTGATGTCAGTGATGCTGGTGTCGATCTGGGAAATGATATCCTGGATCTCAGCAACGACTGCTTCCGGCGCACTAACTACGACGGAGTTACTCTGGATGTCCGGAACTGCGGTAACGCGGGTCTCAGCTTGGCGGGCCTCGCTTTGTTCTGCGCCTCCGCCTCCAGGACCTCCTCCTCCGGGAGGGCCGAATCCGAATCCACCAAAGCGGCCACCACCGAAGCCACGGCCACCGCCCTGGCCTTGGCCATTGCGATTGTTGGATGATTGGGAATTTCCGAAGAGCTGCGTAATAAGATCGGCAACGTCTTTCGCATCCGCATACTGCAGGGCGAAGACGCGAATGCTGGAGATGCTCGCGACCGAGGTGTCCAGGGCTCGGATGATCTGCGCGATGCGGCGGATGTTTGTTTGCGTATCCGTCATCAGGATTGCATTGCTCGCTTCGTTGGCGGCGATTGTCGCGTTATCGGAGAGCAGCGGGCGCAGGTTCTCGACGAGCTTGGTGGCGTCGCCGAACTTCAATGGGAGGATCTGTGTTACGACTTCATCCTTGTGAGGAATCTTGGCGGGATCAGAGCCCATTTCTACAGGTAGGTCGCGCTTCTGCACATCCTTGCGACTAACGATCTTCAGTACACGGCCACTGCGGATGGCTGTGTACCCCTTGTCATTGAGCACCGTATTTAGCACATCGACGGCTTCATCAGGCGAGACGGCCTGCTGGCTTACAAGGTTGACTGTGCCGGTCACTGGCACTTCCTGCAGGATGACGAATCCAGCGGTCTCGCTGAGGTAAGTCAGTACATCGTTCAGCGAGGCATTCTGGAAGTTGAAGACCACTCCCTTGCCGGGATTCGGAAGCGGGTCAGTGAGTGGCGCTGATGGCGTCGCAGCCGAAGCACCCGGGGCCACGGGATTGGGCGCGGCTACCGAAGTTGGCGGCGCAGCCGGCGCTGCTTCTGGCGCTGGTGGTGCCGCAGGTACTGGGGAAGGATCCGGTGGTGGGACGGCTGCGGTGGACGCCGCGGCGATGGCAGGAGCCGGAGTGGCAGAAGCATCCGCTGCGGGTCCAGCAGAAACAGCGGGGGCGGATGTAATATCGACCCGGCTAACTGGTGGCGGAGCCAACTGAATAGAGGGACGGGGCTCCTGGGCGCCAGCGATCTTCCACGTGATGAGGAGGACGCATGCGGCAAGGCCGATAATCCACGCGAGGCGCTTCTGGGCTAAGGTGCGGAGTGATTTCATGGAGTAACTTCTTTCTGACGGCGTTCCATCATGCGGCGGAGGATTTCGGCTTTATCGCCTCCGGCTGCGGGAGGAGCCGGGGAAGCGGGATTTGAAGGAGAGGGGGTATTAGAAGTAGCGGTGGGAGCGGAACCGCTATCGGTTCCGGATGGAGCGGGAGCCGGCGGAGCCGAGGAACTATCGTCGGATGGCGGCGGTGGTGACGTGAACGAGATGTTCTGACCGTCGAGCGTCAATTGCCTGCCAACCGCGAGGTTGTAAGGTTTGCCGTCTTTCTCGAGGTCGACATAGGCGGAGGTGATCGCCTTGATCGTGAATCCGCTGATCTTGTCGTTGATGGGCAGGACCTTGAATTCATTTTGCGAGCCGTTAAAGAAGGCGAGCGAACGACCTGCTGTGACCATCGTGCCAGTCAGCGTAATCCGCGAGACGCGGCTGCTATTGGACGAACTTCCGGATTTGGAGGCGGTGGTCGCCGGAGCGTCGGTGCGGATCGGTCGGCGTTCCGGATCGAAGATATTACGGGTCCGCACCAGCTTGAAGGCATTGTAGCCTTTGTCAGCCGTCGGCGAGGCGGAGGTCGATGCCGGAGGCGGAGCCGACGAGCCCCTGGATGACGACCGCTGCGCGCCGACCGAAACAAGGGGAGCTAGCAGAGCCAGTGGCAATGCTCCGGAAACGATCCGGAGAAACCATGCCGAGCGCATGCTTTGTGATTGGAAAGGCGAGATCAATTTCATCGGGTCGACTTGGGTGCGCCATTCACATCGGTGAGGCGGATGAAGCTGAAAGTCATCGTGAGGTTCAATTGCTGGCCCTTGTTATCACGGGTCGAGAATTCGCACGTCTCCAGGCGGGCAGGGAGGGGATCGGTCTCGAGCTCGTAGATCATCCGGCCAAGCGAGGCCTGGTCTCCCGTAGCCGTCGCCCGGCATTCAAAGGTGTCGTAACCGTCCGGATGGCTTCTCCAAACCGGCGTGAGGCTGTTGAAGCTCACGCGGCTGCCTTCGGACCAGCGGATGATTGCCTTGTAGACATCACCTTCGGCGACGGAGTTGTCGTCAGACAAATCGGTCCGCAGCATTTCGTTCCAGCGATCGCGAATGGAACGTTCGCGCTGGATCATCTGCCGGCCGCGCTGCACGTCTTGGCGAAGGGACGCGATCTTTTCACTCTGTTCGTGCCAATGCGCGAAGGCGGGCTCCAAAATGACTCGGTCGAAAAGGAAAAGCGCTACGACTCCGCCGGCCGCTAACTTCAGGATAAGTTCGCGTTGGTTGTTATTTGGCATGGTTGGCCTCCCATTTTAGGACGATGGAGAATTGGATCGGGGCGTCGCCGCGTTCCTGCTGGAGCTGCAAATTCGAGACTTCAGGACGTGCGCGCAGGCGCTCGAGCAGCGCGAGCAGCGCCGCATGGTTTTTGGCAAATCCGGTGCAAGTGACCTTCTGGCCTTCGGAGACTTGAAGGTTCTTTGCCCAGACCTCGCCTGAATCAGGGAATGAAGCGATGACGCCCTCGAGAACGATGAGGGTCTCAGGCGCCGGATCGAACCACGGACGGTATTTGCGGATGTTCTGCTGAAGGTCGTCGAGATCGGAGACCTTCCGCTTCATGCCATTCCATTCTGCTTCGAGACCGCTTTCGATCCTCGACTGGATGATCATTGCGAGGATGGGCAGGAATAGGAAGACGAGCACTCCGGCGACAATCCAGCGGCGCCGCTTGCTGTCGAAACGCTGCAGAAGGACCTGCCAGCGCTTTGTCTGTGGCGGGACAAATTCGAATGCGACTGGTTTCGAGCGGAGGAAATTCTCGGCGGCTTCGAGCGCGACATTTGGACCTTCTGCAGTCCGATCGATATCCGCGGGATCCACGCCCATTCGCTGAAGCTGGTCGCGCGTCGTAGTGCAAAGCAGTTCAGCCGTGCTCTGCGGTCCGCGGAAATGGGCTTCGCGGATCTGCTGACGGACTAAGTCAGGAAGGCCTCCCAGCGTGATTCTTACTTCGCGGCAAAAGCCGGCGACATCGAATATTTCCTCGCCTTGAGCGACCGAACCGGAAAGGGACCGCAGCGCGGCGATACCGCCTCCGGCAGCAATCACGAGATCGATGTGCGTGCCATTCGCGAGGAAATGCATCGCGCCCTTTGAGGGTCCGGCCGGCACAAAACGATCCAGACCGAGCGACAGGGACACCAGACGCAAGCCCGCGACTTCCAGCATTCGTTCCACGGCAGTGAGACGCTTCGACGGGACTGCTACGATATTTGCGCGGCGCTTTCCATCGGGAAGCGTGTAAATGGAGTGGGCAAGCCGCATGTCGCTGACCGGAATCGGAAACTCGCGCTCAGCCTGGATTTCCAGATAGCCTCGCAAATCTTCGTCACTGATGTCCGGAAGATCGGTCGCGGTACTTAGCGCCCAGCCCGGCGGAATGCAGACAACGCAGCGTTTTTCACGAACGCCTTCCTTGCGAAGCTGCTCGGCTAGCGTGGCGCCCGCTTTATCAGGATTTGCGGCGACGGAATCGGCGCCAACAAGAATCGCAAAGGAGCGCACGAGCTCCGTGTCGCCGTCAAACTTGACGATATTGACATTAATTCCCGAGGACTTGATTTGGATACCCAGCGCCGTGCGCGTGCGCAATCGAGTCTGGATGTTACTCTGAATGGTAGACTGAAGTTCGCGGAAATTAATCTTCATAGGCCGTAGGTCCTTGTTCCGAGCGTTTCCCGGGTGTCGCGGCCAAGGGACCAACCCAAGTGTGAAAGGTTTCGCCGGTAAATGATGACTGGGGTTCCGGAACTCATATCAATGACAAATTTGGTTCGCCGGTAACCACGTCCGTTCCGGCCCACCGCTGCGATGTCTGCGGTGATTTGATAACTCTTTCCCGTCACCCATTTCCCGTACTGTGCGACGTTGTCCTTGCCCAGGATGTCAACAATCCAGACGTAACTGGTATCGCCCAGCGAACGGCTCTGGCGCGCGGAAATCAGCGAGGCTGCGCCGCTGTCGCCGATGCCAGGAATGGCTGCGAGGACCGTCTGGCTGGCAGTGTTTACATTGATCAGCCCTTGAGTGTACTTACCCTGGCTAACAGTGATCGAATCGGAGATCTGGGCGAACTGATCCGCGGTCATTCCGCTGGCGATGTAAAATTGCAGCAGGCTACTGATCTGGGGCGTGCTGCCGTCGCTGCCAGGCTGTAGAGGCGGCGCAGTGGGGGCGTAGGCAGTCAGATTCTGCTGAAAGGTCGTGGCTTGTGAGGCACCAAAGGTTTGCTGAAGTAATTGCGAAACAGCATCGCTGAGCGGCGAAATCTTGCTGACATCTGTCTTCGCGCTGCCATCGCTCTTGGTATTCGGCTCGCGAGTATAGGCGGTGACATACTCGAGGAGACCGGGCTCGAGCTGGCCATTGCTATTGTCGGATGGCGGATTCTTGTCTCCGTCGTCTTCGTTCGGATCGAGTGTGCCGTTCAGATTCGCGTCCTCGCCGAAGATCGTGAGGCTGTCCATTCCGTAGACCAGCGCGAGTTCCTCGATGGATTCGAACGGCGCGTTCTTGTCCGTATAAGGTGGCTGCATCGACTGGTAATCAAATGATCCTGTCGCGGTGGAACTGCTGGTGGTGGAAGTGCGCCAATCCACAATCGCGTCGGCCTGGTCGGGAGTAATCCCGGGCAGGGTCTCGAGCATCGCCGTGCTCGCAGTGTTCAGGTTCAGCTTGGAGGCTTCGTCGACGAGGCTGAAGACCGGAGTCGTGCTTGCGGGATTGTTGTTATCGCGACCGATCAGCCAGAAGGTGGCTTCGCCCAACGGCACGGCTTCACTTTGATAAGTCGTGGGATCGGGAAAGAGGCCGGGCGTACCGGTGTTAGTCAACACGGACTCGGCGTAACGCAGGCCGGCATCAATCGCCTCTTCGGCCTGATAACCGGCTAGTTCATTATCCGCGCTGCGATAGGCCATGACCATGGAATGGCCGAAGGTAATCGTCAGGGCCATCATCCCAAGCGATACCCAAAGGACGATGATCAACACGGAGCCATTGGAAGCCCGATGCGCAGGATGGGAGAAGGGAAAGGGCTTTGCCATCATGAGCCTGTCCCGGTTGAGGTTCCCGTGCCGGTGGTGGTCGAGGTGCTGCTGGTTCCGATGAATTGCTGCGTCGTCCAGGGCACCACGATGTCGATCGGCATCGCTGCGACGCCGGCGCCGTCCGGTGCGCGTTCGATATGAAAGCGGATGGCCTGCGGAAGCGTGTCGTTCGGATCGGCCAGCGTCCAACTCGTCTGCCAGGTGGTACCGTCGTAGAAATTCACTTCCAGTGATTTCACGCCATCGAGCAGCGGCTGCTGCGGCGGATTGTCCTGCGTGGTCGGGAGCAGATTACGCGTCACCGTCCTGACCAGCGTGCCGGAGGTATGATCCGGAGAATTCGCACTCGCGATGATATAGTATTCAATCTCCTGGATGTCTCCGCCGACCTGGCCATCGGCGACTTCGGCATTGCTCGTCGTGAACTGGATATAACCCGGAAACTGCGATTGGCTCGATGTTTGGGTAGTGGTGAGAATCGATCCGAGAACGCCTCCGGTAACCTGGGCATCGCGGAGATCATTGCGGATGGTGCTATAAGCGCGTGCCCGCATCTGCGCTTCACGGGTGCGATTGATCGCTTTTTCCCGTAAATGCATCCCGCTGGAGAATACCCCATAAATGGCCGCGAAAATCAGGGCCGCACCGACCGACGCGATCAGGATTTCGAGAAGGGTAAATGCGCCAGATTTGCCGGGACGAATAATGCCGGCCTGTGAGCGCAGGGCGGGGGAAACAAATGCGCTCATTGCTGTGACGTGTTCGTATTGCTAGCCAGCGTCGTCAGTTGTATCTCCCGTTCCTGTCCCTGCACGCTGAAGAACACGTGCATGGTAAGCTGCGTCATCGGATTGGCGGTGTCGCCCGACCAGGAGGACTGTTCCAATTCCCAGCGGTAACCGGGATAATCTGCACCAAAGTCGCCGCGATTGCTGGCGGATTGCCAGGCACTGGCGGTCATGAGTTGTCCGAGCTCAAACTCTCCAAGCTGGCTAGCAATGGAAGTGCGCTCTGCCTGAACGGCTGCGCGGTTCGCTAAAGTCAGGGCCGTAATGATCGCCGGGATAAGAATCGCCAGGAATGCCAGTGCGGCCAGGATCTCCGCAAAGGTGAATCCCGCAGGCTGCCGGCGATGATATGTAGCGCAGCGGGTGATCATTGTCCGGAGGGAGCGATCTGGTAACCCCAGCCGTCGCTCGTGCGAGTGATCTGGATCGCGGTGCCGAGGCCATCGATGAGCTTGAGCGAATCAATGCTCGCCGGGTCGGGTGTGCCGCTGGCGCTGAAAACGATGGAAGGCGTATTCGGAGTGCCGCCCGTAATGACGTCGAAATGCACGTCCGAATCCAACTCGTACTGCCGATGCGTCTTGGACTGGTAATAGTCGCTCTGTGGGTCCAGCCCGAAGGTCTGGGACTTTCCGTCGATCCACACGACCATCGGCATGCCTTGTGAAACGGCTTCATTGCGCGCGTATTCGGTCAGCGCCACAAAGCGATTCGCTTCGTCCTCGATCTTATGTCCGCGAATGGAATGCGAAATCGTCGGCGCGACGACGGCGAGAACGACCGTCATAATCGCCATGACGAGCAGCAACTCGACGAGCGTGAAGCCGTTGGAATTGCTCGCACCGCAATGCGAAGAACGGCGCGAGGTCGAGGCGACTGCCGGAAAGTTTCCCGCGACCCACGACACGCCCGACCCCGAATTCCGGCGGAAACCGTCGGAACTGGTATGGTGCGAGCGAATCGTGGGCATGGCAAAAAGCGGGAAGTTAGTCCTGCGTGGAGTTAGTTCGTGATATCGTCGTCACCGCCTACGCGGCCATCCGGCCCCATGGACAGTATGTCGAAACCGCTCGGGTTAATCTTGCCGGGGTACGAGTACATGTACTGATTGCCCCACGGATCGAGCGGAACCTTGTCGAGGTACGGACCCTTCCAGCTCGGGCTGTTGGCTGGCGGCTGAATGAGCGCATTGAGGCCACTGTTGCCGGCAGGATAGAATCCGTTATCGATCTCGAAGGCATCGAGCGCCGTCTTGAATGCCTGGATCTGCGTGTGTGCCGCCGTCACCTTCGCCTGTTGCGAACGGCCTGCCATCTTTGGAATCACGATGGCTGCGAGCACCGCGAGGATGACCAGTACCAGAAGCATTTCGACGAGCGTGAAGCCTGAGCGAAGGCTCCGCCGCAGTTGGTGGGGATATGTCTTAATCATGAGTTTTTGCTGTGTGAGAAGTATGGGGTTACTTGATGTAATCCTGGATGGTGAAGATCGGGATCACCATGCCAACGAAGATCGTGCCGATGAATCCTGCAATGGCAAATAGCATGAGCGGCTCGGCGAGAGCCACGGCTGTCTTGAGATTGCGGTCCAGCGTGACTTCCGCCACTCCGGCGATGCGGATCAGCTCCTGATCGAGGCGCCCGCTTTCCTCGGCGACGGCGATCATCTCGAGCGTGGATCCACTGAAAAGGATGCGGCAGCCTGCAAGACTCACGCCGAGCGCTTCGCCTTTCTTCACGCGATCCGTCGCGTCCGCCACGAGATCGACCAATGTCTGATAACCCAGTGAACGCCGCGCCACCGAAAGCGCATTGATGAGCGAAACACCTGCGCCGAGGAGCGTTCCAAGCATGCGGCAGAAGCGGGCCATTGCGATCTGCGCCGCCAGCGGGCCGACGATCGGCGATTTCAGGAGATAGGTTTCAAAGATACGCCGATTACTTTCCTTGGTGACCCACGCGCGGCCGAAGTAAATCGCGACGCCAATGCCCACCGCTGCGTAGATGCCGTAGCTGCGTGTGAAATTACTAATCCCGACGATGACCTGCGTCAGTGCGGGCAGCTTGGCATTGAAGCCCGAGAATAGCGTCTGGAATCGTGGAATGAAGAAGACGAGCAGGAAGATGAGCACCGCCATTGCGAGGCCCATCAGCACCAGCGGGTACATCATCGCGGCGCTGACTTTCGCGCGAAGTTCCTTTTCCCGGGCCTGGAAGTCCGCTATCTGCCCGAGCACGACGTCGAGGAAACCGCCAGCTTCGCCGGATTCCACCATCGCGACGTAGACGCGCGGGAAGACGCCCGGCGCGCGGCTCATGGCTTCGGCGAGCGGCACACCGTCGATGACCAGATCATGCAGTTCCCGCCATTTGACGGCGGCGGTTTCGTGAGAAGTCTCCTTGTAAAGGATCGCGAGCGCACGGCTCAGCGGGACGTTTGCCGCTAGAAGGCTCGAAAGGCAGCGCGTGAAATCTTCGAGGACCGCGAATGGTACGTTCTTCGACTGCAGCTTGAAGCGCTTCAGCAGATCCGCGACGCCCCCGCCGCTGGAGCCATTGGAATCCGCAGATTTCGGTTTTCCGACTCGTTCTTCCTTTTCGACGATCCGCAGGGGAGTCAGTCCGCGTTCCTGAAGGACGCGCGCGGCGTCCTGGCGTCCGCCAGCTTCCAAGTGACCCTGGGCGGAGGAACCATTGGCCTGCAGTGCTTTGTATTCAAATACGGGCATGTTCTGGTCAGCCGGCTACGGCATAGCCGTCGTTGCCCTCGTCTTTGGAGACGCGGAAGACTTCGGAGGGAGTGGTGACGCCATCGCGCACGCGACGCCACCCGTCTTCGATAAGTGTGCGCATGCCGTCCTTCTTAGCCGCATCTTTGATTTCCACACTGGAGCCGCCGCGCAGCAGGATCTGCCGGATGGACGGCGAAATCGTCATCAATTCGAAGATGGCGCGGCGTCCGGTATAACCGGTGAGCCGGCAGGACTTGCAGCCGACGGGTGCATAGATCACGGCATCGGCGAGATCGGGCACGCGTTTGCGCAGGGCGGCGGTGCGTTCGGTCTTGTCGAGCTCCTTGCACTCGGGGCACAGGACGCGGACGAGACGCTGAGCCATGACGGCTTCAAGTGATGACGCGACCAGATAAGGTTCCACGCCCATATCTACTAATCGCGTCAGCGCGCCGGGTGCGTCGTTCGTGTGAAGTGTCGAGAAAACCATGTGACCGGTGAGCGATGCCTGCACGGCGATCTGTGCCGTTTCCTGGTCACGAATTTCACCGATGAGCACGACATCCGGGTCGTGACGCAGAATGGCGCGCAGACCGCGGGCGAAGGTCAGGCCCGCCTTTTCAGCGACCTGGATCTGGTTGACGCCCTTCATCTGGTATTCCACAGGATCCTCGATGGTGATGATCTTGCGGATGTTGTCGTTGATTTCCTGCAGGGCGCTGTAAAGCGTGGTCGATTTACCGCTACCGGTCGGGCCGGTGACGAGCGCGATGCCGTGCGGCAGATCGAGGATGCGGGCGAACAGACTGCGGTCGCGCTCGGCCATGCCGAGGCCCGCTAGGCCGACGACGCCAGCATTCTGGCGGAGCAGACGCATGACCACCGCTTCGCCGTGAAGCATCGGAATGACCGAGACACGGATATCTACCTCGCTGGTCTTGACGCGGATCTTGATACGGCCGTCCTGCGGGACGCGCTTTTCCGCGATGTTCAGATTACTGAGAATCTTGATGCGCGAGACGATGGCCGACTGGAAGCGCTTGATCTGCGGGGGCACCGGCACTTCCTGCAAAAGACCGTCGATGCGGTACCGGATGCGCAGTTCGTGTTCGAAAGGCTCGACGTGAATATCCGACGCGCGCAATGAAATGGCGTCGCCGAGCACCTGGTTGACGAAGCGGATGATCGACGCATCCTCGGCGGCCTTGTCGATGTCACCGTCGTCCTGTTCGTCCTCGCGGACGACTTGAAAACCTTCTTCCTGCTCGAGCAGGTTCAGCGTATCGGCGCCGACGCCGAGATGCTTTTTGATCTCGCGCTGCAGGGCCTCGCTATTTGCGAGAACCGGCCGCATCTTGAGATCCGACATCGCCCGCAGGCTATCCAGCCCCGGACGGGCGAAAAGCCGGCTGATGGCGATTTCAATCGTGCCGTCTTCCTCGCGGAGCGGCAGCAATTCTTCCTTGAGGAGAATCCTCGCAGGAAAGCGGGAAAGCAGGGACCGGTCCGGCTCGACATTGTCGAGCGTCGTATACTGGAGCCCATACTCACCAGCGAGCCACTGAAGCGCTTCTTCTTCAGTCGTGACACGCACCTGCCCGTCGTCGCGAAGACGGGCAAGCGCCTCTGCGTCCATGGCGGAGAGCTGCTGGCGCTCGACCATGGACGCGAGGAGGTCCAGAGCTGGATTTGCTTCGGACAACGCTTCAGTCACAGCAAAATTACTCGAGGTATCCCATCGAGACGAGGGTGGCCTCCTGACGGAGCGTCAGGACCTTGCGAAGATCGGCGCGAGCGGCTTCGAGCTCAGCGGAGTTCTTCTTCTTCGCATCGCGGAGCGCGGCGAGCTTCGCCTTGATCTCGTCGGGCGAGCTGCTCTCGTTTTCGAGGGTCGTGCGCAGAGCCTGGGATTCAGGCGATCCACCACCGCCACGCAGGCGATTGTTGGTGTCGCCGCCGGCAGGCTGCGAAGCGGGCTGGGCGGCAGGCTGAGCGCCACCGTTATTGCCTCCACGGCCTCCGAATCCGCCGAATCCGCCGAAACTGCGGCTGGCAAACTGCTTCTCCTGGACCTTTGCCAGAAGCGGCTGGATGACACCCCATTCGTCATCGCTGACTTTGAGCGCGCCCTTGACGCGATCATTCATGCGCTGGAGGAAATCCTGCGGATTGAAATTCCCGCGGCGTCCGCCGCCCTGAGCGGCCTGATTGGTGTTTGCGGCGTCCTGCGCAGAGGCGATGGTGGAGCCGGAGATGAGAACCGCAGCAATGGCGGCAGCGATGGTAGTGGTTTTGGTGAGTCTCATAGTGAGTACGCCGAGAACAGGTAGCGCACCTTCATTAAATCCGTATTAAGTGCCGCATCGAAAATTGTTAAAAACCGTTAAGGGAGCAGCTTTTCGTTTCGATTTGGGGTAATGCGGAGGGAACGAGGTAGTTGCATATACCCGCGAGCCAGCGTTTCCTAAGTAGATCGATGCCGCCACCACCAAACTCATCCCCAGCATCGCCAAAAGGCGCCCCCATACGGATCCTGATGATCGACGATGACCGGGAGCTTTGTACCCTGATCACGGATTATCTCGAGCCGCTGGGCTACGAGGTCGTGGCGGAATATGACGGAATCGGAGGGATCGAACGGGCCGAGTCCGAGGAGTTTCAGGCAATCATCCTCGACGTGATGCTGCCGGGAATTGACGGCTTCGAAGTTCTGAGCCGGCTGCGCGGAAAATCCAGCGTGCCGATTCTCATGCTCACCGCACGCGGCGAGGAGACGGACCGCATCGTGGGGCTCGAGATGGGGGCTGACGATTATTTGCCCAAAACTTTTTCGCCACGCGAACTCCTGGCGCGGATTCGTGCAGTCACGCGCCGCGCTGCGCGGCTCGATGTCCCGGTCGAGCCCAAGCCTGAAAACAAGGTTTCAGTCGGTCCGCTCGAGATCCGCATGGATACGAGGTCGGCGACACTGGAGGGGCAGCCGTTGCGATTAACGACGCTGGAATTTGAGCTCCTGGCTTGTCTGGCACAGGCGCGCGGCCGTGTGAAGACTCGCGAGCAATTGATCGAAACGGTCGCGGAGCGCAGTTATGACGGACTCGACCGATCGATCGATGTCCATATCTGGTCGCTGCGACGCAAGCTGGGCGATGATCCGAAGGAGCCTCGCTTCATCAAGACCATCCGGGCTGTTGGCTACATGCTCATCAATCCGCAGGCCCAATGAAAATGCGCATCCGGCTGCCTCTTTATGTGAAGATCCTCCTCTGGTTCTTCCTGAACGTGGTGCTACTCGCCGCGGTCATCGGGCTGCTTTTCAATGCGCAGTTCAGCTTTGATTTCGACTGGTTTCTAACCAGCGGTGCCCGGGCTCGTGTGGAAGTTGTACGCGACTTGATTGTCGGCGAACTGAATAACGTGCCGCCAGACGAATGGCAGCAGGTGCTGGATCGGTACAGCGATGCCTACAAGGTGCGATTCTCGCTGGTCGATGATGACGGACACCGTCTGATCGGCGACGTCGTGGAATTGCCGCAGGAAGTGCGTGACCGGATTACCGCGCGCCCATTTCCAAGGTCGCGATCGCAGAGTTCCTCAACGCCCGCTGCGAGTCCGACGCCGCGCCCTCAAGCGGAACCGCGCTCGCCGCAGGTCCGTTCCTTCGCGGGCTGGCGGCCTCCGTTCCGAGCGCTGATGCGAACGAAGGATCCGACGCAGTATTGGCTGATGACCAGCGCCCGCATTGAAAATCCGCAGGCGGGTCCGCCGATGCGCGTCATCCTGGTGGCCAGATCGCGATCCATCAGCGGTGGCGGGCTGATCTTCGATCCGAAGCCATGGTTCTGGCTCGGCGTTGGAGCGATCGTCTTTTCGCTGCTCTTCTGGCTGCCGCTGGTGCGGAGCATCACGCACTTTGTTTATCGCACGACGCTCGCTACACGCATGATCGCCGGGGGCCGCTTCGATGTCCGCGTAACGGGTCGACGGTTCGATGAATTGGGCGAACTCGGCGAGGCGATCAATCAAATGGCCTCGCAACTCGACGGACTCGTGACCGGCCAGAAGCGCTTTCTTGGCGACATCGCGCATGAGTTGTGTTCGCCGCTTGCACATCTGCAAATGACGCTCGCGATTCTCGAGCAGCATGTGCAGGGCAGCGAGGAGAAGTATGTCCGTTCGGCGGTCGCCAAGGCCGCGCAGATTGCCGGGCTGGTGAATGAGCTGCTTTCCTTCTCCAAGGCTTCTTTCGGCGCTTCTGCGGTGCGCCTGCAGCCGGTAAATGTGAAGAAGGCGGTCGAAGAAGCGATCCGAAAGGAATCAGGCGAAGCGGCTGATTTCCGGGTGACGATCCCGGAAACGCTGGCCGTCGCGGCGGACCGCGAGCTGTTCATCCGGGCGATCTCCAATGTGCTGCGCAACGCGGCGCGCCATGGCGATCCGTCCGAGCCTGTGCTGGTCGATGCGGTAAGTCAGGGCGGCGAGGTCGCCATCACCGTTTATGACTCGGGGCCAGGGGTGCCGGAAGCGGATCTCGGGAGGATCTTCGATGCCTTTTATCGGGTGGATAGCTCGCGAAACCGCGAGACCGGCGGCACAGGGCTGGGATTGACGATCGTGAAAACTTGTATCGAGAGCTGCTGCGGTTCGGTGCGGGCCGCGAATCGGCATCCTCACGGGCTCGAAGTTACCCTCCGGCTCCGCGCGGCGGATGATGACCGATCGGACTTGGCGCCGACGCTGCCAATAAGTGCGCAGGTTTCTCAGCAGTGAAGTAATGCGAGGCGCTTTCTCAGCGATGCGATGACTTAGTTCCACAGGTCATTGCGAGCACGGTGGTTCTGCGGGATGAGGTGGAAGTGATTTTCGAGGAATGTCTCGGTGAATCTCAGAATGTGCCACTTTTGCACATCAGGAGAACTTGTATGGCACTTCATGTGCTGCTTTTTTAAGGGCTGCCCCGCCAGTTCTCTGTAGATGAAAAATTGTGGACTGCCGGCATTAAAACCCCCGAGAACAAATGGAGAGTGATCGTGCATCAACCGAGATCCTCGTAGTCGAGGAAAGTCCGATGCAGGCCGCGCAATTGCTGCGGCTGCTGGAGAGTCATGGCTACGGGGTTCGGACGGCGCTGTCGGGGGCCGCAGCACTGGAGGCGCTTTCAGTAAGTCTGCCGGCACTGATCTTGAGCGATGTCCTCCTGACGGACATGGATGGGTACGAGCTTTGCCGGATGGTCAAAGGTGATCCACGCTTTCGTCAGGTTCCGGTGTTGCTCCTGATGAGCGTTTCTGAGGCGAGCGATATCATCGCGGGACTGCAATGCGGGGCGGACAGCTTTGTCGTCAAGCCATGGGACAAGGAGTCGATTTTATCGAGGATCGAACGTCTGGTTGCACCCCAAGCAGCGGATGCGTCGGGCGTCCCGGTGACGTTTCAGGGGCAGAAGCATTTGATTCACGGGGACCGGGCGCCGATGCTCGACTTACTTCTCGCGAGTTATGAAGCCGTGGCGGAACAGGCCGCGGAGTTGCGCAAAGCCAAGGAAGAAGCCGAACGGGCCAATCGCGCGAAAACCGAGCTTCTGGCACGTCTTGCGCATGAGATGCGCACTCCGCTCAATGCGATTCTGGGATTCGGCCAACTGCTTCAACACGGTGGAAGTCGCGCGGAGGATGCGGAAAGCGCCCGCCATGTCATCGAAGCGGGGAAGCATTTGATTCGGCTCACGCACGAGATGATCGATCTCTCGCGGATCGATACGGGTGTGATGTCACTGTCGTGTAATCCGATCGCCTGGGAGGAAGTCGTCGAGAAATGTCTCGAGAATATCCAGCCACTCGCCGACAAGCGCCGGCTTCATATCCGCTGGGAAAGCCACGGCGCAAAAGGATGCCCTGTGATTGCTAATCGCGAACGGCTTGGCGAGGTGGTCTGGAGCCTTCTTTCCAACGCGGTGAAGTACAATCACGAAGGCGGAGATGTGGTCGTGTCAGATGAGCGTTGTTTGGACGGAAAGGTTCGGATCAGCGTTTCGGATACCGGCTCTGGCATTGCTGAAATGGATCTGCCGCTTCTGTTTGTGCCGTTTGAACGGCTTGGCGCCGAGAAGCGGGGGATTCAGGGTTCCGGACTTGGCCTTGCGCTGGCACGGAAGCTCGCGGAGGTCATGGGCGGGAGTGTCGGAGTCAAAAGCGTGAAGGGGGCCGGAAGCACTTTCTGGATTGATCTGCCGTCGACAGGCCGCGCGGCTTCGGCTGCCGGGATGGGCAGCGGGAAGTAGCACGGCGTCTCTGGGGGGGCGGGTAAAGGCAGCGGACGGCGTACAATAATGCCATAGCCGCTAAGGCGGGGTTTAAATATAGGGCGGTTTTAGGATTTGGAGAAGGTTCTGGCATCCCTGCCGGGATGCGGGCCGTTTTTTGGACAATTACCGGGGGTATGCTACCCCCGGCTACTTTCTGACAGCCCATCCGGGCTGCTTTTCTGCTGTGCGACACTCCCTTCTTTGCGACACGGACACGCGCTGCTTTGCGACACGCATGACTCTGGCGACGAAATTAGTCTAGCCCTGCCGCGCTAATCTATATGAGCAGCGGAGGTTATTCCGGCGGACTTCCTAACAAGACTCGGTCCGCGTCTTGCGCAGGAACCTGTTTCCTTCGGTGATCTGCCAGGCAACTAGGGCCGGCAGGCCGAGGATCAATTCGCGTACTCGTCGAATCAATGAAATGGCGAGCGCGGCGTCTGCAGGAACGCCGATGAGGCCGCCCACCAGCATGTAGCCGCCTTCTTGTACGCCCAGCGCGCCGGGAATGAAAAACAGGACCGAGCGAATGCCCTGGCCAACGCTTTCGAAGATGAGTGCCGAACTGAAGGTGGCAGGCGAACCGATTGCGCGAAGGGCGAGCCAGACTTCGACGCTTCCAGCCAGCCAATACAGCACGGATACGCCGAAGCTCCACAGGATGGAGCGGCGGCGCTGATAGATCTCCTGGACTGCCGAGTCGAGGCGTCCGCCTTTGGCGACCAGGGTCTGCAGGAAGCCATCCTTCGCGATCTGGGAGACCATGATCTGGATCAGCCGAAAGATGCCGAAGCGCTGCACCTGATAGAAGCCACCGACGGAGACCACGGCGATCCCGATTCCAATGAGGCAGGGGACCGTCACGTTGGAGCGTCCTGCGGTCGAGATCAGGGCAAGCAGGCCGATGAGCGTGAAGACGATTTGCCCGAGCAGGCCGATAGTGATGTGCACAATGACGCTTGCGGAAGCGAGGTTGAGCGGAACGCCGAAAGCCCATGCCAGGCGGGCTCGGAGGATGTCACCGCCCAGCGACGAGGCGGGGACGAGATTGCTGACCGATTCTCCAATCCAGCGCAGGAACAGGGTAAGGCGGAAACTGAGCCGCTGCTCGCTGGGAATGATGACCCACCAAGTGAACGTGTCGAGGAGCAGCGGCAGGACATGATAGGCCGCGATGGCGAGCAGCCACCAGCGCGCCGTGGAGATGGCACGTAGAATGTCGCCGGCGCCTTCGCGCACGAGCAGGACGACCAGAAGCGAAATACCCGCGAAAGCCAGCAGCAGTACTGCGAGCTTTTGCAGCAGAGCCTTGCGCTGCGAACCTTCCGCAGGCGCTGCAGCGGCGTCCGGCGCAATTTCAGATGTGGCGGAACTGCATGGCGAAGGCAGATCCGCGAGCGGGTCGGGAAGTGGGTCAGGCGTGATTGGTTCCACTGCGGCGTTGGTTAGGCGGAGTCTTGAAGCGGATTCCAAGGCTCCTGTGAAGCGGGACCTTATCGTACAGCAAAATAGGTGAGTCAAAAGGCCAGGTGGACAGTGACAGTGTCACTGGTATGTTTATGCGAAATGGAATCCACTGATTCGGCAATCACGCTTGGCGAACTCGTAGCCGCGGCCAATGACTGGTGCGAGGAGCATGGCGTCGAGCCAATCAGCGGACAGGCGGCGTCGAGCTTGAACGAGCGGTCGATTCGCTATTACCGGACGCTCGGCCTCGTGGATGCGCCCGAGGGCGGTGCCGCCGGGCGCGCTTATGGCGAGATGCATCTGTTGCAGCTCATCGCGATCCGACTCTTACAGGCACAGGGGCTGCCGTTGCGGCGCATCCAGGAGTTGCTCTATGGCCGGACCCTGGCCGAGCTCCGGGAAGTCCGGCGTCGCGGGCTGCAGGAATTTTCCCGCCGACCCAGTACGGCCTCGCGCGGCTTTGCTCCCGGTGAAAACTGGCAGGTGCTCGGCGTGACGGAGAACATCGGCCTGATTGTGCGTGCCGGTCCTGCGCCGACTCCGGAACAACTGGAGGCAATCCGAAACATCCTGACATCGCGCTGACGGTCTTTCGCGCTCTCCGATTTCCCCACTTCCATCAATTCCCCATCAAACGATGAATGGGAACTCGCAGATGCGCGAGTGGTGCCATCGCTGCTTGCCGGCTCCACTGTGACCTTGCTCGCTCGCGCGGCCGGTAACGGCGCCGAACAGTTCGTCGTGTGCGGGCAAACGTCCAGCGGCGCGAAGCAGCGGATTAGCATTCCGCTGGAAGCAACGGACAGCCCGGCACTCAAAACGCTATGGGTGAAAAGCAGGATCGCAAGATTGCAGCGATCCGGTAACGAGGACGACCGGAATGCCTCGGTTGCGCTTGCTTGCGAACACAATATCCTGGCGAGAGGCGTCTTCTTTGTGGCGTGGGATGAAGATGAAAAGGTGGGCGTCGCATCGCGCTGGCTTTATCAGGCGGCCCAGGCGGCTCTCGCGGATCAGGACCAACATGTCCGGTAAGCCGTGCGGGTTCCACGCATTACGACGTTGTCTTCTCGTCCGACAATTCCGCGCCAGCGGAGTCTTTCGCGACTGGCGGAGGAGGCGCCGCTACGATCATTTGAGCAGCCTCGCGGGAGCTGTGACACGCCAATCCCGGCGAGGTTGCATGATAAGGCGGAGTACCTCAAGACGCTGCAGCCGGACGACGAAGGGCGCGCTGTAGATCGTGATTCCATCCTGAAAGATTGTCCGACTCTGGATCTGGATGACATTCTCGGGCCCGGGGAATGCAATATCACTAGGAAGCGTTTGAAGGAACTTGCGCGCTTGGTCGGGTTGAATGCATCTGACGAAGGCGCGGGAGAAGCATTGGTCAGGTTCTACGCGGCACTGATGTTATGGGGTGGTGAGAACGAGGGTGACTTGCTGGTTCGTAACTTGAGCGAAGCGCTTGAGATGCCATCTCTCGCAGCCTCGCTGCGGCAGGCCGCGGGGGCGGTGACAAAATACACGATAGCCAACGCTTATTATCAACTTGGACGGCGATCCATTCCTGGTATCACCCCGCGCATCGCTTCCGCATTTGTGCATTTTCTGTGGATCGCCCTCCATCCAGGCACTGCTGATGCCGGTAACGAAGTGCAAGCTTTGCAGGACAGGAATTCTTCAAATACTGGAACCGTAACGGCCGAAACAATCGTGCCGCAAATCATCGATCTGCGCGCCATGGGTGGAGTGCGCCGCTTCGGCGGGGACCGTGCTCTGTGGCCGACTTTTATTAGCTTTCAGAATGGGGATTCCATCTATCTCGATTACTGCAAATGCCTCGGAAAATGGGCGCGGGAACTTGGCTGCTCCACTGAACAGCTCGAATACTTCCTGCGTTCCTGACGGGAAGGGGCGCGACCTGCCGCAAACGCCGCGACTTACTTGTGTCCGCGTGGATCCAGTGCGTCGCGGAGGGCGTCGCCGAGGAAATTGAGCGCGAGCAGGGTGAGGGCCATGACGGTGCCTGGAAAGACCACAAGCCACCAGCAGCTCTTGACCGGATTGATCGCCGATGCGCCGTCATTGAGCAGGCTGCCCCAGCTCGCCTGCGGCGGCTGAATACCGAGGCCTAGGAATGACAGAAACGATTCGTCGAGGATCACCGACGGAATCGTCAGCGTGAGATAGACAATCACGACTCCAATGAGATTCGGAAGCAGATGGCGAAGTATGATTTTGGAATGGCTCTGGCCGAGCGCACGCGCTGCGGAGACGAATTGGTGCGACTTCAGCGCGAGCACCTGTCCGCGAACGATACGCGCCATCGTGAGCCATTCCATCAGTCCGATCGACACGATGAGGATGAGGATCCGCGTATAACTCGCTATGGCGCCGTTCTGGAAATCTTTGACTGCCTCCTTCAGGTAAGGATCAAAAATGTTGACGGCGAGGATGATGATGATCAGGCGCGGGATTGCATACACGATCTCGACTAGTCGCATCATCAGGCCATCGAGGTTCCCACCCGCATATCCGGCGACGAGGCCGTAGCTCGTGCCAACGAAAAGGCTCACCAGCGCGCCGCTGATGCCGACGAGCAGGGAAATGCGCGCTCCCTCGAGCACGCGTGCGAAGACGTCGCGTCCATTGACATCCGTGCCGAAGAAATGGGCTGCGGAAGGCGGCGCGAACTTCGCAGGGGTCGTCGTATGCGGATCGGTATGGAAGACCACTGGCCCGAGGATCGCGAATAGCACGATCACGGCGAGGATCGCCATGCTCCAAACGGCCGAACGGTTGCGCATCAACCGCTGCCAGGCATCCGGGGAAGGTACAGCCTTCATGCGGGTAAATGAATTCTGATTGCCGGAACGATGAGAAGGCCAGCAACGCTATGCATACAGGCGAATCCGCGGATCAAGGATGGAGTAGGCGATATCAACAACCAGGTTCAGGACGATGAGCAGCGTGCAGTACACGATGACGACACCGCACCCCAGGAATACGTCGTGATTGGAGATCGAATTAACGAAAAATGGACCCATTCCAGGAATGTTGAAGATCATCTCCACGACGATCGAGCCCGTCAGCAGATTCGCAGCGAGCGGGCCGGTGAAGCTGACAACCGGAAGGATTGCGACCTTCAGCACATGGCGATAAACAGCCTGGCTATCGGTGAGGCCCTTTGCCCGCGCTGTGCGGACGAAGTCCTGGCCGAGCACCTCAAGCATGCTCGAACGCATGAGCCGGGCGATGTAAGCGATGTAAGGTCCGGCGAGCGTAATTGCGGGAAGAATGATGCAGGTCAGCGAATTCCAGCCGCCAACCGGCAGCCAGCCTA
>FTCV01000597.1_pt1 | contig 20464 bp, 20 predicted proteins | sample 1639691 | NCBI WGS metagenome assembly FTCV01 (sample SAMEA3914864, study PRJEB12502) | metagenome | biome: forest; material: soil | place: USA | collected 2012-03-12 | depth 0.3 m
CCGTAGGGCACCACCTTGAACCACTTGCCGGACATATTGACCGGCGAGCCGTGCGTGAGATGTCCGCCGGCATTGAGATCGAGACCCATGAAGGTATCGCCCGGCTGGAGCAGCGCCAGGAAAACCGCCTGGTTCATCTGGCTGCCGGAGTTCGGCTGCACATTGGCGAAGGCCGCGCCGAAGAGCTTCTTGGCGCGATCGATCGCCAGCTTTTCGGCAATATCCACGAACTGGCAGCCGCCATAATAGCGCTTGCCGGGATAACCCTCGGCGTATTTGTTCGTGAGCACGGAGCCCTGCGCTTCAAGCACAGCCTTGGAGACGATGTTCTCCGAAGCGATCAGCTCGATCTCTTCGCGCTGGCGGCCAAGCTCCAGCGCCACTGCTTCGGCAAGCTCCGGATCGGCATCGGCGAGACCGGCCGAAAAGAAGCTGTTGGACCGGGTGGCGAATTGCGCTTCTGCCATGGCTTTCTCCTTGCGGGCCGCCTTCCCTATCCGATCGAGCGGCTACCAGACCTAGATGTTGTGGCGCTCGGTAGCATGACGAGCCTATGACGTCCAAGGCTTTGCCGGGGCGAGCCGTGCGAAAGGCAACAAAAAATGGCGGCTCTCGCCGCCATTCCGATCACGCCTGAAAAACGAGCGACGGGTTCAGTGAACCGGCTCGCCGCTTTCCTCTTCAGCCTGCTGGAGCGCCTGCGTCACAGCGCCCGGACCCATGCCGTCCTTGGCATAGATGTCGTCGCGGAACTGCACCGCGCCCTCAGGCGTCGCCCAGGCGGTCACATAAACCCAGTAAACGGGAACCGGCTGCGTCAGCTGGGCATCGACGCGCTGACCCGAGCGGATCGCCTCGTCGATTTGCGGACGGCCCCAGCCGGGCGTGTCCTTGAGCAGCCACTGGATATATTCGCGCACGTTCTGGACGCGCATGCAGCCCGAGGAGTGGAAGCGGAAATCATCGCCGAACAGGCCCTTGGACGGCGTATCATGCATGTAAACGCCATAAGGGTTGGCGATGTTGATGCGCACCGTGCCGAGCGAGTTCAACGCGCCTGGCTCCTGGCGGAAGCGATAGTTGGTCGCCTCCATCGAATTCCAGTTGATGAACTGCGGCTTTACTTCCTGGCCCTTCGAATCGAAGACGTGAATCTTCTGGTCGTTGATGTAGTTCGGATCGGCCTGCATCTTGGGGATCAGATCCTTGCGGATGATCGAGGCCGGCACCGTCCAGAAGGGGTTGAAATTGATGTTCAGCACCTTCGCCGTCATGATCGGCGACTGGCGATCGATCTTGCCGACAACGGCGTTGTGGCGGGTCGCGACCTGGCCGTTCTCGACCGTCTCGACATAGGCGGCCGGGATATTCGCCGTCACGAAGCGCTGGCCAAGATTGCCCTGCAGCGAACGCAGGCGGACAACGTTGATCTCAAGCTGCTTAAGGCGGATGTCGGCCGGAACGTTGAAGGCGGCAAGCGACTGCGGCCCGACAACGCCGGTCGCGCCAAGTCCGTGGCGCGCCTGGAAGCGCTTGACGGCGGCCTCGACATACGAATCGAAAATCTGCGAATTGCCGCCGCTGGCCTCAAGATCATTCGAAGCGATCAGGCGCTGGCGCAGAGCGACAACGGCCTGGCTCTTGGAGCCGAGCTTCAGCCGCTCGTCGCTCAACTGCTGCCAACCGCCCCGCGCCACGATTTCGCGGTAGCGTTCGGCAGCCTGTTCGGTCGCCTGCAAGGTCTGCGCTGAAAGGATCGGCGCGCTCGAGCGCACGTTCTTGATCTGCGAGCCGGAGTCATAGGACTGACGCCACTCGACCGCGCCACCGAGGCTCTGATCGGCGGGAGCCGCAACCGCCAACGAAGGCAGCGCCACGGCGAGAGCCGCACCAGCGACGCCCTGCGTCAGGAAACGACGGCGGGACATGAAATTCACGGAATTGGCGCGCGACGACACGGGGGCTCTCTCCGAATAGGCAGATGGCAAATGGCTTTTGGAGCCATGGCACAAGAAACGGCATTTATCTCTAACAAGAGGTTTCGTCTCGCAAAATTGTGAACGTTTTGCGCAGCACAGCCTCAGCCAAAGTGCATGGCTCAACCGAAGCGGCCGCAGTTCGGCAATTTTGAGGCAGGAACCGTGACCGATGCCCCGGATCGCGCGTTGGTGATCGGCTGATGCGGAATAGCAACAATAATGGCAGTGGCGTGCCGGCTAAAAGCAAAAAGCCCGGGCTCCGCAATCGGGCCTGGGCTTTTTGATAATCCTGACCCGTCCGCAGAATGGACGGTGTCATGGACCGTGCGTATTACGGCTTGAAGCGGATCTGGTCGGCCCTCAAACGCCCTAAGCGGATATATCTAAGGAATTTCAAACGGCTGTAACGCAACTGGAACGCGCTTGGGAACCTTGGCCTTATACCTACCGTCCTTCCGCACGAAGGGAAGCGGGTTGCCGACGATATATCCCAGCAGCTCGTCGAGCTTTGCGCAGGCATTGACCAGGTAGTCCGGCGCGAGGTGGGTGTAGCGTTCGGTCATCGAATACCCTTGCCCACAGTTGGAATGGCCGCGCAGTCGGCTAAGGCACTTCCACCATTCACCGCATCAACTTCACCGCTACCGGGTTCGAGTGGCCCCATCCGTCTGGCGCACGCATCAGCGGTGAATTCACCCAGCCTTGGGGGCGTGTGAATTCATCCTTGATGCCGATGGGCAGGAGATTGAATGCAGCACCGCCAATGCCGCGCTTCGCGCCGCCATTGTCGTCAAATGTGGACGCATTAGCGGTTTCGCTGGCAGTCTATTGAACTAGAATCCCAAGAGAAGGCGAGGAGTTTGAAACACACACCAACGCCGTGGCACGCAGGCTGGACTAGGGCACACATCATCTTTGATGAGCACGGTTGGGCTATCGCCAACGCAGAAACCTACCACGGCCGTCATTCAACATCGTCCGAAGAGAACGCAGCTTTCATCGTCCGCGCCTGCAATGCCTATGACGAACCTCTTGTCGCCCGTCAGACGGCTCTGAACTTCATCAAGAGAATACCCTACCGAACAGGGTCAAGAGACGTGGCGACCGCCTGGGGAGCTTTGGAGCAGGCAATTGCCAAGGTTGGAGAAGCGGCATGAACAGCCCAATAGGAGATGGGCTCAGGGAGGCGTTGCAGGGGGCTTGTGGACGATTTTAACGACCGAGCCAGCAAGTACGACCAGAAGGATGCGCAAGGCGTCGTGGCGGCAGGTAACAGCGCTTGGACGCGAGCATTGAATGCCCTAGACGCTAGCCGGACTTCGGCGGCCCAGGAGACCCAACAGGAGGCTCCTTAAACTCCAACTTGAGCTTCGTCTTGAATTCCTTTTCCAATACGGCGTGCAGGTGCTCCAGAGCCGCCCAGGCCTCCTTGGAATCGACGTCGGTTCGTTCCAGCATCACGGTAATGAGATAATTCAGGTCGTATGCCCGAGGGTCAAAACGGCGCTTCTGTTCCGCCGTCATCGTCGTTACGCCAAACCCGTCATCCCCTATCTCAGCTCCCAGCGGTTCGAGCAGCGCGGTTCGCCTTTCTCCGTACATCCTGAAAAGTGCGACGGTGCTGGCGTGAAGTTCGTCGAGAGCGCCCATTTCGTTGAACAGAGCAACATCGAGCGAGAGAATGACGGCCATTTCCTCGGAAAGGAACTTCACCGGATCGGGCAGCGGAACGATTGGCTGGACGTATTGAAATGGTGCCCCGGTCTTACCGGCGTCCTTCGCACGCCGTAAGGTCTCATGCAGGATTCGCCCAAGCATCTGCAGGTCGGAGCAAAGCCGAATCATTTTTACATAGAGCGAGAAGCACAGCGCCTTGCGCTTCTCCATCCTGTCTTCCTCGCGCTGCGCGATTGTCGCCTTCAAACCGCGCTTCTGCAGATAGAAACCGACGAGCGCACCAGACAGAGAACCAATTATCGTTCCGCCAAATGAGCTGGCGATTGCCCACCACGTTATTCCCGTTTGCGGCTCTGGCATGGTCGTTCCCCCGCCCAACGATACACATAAAAAAGCCCCGGCGTGAGCCAGGGCTTCTCTAGCCTCCGAAGAGGACTTTTTATGGCTCAGACGGGAAGGCCGTACTGTCCATATGATACCGTTTTCCGGTTGAGGCCGGAACCACGCCCCCCTTACGAGGGAACATCTTTTCCCGCGACACCTTTCGGTGGTTAGCGAGGCTCGCTAACGGTGCCTTCATCCGTATCAGAACTCGTGAGCGATGATCCGCGCGCGTTGCGGATTTTCGGAGAACTTCAAAATTGCTTTCAAAGGAACCTCCTTTCACTTCTGACCACCGCGAGATAATCACGAATCTGACGATTACAAGTTATCCACGCCCGAACCTTCGGCTCCTCCCCACGCCTCCCACCCTAGGGGCGTAAGCCGCTTGGAGACACCGGGAGGGGTCTTGTTTGATGGTGCCGAGTCCCTACGCCGTCCCCAATAGAAAAAGGCGCCCGAAGGCGCCCAATTCTTATCGCAGAGGGTGGCACGCAACTGTAACGCATCCGGGTGCATCGACCCGTATTTTCCTGCGTTTTAGTGCCCTGTAACGCAAACCGCCTTCTGCGATTTCCCGCTATGTATCAATCTTACAGCTTGAAGCGAATCTGGTCGGTCCAGAAGCGTTCCAGACGCAGAAGAGCCTGGTTCAGGCGGTTGAAATCTTCGCTGCCGACGCCGCCGAGCTGCTCGACCGTGCGGATGTGCTTGTCGTAGACAGCGGCGACGATGCTGTGAACTTCGCGGCCGGTCTCTGTCAGGCTGATGCGGACCGAACGACGGTCGATGCGGGAGCGGGCGTGATGGAGGTAGCCCATCTCGACCAGCTTCTTGACGTTGTAGGAAACGTTCGAGCCGAGATAGTAACCGCGGGTGCGCAGCTCGCCGGCCGTCAGCTCCTGATCGCCAATGTTATAGAGGAGCAGCGCCTGCACGCTGTTGACGTCAGAGCGCGAACGACGGTCGAACTCATCCTTGATGACATCCAGCAACCGGCGATGCAAACGCTCGACGAGCTTGAGTGATTCAAGGTAATGCGCCTTGATCGGCACATTGATTTCTTCACTAGACGTGAGCTTTGAAGCAATATTCGTCTTCATGTTCTGCCCTACTCTGTTTGACGCCTCTGACGGCTTGTGCCGTTCTCGATAAGGACAAACTATAGGGGGCAAATGAAGACAGGTTTAAACGTCACGGTGAATCAAAACTTGCCCGTTTTGTCGTAAATTCTTACTCAATTTTACTGGTTTTTCATCGTGAAGACTCTATGAACACGCTTATCGCGCCGACCGTTTCGCGAGGTAGGAAAACACCCCGTAGAGGACGACGCAGCCAAGCGTGAAGGCGATGATCGGCGGGGTCGTGAGATCGGTCTCCGGCACGAAACGATCGATGAGGATTTCGGCCAGCCCCATCAATATCCAGACGGCCGCCCCCCAAGAGGTCGCGAGCCACAAGCCGACGGCGACGATGCAATTCAATACCGCGAAGGCGCAGATCACCGCCTGAACGCGCGCCGGCATATCCGCGAAATTCGTGCCGGGCTTCGCACCCAGAATATCGGCCCAGGCAAGCAGCGCACGCGACATCCACATCACGGAGAGGATGCGCATCAGGACAATGACAATCAGCCGCCATCGAACCGCGCCGGCCGATTGCTGCGCCGAGACGACCCGGTTGTTGGGGCCAAGCCTGATCGCGTCGTCCTGTCCCATCAGCCGATAGCCTGGAAGGCAAGATCGTCCGGCAGCGGCGCGAAATAATCGGCTATCGCTTCAGGCTTCACCTCTTCAATCTGTGCCGGCTGCCAGGCGGGCTTGTGATCCTTGTCCACGATGACGGCCCGCACGCCCTCATAGAAATCATGCGCCAGGGCGATTCTGCTGACGATGCGATATTCGAGCGTCATGGCGTCCTCGAAATCGAGCGTTGCGCCGCGGTTCACCTGTTCGAGCGCGATCGCCATGGACGTCGGGGATTTCGTCCGCATCGCCTTCGCGGTGTCGGCCGCGAATTCGGAACCGCCGGAAGCAGCTTTATCGAGATTGTCGAGAATAGCGGCGACGCTCGCGGCATCGAACGTCTCGGCGACGACCCGCGTATTGGCGGCGATCGGCGCCGGTCCCGGCGCTTCCGCCAATCGGGCCAGAACCTGATCGACAGGCTCGCCATCGGCGAAGGCGTCAATGGCCGCCGTAAAGTCACCTGACGCAATCGAATGCGTTGCAAGGCCGAGCGCCAGGCCATCCGCACGGCCGATGCGGGCGCCGGTTACCGCCAGATAGGTGCCGGCGTGATCCGGCAGGCGTGGCAGCAGATAGGTCGCGCCGACGTCAGGGAAAAAGCCGATACCGACTTCGGGCATGGCGAAAAGGAATTTAGGTCCCGCCACGCGATGGCTGCCATGCATCGCAAGCCCGACGCCGCCGCCCATGACGATGCCGTCGATAAGCGCGATGTAAGGCTTGGGATAGCGCTTGATGAAGCGGTTGAGGATGTATTCCTCGCGCCAGAACGTCCTTGCATCCTCCACACGGCCCTGCCCGCGAAATTCATAGAGGGCGCGAATGTCGCCGCCGGCGCAGAAGGCTTTCTCCCCTGCCCCGCGGATCGCCACGGCGGCAATCGAAGGGTCGTTCGCCCAGGCCTCCAGTTGCGGATGCAGCGCCTTGACCATGCCATAGCTCAGAGCATTGAGCTGCTTGGGACGGTTGAGCGTGACAAGGCCGAGCTTTCCGCGTTGTTCAAAAAAGATTTCGGGCTCGTCCATGCTGCCTCCGGTCAGGCCTGATCTTCGTTGTCCCGATTGTTTGTAGGAAACAGCCAGGACATTCAAGCATCACGCTCGGCTGGCGACATGGACATTTCCCTGCGCGCACAAGTCCCGGTTGCCGCTCGTCACCTTTCTGGTAACGATGAGCTTAGAGCTATTTCAATGTGCGTCCTATCCGAGCCTCGCCATGTCGCGCCGTGATCTCATCCACAATCTGGACCTTACCCGCCGTCCTCGCCGCAATCGCAAATCCGACTGGGCGCGACGTCTCGTGCGGGAAACGCAACTGACGATCGATGACCTGATCTGGCCGATTTTCCTTCAGGAAGGCGAAAAGCGGCGCGATCCGGTGGTCTCCATGCCGGGCGTCGAACGCCTGAGCATCGACGAAGCGGTGCGCGAGGCGGAGAAGGCGGCAAAGCTTGGCATCTCGGTGATCGCCCTTTTTCCGAATACGCAGCCGGAATTGCGCGACGCCAGCGGCAGCGAGGCGCTGAATGCCGACAACCTGACCTGTCGCGCGCTTGCAGCTATCAAGAAGGCCGTGCCGCAGATCGGACTGGCGACCGATGTGGCGCTCGACCCCTATACGTCGCACGGGCATGACGGGCTGCTCGACGGCGAACGCATCCTCAATGACGAGACGGTCGCCGTGCTCGTCAAGCAGGCGGTGACCCAGGCACGCGCGGGGGCGGATATCATCGCCCCGTCCGACATGATGGACGGGCGTATCGGCGCTATCCGCAACGGTCTTGACCGGGCCGGCTTCGAAGACGTCCAGATCATGGCCTATACGGCCAAATACGCCTCCGCCTTCTATGGTCCCTTCCGCGATGCGATCGGCACCAACGCCACGCTTGTCGGCGACAAGCGCACCTATCAGCTCGATCCCGGCAATGCGCAGGAGGCGATCCGCGAGGCGGAGCTCGATATCGCCGAGGGCGCTGACATGATCATGGTCAAGCCGGGCATGCCGTATCTCGACATCGTGCATCGGCTGAAGAGCACGTTCGGCCTGCCGACCTTCGCCTATCAGGTCTCCGGCGAATACGCGATGATCATGGCCGCCGCCGAGCGCGGCTGGATCGACGGGGAACGCGCGATGATGGAAAGCCTGCAAGCCTTCAAGCGCGCAGGCGCGGACGGCATTCTGACCTATTTCGCGCCCCGCGTTGCCGAGAGGCTGAAGTCAGGCGCGTGAACCGGTTCTTTCTGGTCGCGGTGCTTTGCGCGATCCTGGCGATCGCAACCGGTTGCGGCCGGGCGGTTGATGCAGACCAGCTGAGATTGTGCCGACAGACCTTGCCCGTCTTGAATCCCGACGGCGCATCTTTTCGCATCTCCCGCTCGATCGCCTGGCGAGAAACCGGCGTCCGGATCGAGTACCGCGTCAAGCCTCCGGCTGGCCCCGAAACGAACCGTTTTGTCGCCTGCGAATTCGCCGCGGGCGGACTCCAGATCAATCGGCAGGAGATGACGAAGGTCACCACCGAGCGGGAGGAATTATCCGAATCGACGCTTTATCTCCTCAAGCGATTCTGGCTTGAAACACCCGATGCGACCTTGGCGGACCCCGGCGCGGCAGCCGATATCGAGGCGCAGGAAGCGTTGAGCGTTCCTCGGAATCTGGCGATTTTCCTGCAGCATGGCGTCTCGGCGCTGCCTGGCATGGCGATCTATGCGCTGCTCGCCTCGGCTTATGCGCTGATTTACGGATTGATCGGTCGGATCAATCTGGCTTTTGGCGAGTTTGCGGCGCTTGGCGGCATAGCCGCCGGGTTGGCGATCAGCATCGCGCTGATCTTCAAGCTTGAATCGGTCGGTCTGCTTCTATTGATCTCGACCTGCGCGGCCCTTGGCGTCGCGGTCCTCCATGCGACGGTCGTTTCGCGCCTGATCCTGCAACCGCTGGCCGGGCGGCCCGGCCAACACGTACTCGTCGCCACGATCGGGCTGGCAATCGCACTTCAGGAATATCTTCGCCTGACGCAAGGCAACGGCACGCGCTGGGTTTCGCCAATCTTCAATAATCCGCTGGTGCTCGCTCGCGCTGGCGGCTTTGCCGTGACGATCACACCAATCGCGCTGGCGGTTACCGCAGTGGCGATCTGCGCCGCATTGTTATTGCTCGCCTTCCTGGCTCATTCCCGATACGGGCGTCATTGGCGCGCCGTTGCCGACGATCCGCTGGCGGCTGCCCTGTTCGGCGTATCGGCTGCAACGGTCTATGCGGAAACCTTCGCGCTGGCCTGCGGGCTCGCCGGGCTCGCCGGGCTGATCGTCACGCTTTATTATGGCGGCCTCGGCTATGCCGGCGGCACCGCGCTCGGGCTGAAATCGCTGGTTGGCGCCGTCGCAGGCGGCATAGGCTCGGTACCTGGCGCCATGCTCGGCGGATTGCTGGTCGGATTGATCGAGACGCTCTGGTCTGGATTTCTGCCGATCATGCACCGGGATATCGCCCTGTTCGCCCTGCTCATCATCCTGCTCGCCCTGAAACCAGGCGGTCTTTTCGGCTTCGGCCAGTTGCTCCCGCGAAAGGTATAGGCGCATCTCGACGAAACGAACCACGGTCCTTATCTTTCACATGGCGACGGATGGAGACGATAATGGCCGGTTCTGTTCCAGACACGATGGCGATGGGTCGCACTGCAGCTCCCGTGCAGTATTTGCTCTCCGGCGTCCGCACCAGGCGCATATTCGCTTATCTGATCGATATCGCGCTGGTCTTCCTTATCCAGGCGCTGGGCTTCTTCGTCATGTTCCTTCTGGCGATTCCAACGTTCGGCCTGATAGCGTTTGCCTTCCCCGCGCTGGCCGCAACTCCGTTGATCGCTACGCTGTATTCAGGATTGACGCTCGGTGGCCCGCGCCAATCGACACTCGGCCAACGTGCGATGGGCCTGGTTATGGTGCGCCATGACGGCCAGCCGGTCGATTTTCTTTTCGGCGCGTGCCATGCGCTGCTTTTTTATGTCAGCATCACGCTTTTATCGCCTCTCGTGCTGATTGTGAGCTTGATCGACGGTCAGAAGCGACTTCTGCATGATATCGTTCTCGGCATGACGCTGCGACGCATGGCGGGCTAAGTCGGAAACGGCCGGTTGTAGCAGCCAGCAGCGCTGCTAGACTGGGTTGAAAGGATATGAGTCCGGAGCCGATGGTTTCACGCAAGGGCCTTCATTCTTGACGCAGCAGCCGCGCGATGCCCCGCAATTCTATCTGACGGCGCCATCCGCTTGTCCCTATCTGCCGGATCGGTTTGAGCGAAAGGTGTTCACGCACCTGGTCGGGAAGCGCTCACGCGAACTCAACGACGTGCTCACGCATGGTGGTTTCCGGCGCAGCCAGACCATCGCTTATCGGCCAGCCTGCGAAGCATGTCGCGCCTGCGTGTCGGTGCGCGTGCTCGTCAACGAATTCAAGCCCGGCCGCAGTTTCCGCCGCATCGCCGCACGCAATCTCGACCTCAACAGCACACAGAGACCAAACCGCCCGACATCCGAGCAATATTCGGTTTTCAGGGCTTATCTGGATTCCCGTCACGCCGATGGCGGCATGGTCGATATGACCGTGCTCGACTATGCGATGATGATCGAAGACAGCCATGTCGAGACGGCCGTCATCGAGTATCGTCTCGGCGACACTTTGCTCGCCGTCGCGTTGACCGACATCCTGGTTGATGGCCTCTCCATGGTCTATTCGTTCTATGAGCCGGATTTTGACGAACGCTCACTCGGCACGCTGATGATACTCGACCATATCGATCGCGCCAGGCAGATGGGCCTGCCCTACGTCTATCTTGGCTACTGGGTCGATGGCTCTCGCAAGATGGCCTACAAGGCGCGCTTCCTGCCACAGGAGCGGCTCCAGCCGGCAGGTTGGGAACTCGTCAGAGCTTGAAGCTTCGGCCGTAGCGCCGACCTTTATTTTCATCTGCCGATGAACAGACGTTCCGCCAAGGGTTCGGGAAGTCCAACCGCGCGCATTTTCGCCACCGTGCGTTGTATTTCGTAGGGAAGCCTGCGGAAAGTCACCTCCCGCGCCGCCTCATCAAATCGCAGATAGCAAGCCGCTGGATTGCCGTCTCGCGGCTGTCCGCAACTGCCGGCAACCACAAGCCAACGCTGAAAGATCGCAAGTGGAACCGGGACATCTTCCATCGGATCGAACCAGGCGACCGGTCGTTCGGGTGCTTGGCTGTAGATCGCCGGCACATGGATATGTCCGCAAAAAACAATGCCCTGCGTAGTGCAGCGCAGGCTTTGCTCGGCAGCCAGAGGCCCGTTGATATAATGCCAGGCCGCTGGAGCCGCTGCATTGGCATGCACGAAAAGCAGATCATTCTCCGTGTATGCCAGCGGCAAATTTTTGAGAAATTCACGCTGCTGCCCATTCAACTGCCGATCCGTCCAGCGGATGGCCGCATCCGCAAGACCGTTCATCCCGTTACGGGGCTCGCCCAAAGCCGCATCATGATTACCGAGTACGGCGATTGCGCCTTCCGCAACCATCCGCATTGCCAGATCGACGACCGCGATGGGGTCAGGGCCGTAGCCGACGATATCGCCAAGCAGGACGTAGCGTTCGGCGCCCCAGTTGCGGGCATCTGCCAGACAGGTTTGAAATGCTTCCCAGTTGGCGTGGATGTCAGAGATAATGGCTGTTTTCATAGCCGCGACCGGATACTCCTTCCCGTCTATTCAGATTATGACAATGCGAGTCTGGCACCGACTTTTCGAGCTAACTCACCGGAGAAGCCATCGCCTCGGTCGCGCATTGCAGAAGCAAGCCACGCAACCAGCTATGGGCCGGGTCGCCCTGAAAGCGCTGATGCCACGCCATATACATGGGCAATTCGCTAAAGGCCGTCTCGAACGGCAAAGCCGCGTAGGCGAATTCCGGCGCCATGCGATTCGTATAGAGGCTCGGAAGACTGGCCAGCATCGCGCTGCGTCGCAGGAATGGCGCGACGCCAGCGAAGCCCGGCACCGAGACGGCCACGTTGCGCTGAATTCCTGCTTCCTGGAGCCGCTTGTCGAAACCGAGCCGCTCATTATCCGGGTAGACCACGGTAATGTGGCGCGCGCTTTGATAGTCGGCGGCGCTGACTGGAGCTTCGCGGATTTCCGGATCGTAGAAGCAGATATATCGATCCAGCAGCAGGCGTTTCTGGAAAATATCGCTGCCAACGGGTGGATAGGGTGAAATCAGGAGATCGCACCGGTTCTCCCGAAGCGTATCGGCCGTCGGCAGGTCGGATGGAATGATCCGCAACGACAAATCTTTGACGAGCGCCTGAATGCGACGGAACAAGCTCGGCAACAATAGATCACGCTGGAAATCATTGGCGGCGATCGTCAAGGACAGCCTGGCTGTCGCAGGTTCGAAACGCGCGCCTTGTGCAAATCCCTTCATCGCATCCAGGAGCTCTCGCGCTGGCTCGCGCAATGCCCTCGCATGGGCGGTTGCGACAATACCTCGTCCGGATTTGACGAAGAGCGGATCATTGAGAACACGGCGCAGCTTCTGCAGGTTATGGCTGACTGCGGATTGCGTGAGGCCAAGCCGGGTTGCCGCTACGGTGACGGAGCCTTCCTCCAGCACGGCGAGAAAGAGCCGGAGCGCATGCCCATCGAGGGCGAAATGATCGATATCGCTCATCGATGATATGATAATCGCATCGTATATTTTTTGAATAGGGCTGGCATACTCTCGAGCAGTTCAAAAATGCCGGGAGGACATCATGCGCAACAGCGCCAATCGGGAGCTGGAATTCTTCCAGCGCGACCGGGACATGCAGCCGGCGGCCCATACGCCGATTTACAAGACCAGCGTTGCGCGTTCGCCGCGGCACGCGCTGCTCTCGATCGAGAACTCGCTTTCCGAAATCACCGGCCCGATGTTCAACCACAACGAGCTTGGCCCGCTCGACCATGACATGATCAACAACTACGCCAAGACAGGCGAAGCCATTGGCGAGCGCATCGTCGTGCATGGCCGTGTGATGGATGAGAATGGCCGTGGCGTGCCGAATACGCTGGTCGAGGTCTGGCAAGCCAATGCCGGAGGCCGCTATCGCCACAGAAACGATCGCTACCTCGCACCGATCGATCCGAACTTCGGCGGCTGCGGACGCTGCATCACCGATGAGGATGGCTACTATTTCTTCCGCACGGTGAAGCCTGGCGCCTATCCCTGGCGCAACTACGTCAATAGCTGGCGTCCAGCCCATATCCATTTTTCGATCTTCGGCACCGGCTTCGCGCAGCGCCTGATCACGCAGATGTATTTCGAGGGTGACCCGCTGATCGCGAAATGCCCGATCGTGAACACGATCCCCGACAAGGAGGCGATCGACCGCCTGATCGCGCCACTCGACATGAATGCCGGCGTGCCGATGGACATGCTGGCCTACAAGTTCGACATCATCGTGCGCGGACGCCGTTCCACGCTGTTCGAGAACCGGCTGGAGGGGAACTGAAGCCATGCCGCAGCCGCTGAACTACTTCAAGGAAACCGCCTCGCAGACGGCAGGCCCCTATGTTCATATCGGCCTGATCCCCAACCAGGCCGGCTTCGATATCTTCGAGAACAACTTCGGCGCCGACATGGTCGGCCCTAAGACCCGCGGCGAACGCATCACCATCGAAGGGCGCGTCATTGATGGCTCGGGCTCTCTGGTTCGCGATGCGCTGATTGAAATCTGGCAGGCAAATTCGGAAGGGCGTTACAATCATCCGGCCGACCAGCAGCACGACAAGCAGCTCGATCCGGATTTTCGCGGCTGGGGGCGCGCCGGAACCGATTTCGATACCGGCGTCTACAGCTTCAACACGATCAAACCGGGGAAGGTTCGTGGCCGGAACGGCGCCACGCAGGCGCCTCATATCAGCGTCTGGATCGTCTCACGCGGCATCAATATCGGCCTGCAGACCCGGATGTATTTCGCCGACGAGCAGGTTGCCAACGCCAGCGACCCCGTGCTGAACGGCATCGATATGGCGGTCAGGCGCCAGACACTGATGGCGAAGCGTGAGGAGCGCAATGGCAAGATCGTCTATGTCTTCGATATCGTTTTGCAGGGCGACAACGAGACGGTGTTCTTCGACGCCTGATGATCGGCGTCGTGTGGCCCGCTGGAATGAATTCGATCAGCAATCGGCAATTGCCGGTTGCCTAGCTCAGGCGCAGAATCAGCTTCGTATTTCGATTCAGGTAGATCGCGAACTGATTCAACATGACCGCCAACCTCTCTGTTTCCGCGGGCAAATTCGACGCCTCACGCGCTGCCGAATATGCGAGCCAAAGCCGGATCGCTCTGGCCGGCTATGACGCCTGCCATGAGTTGACCGCTTGCGTACTTGCAGCGGCGCTCGCCAAGCCGACGGCACGGGTGCTGGTCGGTGGGGCCGGCGGCACCGCACAGGAGATACTGACCACCGCCAAGTTGGAACCCGGCTGGCATTTCACGGCGGTTGATCCGTCGCCACAGATGATCGAGACGGCGCAAGCGAGTATTCGCGCCGTCGGCCTTGATGATCGCGTCGAGTGGCGCGCCGGAACGATTGGCGACTTGCCGCCTTCGGCGGATTTCGACGCCGCAACCCTGATTGGCGTCTTGCACCATCTGCCGGAAGCCGAGATGAAACGGCAGATCCTTTCGGATATCGCACTCCGGTTAAAGCCCGGCGCGCCGTTCATCATCGCCTGCAATCACTATCCTTATGCAGATGAACCGCTACGTCTGGCGGCATGGCGGCAGCGTTGGCGCATGTTCGGTGCGGGCGATGCGGAGATCAAAGCCAAGCTCGGCAAAATCCAGCACGGCGCCAAGCCGCCGGAATCCGAGGCGGCTGTGTTGGCGCTGCTCGATGAGGCAGGGTTCGAACAGCCGATGCGCTTTTTCTCCAGTCTGTTCTGGAGCGCCTGGGCTGTCAGACGACGGTAGATAGAATACTGCCTGCGGCTGGTCCTGCTCTGCTTCCTTTGGTGACCTGCCCGAGCGAGTCGCTGCAGCGCATCTGTTGATCGCGCACTCGGGCGCTTCAACGGTGGCAGCTTCGATCCTCATGCCAATGCGCAAGTGCTCGGCAGCGTCGGCGCTGCGAGAATCCTGCCTCAAGCCGAATTCACGCCTGCATAGCTGGGAAAGGAGCGCGGTAAGGCCCTGGAAACTCCCGGCAAGCTGGCGGAACAAGCGAATTCCGCCTTGTCCATCGGCATTCCGGAGGCCTCCGAGCCGTACCTCATCCCACAAACTTATTGTTTTTCGGGAACCCCTTGGGCGGCAGGCGACCAGCTTCGGCACGATTGCCAAGCCATTCGTCAAGTTCCGGCTTCGCAACCGTATAGATGCGGCCATCGCTCGAACGCCAAGTCAATCCTTCCGCCAGATTGAAGGTTTTTATGTCGGAAATACCGCCATCCTTGAAGCGTTGCAGGCGAACACCCTTGCCCCGATTCATCTCCGGCATCTGGGCCAGAGGGAAGGTCAGCAACTTGCGATTTTGGCCGATAATCGCAACATAATCACCGTTTACCATCACAATATGTGCGGCCGGCTCGCCACCATCGACATTGAGAATCTGTTTGCCCTTACGGGTGTTGGCGATCAGCTCATCTCCCGGGACGACGAAGCCCCGATCGCCACTTGACGCGATGATGTACTTCACGCCGGCGACAGCCGGCCATACCGCCACGACCTCCGCGGTTTCCTCAATATCGGCCATCAGGCGAACCGGATCACCGAAGCCGCGCCCACCGGGCAATTTTGAAGCCTCGATCGTGAACACCTTGCCATTGGAAGTCAGAACCAACAGCTTGGCCGTCGTCTCCGTGAAGAAGGTGGTCCTCGGTCCGTCATCGCCCTTGAACTGCAAACCCGAAAGGTCCTGGACATGGCCTTTCAATGCCCTGATCCAGCCCTTGTTCGAGACGACCACAGTTACAGGCTCGCGCTCGATCATCGCTTCCGCGAGATCGATATCGCCGACCTCGGCCGCTTCGCCGAATATCGTGCGGCGCTTGCCAAGCGCCGTTTCCGGGCCGAACTTCTTGCGGACTTCGCGAATTTCCCAAGCAATCGTCTTCCACTGCTTGGCGTCTGAACCGAGCAATTCCTCGATGCCATTTTTTTCCGTGGTCAGTTCATCAAATTCGCGCCGGAGCTCCATCTCCTCCAGTTTGCGCAATGCGCGGAGCCGCGTATCGAGAATGGCATTTGCCTGAACCTCATTGATCTCGAAGCGCTCCATCAGGCGCTCCTTCGGCTCATCCTCCTGCCGGATGATGCGGATCACCTCGTCGAGATCGAGATAGACGATCAGCAGACCGCCAAGGATTTCGAGCCGCTTCTCGATCTGCCCCAGACGAAACCTTGAGCGGCGCTGCAACACCACCTGCCGATGATCGAGCCAGACGCCGAGCGCCTCCGAAAGCCCGATGACGCGCGGCACCGTGCCGTCAACCAGCACGTTCATGTTCATCGAGATACGCGATTCCAGCTCGGTGAGCCGGAACAGGGATTCCATCAACACGACGGGATCGACCGCACGTGACTTCGGCTCCAGCACGATGCGGATGTCCTCCGCACTTTCATCGCGGACATCGTTGAGCAGCGGCAGCTTCTTGGCTTCGAGCAATTCCGCGATCTTTTCGATCAGCTTGGCTTTTTGCACGAGGTAGGGAATTTCGGTTATGACGACGATATAGCCGCCCCGCCCTGTTTCTTCTCGCGCCCAGCGTGCTCGTACGCGAAAACCTCCGCGTCCGGTACGGTAGGTTTCAATAATTGAGCTTCTGCTCTCGATAATTGTGCCGCCGGTGGGGAAATCCGGCCCCGGCACGAAATGCATAAGCTGTTCGGACGTCGCGTTGCGATGCTCGATCAGATAGAGAGCGGCGTCGCAGAGCTCGGAGGCATTGTGCGGCGGGATTGACGTCGCCATGCCAACCGCGATGCCTTGGCTACCGTTGGCCAGCAAGTTCGGAAAGGCCGACGGAAGAACGATCGGCTCTTCGTCCTCGCCATTATAGGTGGCGCGGAAATCAACGGCGTCCTCGTCAATGCCCTGCAGCAGGAGCTGAGCGACCTCGGTCAGGCGCGCCTCTGTGTAACGATATGCAGCCGCGCCGTCGCCGTCGATGTTGCCAAAATTGCCCTGCCCGTCGACCAACGGATAGCGTTGCGCGAAATCCTGCGCGAGACGCACCATGGCGTCGTAGACAGACTGATCGCCGTGGGGGTGATATTTACCGATTACGTCGCCGACGACGCGAGCGCATTTTTTAAAGGCGGCGCCTGGATCGAGACGCAACAGCCGCATGGCGTAGAGCAACCGGCGATGTACGGGCTTGAGACCGTCGCGCGCATCGGGGAGCGCTCGATGCATAATGGTCGACAGCGCATAGGCGAGGTACCGCTCTTCGAGCGCCTCGCGCAAATTGACGGTTTCGATGCCGTCGGAGCCCGTCGGCGTATTGATTTCACCCATGACAAGCCGTTAGCGAATCAGGCGATTCGGGGCAAGCAAAGTGCTTTCGGCATCAACAGCGAACGGTGGCGTTCGCGAAGCCAAGACGCGCTCAAACCGAGAGATCCAGTCGTGCGAAAGCAGCGCGCGCTTCCGGCATTTCGATGCCACGCGGCTCGATCACATCGCGGCGGAGAAAGAAAGCCGTCAGATGAAGGCCGGCAAGGAGTTCGTCCACCGTCGGCTCGACACCCGCCAAACGTTCTTCCGCCAGGAAATGCGGCAACGCAAGGAGGCGATCCTTGTAAAGCTCCCCTCCAACACGGGATACCGCCTTGCCGGATTTTGGAGAAACATAGATCAAGTCCTGCGTAGCTCCCGTCGCGGCGCAAGTGGAAAGATCAAGGCCAAAGCCAAGTTCGCCCAACAAGGCCAGTTCAAAGCGCACCATCAATGCGGCGATGAGCTTCGTTTCGCCCAGATGCGCGAGAATGACTTGCAGTGTCTCATAAAGCGCTTCATGCGGATCTCGCTCGGGCACAAGGCGCAGCAGCGCAGCCGCCCAATTGATGCAATAGAGCGCCGGCGCACTGCCAATCATCCGCGCCGCGCGCAGCTCCGTCGCCTCGATCGTATAAGTACCGAGATGTTCGTCGAGCCGCGCATACCAGGTCGCTTCGACGGAATTGCCTGGTTGGAGCACGCCCGCCAGCTTCCTGCCTCGACCGCCACGCACCAATCCCATGTGGCGGCCATGCCCGCGCGTCATCAGCTCGACCACACTGCTGGATTCGCCATGACGGCGCGCACCTAGCACGATGGCTTCATCAGTCCATTGCATGAAGAAGTCTTAAGCGCGGCCTTTCGGGTATTCCAGACCCATTTCACGATAGCGCTCTGGATCATTCTCCCAGTTTTCGCGAACCTTCACGAAAAGGAAGAGATGCACCTTCGTCTCGGCAATCTCGGCAATTTCCGTGCGTGCGGCCGAACCAATCGCCTTGATTGTCCTGCCTCCCTCGCCAAGGAAGATTTTTCGCTGTCCCTCGCGCTCGACGAAGATCGTCTGCTCAATTCGAACGGAACCATCCTTCTGTTCGGTCCATTTTTCCGTTTCGACAGTAGAGCGATAAGGCAATTCGTCGTGCAGCCGCTCGTAGATCTTTTCCCGAGTGATCTCGGCCGCGAGGAAGCGCAGCGGCGCATCCGACATCTGGTCTTCAGGATAGAGCCACGGACCTGGCGGCAAACGCGTCTCAAGCCAATGACTGATATCGGGGACGCCATACCCGCTTAGGGCAGCAACCATGAAAGTAGTCTCGAATTTCACCTTCTCGTTGACCGATGCGGTGATCGCGAGGAGCTTGTCCTTGGCAATCGTATCGACCTTGTTCAGTACGAGGAAGAGCGGCTGACGGACATCGCGGAGCCGCTCGAGAAGATCGAGATTCTCGTCTTCATCAGCGCGGTTGACGTCAATCAGAACGCCGACCAAGTCGGCGTCCGTAGCGCCGCCCCAAGCGCTGGTGACCATGGCTCGGTCGAGCCGGCGCTTTGGCTTGAAGATGCCCGGCGTGTCGACGAAGATAATCTGCGTCGCCCCAGCCATGGCGATGCCACGCACCTGTGTCCGCGTCGTTTGGACCTTGCGGCTCACGATGGAAATCTTCGAGCCCACGAGGCTATTCAGCAATGTCGATTTGCCGGCGTTCGGCGCCCCGATCAGCGCGACGAAACCACAGCGCGTCTTCTCGGGCGATGGCTGCTCAGCCATGCTCCAATCCCTCTCGTTTCAAGAATATCTGGGCCGCTTCCTGTTCGGCCAGGCGCTTGGAGGCGCCCTGCCCTTCGGCGGGTTCGAGACCGGCGATCTCCGCAGCAATCACGAAAAGCGGCTGATGATCCGGGCCGCTTCGTGCGACTTCCCGATAGACAGGTGTCGCAAGGCCGTGCCCCTGAGCCCATTCCTGCAGTCTCGTCTTGGCGTCACGCAACGGACGCGCTGGCGACAGCATCCGGGGACGCCAAGTCCGTTCTACAAGCAGACTGGCTGCTTCGAAGCCGGCATCAATGAACACGGCGCCAATGATGGCTTCGCAAGCATCGGCCAAAATGGCGTCCTTGTCGCGCCCACCTGATTGTGCTTCGCCAGTGCCGAGATTGAGCTGGGAGCCAAGTTTCCAGTCGCGCGCCACCGCAGCGCAGGTTTCACGCCGCACCAGTTCCGCCAAACGCCGCGAGAGTTCGCCCTCTTCCGCATAGGGAAAAGATTTATAGAGCATCGAGGTAACGGCGAGGCCCAGCACCCGGTCGCCCAGGAATTCGAGCCGCTGATTGGAGAGGTGGCGTGCATCAGCCGGCTTGACGGCGCTTAGATGGGTCAGAGCGCGCTCAAGCAGACCGAAGTCAGTAAAGGGATGGCCGAGACTGGTTTCAAGCTCGGTGGGCGTCCGTGCAGGAGCCGAAACCGTCATTTGACGCGCTGGAAGATGCGATCCCAACGGATCTTCAGATTTCCGAACCCCTGTACGAAGCCGACCAACCCGCTCGCGCCTGACGAGCGCTCAGGGCCGCCATCGATCGAAAAGAAGATGATCTCGGCGCGGCCCACCAAGTTCTCGAACGGCACATAACCAACGCCTTTTTGATTGGTGGGAACGCGCGAGTCTGTCGAATTGTCTCGGTTGTCGCCCATCATGAAATAATGGCCTTCCGGCACGACATATTCGGAAGTCGTATCCAAATAGCCATGATCGCCATTCACTTCGATGATCTGGTGCTTAACACCGCCAGGCAGTGTTTCGATATAAGTCGGCATCTGAGCCGGCTGGCCATAGGCATCGGCGGTTACTACGGGAGTGGTGGGCTCTCGCGGAACGATAGTGCCATTGATATAAAGACGGCCATCGGTCATCTGAATATGATCACCCGGGAGGCCAATCACCCTCTTGATGAAGTCCGTCTCGTTGTCATACGGCACCTTGAATACGACGATATCACCGCGCTTGGGCATGCTTGCCAAAACACGCCCTGATGGCAGCAGGTTGACCGGAAAATAATTGCTGAACGGAAATGAGTAACGCGAATAGCCGTAGGTGTATTTTGATACGAATAGATAATCTCCGACCAGTAATGTTGGAATGAGGGAGCCTGAAGGAATATTGAACGGCTGGAAC